>JGI26088J50261_1001169_pt1 | contig 14538 bp, 14 predicted proteins | sample SaaInl1SG_22_DNA_FD_50261 | JGI IMG/M metagenome (IMG submission 50261)
CAGGTTAAGCAGTTCTTCCCGAATGCAAAATACAAGATTGTTGAAGCCCCAGCCCGTGACTTCCAAGAAGTTCTTGCTGGCCGCGCCGATGCACACATCACATCAAATGTTGAAGCCTACAAGCTAGTGGCGAAATATCCTGAGATGATGGTTGTTCCCGTTTCAGCGCCAAAAGCACCAACGCCAATTGCGATGCTGTTGCCACAGGGCGATCAGGTATGGATCAACTATGTGAACACGTGGATCAAGCTAAAGACCGAGCGTGGCTTCTTTGACGAGCTTGGTAAAAAGTGGCAGCTATCTAACTAGCCCCACAGAGACCATGATTTAAAGGCGGGGATTTCCCCGCCTTTTTTCATGTGCCTTTTCATATGCTAGTTTTCATATACTAGTTTTCAGGCGCTAGTTTTATCTGGCCCGATTGCGCTAACATGGCGCACCCAACCCGATAAGAGACCTTTGATGATTACGCTCTATAATGTTCCGGTTAGCAGCTATGGCTGTAAAATTCGCATTCTGCTGACCCATAAAAACATGCCAAGCGAGACGATCGCGCCGCCTGATGGTTATGGCAGTCCGGCCTATTGCAAGATCATCCCCGCAGGAACGGTTCCGGCGATTGACCATGACGGGTTCCGGTTGAGTGATTCAGAGGCCATTGCCGAATATCTGAATGAATTGTCGCCATCGCCGCCAATGTTGCCAGCCAATATACAGGAACGCGCCCACGCCCGTGAGATTTCGCGTTTTCACGACACCCGCTTGGAACCCGTTTTGCGGGCCTATTTCGGCCAGGTCGCGCCGGCATCACGGAACCCAGAATTTATCGCCGAGAATGCGGCATTATTGCAAAAGCGCCTCGATCAACTTGCCCAGATGTTCACGCCGCAACCGTTGTTATTCGGCACTGATCTAACGATCCCCGATTGTAGTTTTGTTGCTAGCTTTGCGATTTTCAGGGTGCTTGACGAAATTTTGAACTTTGACATCACCATGCCAGACAAGCTGGTTGTTTATGAGGCAGCATTGGCCGCCCATCCATCGGTTATAGAGGCCCGGGACGATTATTATGACGCGCTCGATCTATGGGCCAAGGCAAAGCTGTCTGCATAGGTGACTCTGTGCACTTAGATGCTTACCAGCACGGCCAAACTGGGTTAGGCTGGATTTATGCTCGACGCTTTTAACGCATCATCCGCCCAAATACGCGCCAGTATCATGATGCTAGCGGCGCTGTTATGCTTTACCTTTATGGGTGTGTTTATCCGCCTCGCATCGGCGCAGGTGCCGGTGATGGAAATTGTTTTTTTCCGCAACCTCCTATCCATGCTTATCTTATTGCCATTGATCATGCGGGCTGGCCTATCGAGCTTGCGGATGAACAGGCCAAAGCTATTCGTCTGGCGGGCGCTGGTTAATTTCGTTGGCATGTATTGCGGCTTTGCGGCGGTCACGATGATCCCCCTTGCCGAGGCAACCGCGCTCACCTTTACCGGTCCCATATTCATCACTATTGGGGCGGTGTTATTTCTGGGTGAGGTTATTCGCATGCGCCGCGTGGTGGCGATTATTTTTGGCTTTGTCGGTGCGCTGATCATCCTCCAGCCCGGCTTTGCCGAGATATCACTTGGCGCCATTCTGGCCTTGATCAGCGCCTTGACGATCGCTATGGCTAGCCTGATTGTTAAAAAACTAACCGAGACCGAAACCCCTGGTGCGATTGTGTTCTGGATGGTGGCAATGCAAGCGCCGCTTGCCTTTTTCCCAATGCTTGCGGTGTGGGAAACACCGGGCACACTTGGTTGGATCTATCTCGTTGGTGTCGCCCTTTCTGGCACGATGGCGCATATGCTGTTCACCAAAGCATGTGGCCTTGTCGAGATCACCAGCCTCCAGCCACTCGAATTCAGTAAGTTGATCTTTGCCGTAATTCTGGCATGGTTCATCTTTGGGGAATTGCCAACCATATGGATATGGATTGGCGGCACGGTGATCTTTGCGTCAACGGCCTATATTACCCACCGTGAATCCAAGGCAAAGGTTTCGCTAAAACCCAATCATGGGATTAAGGAAACAAAATTATAAGGGGGCAAGCGGTGATGCTCAAAATTATACAAGTTACCGATATTCATTTCCTACCGGCCGGTGAACGCCGATTTGATATTTGTCCCATAGAGCGTTTTGACGCATTTGTTGATCAGGTAAATAGCGAGCATGACGACGCCGCACTCGTTGTGATTACCGGCGATATTGCTGATTATGGTGATGAAGAGAGCTATCACATTTTCAAAAAATCATTGGCCCGATTGCGCCTGCCGGTCCAGTTATTGATCGGCAACCACGATAACCGCGAGAATTTCGCCAGCGTCTTTCCAGACACATTGCGTGACCAGAACGGTTACATCCAATCCTATCGCGATATTGATGGCTATCGGCTGATTTTCACCGACACTGTGCAACCGGCGTCTATTCCAGACAAAATGCATCATGGCTTTTATGACAAGGCGCGTCTCGATTGGCTTGCGGATACGCTAGAGGATGCGCCGGAAAACCGGACGCTTATCTTTAGCCATCATAATCCGATGCAAGTGCAATGGGCGCCAATGGATCAATTGATGATAAATGACACTGACGCCGCCGCATTGGGTACTTTATTTGACCGCTATCGCGGCACCATCCGGCATTTGTTCTATGGTCATGGGCACCGCGTCATTGCCGGCAACTGGCACGGCGTTTCCTATTCAACCATGCGCGGCACGATGATCGGCACTGATTTCCGCTTTGACGGTGAGATGGTTTGCCATGACAAAATCGAAGAGCCGCAATATGGCTTGATCTTTGTCGATGATGAAACCGTCACCCACCATATCCATGATTATATGAATGCAGGCCCGATTATCAAAAAGGATGCCTATTAGGGGCGCTAGGCCACTTCCCAATAGAGCGGGCGGCCACAATCAAAGATGGTCACATCACCCTCATCCGTCTGGCGGTGGCTTGGATAGATGACCGCATTGTCTCGCTTTTGCAGGGTGATCGTATCGGCGTTGGGCGCCATCCGGTAAAAGGCCGGACCGTTAAGCGAGGCAAACGCTTCGAGCTGCTCCAAGGCGTTTTCAGATTCGAAAATTTCCGCAAGACAGGACATGGTGTTGATTGATGTGTAAATGCCAGCGCACCCGCAACCGGTTTGCTTTGCGGCATCAAGATGGGGTGCGCTATCGGTACCAAGAAAGAAGCTGGCCTCGCCAGATGTTGCCGCGGCAACCAAGGCCAGACGATGCTCTTCACGCTTGGCCACAGGCAGACAGTAATAATGCGGCCGAATGCCACCCGCCAGAATATGATTGCGATTGATAAACAGATGATGCGTCGTCAGCGTCGCGGCGATATTGTCACCGCCGCCGCGTACATAATCGATCCCATCGCGCGTGGTGACATGCTCCATCACAACCCGAAGCCCCGGCACCTTGGCACGAAGCGGGATAAGAATAGTGTCGATAAAGGCCGCCTCACGATCAAAGATATCAATCTCGCTATCGGTAACTTCGCCATGCACACATAGCGGTAATCCGATCTCGGCCATGGTTTCCAGAACAGGCATGATCTTGTCGAAATCAGTCACACCAGAGGCAGAATTTGTCGTGGCCCCAGCCGGATATAGCTTTACCGCAGAAATGATACCGGCCGCCGCCGCCGCTCTTACATCATGCGGGTCGGTTTGCTCGGTTAGGTACAAAGTCATCAGCGGGGTGAAATTACTATGCGGGGGAACCGCCGCCTTGATGCGGTCACGATAGGCCGCCGCGTGTTCGCCAGTCACCACCGGCGGCACCAGATTGGGCATGATGATCGCCCGGCCAAAATGCGCCGCGCTATCCGGCGTAACCGCCGCCAACATTGATCCATCACGAAGATGCAAATGCCAATCATCAGGGCGGGTAATGGTAATGGACTTCATTTAGGTGGTTTCCTTCCGGGCTTTGATCATCGGCCTCTGGCCCCTATCTTGATAATCCAGACGGGGTCGAGATGCAAACATCCTAACTGCCGAGACGGCTATTTGTTACAGCCAGAAAGCCCCTCTCCAATCGCAATCATCAATTGGCCAAAATGGGCTGGCCCCGACGGTATCGTCACACCAACCGGATCAAGCGAGATCAGCGGCACATCGCTGTTACCGCGCACAAGGTCAATCGCGCTCTGGCTCTCTCTGGCATCGGCGATAAGGCAATCAACTTTGCCATCCTTCACCAAATCAGAATAGCGCCGCACATCACCAATCGAGGGTGAAATTTCATGCCCCGCCAATATTGATCCCAAGGAATGCCAGCCGTAACGATGGGTGAAATAACCATAGGCATCGTGCTGTGCCACATAATCTCCACCATTACTCTGCGCCGCTATTTTGATATCAATAGCGGTGAGCTCGGCAACTAACGCGGCCTCGTTGCGCTGGTAGATTTCAGCATGCGCCGGATCGATCGCAACAAGCCGTTCGGTTATCACATGCGCCATGGCGATCGCATTGCCAGTATCTAGCCACACATGCCAATCAAGTCCGCCTTCATCATGCGCATGCCCCGCATGGTCATCATGCTCACCGTGATCACCGTGATCACCGTGATCATCGTGCTTGGCGTGGTCTTCATGGTCGTCATGATTTTCTGCTACCAGCGGGCGCCACTCTATCGCTGCTTCCTCCGCCAAAGTCACCAAGCGGCCAGCATCCGCGATGGCCTTCATCGGCCTGATCAGTTCATGTTCAATGCCCCGTCCAATCCAAATCACCAGATCGGCATCCTGCAACCGCCGCACTTGGCTCGGTCGTAACACCGCCCCATGCACCGAATCCGCCTTATCAAAAATGAGATAGGGTTCACCAACATCTTGCATGATTGACGCCACCAATGAATGAATAGGTCTAATCGTTGCCGCCACATTTGGTACTGACCCAGAATTCGTATTCGCCTGCGCCGCCGTGGCCGTGATTACAGAGCCTGTCAGGCCCGCCAACAATAATGCCGAACTGGCGATAGTTACCGTGCTCATTCGTTTGGCTAGGGTTAGGCACGAGCGGATGGAAAGATATAGCGTTTGGACTGAAAGCATCATATTTTCCGATTGTTACTTTATTACAACTTCTGCTTGTTATAACATTACATTATATTGGTCAAGGAATGCCGATAAATAAATCTGGCCAAGAGGATGTTGATAATATGCGTTACAGGAAAGCCAAGGCCCAAGACGGTGATATGCCGCTGATTTCGGTTGAGAATATCGGTGTCCAGCGGGGCCAGAACTGGCTGATTCGCAATATCAGTCTCAAAATAGAACCCGGCGAAATCATCACCATCATCGGCCCTAACGGCGCGGGCAAAAGCACACTGGCCAAGGCAGTTCTTGGCGCCATTCCAATCACTGAAGGCCAGATAATCCACCACCAAAAGCCGAGCATTGGTTATGTGCCACAAAAACTCAATATCGATAATGCGCTCCCAATTACCGTTGATCGTTTGATGCAATTGACCGCAAGGGCGCCAGCCAATGCGCGCCAAGCGGCGTTGGCGGCCTGTGGGATCGAACATCTGCGCAAGGAACCGATTGGCATCCTGTCCGGTGGAGAATTTCAGCGCTGTCTGCTGGCCCGTGCGATCTTGAACAAACCTGATCTTTTGGTTCTGGACGAACCTGTGCAAGGGGTCGATTTTGCCGGTGAGAGCGCACTTTATGACCTGATTAGAAATATCCGCGATGAGACTGGCTGTGCGGTGCTGATGATTTCGCATGATCTACACATCGTCATGGCCGAGACTGATACTGTGCTCTGTTTGAACGGTCACATATGTTGCCGCGGGGCGCCCGATATAGTCGCNAGTAATCCAGAATATCTGCGCCTATTCGGACCCGCCGTTGACGGTTTGGCGATTTACCAGCACCACCATGATCACCAGCATTTGCCCGATGGCCGCGTCCAGCATGCCGATGGCACGATCACCGAGGATTGCCATCCCGATGACGGCCACCATCACGGCGCACCCGCAAAGCAAGGTTTAGAGGCATAAAATGTTTGACGATTTTCTGACCCGCTCGATATTGGCCGGTGTTGCCATTGCGATAATTGCAGGGCCGCTTGGCTGTTTGATTGTCTGGCGGCGGATGTCTTTCTTTGGCGATAGCCTAGCCCATTCGGCATTGCTTGGTGTCGCCCTTGGTGTTGCCATTGATTTGTCACCACAGATAGCGGTGCCGATGGTTACCTTTGCCGTGTGCTTTATTTTGGTTGCGATAAAGCGGCGATCGCACCTGCCGTCCGACGCGGTTCTGGGCATCATTGCCCATTCGACCCTCGCACTAGGATTGGTCACGATTTCTCTGCTAGGCAGTTATGAACTCAGCGTCATGCGCGTTCTGCTCGGTGATATCCTATCGGTAACAAAGCAAGATCTTGCTATCATTTATGGTGGCGGTGGGCTCATCCTTATCGGGCTGTTCTTTTACTGGCGGGCCTTTTTGGCGGCGACAATCTCGCCCGATATAGCTACCGCAGAGGGATTGTCACCCCAGCAAAGCGAATGGATCTTTATGGTTATGATCGCCTTGGTGGTGGCAATTGCGCTTAAATTAATTGGCGCCCTATTGATCACTGCGATGCTGGTTATCCCCGCGGCGGCGGCCAGACGATTAAGCCCAACACCCGAAATCATGGCGGGAATAGCTATTCTAATCGCGCTATTGGCCATGGGCGGAGGCATATTTGGATCACTGCAATTTGATACGCCAACCGGCCCGTCAATTGTGTTGGCAGCGGCGGCAATGTTTGGGATAGTCCACCTGTTGCCATTGGAACATAAACGCAGATAGAGATCACACCTATGGAAATTACCCGCAATGAAGAGCTTGTTCTGGCGCTATTGGACGAGAGCAAAACACCGCTAAGCGCCTATGATATTCTTGACGCATTACGCGATCAGGGCATCCGCGCGCCGTTGCAGGTATACCGTGCGCTCAACAAGCTCATCGACAAGGGCGCGGCGCATCGCATTGAGAGCAAGAACGCCTTTGTTGCCTGTTCTCGCCATGATTGTGCCGGCCATTCGACAACGATTTTCATGCTATGCACCGCTTGCGATAGTGCCGAGGAATTTGCCGATGATCAGATAACCGAGGCCCTAGCCGCGGTCTGCGAGTCACGCGATTTCAACCCAGTGCGCACGGTGATCGAGATGACAGGCCTCTGCAAAACTTGCCAATAATGACCGGCCAAAATTACCGGCCAACAATAACTGGCCAATACGTCAAATGACTTAGACATTCAGCAGTAGATATTCCCGCTCCCACGGGCTGATCACTTCGAGGAAAGCGACCGCTTCGGCGCGTTTTACTTCGGCAAATAATTTTACAAAATCCGCGCCCAGAACATTATGCAACGGGCTCGCTTTTTCCAGCATGTCTAGTGCGATGTCCAAATTCTTTGGCAAGGTTTGCATATCCTCACCACTCACATTATGCGGTTTCGTTGGTCGCTTTTTTTCCTGTATGCCAAGCCAGATTGTCGCCAACGTGGCGGCAATTGCCAGATACGGATTGGCATCCGCGCCGGGAAGACGGTTTTCGATCCGGCGGGCTTTTGCGTCACCAAAAGGTACCCGCAGACCGACCGTGCGATTATCCATGCCCCACGCCAGATTTGCCGGCGAATCCTCGGCCCCTGTGCGGCGGCGATATGAATTGACATAAGGTGCCATCAACGCCATCGCCCCAACCAGATAACGCTGCATTCCGGCAATGGAATGGAAAAACACATCACTGTCACTGCCATCCTTATTGACGAAAATATTGCGGCCCGTCGCCTTGTCACAGATCGAGGCATGAATATGCATAGAGCTACCAGGTTGGTCCTGCATTGGTTTTGCCATGAAGGTCGCATGCACATTGTGATTGAGCGCGGTTTGGCGCACGGTGCGCTTGAACAAGAACGCCTGATCTGCCAGATCGAGCGCATCCCCATGATTGAAATTTATTTCCATCTGGGCGGCGCCAGCCTCATGGCTTAGCGTATCAATATCGAGGCCCTGTGCCTCGCAATGATCATAGATTTCCTCAAATAGTGGATCAAATTCATTCACCGCATCAATGCCATAGGCTTGCTTGGCTTTTTCCGCGCGACCAGACCGGCCCGTCGGTGTTTGCAATGGTTTATTCGCATCAGCATTTTGCTGGACCAAAAAGAATTCAAGCTCCGGCGCAATCACCGGCACAAGGCCCGCCTCTTCATAAAAAGCCAGCACCCGCTTTAGCACCGCCCGCGCGGTAAACGTAACTTCATCACCGTCCTGATCAACAGCGTCATGGATAATCTGGGCGGTAGGTTCGGCGTACCACGGCACCAGACGACAAGAGGATGGATCAGGGCGAAGCACGATATCCGCACCAATTTCATTGAGCACTTTGCTATCGTAATATTCGCCCGTAACCGATTGGCCAAATACATATTCAGGAAGCCGCAATCCGCCAGTTTCAAATGCGGAAATAAACTTTTTCACTGGCAAAATTTTGCCACGCGGGATGCCCGAAATATCACTAACCAGACATTCCACCTCGGTAATTGATTTTTCTTTAAGCCAAGCTTTGAGATCGAAACTCATGAATGCTCCTGTTTATGAGGCCCGTTAATAACCGGATAGGCCAAGCTCGGCCGCGGTTAGATCCAGCGCAATTCTTGCAATGCGCATTGTTTCGTCAATATCAGCGCGCGTATAGGTCATCGGCGGAGATAAAATCATCCCGTCCCGCACCGCGCGCATCATCAAACCATTGGCAATCGCGTGATCGCGGCACATCGCACCAACATCACCGACAGGATCAAATAATATCGGCCCATCTTTGGATTTGACTAATTCCACCGCGCCCAGCAATCCATAGCAACGCACCTCGCCAACAAGGCAATGATCGCTAAGAGATGCCAGCGCTTCGGCAAGATAGGGGCCAGTATCCTCGCGTACCCGCGCGATCAGCCCCTCATCCTCGATAATATCCAGATTGGCCAGCGCCACCGCCGCCGCAACCGGATGCCCGGAATAGGTAAAGCCGTGATAAAATTCGCCGCCATCAGATATCAACCTCTGGGCAACACGGTCACCAACCATCACCGCCGACATCGGGATATAGCCAGATGTCAGCCCCTTGGCCAACGTCATCATATCGGGGGATAGACCCATTTTCTGGCTAGCGAACCATTCGCCGGTCCGGCCAAATCCAGTAATAACCTCATCAACGATAAACAGAATATCATGGCGCTTACAAATCGCCTGGATATGGTCAAAATAACCGGCGGGTGGAACAATAACGCCGCCTGCACCTTGCACAGGCTCGGCAATGAAGGCGGCAATTTTATCGGCGCCCAGTTCAGCGATTTTTTCCTCTAACAAGCCCGCAGAATGGGCGGCAAATTCGGCCTCATCCTGATTGCCCTGATATAAAAATCCATAGGGCGGACGGATGTGATCAAAGTCCGGTTCGCTAGCGGCCTGGTCATGCATCCCAGACATGCCACCCATGCTAGCCGACATAATAGTGCTACCGTGATAACCATAGTCACGCGAGATAATCACCCGCTTTTCCGGCTTGCCCTCGAGCGCCCAGAAATGACGCACCATGCGAATAATCGTGTCATTCGCCTCAGATCCAGAATTGGCATAAAACACATTGTTCAGCCCATCAGGGGTAATATCGGCCAAGCGTTTAGACAGGGCGATTACCGGCTGGTTACTGGTCTTGAAAAAGTTGTTATAATAGGGAAGCTGGGTCATCTGGGCGGCGGCGGCATCAACCAAAGATTGCCGCCCATAGCCAACATTGACACACCACAAACCGGCCATCCCATCAAGGATACGGTTGCCTTCACTATCAATAATATAATGACCCTCGGCATGGGTAATAACCCGCGCGCCGTGCTCTCGCTGGGCAGCGTAATCGGTAAATGGCGCCATGTGATGCGTTGCGTCTAGCTGTTGCCATTGCGCCGTTGATAATTGTTTAGCGTCACCCATCTGATCCCTCGCATTTTTCCAGCGCGCCACATTATTCCGCGCCCAATATTGCCGTGTTTGGGCCAGAGTGTAACGCTAAAAGCAAAATGAACTTGATAAAGAATTACCATTAAGCCTACCCTTTTAACCTATGCTAGGCAATGGGTGGAAACCACCGGAGAGATTACCCCGACCACCAAATTAATCACCGAATTATTCACCGATTTAACCACCAAATTATCAAGTGATGTTACCGGCGCCGTTAACCTTTGAAACCCTTGGCCCAATCTATATGACGCAGCAATCAATTTATGAAACCAGCTATGCTGACCGGCCCGCATATGGCCCGCTAGAGAGTAGTATTTCCAGTGATATCGCCATCATTGGTGGCGGTCTAACTGGCATATCGGCGGCGCTTCGGTTGGCCGAGGCTGGCTTTGATGTGACTGTTTTGGAATCGGCCCGGATTGGCAATGGTGGGTCAGGGCGTAATGGCGGTCATGTCTGTCAGGGCTGGCCAAATGATTTTCATCATATCAGCCGCCAGCTCGGCAAGGATGAGGCCGACATTGCGTGGGATGCCGGCATGAAGGCGGTCGATCTGGTGAGCGAGCGCGTGGCAAAATACAATATCGATTGCGACCTTCGTTTCGGCTATCTACACGCCGCATTGCACCAGCGCCAGATGGATGAGCTAGTCGAAATGCAAGATGAATGGGAGGCGCGTGGCTATGACAAATTCACCCGCCTAGACAGCCCGTCTGCATTGGCTCCGTATATCGGCACCGATGCCTATGTTGGCGCGCTCTATGATACTGGCTGTGGGCATATGCAACCTTTGCGCTATCTCCACGGGTTGGCAAAGGCGGCGATTGACGCTGGCGCCCGAATTTTTGAACAGACCCATGTCACCAATATTGAAGGCGGACGGCAGAAGATCATTCATACCCAGCCCATTAACCAGAACACCGCCACTAACAGGGGCCAATCTGGCCCTAATGTGGGCCCTACAGTAACCACCCGTATTATTTTGCTATGTGGCAATGCCTATATTGGCGATATTGCCCTACCCCAGATGAAAAGCCGCCTTGCCCAGGTTACCTCGTCGGTTCTGGCCAGCGCGCCGCTATCACCAAATGTTATCGGCCAGATTCTACCGACACAAAGCGCCGTTGCCGATTGCAATGCCGCGCTTAATTATTACCGGATTGATGCTGATGGGCGGATGATTTTTGGCGGCCGCGCCAGCTATACAAATGTCGAGCTGGGCAATGTTGAACGGGATCTGCGACGCCGTATGCAGGCGGTCTTTCCCCTATTGGCCGATGTCGAAACCGAACAGGTCTGGTCCGGGCGGATTGGCATAACGGTTAACCGCATTCCGCATTTTGGCCGCAGTGATAATGACATCTATTTCGTTCAGGGATTTTCCGGCCATGGCGTTGCCCTTAGTGGTCAGGCCGGCGTTATGCTTGCCGATGCGGTGATTGGTGACGCCACACGCTTTGATGTGATGCAGAGCCTAAACCATCTGCCGTTCCCCGGCGGCCCATTACGCACACCGGCACTCGCGCTTGGCATGGCCTATTACAAATTACGTGATCGGCTAAAACTATAAATCGGAATTAGACCCGCCCCACCGGGGATTATTAAATGCGCCCCACCGGGGATTATTAAATGCGCCCCACTGGGGCGGTGGCCGCACCGCGCTTTTTGGCCAGTAACGCCAACCATTCATACCCCATGCTAGCCGCCGCAATGGCGGTGATCTCGGCATGATCATAGGATGGCGACACCTCGACAATATCCATGCCGACAAGGCGCAGTGGTTCCAGCCCACGGATAAATTCAAGCCCCTGCCAGCTAGCAAGACCGCCAACCACCGGCGTACCGGTTCCAGGGGCAAAGGCCGGATCAAGCCCATCAATATCAAAAGACACATAGACCGGCGCGGCGCCAGCCCGTTCAATTGCGATATCAAGAGCCGCATGGATACCGTGGCGATGAACCCATGGGCTCGTCAGAATTTCAAAACCATGATCGCTATCATTATAGGTTCGCAAGCCGATTTGGGTGGACCGATCAACATCAATAATGCCCTCATTCGCCGCCCTGGCAAACATGGTGCCATGGTCAAAGCGTTGGCCATCATCCGGCCAAGTGTCACAATGCGCATCGAACTGGATCAACGCTATTGGCCCATGCTTTTTCGCATGCGCCTTTAGCAATGGATAGGAAATAGAATGATCACCGCCAAGGGTTAGCATCGACGCGCCCGATGCCAGAATATGATCTGCATGCGCCTCAATCGCGCTAAACACGCTGGTCGGCTCATGCGGATTGATAAAACAATCGCCGTAATCAATTACCGATAAATGCGCACTCGGCTCGATACCGGTCGGAAAATGCTGGAGCTCGGCAAGCTGGACTGATCCAGCGCGAATGGCCCGTGGGCCAAGCCGCGCACCCGGCCGATAGGTCACCGCACTATCATAGGGGATACCGCTAACGACAACATCCGCGCCGGTTAGATCGCGGCTATATTTACGCCGACAAAAGCTAAGCGCACCGCCATAGGTCATTTCCCAACGCCAATCAGTGGCCGCCTCCGCGCGAAAGGCATTATCGCCTTTTTGTTGGTCAAAATCATCATCAGACATTGTTCTTAACTCCTAGCTGGAGGCGGGGTTTTTGGATCGCCGGTAGAATATCACACTCGCGCCGACTACGCATATCGCCACCAGCAAAATCATGATTGTGGCAAGCGCGTTAATTTCCGGCGTTACCCCAAGACGTACTTTCGAGAAAATCAAAATCGGCAAGGTCGATGACCCCGGACCGCTGACAAAGCTAGCTATGACCAAATCATCAAAGCTAAGGGTAAAGGCCAGCAACCATGCCGCAACCACCGCCGGCGCAATAATCGGCAGGGTGATCGAAAAGAAAATAAACGGCTGGCGCGCGCCCAGATCCGCCGCCGCTTCCTCGATTGCAATGTCAAAATCGCGCAACCGCGCCTGTACCACAACGGCGGCAAAGCACATGCCAAACGTGCTATGCGCCAGAATAATCGTCATGATCCCGCGCCCCGCAGGCCAGCCAAGCACACTCTCCATGCCAATGAACAACAGCAAAAGAGACAGGCCGGTCACCACCTCGGGCATAACGAGAGGCGCGCTCGCAAGCGCACTAAGCGCCAGACGAAACCTGAAATTACCAAGACGCACAAAGGCAAGAGCAATCAGCGTTCCAAAAATTGTCGAGATGGTCGCCGCCGTCACCGCGACCCCGATAGATTTCCCCAGCGCATCAAGAATTTGCTCGTTACCAAGCAGAGAGCCGTACCATTTTGTCGAAAATCCAGACCATACAGACACCAACCGTCCGGCATTGAATGAATAGATGATCATCACTGTGACCGGAATATATAAAATGCCAAACCCGATAATGCCGAGGGTTATCGCGGGCCACGCTATCTTGTTGTTCATCGCGCATCCCCCTCGGCCACGGCCTCGGCCCTGTCCAGATCACTAGTGCGACCGTCCTGATAACGCGTATAGATAATCGGTATCGTCAATATCGCCAGCAACAGCATCGCAATCGCCGAGGCAACCGGCCAATCGCGGGCGCGGAAAAATTCGTTCCAGACAACTTTGCCAAGCATCAATTGATCCGGCCCACCAAGCAAAGCCGGAATGACAAATTCACCAACCGCCGGAATAAATACCAATAAACAGCCAGCAATAATCCCCGATTTGGTGAGCGGCAGAATGATCGTCCATAGCATCACCAAACGCGACGCCCCAAGATCCGCGGCCGCATCGAGAACATCGCTATCAAGCCGGATCATCACCGCATAAAGCGGTAAGATCATCAGCGGTAGATAGGTCAGCACCATCCCCATATAAATCGCAAAATCCGTCTGCATCATTAATATCGGCGCATCAATCACACCCATAAACAGCAAAGTTGCGTTGATAAATCCATTCGGATTAAGCAGACCAATCAGCGCATAAATCCTGAGCAGGCTAGAGGTCCAAAACGGCAACATCACTAATACTAGCAAGATCGTCCGGCGTTTTGGATCAGAGCGGGCAATCCACCACGCCATCGGATAGGCAAAAAGCAAACAAACCAGCGTCGAGAAAAATGCCAACCGGATGCTGTTCATCGCTGGCCCGATATATTCCTCCCAATATTCACCAAGCAGACGGTAATTATCGAGATTGAAATTGGTATAAAACCCGCCGTCATCAAACCCCCAAAGCGGCGCAAAAGGCGGGATACTGCGCTGGGCCGTGGTAAATGACACCTGTAGCATTTCGACCAAGGGCATCAGGAAAAACACCGCCANCCACNCAAGCGGCAAGGCAACAATCAGCCAACGCCANGACCGTGCCTGACGATTTNTAACTTGTGCCGCCGGTGATGCCATCGCTCACTCCTCCAGCAGGATCACATCTTCAGGCAGAAACTGGACAAAGCCCTTATCGCCCCATGTCATGGA
>JGI26088J50261_1001182_pt1 | contig 14431 bp, 13 predicted proteins | sample SaaInl1SG_22_DNA_FD_50261 | JGI IMG/M metagenome (IMG submission 50261)
CGAATGGTTTTTATCAAACTCTCGGTTTAAGTTGACATCAAATTTTTTGATTAACTCTGGAATCCCTTCTTTGCGTCTTCTTCTATGTCCAATAGGATACTCCACTGTAACTCGCTCCGAATTTGAACCGTCTTTATAAAATATTTGTACAGCATTGGCTATTGATCTTTTTGAGGGGTCTAAATAGTCAGCAGTAAATTCTGGGTTTTCAATACAAATCATTTTAGCTCTTAAAGCATCAACTCTGGGATCTTTAGCAACCTCATCCTCATAATCCAAAGCTGTTAAATTACCTTTGAGTAATCCGATTGTAGTCATATATTGAATACAGTGGTCACGGTCAGCTGGATTATTCAGGGGTCCAGTTTTATCAATAATTCGAATTGCAGATTCATGTGTGGTGATTTCAATTCGATCAATCTGACTAATTTTTTCTTCAGAATTTAATTTATCAACATTCGCATTATGCAATCTTAGTGCACACTCCACGGCGGTTTGTGCATGAAATTCTGCGGGAAAAGAAATTTTAAATAATACGTGTTCCATAACATAAGATTCATACGGCTGATTGACTAAAAAAGGTTTGCCATTAAATAGCACATCATAGAATCCCCATGTTTTTGCACTAAGTGCAGATGGGTAACCCATCTCACCTTTCATCACGAGAAGGGCTAGTCTAACTGCTCTGCTAGTCGCATCTCCAGCTGCCCAGGATTTTCGTGATCCAGTATTGGGTGCATGACGATAGGTTCTTAAACTCTGACCATCCAGCCAGGCGTTGGAAACAGCGTCAATAATTTGCTCAAAGCTCGCCCCCAGCATTTTTGCCACTACAGCTGTTGACGCTACCTTAACCAATAACACATGATCTAAACCAACCCGATTAAAACTATTTTCAAGAGCTATAACACCCTGTATTTCATGAGCTTTGATCATTGCCGTTAAGACATCATGCATCGTTAAAGGAGATTTGCCTTCATGAATTCTGGTTCTTGAGAGCCAGTCTGCAACGGCTAGAATTCCACCTAAATTATCTGATGGGTGGCCCCATTCTGCTGCTAGCCAAGTGTCATTAAAATCAAGCCATCGTATCATTGCTCCGATATTAAATGCCGCATTGATCGGATCAAGTTGGTAACTCGTACCAGGTACTTTAGCCCCATTCGGTACGGTTGTTCCTTCAACGATGGGACCTAGTATTCTTTTGCATGCTTTATAACTTAATGCCTCAAGGCCGCAACCTAAGGTGTCCATTAAACAGTAGCGTGCCGTATCGTATGCCTCGGAACTTGAAATTTCATAGCTATCAACATATTTGGCGATATTAACAATAACATCATCTGGAGCTGGTCTTACATTAGAGATTTGTGCAGACATTATTAACTAAACCTTTCTTAATTTTATCTATCTTGAATTGCGATGTATGGTCGATTGTCAGGGCCAACGTACTCAGCATTAGGTCTGATAATCTTATTATCTAGTCGCTGCTCAATAATATGCGCGGCCCATCCTGCCGTTCTTGAAATCACAAAAATTGGAGTAAACATAGATGTTGGGATACCCATCAGGTGATAGCTAGAGGCACTATACCAGTCTAAATTTGGAAACATTTTTTTCTCATCCCACATTACTTTTTCGATACGTTCTGAAACTTCATATAGAGTCATGTCGCCATTATCGATTGATAATTCCTTGGATACCGACTTAATACTTTCATTTCTGGGGTCTCCAATTGTATATACGGGATGACCAAAGCCAATGATAATTTCTTTTTGAGCCATGCGCATTCTGATGTCATTTTCGGCTTCTTCGGCATTACTGTATCTCTCGATAATTTCCATGGCAGCTTCATTTGCTCCTCCATGCTTAGGTCCGCGGAGTGCTCCAATAGCACCGGTGACTGCTGAGTACATGTCAGATAAGGTTCCTGAGATCACTCTTGAGGTAAATGTGGATGCATTAAATTCATGCTCAGCATAAAGAACAAGGGATGTATTCATTGATTTTTCATGAAGGACGCTTGGTTTTTCTCCATGAAGTAAGTAGAGGAAATGTCCAGCGATTGAATCCATATCAGACCTACAATCGATTTTTTTACCGTTATGAGAGAAATGATACCAATAAATCAGCATCGACCCAAAGGAAGAGATTAGTCGATCAGCAATCTCTTTTGTTTTTTCAATATCCCGTTCTTCACTTTCTTGTTCTAAGGTTCCAAGCATTGAACACCCAGTTCTTAACACATCCATTGGGTGGGCATTTTTTGGTATTTGCTCTAAGACATTTTTTACCGCTTGAGGTATATCCCTAAGATTTTTTAATTTAGATTGATAATCCGACAACTCACTCACTGTGGGTAACGTACCGTGAATTAACAGGTAAGCCACTTCTTCAAAGTTTGATTTTTGTGCGAGTTCGGTTATGTCGTAACCACGATAATGCAGATCATTACCAGTATGACCTACGGTACATACTGCTGTAGAGCCGGCACTAACCCCAGCTAATGCGACACCTTTTTTACCTTTTTTTTCAATAACTTGCGTATTCATATCTCCCCCTTAAATCTTTACTTATCCTGCTGAAATAAAGCATCTAACTTTTTTTCATAGTCGTGATAGTCTAAAAAATCATATAGTTCGTTTCGAGTTTGCATCAAGTCGACAACATTTTTTTGTGTACCGTCCTTACGAATATTTTGGTATACATTTAACGCTGCTTTATTCATTGCCCTAAATGCACTAAGAGGATACAAAATCATGCTCACGTCTACGCTAGCTAACTCTTCTTTAGTGAATAATGGCGTTGATCCAAATTCAGTTATATTAGCTAAAACAGGAACTTTAACGGCTTCAGCAAATTTTTTATACATGGATAGCTCTGTCATCGCTTCGGGAAAGATCATGTCAGCACCTGCTTCTACGCATGCGCATGCACGATCAATGGCGCTATCAAGACCCTCAACTGCAAGTGCATCAGTCCTTGCCATGATTACAAAATTTGGATCGGTTTTGGCATCTACGGCAGCTTTAATTCGATCTACCATCTCACTTTGTGTGACTATGGCTTTATTTGGTCGGTGACCACACCGCTTTGACTGAACTTGATCCTCTATATGGATTGCTGCGGCACCTGCCTTAGAAATAGTTTTTACGGTCCTGGCAATATTAAATGCCCCACCAAATCCTGTATCGATATCAACCAGAAGAGGGGTTTCAGTTATATCCGTAATTCTTCTGACATCAATAAGCACGTCTTCCAATGAAGATATACCTAAATCAGGAATTCCTAGAGACCCAGCTGCAACGCCGCCGCCTGATAAGTAAATGGCTTTAAATCCGGACTTACTAGCCAATAAAGCATGATAGGCATTGATAGCCCCAATTATTTGTAATGGCTTCTCTTCAGTTAAGGCTTTTTTAAATTTCGTTCCCGGTGTTGTCATATTGGCTTTCCTAGAAAAAACGTTCTAATGCATTTTTTGGGATTTCTTGACCTGATAGTTTGGCAACTTGGAGAATCTCCCAAAAGTATCTATAGGTAGCTCGGTCATGAAGTTCTCCCTTGAATTGAATGGGTCCCCAATCTGATTCTTGAGCTAACAAAAGGATGTCGGCACCATCTTGAATTTCATTAAAATCNGGTTTCATAGCATCAACGATAGCTGAGATTTGTGTTGGATAAATACTCCACATTCTCATAAATCCAAACTCTTCTCGTGCTCTTTTTGCATCAGAAAAAGTTGTCTCAACATTTTTTAGATCCAAAGTGACGTTATGTGCNGGTATAACACCATTTGCGATAGCAGCAGCAACAACCTCTGTTTTGGCTCGAGAAAGCAATTTGTGTTCAAATTGTCCTGGGCTTCTCATTGCCGAGGCAGGTATTGCCCCATGATGACCACTTACAAAGTCCATCAAACCAAAATCTAATACCTGAAGCCAGGGTAGGGTAGCAATTTCCTNAACTGCACTTAGCGCACCATGCGTTTCTATAAGAATATGAATAGGAATTTCTTTTTCAATATGGCTTTCTTTTGCAACNTCTTGTATGTAAGCAATCATCTCCTTCGGTTGTTCCGCATTGGTAGATTTAGGAATGGTTATATAACTAAGCAAGTTACCAGCACCCCTTACTAGAATATCAACATCTTTTTTCCAGTGGGGATGAGTATAATCATGAATTCGGATTCCAGCCATTTTGTGCTTATTGATATCAGAATTGAGAACTCGAACAATCATTTCAGCATGTTCTTGTTCTTGCCCAGCTGCGGCCCCATCTTCACAATCACATGTGATATTAAAAATTGGCCCTAATGTATCTTGAAGCGTTAATGCTTTGGTGATTAATTTTTCACTCCCTGCAAAATGCTCACACGANGGAATGATCGGAAATGGTTTTTCACCAATAAATAGCGCATCGTTTGGATGGGTTAAAGACATTGTTATTTCCTTTTCGGTATTAATACAAAATAATCGAGATCAAGAACAACATGAGGATCGTAAATATTTTTACCATCTTTTTCTGTCATTACTTTTTTTAGTTCGGCGCTAGGGCAGTTTTTTATTCCAAGCTGCCGGAGTCTTAAAATCCCTGCATTCGTGAAGGATTTATCTTCAAGTTTGTCGATAACTTCTGTTCGACAGTAAATGGTATCACCGGCAAAAGTCGGGTTTGAGTGGACCCCACTGTTAACCCCTATAACCTGAACAGCATTTTCCAATCCTGAAAAAGATAAGGATCGACAGAGCGAAATAATATGACCACCATAAATTAAACGTTTTTTGAATGGCGTGTTTTTCATCAAATGTGCATCAAAATGCAGTTTTGCATTATTTTGATAAAGTTTTGTAGCCATTGTGTGGTCGCTTTCATCTATTGTAATTCCAGCAGCATGATTAATTATTTCACCGACATTGAAGTCGTTGAATATTTTTTCTGACCCTGTTTCCCAAGTCTTTAATTGACCAAAGTCAAACCCTTTACGATCAATATCTTTTAATTCGGCAGTCTTGGGTATGTTGCTGGGTATTTGAGAAGCAATTTTGGAATCATTATTTTTTTTTGGCACCATAACCCAGCGAACCCAACTGAGAATCTCTTGATTATTTTGATTAAAGGTTTTGGATTCGACATACACGACGCCTGTTGATTTGTTTGAGTTTTCTCTAACCGCAATTACCCTAGACTCTGAATAAATCGTGTCTCCAACATAAGCTGGTCTTTTAAATTGAATGTTGGCATAACCAAGGTTAGCAACAGCATTTAATGAAACATCATCGACTGTTCTGCCGAAGGCGATGTGAAATAACAATACATCATCAATTGGTGTTTTTTTAAAACCTATTGTTTGCGCTGTTATTGATGAGCAGTGGAGTGGATTTCGATTTCCTGTTAATCCAATATATAGAGAAACATCACCTTCCGTTAATGTTCGAGGTATTGCATGTTTAAATACCTTGTTTGGTGTGAAGTCTTCTAAAAAGTTTCCTAAATTCTCACTCATATACTTTCTTCCAATTCTGTCATCATTTCGAACTGCACAAGAAGTCTTTTGGCTGCTGTGACATGATGATGCTCTACTAACTTATCATCAACCACAACAGTCCCTCGACCCGATGCATTTGCCTCAGCCAGTCCATTGATTATAGCCTTAGCTTGTTCGATTTCTTTGGGTTTTGGCGTGTATGCATCATTAGCGTATGCTAATTGATCCGGATGAACAAGTGACTTGCCATCAAAACCCATATCACGACCCATGCGGCACGCGTATTCGAATGATGCCGTATCTTTTAGATTACTGTGAATTCCGTCAATTACGGACTTGCCGTAAGCTCGTGCGGCCAAGATTACCAATGACAGGCTGGTTGTAAGCGCAATTCGATTTTGTGTTGTACGTGCGTACATCTGGGAGATCAGATCAGATGTCGCAAGTATCATACATATGATGCGGTCAGAAGCACTAGCGATTTCTTTTGCATTAAGAACAGCTAAGGGACTTTCGATCATAACCATTACCGGTATATCCTTGCCTCCAGCATCATCAAGGTATTTAATGCATTCTAAAATATCTTCTTTTGATTCAATATTTGGGAATAGAATCGCATCCGGTGATAAAGGCGCAATAACTTTTATATCTTCTTCTCCCCATGGTGAATCAAGATCATTAACTCTTACCACTACCTCACGCTTTCCGTAGTCGGTATCTTTTAACATTTCAGCCACATTGAGTCGAGACTGTTCCTTGGCATCAAGAAGGATCGGGTCACCCAAGTCCAAAATAACAGTATCAGCTCTTAACTCTCTCGCTTTATTTAAGTACCTTTTGTTGCACCCCGGTACGTAAAGCATTGATCGCCTTGGTCTATAGGAGTCAGTGATGGCCATGAAATAAATACCTCAAATTTTTAATAACTCTATTGTAATAAATGTAAAAAAATTGTCAAATATTATTTATGTCATATATAAGACTTGATTAAAATTATATATATAAAAAATATAAAAACATTAAAAAACAATAACTTATAAAATTAAGTTTTTTTTTAAAATAAAGTTGATTTTTATTTAAGTCTTATATAAGATATATATGAATTAATTTAAAAATAAAATCATGAATTTACCTTTGTACATACAAATTAAGCAAAAAATTACCCAGGAATTAATACTTGGTAGGTGGCGTGCTGGGGATTTAATTCCGAGCGAAATTGAGTTGGCTAATAACTATCAGGTTAGTCAAGGAACGGTAAGAAAAGCAATTGATGTATTGTCGAGTGAAAAAATTTTAGTGAGGAAGCAGGGTAAAGGTACTTATGTAACTACCCATGATGAGGAGCAAATTCAGCTGAGATTTTTACGCTTAACTTCCTCCAAGGGTCAGAAAGAAAAATTAGAGAATCAACTACTTTCATTTAATAAAATTAAGCCAAACGCCTATGTGGCCAAGCAACTTAATATAACAACAAACGCATATGTATACCAAATTAAAAGACTACTAACGTTTGCTAAAAAACCATTAATTTTTGATGAGATCTTTATACCGGTTGCAAATTTTAAAGGACTAACTGCAGAGACCATCATTGAAAAGAAAGGCTCGTTGTATCGACTTTATGAGTCGGAGTATGGGATCCAAATGCTCAATGCTGAGGAGAAAATTAAGGCGGTTCAGGCAACAGATGAAGTGGCTAAATATCTTCGTATAAAAAAATTATTTCCTTTATTAAGTATCGAACGTCTGTCCTATACTTACGATGAAAGGCCAGTTGAGTGGAGACTAGGACTCTGCTTAACAAATGATTATTATTACAAAACGGAGCTTGAATAAATGGCGCTTAAAGAAGATGCATTAAATTATCATGAGTTTCCGAAGCCTGGAAAAATTGAAATTCAATCGCTAAAAAAATGCGACTCAGCACACGATTTATCTCTAGCATACTCACCAGGAGTAGCTGAGCCAGTTAAGGCTATTCAGGCTGACTCAAGTCTTGCGTATCGTTATACAAATAAAGGTAATTTGGTTGCAGTAATTTCTAACGGAACAGCTGTTTTAGGGTTGGGTGATACGGGAGCTATTGCAAGCAAGCCTGTAATGGAAGGAAAAGGAATCTTATTTAAGAAATTTGCTGATATAGATGTCTATGACATTGAAGTTGATTCATCGGATCCTGATCATTTTATTGAAACAGTCGCCGCCATATCACCGACATTCGGTGGAATTAATTTGGAAGATATAAAAGCTCCTGAATGTTTTTATATTGAATCAGAATTAAAAAAAAGACTAAATATTCCAGTATTCCATGATGACCAACATGGTACGGCCGTTATTGTTGCTGCTGGACTGATTAATGCACTTGAGATTATTAGTAAATCAATTAATGAAATAAATGTTGTTTTTCTCGGCGCGGGTGCAGCAGGTTTGTCATGCGCCAGACTTATCAGGGATTTAGGTGTAAAAAATATTTGCTTAGTTGATCGCAAAGGCGTGCTCACAAAATCAAGAGATGATTTGAATCAATACAATCAACAATTCGCTACCGATGATTTTGGAAAAACCTTAGAGGAGGCTATTGTTAATGCTGATGTTTTTATAGGACTATCGGGAGCTAATTTATTCCCTAAGGAATTATTAAAAAGCATGAATAGGGACCCGATAATTTTTGCCCTCGCCAACCCAGATCCAGAAATTTTACCCGCCGATGCATTTGCGGTAAGGGAAGATATTATTATGGCTACCGGTCGATCCGATTACCCAAACCAAGTTAATAATGTACTAGGATTTCCCTTTTTATTTCGTGGGGCACTTGATGCGAGAGCCCCCCAGATTACTCAGAACATGATGCTTGCCGCTTCCAAAGGATTAGCTGAGCTTACCAAGGAGCCTGTTCCTAGAAATGTTCTTGATGCATACGATATAAAAAGTTTAACTTTTGGTCGTGATTATATTATTCCAAAACCTTTTGATCCAAGATTAAAGGAATTTGTTGCAGAAAGGGTAAAAGCTGCAGCACTTAAGGAGATGGCTGATGGCCAATAGACCAAAAAATTTAAATTTATTTACCATCCGTTTTCCTTTTCCAGCCATGGTATCAATCTTGCACCGAGTGAGCGGTGTTGTTTTATTTGTGTTAATGCCGCTGTTAACAATATCGCTCTATTGGTCATTAAAAAGTGAAAGCTTATTTTTAGGTATATTAGAATTTTTTGATTACACAATCTTTAAAATCATTAGAACCCTTATGATTTGGGGAATTATTCATCACCTAATAGCTGGTACAAGACACATACTTTTGGATCTTCATTTTGGGATGGACCTTATTGTTGCCAGATTGACAAGTAAAATTGTGTTAATTGTAAGCTTCGTTATTTCAGGATTGATTGGAGTGTTCTTATGGTAAAAAATCCATTTTTCAATCTATTTGGTGGCATGACGCAATGGCTTTANCAACGATTTTCAGCGGTTATGCTTTATNTCTTTACGGTGTATTTATTTTTTTATTGGNTAAGNGTAGATACTGTGGATTTTAACTTATGGATAAGNTTTTTTGATTCCATCTCACATCGCCTAATCATCACNTTTCTATTTTTAGTAACATTTTTTCATGGCTGGATCGGTGTTCAGCATGTTGTTGAAGATTATATAAAAAACCCGATCTTAAACCAAATGGTGTATCTAATACTTTTGTTAAGTATGATTATTCAGATAATTTTTTTATGTTTATTTTTATTAGGTATCTAAATGATTCAACATTTTAAATTTGATGTTTTGGTTGTTGGGGCTGGTGGAGCTGGCTTAAGGAGTGCCTTGCAGCTTTCCGATGCTGGATTAGATGTTGCAGTTATATCGAAAGTTTTTCCGACGCGATCCCATACCGTTGCTGCTCAGGGGGGAGTTGCAGCAGCGCTTGGGAATGTGGCGGAAGATAAATGGATATGGCATATGTATGACACCATTAAAGGATCGGATTATCTCGGAGATCAGGATGCTATCGAGTTCATGTGCAAAAATGCCGCTGATGCGATTTATGAGCTTGAGCATTATGGGATGCCGTTTGATCGAAACGCGGATGGGAAAATATATCAAAGACCGTTCGGGAGGCATGACGAAGAATTTTGGTGAGTCGTCAATATCACGAACTTGTGCCGTTGCCGATCGAACAGGTCATGCAATGCTTCATACTTTGTACCAAAGAAATATAAAAAATAAAACAAAATTCTTCATTGAATGGAGCACTCTTGATTTGATTAAAAATGAAGAGGATGAAGTTTTGGGCGTAATTGCATACGAAATGGCAACTGGCCAGTTAGCTATTTTTCAAGCACGAAAAACGATATTTGCCACAGGCGGCGCCGGCAGAATATTTGAAGCCAGCACAAATGCATACATCAATACTGGAGATGGACTTGGAATGGCAGCACGAGCAAATATTCCTTTGGAGGATATGGAATTTTGGCAGTTTCATCCAACTGGAATCTCAGGGGCTGGGGTTCTTGTAACTGAAGGAGTTCGTGGTGAGGGCGGTTATTTGGAAAATTCAGAGGGTGAGCGATTTATGGAGCGATACGCACCAAATGCTAAAGATTTGGCCAGTCGCGATGTTGTCTCAAGAGCCATTGCGACAGAAATTATACAAGGTAGAGGGATTGGGAAAAATAAGAATGCGGTTTATTTAAAACTTTCTCACTTGGGCGAAGCAAAAATAAATGAAAAATTACCGGGAATTAGAGAAATAGCCATCAAGTTTGCGAATGCAGATCCAGTAAAAGATCCAATTCCAATTGTGCCAACGGTTCATTATATGATGGGAGGAATCCCAACTGATCTTAATGGGCAAGTTAGAAAAAATGAAAAAGGCGACCTAATCAAAAACTTTTATGCGGTAGGAGAGTGTGCTTGCGTTTCTGTTCATGGTGCAAATAGATTAGGATCCAATTCACTTTTAGATTTAATTGTTTTTGGAAGAGCATCAGGTCAGCATATTGTGAATTCAATTAACTTAAAAGAGGATTTTCCAGATATCCCAAACGAATCATTAGAATTTACTAAAGAGAGAATTAGTAGACTTCATACAAAAAATAAAGACGCAGAGACCATTGATGGACTTGGTGCAGAGTTAAGGAAAGTTATGCAAGATCACTGCGGAGTGTTTCGCTTTCCAGATTTATTAGAACAGGGAGTAAAAAAGATAGATGACATTGCGAAACGTGCTGAAAATATTTTTGTTAAGGACCAAAGTAATATTTTTAACACATCAAGAATCGAAGCGCTTGAGTTAAAAAATTTAATTGCTGTGGCTAAGGCAACCATTCAATCTGCAAATGCCAGACAAGAAAGTCGAGGTGCTCATTGTCGATCAGATTTTGAAGAAAGAGATGATAAAAAATGGCTCAAACATACGCTATATTTTTCCAATGAAAATCGTTTGGCCTACCGCGATGTAAAATTGAAACCATTAACTGTGGAAACTTTTCCATTAAAGAAAAGGGTGTACTGATTATGAAATTTTCTATTTATCGATTTAATCCTGAGCAGGATAAAAAACCTTACATGCAAGATTATGAAGTTAATTTAGAGGAATCTGATCTTATGCTGCTTGATGCATTGATGAAAATAAAAAAACAAGACGANACNCTTGCATTAAGAAAGTCATGTCGNGAAGGGGTTTGTGGCTCTGACAGTATGAATATTAATGGTAAGAATGGCTTAGCCTGTGTAACCANATTAAAAGACTTAAAAGAGCCAGTAAAAATCAGACCTATGCCAGGATTGCCAGTAATTAAAGATTTAATAGTGGACATGGATCAATTTTTTAAAAATTACAATGATGTTAAGCCGTACTTTATTAATAATGAGGAGCCCCCAAAAACCGAACGACTTCAGTCTCCTGAGGATAGAAAAAAATTAGATGGTTTGTATGAATGTATTTTGTGCGGTGCATGTACAACCTCTTGCCCTTCATTTTGGTGGGGGCCAGATAAGTTCATGGGACCCGCAGCCCTCCTTCAATCATATCGATTTTTGGCCGATAGCCGCGACCAGGGTACGGAAGAAAGACTTGAGTTTTTAGATCACGAAGATCGTCTATTTAGATGTCATAACATAATGAATTGTGCAGACGTTTGCCCTAAAGGATTAAGTCCAGCTAAGGCTATTTCTGGAATTAAGGATATGCATTTAAAAATAAAAAGAAAAGTTTTAAAAAAATATTTACTTTGAAAAAGGATCCTTCATGAACATCGACCAAATAATCCGATATAAAAGTCGACGTGGTTTGCTTGAGTTAGATCTAGTATTGAATAAGTTTTATGAGGATGACTATCAAAATCTCAATGAAGCCGAAAAAAAAATATTGTTGAATATTTTAAAAAAACAGGATAACGATTTATGGAAAATTCTTAGCAAGAATAATCTAATAGAATTAATTAAAGAAGAGATACCATCATGATTAATGAAAAAAATATTTTAGAAATTGGCTCTGATTTATTTGGTGGTTTTTGGCCCGGTATTCAACTCTACTACCCACCAGTAAAATATTCACCATCGTCAAGTTCTTATGAGGACTTAGAGGCGGCCTCATTGAGGTTTAAGAAGCATGCCCATCAAACAATCGCACATACGCTTATTTTTGACTTGGAAGACGGTTGTAGAAAAAAAGAACTCAGTCGTGAATTACTTAAATTAGAGTTGTCTGGACTTAGAAAATCAAGACCTGATGTCCAAATTGCTATTCGAATCAATCCTTTTAGGACCGTCGAGTTTGAGAAAGATATTACGCTATTAAAAACGGTATCCGATTATGTTGATGTGGTGATGTTGGCAAAAGCAGGTGAGGCCTATGGCTCAGCTGAAGTCAGAGATCTCTCCAGTATTCTATTAGATTTAAACTCTAAGATAACTATTCAGCCTATTATCGAGCATCCAAGATCCCTGAAAATAGTCCCTGATCTCATGTCTTATAGTACCGTAAAACATGTAGTCTTTGGGATACATGATTTTTCAAAAGCGATGGGTATTAATATAACCCCTACCAATTGGATAGAAGAGCTTAGTTATTTCTTAAATCAGATTATGTTTGAGGCTCGAATCGCAGGTAAGGGTGTGATTGGCGGAGTTGAGACATTGATTGGTGAAAATATAATGCCAGAAAAGTTTATTGAGCCTCACGACGTAAGAAGATGGTTGGATTTACACGGTGACGATGAATCCAGAACTGTCTATAGACATGCGGTAACTGAATCGGGACAGGGCTTAACCGGAAAACAAGTTATTCATCCTGGACATATTCACCTTTGCAAGGTTGCTTATACTCCATCACCGACCGAGATTAACTTACGTATTAGAATTTTAAAAGCTGCAATTGAAGCTGATGCACTTCTTGGGGGCGCGATTAAATTTGAGGGAGAGATGTTGGATCCACCAATGTTTGGTAAAGCTCTTCAGACATTACTTCGGGCACATGCATTGAGGGCGCTTAATCAAGATGATACGGATTTTGCTATCAGTGTATTAAATAAATTACCAGCACAAGTAATTCGCGAGAATTGGCCTTATGGAGCTATATTGTAATGAAAATTCAAAAATTTAATTGGGATTGGGAAGTGCCTCAAACATTAAATATAGGATCCCTATGTTCGACAATTCATCTTGGAACTCAGTTTGAAAATAAGGTAGCCATGATTGTTGAAAATGACGAACTGGGTACCAGCGAGATTACTTTTAAAGAGTTAGCAAAAAAAACTGATCAGTTTGCTCAGCTGCTAGTAAATAATGAATTTAAAAAAGAGGACAGGGTGCTTATCCGCCTGCCTAATTCAATCGATTATCCTATTTCATTTTTAGGTGCCATGAAGGCCTCTTGTATTTCTGTTCCCACATCAACTTTATTGACTGCTGAAGAGGTGCTTTATCTAGCTAAAGACTCTGGGGCAAAAGGAATCGTTACCGACAAAGTTATGTGGAAAACTCTTAAAACCCTTGATTTACCAGAAAGCCTTCATTACATTTTTTTAACGGGTGATGGAGAAATTGAAGAATTAGAAAGATATAAAGTATTTGATTTAAATGATGCCTTAGTTTCAATTAAGGAAATCAAATTGGAAATCAATACGCAAGCCAATGACCCAGCGTATTTGGTATACACATCTGGAACTACTGGGTATCCTAAAGGCGTATTACATGCACACAGAGCAATAATTGGTCGAAAACCTGCATCAAAATTTTGGTTTGATTTTGTGGGAGATGATGATCGCATAGTGCACTCAGGAAAATTTAACTGGACCTACGTATTGGGATCAGGGCTTATGGATCCATTGTATTTAGGGAAAACAATTGTTGTTTATGAAGGAAAGAATCAGGCTGATACGTGGTTGAAATTAATCCAAAAACACAAAGCCACTATATTTATAGGTGTGCCAACTATTTATCGTCAAATACTACAAAAAACAGAATTTACAAATAATGATGTTCCATCATTACGATATTGCATGAGCGCTGGTGAACATCTTTCCGACGAAGTTCTTAACCAATGGAGAGAACGTTTTAACCAAGATATCTTTGAAGCAGTTGGTATGTCTGAATTTTCGTATTACCTGTCTGAGAATAAATACAATCCAATTAGGCCAGGCTCAGCAGGATTTCCGCAACCGGGCCATGATATAAAACTGCTTGACCCAGAAAATTTACAAGAGGTAGGCCTGGGTGAGGAGGGAATGATATGTGTTCCGGATAGCGATCCTGGCTTGTTCTTAAAATACTGGAATTTACCGGATGAAACAAAAAAACATTTGCACGATGGCTGGTTTTTTACCGGAGATTACGCAAAGTATGACAAGGACGGCTATATATGGTTTTTAGGCAGGAAAGATGACATAATCAAGAGCTTCGGTTATAGGGTATCACCCTACGAAATTGAGCGAGTATATAAGTCACACCCCGATGTAT
>JGI26088J50261_1001186_pt1 | contig 14406 bp, 15 predicted proteins | sample SaaInl1SG_22_DNA_FD_50261 | JGI IMG/M metagenome (IMG submission 50261)
GAATCGATGAACCGTGGTATTTATAAATTCAATACAGCAGTTGATGATGCAGTTATAAAACCAGTCGCAAAGGGATATAAAGCTGTTGCACCAGGTTTTGTTGTGAAAGGTATCAATAATTTCTTTTAACAATATTCGAGATGTCATTACTGTAATTAATGATCTTCTTCAATTTAAATTTAAACATGCTTTCAACGACGCATCGAGAGTTGCGATAAATTCCACTATTGGTTTACTCGGCTTTGTAGACGTTCATTCATATTCAGGCGGTGAGCGAAGAAAAGAAGATTTTGGTCAAACTTTAGGTCATTGGGGTTTTGGTACTGGTGCATATGTTGTTTTGCCATTCTTTGGACCTTCTAGCTTAAGAGATGGCTTTGGTTTACTTGCTGACACATTATACTTTGACCCAATAAGTTATATTTCTGACGTTAGAACAAGAAACCAAGTTAGGCTAGTTCAATTTACTGACGCCAGAACTGAATTGCTAAATGCTTCTGATATTTTAGACCAGGCCTCATTAGACCCTTACGCTTTCCAACGAGATGCATATTTACAATATCGTGAGGGCTTGGTAAATGACTCAACTGAATCTAATGTTAATTATGAGGATGAAAACCTTTTATCAGATGGTTTCGAGCCTTATAAAGATGAAGAGCTGATCTCAGCATCAAACCAATAAATTATTCCACAAGCATCAAGAGCCAACGGATAAATTCTTAATTAGAACCGAACCAATATATTTTGAGCTGTTAATATTAATATCATTGGCTATCATCTCAATATCGAGAAGAATTTGTTTCATATTCCCAGCAATACTAATCTCTTCAACAGAGTGATGAACTTTTCCATTCTTAATATAAAAACCAGATGCGCCTCTAGAAAAGTCACCATTCACCATATTTATCCCATGACCCAATAGCTCGGTAATAAGTAAGCCGCTCTCAATTTGACTAATCATGTCATCAAGAGAAATATTATGATGATCAATTATCAAATTATGAGTTCCACCAGCATTACCCGTAGTTTTAAGGTTTAATTTTCTTCCTGAGTATGAAGAGAGTAAGTAGTGCTCTAGCATTCCTTTATTAATTAATTTATTTTCAAAAACTTCCACTCCCTCATCATCAAAATAAGTAGATGCATGACCTTTAGAAAGAAAGGGGTCTTCAATAATATTTAATTTATCGGAGGCTATTTTTTTTCCCAATGACTCCATTAAAAAAGAATTTTGTCGATATAAATTTCTGCCAGAAATCGCACTCAATAGTGATGAAATTAAAACATCAGAAATTGTATTATGAAAAATTACAGGGTAGTTTCCTGTTTTTATTTTTGATGGATTTAATCGATCTCTAGCATTCCTAGCAGCTTGAATACCAACTGATGCTCTATCCTTGAGGTCTTTAAAATCTCTGGCATTAGAATAGTCATAAGATCTTTGCATACTGCCATCTTTACCTGCTATAACTGAACATGATAATGAAAATCTTGTGCCTGGAAATCCCCCAATAAATCCATTTGAATTAGCATACACAAAAGTTGAAGAACTCTCACTAAAAGAGGCTCCTTCTGAATTGCTAATTAAGGGGTCAAAGTCTAACGCCGATATCTCTGCTTCTTTTGCCAAATCTATAATTTCTTCAAAAGATAGGTCTTGAGGATAAAATATATCAACATTTTTCTCGCACTTGGGGTGAAATTTTTTATCAGCCAGCCCAAAATGCTCATCACTTTCGGTGCTGCTAAGCATACTTATAGATTTTTCAACAAGATTTTCAATAGTCTTTTTGGAAAAGTCTGAAGAAGAGACAATACTCCTTTTTTTATCTTTAAATAAAGTAAGGGTTAAATTTTTATCATTATTTGACTCGATGGTCTCAGTTTCTTGGTTTCGAACCGATATTGTTTTACCTGAAGATAAACTAATATCTAACTCTGCTTGTTCGGCTCCGTATTTTTTTGACTGATTTAAAATATCAATTGATAAATTTTTTAAGTCATCTTGTGAGTACCCAAGAATTTTTGCTTCCATTGCTTACCTTTATGCATAAATAATATATGATCCTACCTTATGGATGAAAATATAAAAAGCAAAACACAATTAAAACAAGAAGCCGATGATATCCAAGAATTAGGTATCGAAATTTCTAAATTACCCGAAAAAAAAATTCTAGCCCTCTCGCTATCCGAAGATGCAAAGGAAGCTATAATTTTCTATCAAAATATAAAAAAAAATAGCGCAAAAAGGCGACAGGCACAATTTATTGGAAAGGTTCTGCGTAACCTAGACCTGGAAGATGTAAAAAAAGAACTATTTGAGATTAAGAATACTTCTCTTCTTAGTATAAAAATTCAACATGAGGCTGAGTCTTGGAGAGAAAAGCTTTTAAGCGACAGTGAGTCACTGAGTCAATTTATTGATACTTTCAGCCCCGATTTGGGCAACCTTAATCAAATCGTATTAAATGCAAAAAAAGAACTTACCAGCAATAAAAAAGGTAAAAATTATCGGAACCTATATCGACTAATATTAGAAAGTTTAAATAATTCTAAATCTGTACCTTAATTTTTTTGGTCTCTTCGTTTCTTTTGAATTCAATCTCAACTTCTTTGCCTTTGTTCGCAACTAACTCCTTAATAAAATCCGATGGTTCCGATAATTCAATGTTATTAATCTTTAATATAAGGTCTTTTCTCTGTATTCCTGCATTAAATGCAGCGGACTCTTTAATAACAGCAACAACAAATAACCCGCCATCTTTATTTCTCTCATCGCCCTCTTTGAAGCTTATTAAATGCGTTCCAAATAGAGGTTTAGGAAGTTTCGCCCAAAAAGAAACATAAAAATCATACTTCACATTTGGATCGACCAAATCTTCCTCTTGTATAACAATTTCTTCAATCTTGCCCTCGCTGTCCAATTTTTTCTTTTTATAGTTTTCTCTAGCTTTTTTTATGACCGTTGCTCTATTTGCTTCATTAATTTGACGATCATAAATTAAAGCGGCATCTGCACCGATTTGTTTTCCAAAATCCACCGCCTCTGCAGGAGGCGTGTATACACCGACATAAGATGAAAATCCCATTAAGTCATACCCTTCTTCAAGCATCGTGATATTGTCAGTATCTTTATCCCATCCGCGATAAATTTCAGTTTCTACCGATGTTATTTGAGATTTTAAATTTTTATCACCTTGAATCTGATAATTTTTTTTAAAAAGATTTTCAGCAAATACGTTCGATAAAATGAAGAAAAGAGCAAAGAAGGTTAAAATAGATTTCATAATATAATTTTATTATTTAGGTTAAACATGACTGACATTAAAACTAATAAAAAATTCATTAAAATTGGATTGGTTTCTATTAGTGATCGAGCCTCAAAAGGTGTTTATGAGGACAAAGGCATACCAACTTTAAAAAATTGGTGCACCAAAGCCATAAAATCTAACATTGAGTTTAAAGAAACCTTAATCTCAGACGATTTCGAGCTAATCAAATCAACTCTCATTGAGCTTGTCGATATTGATCATTGCGACTTAATCCTCACAACAGGCGGAACAGGTCCGGCAATAAGAGACGTCTCACCCGACGCAACTATTTCAATTGCTGATAAAGAGATGCCTGGATTTGGAGAACAAATGAGACAAATTAGCTTACACTTTGTCCCCACGGCAATCTTATCAAGACAAACAGCCGTTATTCGCAACAAGTCATTAATCATCAATCTTCCTGGACAACCAAAATCAATTCACCAAACATTGGAAGGCCTTAAAAATGAAAACGGTGATTTAATTATTCATGGCATCTTTGCAGCAGTTCCTTACTGTATTGAATTAATTGGTGGTCCCGTATTTGAAACCAATGATGATGTAGTTAAATCTTTTAAGCCAAAAAAATGAATGAATTCCAATTAATTGAAAAATTTTTCAAACAACCAAAAAAAAATGCAATTTTGGGCATTGGTGACGACGCAGCGATAATTCCAAAAAATGAAAAAGATTGTTTACTCCTTTCCGTAGATACACTCAGCATAGACTCACATTTCACAAAGCAATCAGACCCTTATTACCTGGGTTGGAAAGCTCTGGCAGTGAACATATCGGATATTGTAGCTATGGGAGGAGTTCCTACCTTCGCCCTATTATCCTTGACTGTAGAAGACATTAATAAAAAATGGTTAAGTAAATTTTCTCAAGGCATAAAGGCTTGTGCTAAAAAATATAATGTAGAGCTCATCGGTGGAGATACCAATAGAGGTTCGATGTCGGTATCAGTAACCATCATCGGCGATTCACCAAGAAAAAATGTTTTAACCAGGAGTGCTGCAAACATTAATGATGATATATGGATTAGTGATGAGATTGGTTATGCGCACCTAGGCTTAGCATTAAATAAACACGGTCCCACCATGTCAAATTGTTTAAAAAAGAGAGCTTTGCAAGCTTTTTTGAAACCTGAGCCCCCGATGAACTTTATTTTAGATAATAAAAAGTATATGCACGCAGCTATTGATATTTCAGATGGTCTAGTATCAGAACTTGAGCATATTACTGTAGAACAAAAATTAGGTGCAAAAATTGATGTTGATTCAATACCAATGCATAAATGGTTTAAAGAACATAACAATCAAGAATTAGCCTTAACTGGAGGTGAAGACTATCAAATACTTTTCACAGCCAATAAAAAAAATCGAAATAAAATCAACAATTCCTTGAAAAAAAATAAATTAAAGGGCGGGGTTATTGGAACTATTACTAACAGCAAAAAAGTTGAGTTTGAACATAAAGGTAAGTTAGTGAATTATAAAAAAGGTGGATTCAAACATTTTGGTTAATAGAAAATTCCTAATGAGTAATATTTGGCACTTTATAGCACTTGGATTTGGTACTGGATTATCAAAAAAAGGTCCTGGTACTATTGGCACATTNGTAGCATTCTTGTACNTANTACCTTTCCTNAAATTAAGTAATACCTTACAAATATTTTTATACATATTTTGTTTTATTTTAAGTTATATAAGCACAAATGAGACCATTAAAAATTTAAAAATAAAAGACCCTTCTTGCGTAGTAATTGATGAGATTATTGCTTACCTCCTTATCCTGATTATCGTTCCATTAAATTTTCTTACGATTATTCTTTCTTTTGTAATTTTTAGACTACTTGATATTTTTAAACCCATGCCTATAAATTTTTTTGAGAAAATTCCTGGAGCTACTGGTGTAATAGCAGATGACGTTGTTGCTGCCATCTTTACAATTTTAATTATTTGGTCGATAAATTTTTATGTGCCTATCTACTAAACTCCAATCTGTCATTAGTAAAATAAAAAAAAATGCTTTAAAAATTGTTACAGCTGAATCTTGTACAGGAGGGCTCCTTTCAAAAATTTTTACTGACATTCCAGGCTCATCCAAATGGTTCGAGTGTGGATTTATAACTTACAGCAATGAATCAAAAATAAAACTTCTCAATGTTGATTTTGAATCATTAGAAAAATTTGGTGCCGTTAGTTCACAGGTTGCAAAAGAAATGGCAATTGGCGCATTAAAGAAATCTAATGCCAACTTTTCAATTTCAATTACCGGTGTTGCTGGACCTGATGGAGGCACAAAGTCAAAACCCGTCGGAACAGTTTATATTTGTTTTGCTAAAGAAAATTTTATTATTAAAGAATTTCTTTTTAAAACAGATGGTTCAAGGTTGGACGTCCGAGAAAACACTGTGAATTTCATAATAGATGAATTGAATAAGCTTACTTTAAGTAGTTAAATGTGAAATAATTAGTCATTAAATTTAAATACAATCAACATGAAAAGGTTCTAAATAAATGGATGAGAATAAACAAAAAGCTCTAGAAGCAGCTATGGCCCAAATTGAGAAACAATTTGGCAAAGGCTCTGTTATGAAAATGGATGGAACTGAAGTTGATTCTTCAATTGAAGCCATTTCAACAGGCTCACTTGGCTTAGATATTGCATTAGGTATCGGCGGCTTACCCAAAGGTAGAGTTGTTGAAATTTATGGTCCAGAATCTTCCGGTAAAACATCACTAACCCTTTCTGTCATTGCAGCTGCTCAAAAAGCTGGAGGTACTGCAGCTTTTATTGACGCTGAACATGCACTTGATACCCAGTATGCTTCAAAGCTGGGTGTTAACTTAACCGATTTATTAATTTCCCAACCAGATACAGGAGAGCAAGCTCTAGAGATTACTGACATGCTTGTTAGAAGTGGTTCTGTTGATGTGGTTGTCGTTGACTCAGTTGCAGCATTAACTCCAAGAGCTGAAATTGAGGGGGATATGGGAGATTCTCATATGGGACTTCAGGCCCGGATAATGTCTCAAGCCTTAAGAAAACTCACAGGCAACATTAAGAAAACAAATACATTAGTTATTTTCATCAATCAAATTAGAATGAAGATTGGTGTAATGTTTGGCAATCCCGAAACTACGACTGGCGGTAATGCTCTTAAATTTTACTCATCAGTTCGTTTAGACATTCGACGAATTGGTGCGATCAAAAAAGGTGATGAGATTGTTGGAGCAGAAACTCGAGTGAAAGTGGTAAAAAATAAGGTGGCACCACCATTTAGACAAGCAGAATTTGATGTATTGTATGGCGAAGGTATTTCATTAGAAGGAGAGATTATTGAGCAAGGAGTTCAACTTAAACTCATTGATAAAGCCGGGGCATGGTATAGCTACAATGGAGAAAAAATTGGACAAGGTAAAGATAATGTTCGGGAGTTCTTAAAACAAAACCCTGAAATATCGAGGACGCTTGAAGATCAAATTAGAGAGAATGCTAATCTTGCAAATTCGAAAATGATAGTTGAAAATCCTCAAGATTCATCACCAGATGACGAAGATGCAAGCGAATGAGTCACTTAAAAATTTAAAAAAAAGAGCACTCTATTATTTAGCAAAGAGAGAATATTCATTTAAAGAATTAATTCAGAAAATCTTGAAATATGCTTATGAAATAGGCTTGAGTGAGAAAGAGTGTTTTGTTGTTGTTGAAGAATTGAAAGAAAAAAATTTTCAGTCAGATGAACGGTTTTGTGAATCCTATATTAATTCAAAAAAAAATAAATTTGGATCACAACGTATTAGCTTCGATCTTCAACAAAAGGGTATCGACCAATACCTTATTGATACCTTTATCAGTGAGTTGAAAATTCATGAGGATAAAATTGCTTCATTAGTATGGAGTAAAAAATATAATAGCCCTCCTGCAAACAAAAGTGAGGAAAACAAACAAATTCGATTTATGCAAAGTAGAGGTTTTAGTTTTGAGGTAATAAAGAAAATTATAAGATGAAAAATTTATCAAGCAATCAAATTAGACAAGCATTTTTAGATTTTTTTAATGAAAAAGGTCACACTATAGTTGAATCTAGCAGCCTTGTTCCGCAGAATGATCCTACCTTACTATTTGCAAATGCGGGAATGAATCAATTTAAGGATTTTTTTCTAGGCAATCAAAAACCAACATTCACAAAAGCTACATCCAGCCAAAAATGTGTTAGAGCGGGTGGAAAACACAATGATCTTGAGAATGTTGGTTACACAGCAAGGCATCATACCTTTTTTGAAATGTTGGGTAATTTTAGTTTTGGAGATTACTTTAAAAAAGAAGCTATACAACTGGCATGGGAACTATTGACCGTTAGATTTAAAATTCCAGAGGAAAAGCTTTTGGTTACCGTCTACCATGAAGATACAGAAGCATATGACATATGGAAGGATGAAATTAAAATCTCTTCGGACAGGATCATTAAAATTGGAGATAAATCTGAAAAATATTTTTCAGATAATTTTTGGATGATGGGTGATACAGGACCATGTGGTCCTTGTAGTGAAATTTTTTATGACCATGGAAGTGATATACCTGGGGGAGTTCCTGGGTCACCGGAAGAGGATGGTGATCGTTTTATTGAAATATGGAACTTAGTTTTCATGCAATTTAATAGAGATAAAGATGGCAAGATGCATCCATTACCAAAACCATCAGTTGATACGGGAATGGGTCTTGAGAGAATTTCTGCTGTTCTTCAACATGTTCATGCTAATTATGAAATTGACCTTTTCACAAACCTAATATCTGATGCAAGTAAAATTACTTCTTATGGAGATTTATTACACCCTTCACTGAGAGTTATTTCTGACCACATAAGATCAATTGTTTTTTTAATAAATGATGGAGTGATTCCATCTAATGACGGCCGTGGCTATGTTCTCAGAAGAATAATGAGAAGAGCAATACGTCATGGATATAAACTTGGAATGAGAAAAGCCTTTTTAAACAAGTTAGCTATCTCCGTCAAAAAAAATATGGGTGACGCATATCCTGATCTAAATCAAAAAATTGAATTCATTGAATCAACTATTTTTGAAGAAGAAGAAAGATTCTTTGAAACTATCGAAAATGGGATGAATATTCTTGAGACTGAATTACTAAAGATTAACAAACAAAAGGTTTCAGTTCTGAGTGGAAAGATTGCTTTTAAACTGCATGACACTTTTGGATTTCCTGTGGATCTTACTGCCGATATATGTAGGGAGCAAAAGATTGAAATTAATATGACTGAATTTGATGATGAGATGAAAAACCAAAGAACACAAGCTCGTCAATTTAGTAAATTTAAATCATCTAAAGATATAACCATTGAAGGAATTGAAACAAAATTTCTTGCCTACGAACATGATTATTTTGAATCAACTATTACCCATATTATTGTGAATGATACGTTTGTTGAGACTTACGATAAACCAGAACAATGTACACTTGTATTATTAGAAACACCTTTTTATGCTGAGTCTGGTGGTCAAGTTGGTGATACTGGAATTATCTCAAATGATAATTTTAATTTTAAAGTTTTGGATACGCAAAAAACACCAAATGGAATTTTATTGCACATTGGTGAATTAATATCAGGAACTTTTGGTATTAACCAAAGAGCTTTATGCCAGGTTGATCAAGATAGACGAAATGCAATTAAAAGAAATCACTCCGCTACCCACCTTCTTCACAGAGCTCTAAAAACTGTCTTAGGTGATCATATTCAGCAAAAAGGCTCTCTTGTTGATGAATATAAAACACGTTTTGACTTTTCCCATCCTAAACAGATGACTGATCATGAAATCAAGGAAGTTGAAAATATTGTTAATAATGAAATTTTAAATAACCAAATGACTGAAGCACAAGTAATGCCTTTGGAAGATGCTAAAAAAAGTGGAGCAATGATGCTTTTCGGAGAAAAATACGCTAATGAAGTGCGCGTTCTTACAATAGGTAACAGTAAAGAGTTGTGTGGTGGTACTCATGTTAAGTTTACTGGAGATATTGGACTTTTTAAAATTTCTCAAGAAAATGGAGTTTCCTCCGGAGTTAGAAGAATTGAAGGCACAACAGGTAAATCGATCATTGACTTAATTAATAGACAAGATAAGTTAATTGATCTAGCTGCAAAAGAATTAAAGACATCTAAAGATGATATACCAGAAAAATTATCACTCATAACAAATCAACTTAAAGAGAGTGAGAGGATTATTCATCAACTTAAGTTAAAGATTGCCAATGAATCAAAGAATAGCCTTATTGATCAAGTGCAAATCTTGAATGGGATCAATACTATCATTACTCAGTTAGATAATATCGATGTACCTCAACTCAAAACCATGATGGATAACCTTAAAGATGGAATTAAGTCAGGGGTAATAATTTTAGCATCGGTAAATAACGAAAAAATAAATATTATAGTTGGTGTCACAAAAGATATGGTTAATCGTTACCATGCTGGTAAAATAGCATCCTCATTCGCAACAATGGTTGATGGCAAAGGTGGAGGAAAACCGGACATGGCTATGGCCGGAGGCAGTGACCTTGAAAAATTATCTGATGCGTTAGTTGAAATTAAAAAAATAATATAATTATGAGTTTGATTGTACAAAAATTTGGGGGCACTTCAGTTGCAAATTCAGAGAGAATTAATGCAGTTGCTGATCGAGTAAAAAAATATGTTGATAACGGACATCAAGTTGTTGTCGTGGTATCAGCAATGTCAGGCGAAACAAACAAGCTTTTAAAACTAATCAGCGAAGTAAATTCAAAGCCAGATCCCAGGGAATCAGACGTTATCCTTTCTACTGGAGAGCAAGTAACTATTGGATTGACCGCTTTAGCCATTCAAGAACGAGGTATCAAAGCCAAAAGTTACACTGGATCTCAAGTTAAAATATTAACGGATAATGCACACTCAAAAGCTCGAATTATTAATATAGGTACCGAGAACATTCAAAAAGATTTAAATAATGGCTTTGTTCTTGTCATAGCTGGATTTCAAGGAGCTGACGAGCAGGGGAATATTACAACACTTGGGCGAGGTGGATCGGATACAACAGCAGTTGCCATAGCAGCAGCATTAAATGCTGATGAATGCCAGATATATACTGATGTAGATGGAATTTATACAACAGATCCAAGGGTCGTAAAAAATGCAAAAAGATTAAAATCAATTACTTTTGAGGAAATGCTGGAAATGGCCAGCCTAGGTTCAAAAGTTCTTCAACTTCGTTCTGTAGAATTCGCAGGGAAGTATAAAGTCAACTTAAGGGTTCTTTCAAGTTTCGAAGAGGAAGGCGAGGGAACAATAATTACTTACGAGGAAGATCATAAAATGGAAGATCCAATTATATCTGGAATAGCTTTTAATCGGGATGAGGCCAAAGTTACCGTTGAGAGTATCCCAGATACTCCGGGCATAGCTTATCAAATCTTAGGACCAATCGCTGATCAAAATATTGATGTTGATATGATTATTCAAAATATTGGTCATGACGGATTAAATGATTTTACTTTTACAGTCAATACGACGGAGTTAAATAAAACATTAGATATTTTAGAAGCAATGAAAGAGAAGCTTGGTGCAAAAAAAATTATCGGTGACCCAAAGGTAGCGAAACTCTCTCTTGTAGGCGTTGGGATGAGATCGCATGTTGGGGTAGCCAGCAAAATGTTTAGAACGCTATCAGAAGAAGGTATTAATATTAGTACAATATCCACTAGTGAAATAAAAATTTCTATTTTAATTGAAAAAGAATCGTTAGATTCTGCAGTTCAAGCGCTTCATAAAGCATTTAATTTAGATCAATAGCTACTGGGATCTTAATAGATTCTAATTTATAATACATCAGTTAAAAATAGGAGAGCTGGCCGAGTGGTCGAAGGCACTTCCCTGCTAAGGAAGCATACGGGTTTAAGCCTGTATCGAGGGTTCGAATCCCTCGCTCTCCGCCAAATTTGGGGAAAATGATGAAAGAGCCAATGTACGACTTATCTGTTCCAATAATAATAAATATGCTGGAAAATCTCTCAAATATTCTCGCCAAAACAGAAAAATTTGCAAGTAAAAGAAAAATTGATAGTGCTGTTTTTGTTGAGAGCAGATTGATTGCCGATATGTTCCCTCTTTCGAGACAAATACAGATAGGAACAGATATGGTAAGAAAAGGGATTGGAAGGCTAGCTAACAAAAAATTTCCAAATTACAAAGATAATGAAAAAACTTTAAAGCAACTTCAAAACCGAATTTTAAAAACTATTAATTATTTAAAAAAAATTAAACCAAATGATCTTAAAAATTCGGAAACCTTAGAAATTGAATTTAATATACGTGAAAAAAAATTCTATTTTTCAAATGGAGAAGATTATTTGAAAAGATGGATATTGCCTCATTTTTTCTTTCACATCACAACCACCTACAATATCTTAAGGATGAATGGCGTAAACTTAGGTAAATGGGACTACACTGGAAAATTTTAATGAAATTTATAAACTATCTTCTTTTTATTTCTATACTTCTTATTTCAAGTTGCTCTCAATTTGGACCTGAGTTGATGAAAGCGGGTAGGAACGACTACAATAAAGTTCTTGCACAAACCGATGATGAAGAAACTCTACTGAATCTTATAAGACTTCGTTATGCAGATAACCCTGCCTTTTTAAAAGTAAACAGTGTGTCAACCTCATTTAACTGGAAAGAAGGTTTTGGTATTGACGGTTCTTTATTCAGAGGTGATGGAGTCGGAAAAGATAATATAGGAATAAGAGGGAATACTGAATACATAGAAAAACCGACTATCACCTATTCTCCTTTATCAGGTGCGGACTTTGTTAAAAATGTATTAACACCAATAGATCACCAAGTTATCTTATTGCTTACAAGGTCTGGATGGAGTATGGATCGTATCATGAGACTGACCATCAATAGAATTAATAATATTAATAATGCCTCAGAAGCATCAGGCCCCACCCCAGCTCAAGCACCAGATTATAAAGAATTTATTAAACTTACAGAGACATTCAGAAAGCTACAAAAATCATCAAAAATTACTTTAGGTTATCAACTTGATGGTAACCCTGACGACCTTGCTTTGCTAATTAAAAATGATTTTAAAGAAGATGATGACGTCAAGTCTCTTTTGAAAGAATTAAAAATTAACAGTAATAATAATATTATTCCGATTACTAATAATTTCTTTGATGGTTCGAAAACGGAAAATATACAAATCGAAGCTAGGTCACTGGCAGGAATTTTGTTTTTCTTATCCCATGGAGTAGAAGTCCCTGTAGATGATATTTCAAACGGCAGAGTTACTGTAACAAAAGATGGAGAAGGAAATACCTTTGATTGGAATCAGGTTTTAAATGGAATTTTTTCTGTTCATACGTCCAAAGAAGCGCCTAACCAGGCCACCGTTGCAGTTGAGTACCGAGGAAATTGGTTTTTTATTAAAGATAATGATATGCAAAGCAAATATACATTAATGTTACTGAATCAAATTTCCGCACTCCAATCTGGAAAAATAGAAAAGGCTGGTCCGATTTTAACTTTACCGGTTTCAAGTAACTAAGCTTAATTAAAAGTTATTTTAAGGATATAATGTCGGTGACGCGCCCGTAGCTCAGCTGGATAGAGTACTTGGCTACGAACCAAGGGGTCAGGAGTTCGAATCTCTTCGGGCGCGCCAAATTTATCTCCATCGGCGCCCGTAGCTCAGCTGGATAGAGTACTTGGCTTCGAACCAAGTGGTCAGGAGTTCGAATCTCTTCGGGCGCGCCAATCAAACAACTTCAGGCTCTGCCTCAAAAAAATCAGGATCAATTAATTCAATCATTGCTTTTGTTTTATCCATCTCAGACTTATTGCCCTCAGCTTTTAAAATTAGGTAAAGCTGTTCTAATGCATCAAGGTTACGGCTATTTAGTTGAATTGATTTATTGAAAAACAATTTTGCAAAATCTTTATTAAAATGAGTTTCTGCGAGACCTAAATAAAACCATGCATTGGTATTGTCATCTTCAGACTGGGTCCACATTTTTGCTATTTCTTTAACCTTGACCCAATTAGAGTCTTGCAAGGGAAGCACAATTTGCATAAAAAAAGGTTTTTCTTCATCAGGCAGTGCCCAAAAAGGAGGAGTGTCACTTTTAATGTCCTGAATCATAGGTGTTTTTAGGACATCATCAATCCATTCTGTTGGAAGACAATAAAAATAACCCAATCTTTTTCCGGGGCTTTTAAAGGTAGTAATGCCAATTAAATTAAAATCTAAATCAAAGAGTGCGCCTCCACTCGAGCCAACTGTAAAGCTTGCCGATGTTCGCACAATATTCTGCTTATCAAAATCATATAATGCTTTTACCTTACCGTAAGTTGGCAATGGCACAGGATTGTCATTAGGAAATGTTAATGTAAAAACTTTTTCTTCATACTTGACTGTGCTAGTTTTCCGGACCTTAACAGGCTCTAGAGGCAAATTGTCAAACTTCAAAACACACAAATCATGCTCCCAATCAGCATAAAAACCAATCGGGCTGTAAGTATCATGATATTTAACAACATTGACCCCGGTGGCATTTTGAAAAACATGACAATCCGTAACAACATGGTTTTTTTTAACAAGCACTCCCGATCCAGTACCTGTAACTCCTTTTTCATAACTAACCCATAACTGAACCATGGATTTATTTAACCCAAAGAGTTCTGACTGAGCAGGATAACCAAAAGAATTTAAAGATGTTATCGTTAATATTATTAGTATTAATATGTTTTTCATCTTATTAAGATTATAGATATTGAAATAAATTCAATTATGTTAAAAAAAAATTACTCAATTCCTTTAGTTATAATTCTCAACTTTTTTTACTTCATATTTGAATACTATTTTGCTAATGAAATAAAATCAATTTCTTTATTTGCGGACAGTCTTGATTTTTTAGAAGATTCATTGACGAACCTCTTAGCTATTATTGGATTGACCTTAAGTTTTAAATACAGAAAGTTTATTGGATACATAATCTTACTCGCTTTCATTACCCCCTCGACTTACGCAGT
>JGI26088J50261_1001188_pt1 | contig 14400 bp, 13 predicted proteins | sample SaaInl1SG_22_DNA_FD_50261 | JGI IMG/M metagenome (IMG submission 50261)
TGCCTCCCCTGACCACAATTCAGCGGTCGCAGAGACGACAGTGACGGTGAGACCTGACACGCCTAGCCCATTTCCTTCTGCATGGTCGCCCACTTCTCTTCCACATCGCTGATGGGACCTACGTTGAAGAAGGCCTGCTCGGCGACGTGGTCGAATTCACCCTTGGCGATGGCATCGAAGGACTCGACAGTCTCCTTCAACGGCACTGTGGAGCCTTCCACACCGGTGAACTTCTTCGCCATGTAGGTGTTCTGCGAGAGGAACTGCTGAATACGGCGGGCACGGGACACCGTGACCTTGTCCTCTTCTGAGAGCTCGTCAACACCCAGGATCGCAATGATTTCCTGAAGTTCTTTGTTCTTCTGCAGAATCTGCTTCACTGTGGTCGCCACTCGGTAGTGGTCCTCACCAATGTAGAGAGGGTCGAGGATTCGGCTGGTCGAGGTCAGCGGGTCCACGGCGGGGTACAGTCCCTTTGCCGCGATGTCACGGCTGAGCTCTGTCGTCGCATCCAAGTGGGCGAACGTCGTCGCAGGAGCGGGGTCGGTGTAGTCATCCGCTGGCACATAAATTGCCTGCAGCGACGTAATCGAGTGTCCACGAGTCGAGGTAATGCGCTCCTGGAGGATACCCATCTCATCAGCCAGGTTGGGCTGGTAACCCACGGCAGAGGGCATACGGCCCAGCAGCGTCGACACCTCAGAACCTGCCTGGGTGAAGCGGAAGATGTTGTCAATGAAGAGCAGCACATCCTGGTTTTGCACGTCACGGAAGTACTCCGCCATGGTCAACGCCGAGAGCGCCACTCGCAAACGGGTTCCTGGGGGCTCATCCATCTGCCCGAACACGAGGGCTGTCTTATCAAAGACGCCGGCTTCTTCCATTTCGTGGATGAGGTCATTTCCTTCACGAGTACGTTCTCCCACACCCGCGAACACCGAGACACCACCGTGGTCTTGGGCAACACGCTGAATCATTTCCTGAATCAGAACGGTTTTCCCCACACCGGCTCCACCGAAGAGACCGATTTTTCCACCAAGAACATAAGGGGTGAGGAGGTCGATGACCTTGATGCCGGTTTCAAAGAGCTGGGTCTTGGACTCCAGCTGGTCGAAGGGTGGCGGCTGACGGTGAATGCCCCAGCGCTCAACACCTTCGAGCTTGTCGTCGGAGTTCAAGACCTCGCCGAGAACGTTGAACACCTTGCCCTTGGTTGCATCTCCGACGGGAACCGTGATGGGGCCTCCGGTGTCGCGAACGTCCTGGCCACGAACCAAACCGTCGGTGGGCTTGAGAGCAATGGCGCGAACAAGATCGTCTCCGAGGTGCTGCGCGACCTCGAGGGTCAACACGGTCGTCTCTCCCCCGATGGTGATATCGGTCTGCAACGCGTTATACATCGCAGGTAGCGAGTCGTGGGGGAACTCGACGTCAACAACGGGACCCGTCACGCGGGCAACTCGACCCGTGGCAGTCGCATTCTTGGCAGCAGTCTTAGTCATCTTCGTTTTCTCTTTCTTTACTTCGCCGAAGCGAGGGCGTCGGCGCCGCCCACGATTTCGGAAATCTGTTGGGTAATTTCAGCCTGGCGGGCATTATTCGCCAGGCTTGTGTACTCGCGGATGAGCTTGTCGGCGTTGTCACTAGCCGACTTCATGGCCTTCTGTCGAGCAGCATGCTCTGCTGCCGCGGACTGCAGCATGGCGGTGAANATTCGNTTCTCGATATAGACAGGCAACAGCGCATCCAGCACGTCGTCTGCTTCAGGCTCAAATTCGTAGAGGGGAAACACCTCGGTGTCTCCGGGCTCGTCGACGCCTTCCACGACCTCCAAGGGGAGCACGCGAACAACCTCGGGAGTCTGCGTCACCAGGGACACAAAACGGTTGTAGACGATGTGGATTTCATCCACGCCACCCTCGGCAGAGTCTGTGGTGAACTGCTCGATGAGTGTCTGTGCGATCTCTTTTGCCGTTTCAAACTCCGGCTGGTCCGTGTTTCCGGTCCACGATTTCTGCACGGGACGCTGACGGAAGGTAAAGTTTTGCACTGCCTTGCGGCCCACGACAAAGTTCACGACCTCTTTGCCATCACTCTCGAGACGCTCCCGAAGGTCTCCGGCCTCGCGCAGTACTTGAGCGCTAAAAGCACCCGCCAACCCACGGTCTGAGGTGAAGATGACCATGGCGGCACGACGGGGGTTTTCTGCCTCGGTCAGAAGCGGGTGGTCGATGTTCGAGTACGTGGCGACCGCAGACACGGCACGCGTCACCGCGCGCGTGTAGGGGGTCGCCGCAACCATTCGGGCTTGGGCTTTTTGAATCCGCGAGGCGGAAATAAGCTCCATAGCCCGAGTGATCTTCTTGGTCGTACTGGCAGAACGAATCTTCTGCCGATACACCCGAAGTTGCGCACCCATGGTTTCTTAGTCCTTTACGTGTTCTCGCCTAGCGCTTGCGCTTGACGATTTTTTCTTGGTTGATCTCGGCATCGGAGAGAGCGTCGTACTCTTCGCTTCCCGGGGCACCCAGGCCTTCGGCTCCGGAGGCTTGGAAGGCGACGACGAACTTGTCGACCTCTTTCTCCAGCTCTGCCTTGGTGTCGTCATCCAGGACGTTGGTCTTTCGCAGAGTGTCCAGAATCTTGGTGTTGCGACGCAGGTGATCGAGCAGTTCAGCCTCAAACTTCAGAACATCCTCCACCTCAATGGTGTCGAGTTTTCCGTTTGTTCCTGCCCAAATGGAGACGACCTGCTCCTCCACGGGGTAGGGCGAATACTGGGGCTGCTTGAGCAACTCGGTGAGTCTCGCTCCTCGAGCAAGCTGACGACGGCTCGCCGCGTCCAAGTCAGAGGCGAACATCGCGAAGGCTTCAAGCGAGCGATACTGCGCAAGCTCCAGCTTCAAAGTTCCCGACACGGACTTGATGGATTTCACCTGCGCGTCACCACCCACACGAGACACCGAGATACCGACGTCCACAGCGGGACGCTGGTTGGCGAGGAACAGGTCCGACTGCAAGAAGATCTGGCCGTCGGTGATCGAAATCACGTTCGTCGGAATGAACGCAGAGACGTCATTGGCCTTCGTCTCAATGATCGGCAGACCCGTCATGGAGCCACCACCCATCTCGTCCGAGAGCTTTGCACAACGCTCGAGCAAGCGGGAGTGCAAGTAGAAAACATCGCCGGGGTACGCTTCACGACCCGGTGGGCGACGCAACAGCAGCGATACGGCGCGGTATGCCTCAGCCTGCTTGGAGAGGTCATCGAAGATGATCAGGACGTGCTTGGAGTTGTACATCCAGTGCTGTCCGATGGCGGAACCCGTGTAGGGAGCCAGGTACTTGAATCCCGCGGGATCTGACGCTGGGGCAGCCACGATCGTGGTGTACTCCATGGCGCCGGCTTCCTCGAGTGCACCGCGAACACCGGCGATGGTCGAGCCCTTTTGGCCGATTGCGACATAAATACAGCGAACCTGCTTCGAGGGGTCTCCCGAATCCCAGTTCGCCTTCTGGTTGATGATCGTGTCGACAGCGATGGCGGTCTTTCCGGTCTGGCGGTCACCGATGATCAGCTGACGCTGCCCACGGCCCACAGGAATCATGGCGTCGATGGCCTTGATTCCGGTTTGAAGAGGCTCGTGCACGCTGCGCCGGGCCATGACACCGGGTGCCTGCAGCTCGAGCGCGCGACGGCCTTCGGCTTTGATCGCTCCCATGCCATCGATGGGGTTTCCCAGGGGGTCAACCACTCGACCAAGGAATCCATCGCCTACGGGAACCGAGAGCACCTCACCGGTGCGGGTAACTTCCTGTCCAGCTTCAACACCGCTGAACTCACCGAGCACCACAACACCGATCTCGTTCTCATCGAGGTTCTGGGCCAACCCGAGGGTCCCATCCTCGAACTTCACGAGCTCGTTTGCCATGACACCGGGAAGTCCCTCGACGTGCGCAATGCCGTCTGCGGCATCCACCACGTGTCCAACCTCTGTGGTGGCAGCGGTGCCGGGGTCATACGACTTTGCAAAGTCTTTCAGGGCATCGCGGATGTGATCCGGGTTGATTGTTAGTTCTGCCATGGTTTTTCCTTTGGTTGTGTGTGCACTCGCACGTTTTTCGCCAGCGCTAGCCGGCAAGTTTCATTCTCAAGTCCTGCAGCCTGGTGGCCACGCTTCCATCAATCACGTCATCACCGACGCGAATCCGCGCCCCGCCGACGAGACTGCCGTCGACGCGCTGGGCAATGTAGTGAGAACGCTGATACTTCTTGTGCACCAGCGACTCAATCTGAGCCAGCTGGGCACCCGAGAGTGGCTTTGCGACCGACACGACGGCCAAGCCTTGCCCACCCTGATCCGCAACGGTTTCGGCTGCACCCATCAGCATGCGTCCAATTCGGCGACCACGCGGATCGGATACGAGGTGGCGAACAATCGCCTCAGCTTCGACCGAGACTTTCCCTCCAACAAGGGCACTCACCAACGTGGCTTTAGCTTCTGCGGAAGCGCGCTTGGAGCCAATCGCCAACTCCACATCCGGGTCCGAATGAATGAGATCCGAGACAGCGAGCAGTTCTCCCACGAGGTCTGAGGAATCCCCCGACACCTGGGCCAACACCCGGACACCCAGTTCTTCCAGAGCTGCCTGGATATCGCGCGGACTTGACCACCGCAGAGCAACAAGCTCCCCCACCAGTGCTCGTGCGTCAGTGGACAGCGACGCAAAAGCGCTCCTAGCGAGAGCTTGAAGAGCCGTGGGGTCCGCCGAAGAGTCTCCCAGTGAACTTCTCAGCGCTGACGAGCCAGACAACCCCATAGCTGCCGCAAACAGGTGAGCAGCAAGCTCACGCGTTGGGGCATAGCTCGCAAGGCTCGAGCGAGCCTTGACGAGGGAGTGACTGGTCTGAGCGCCCATGGTTACTTTTTCGCCTTCTTTGCGGGAGCCTTCTTCGCGGGTGCCTTCTTCGCAGGCGCAGCAGCGCCCTTGTCGAGATCCGCAAGAAGCTTGTCGACCACGGATGCCGCTTTGGCGTCCTCGCTCAGGCGTTCCTGCACCACGGCAGAGGCCAAGTCGAGTGCAAGATTGCCAACCTCTTTGCGCAGTGAAATGACGGCCTGGTGGCGCTCAGCCTCGATTTGCGCTTGCGCACTGAGNGCTATCCGGTCCGCCTCTGCCTGGGCGCTGGTCTTCATTTCCTGAAGAATTTGCGTCCCCTCGGTGCGGGCCTGGTCACGAATGCTCGCCGCTTCGGCTCGAGCCTCAGCAAGCAACGCGTTGTACTTGTCTAGGGCTTCCTTGGCCTCGGCTTGAGCACTTTCTGCCTGGGCAATTCCACCCTCGATAGCCTCGGAGCGCTCATCCAGTGTCTTCTGCAGTCGGGGCAANACAACGCGCCAAAACAGCAGCAACACCAATGCAAACGGAATGATCGACCAGACAATGTCATAGATCGCGGGGAGCAACGGGTTCGTTGCTTCCCCTTCCGCTGCGAGAAGGAGTGCTTCGGTCTGCATAGTCAGGCCTATCCGGTGAAGATGAAGTAAGTGGCGATACCGATGAACGCCAGTGCTTCTGTAAAGGCGATACCGATATACATCAGAACCGTCAAACGGCCCTGAAGTTCAGGCTGGCGAGCGACAGACTCAATGGTCTTGCCCACCACGATTCCCACGCCGATGGCGGGGCCAATTGCTGCGAGGCCATAACCGACCGTCGCAATGTTTCCGGATAGTTCGGCGATTACCGAGGTTGCGTCCACAGGTGTTTCCTTCCATGTTGTCAGCCCGATGGCGTATCGGGCTGAGGTTTAGTGTTCTTCCGCCAGCGCTAACTGGAGGTAGACGGCGGTCAAGAGCGTGAATACGTAAGCCTGCAACGTTGCAACCAAAAGTTCGAAGAACGTAAANGCGATGCTAAAAGCGATTGTTCCGATCCCAAAGAACGCCATCCAGGAATCCGAATACAGGACGAAAAAGTGGGTGGAGGAGAAGAAGAGGACGAGCAGGAAGTGGCCCACCACCATGTTCATCAGCAGACGCAACGTGAGGGTGACTGGACGCAATACGAACGTCGAGACAAATTCAATCGGGGTCACGATGATGTAGAGCGGCCAGGGAACACCCGGGGGAAGAAGCGAGTTCTTCAAGAACGCTCCGGGATGCTTGCGCAAACCCGCGTAGACGAAAGCCAGGTAGGCGGCGACTGCCAGAACAAGCGGCATTCCAATCACGCTGGTGCCGGCGATATTCAGACCCGGGATTATGCCTGTCACATTCATGAACCACACCAGGAAGAAGATGGTGGTCAACAGCGGCAAGAAGCGCTTGCCGTCCTTCTCCCCCAGGAGATCCTCGGCAATGTTGACGCGGACCAGGTTCAGCGCCATCTCGATCGTGCCCTGGAAACGACCTGGGATCACGCTCATCTTCCGGGTTCCCAGCCAGAACACCAGCACGAGCGCCACCACTGCGAGCAGGCGAACCAGGATGATTCGGTTCATCTCAAAAATCGTGCCTTCAAACAGCACGGCAGGAGGAAAGAATTCCTCAATCGTGGGAGGTGAGAATGTTTCACCGGCTGCTAACTGGAACAGCGTGTCAGTGGCTTCTGTAAACAGCTCTGTCTCCAGTTTCGGGGCGCAGGGGAGCGCGGCGAACGTCGTTCGGTAACTCTATCAAAGCAAAGCTGGGAGAAAGTAACCAGCCTTCAGGCGATGGTTTAGGCAAATCTCTCCGGGGGCACCACCGCAAAAATGTCCTGCACGGGGATAGCACCCTCACGAACGATGCGAAGCTTCCCGTGCGGAGTGTCAAGCGAGGTGGCATCGATCACCGTAGACACAGCCTTTCCTGGCTTTTCGTCCGCTGCTGCCAGGACGACCGATACTCCGTCTCCGAAACGCTTGACGAGGGCAGCGGGTGCCACCAGCGGCTGCTGCCCTACCGCCCACGCCCCAGACTGGGCCAGCGGTCCCGTTTCGCTCAGCAACTCCAGAGCTATTCGGTTTGCCGGCATCCGCAAAGCAACGGTTCCCTGGGTGTCACCTAAATCCCACGCCAGGGACTCCCCGGCAGGAACGATCAAGGTCAACGCTCCTGGCCAAAATTCGCCGGCTAGCAGGGCAACATCGTCTGCCACCTCGGCGGCGAGTGCTCGAAGCGTGGGTATTCCAGGAACAAACACGGACACCGGAGATTTCTCCGGCATGGCCCGAACCGCGCGCAGTGCCGCCACAGCGGAGGGTTTGAACGCATCAGCCACCAGCGCATACGACGTATCTGTGGGAACACAGACAACCTGTCCGCGTCCGATCGCCATACGCGCATGACGCATCCCCTGAAGGAGCTCCGCGCTCTGTGCGGTCTTGAACAGTTGTGCGCTCACGCCACCAAGCTTGCCACGGCCTCACGGAAGTGAGCCGTGTGGGCAGCAACATCCTCCGCCGTGGTTGCCGGACTCATCAGAGCCATGTTGTGGAACGGAGTCATCAAGATTCCGCGATTGAGGGCATGGAGGTGCAAATACTGCTGGAGTTCAAAATCATCGGCATTGGCCGCATCCGCGCCATCCCGGGGAGCCTGCGGAAGGAAACTGTATTCCGCGCGCGCGCCGAGCTGAGTGACCTGCCAGGGCACCTGGAACTCGTCAATGGTTGCCTGAACCCCGGCTGTCCACTCAGTGGCGCGTTGAATCATGGCAGGGTACGCCTCAGCGGTCAGGACCTCACCCAACGTGGCCCTGATCGCAGCGAGCGAAAGGGCATTACCTGCAAGCGTCCCGCCTACTCCCCCCACGTCAATGTCCTCCATGTGAATGGACGCCCGCACGCGATTCTGCAATTCCTGGGTCATTCCATAGGCCCCAGCGGGGATACCACCGGCGATGGTTTTGCCNATGACGACCGAATCGGGCTGGAGGTTGTCCCGGAGGGTCATCCCACCCGGACCGGCGCATACAGTGTGGGTTTCATCAATAATGAGCACNGCGCCGTGGTCCGTGCACAGGGCGCGCAATGCTTCGTGCCAACCGGGATCGGGCAGAACAATTCCGATGTTGGTCATCGCCGGTTCAATCAGAGCGCAGGCGATGTCGNCCTCGGCAAAGGCTCGCTCGAGGGCGGCGACGTCNTTGAAGGGAACGACCACAGTGGTCTCATCGGGGTCCACGGGAGCGCCAATATTTCCTCTGCGCTCCACAACGGCACCCGTGNCATCCAGGGATGCAAAGGTTTCGTCAACGCTGCCGTGGTAGCAGTAATCCATGACGAGCACTTTTTTCTTNCCCGTGACGTGGCGCGAGTAACGAATCATCGCTCGATTGGCGTCCGTCGCCGTCAAGGTGAACTGCCACATNGGAACACCGAAACGCTCGGCGAGCATCCCCGCGGCGATAGCNGCATCCTCGGTCGGCAGCATCGTGGTGATGCCTTTTGCAAGCTGCTGGGTAACAGCGTCAACCGTGGGCTGTGGGGAGTGTCCCACCATGGCTCCCGTGTCTCCCAGACACAGGTCGACGTGGTCGATCCCATCGACACAGGTGAAGTGGGCTCCCTGTGCGCGAGACACATAGACCGGCCACGGTCCTGGCCACTTGGCCATCCAGAGCATGGGAACGCCATCGGGCATGCGCGTGAGCGCGTCATCGAAGAGCNCTTTGGATTGCGGCCGCTCGGCTTCAAAGCGGGCAACTTCGTGGGCCATCAGGTCCGACAGCCGTGCTCGATCAACAGACATTTCTCTTCCCTTTCAGGACGTTTCTCGTAAGGAGTCAGCCAGCAAGCGCGAGCCGCTTGCGCTTGATTGCGCCACTGACTTGAGCAATCAAGACCAGCGCAATAGCGGCAAAAAACACGCCCGAGGCGATGACGTTGGCTTCCGCAGGGATACCTCGTGCAGCAGCGGTATACACGAAGCGAGGGAACGTCATGGCCGGACCGGCGTTGAAGTTGGTGATGATGAAATCGTCAAAGCTCAGTGCGAAGGACAACAGTGCGGCCGCCGTGATTCCGGGGATGAGCAGCGGGAATGTCACCCTCCAGAACACTTGCGATGGCGACCCATACAAATCGCGGCCAGCTTCCTCGAGTGCCGGGTCCAACACGGCCACACGAGCTCGAACGGTCACGACGACGAAACTGATGCAGAACATGGTGTGGGCGATGATGATCGTGGAGAGTCCTTTTTGAACTCCGAGCTGGAGGAATTGCGCTGCCAGGCCCGCCCCCAAGACAACTTCGGGAGTAGCCATCGGCAAAAAGAGCAACAGAGTCGTCGCGTTCCTGAATCGGAAGCGATAACGCACGAGGGCAATCGCTATGGCTGTCCCCATTGCTGTCGCGAGAACGGTTGACACTCCGGCAACAAGGATCGAGTTGGCGAATGAGGAACACACATCCTGGGCGTTACAGACGTCAAGCCAGTTATCGATGGTGAAACCGCGCCACACGATGTTGGTGCGGCGAGCATCATTGAACGAAAAAATAATCGTGTAGACGATGGGGATGAGCAAGAAGACCATCGCCATCGCCGTGTACACCCACAGCAGATACTTCCCCAAGCCCTTCATAGCAGGTCATCCGTTCCGCTACGCCGGACGTATGCCGACACCAGAATCAGAATTGACATCATCAAGATCAACGAGAGCGCGGCCGCGGCGGGAAAGTTCTGCAAGACAAGGAAGTTGGCCTCAATGACGTTACCCATCATTGCGGTGTCAGTAGACCCGAGGAAGTCCCTGCTGGCGTTGATGTAATCGCCTGTTGCGGGAATGAACGTCAGCAGGGTGCCAGAAATCACTCCGGGAATCGACAGAGGAAAAGTCACAGTCCGGAACACCGTGAAGGGATTCGCATACAGGTCTCCCCCAGCCTCGACGTACCTCAGGTCAAGGCGCTCCAGAGTGGTGTAAATCGGTAGCGCCATGAAGGGCAAGAACATGTAGGTCAAACCGAAGACCACCGAAAAGGGTGTCCCGGTCAAATAGGCATCCGAGGGAATGAGCTGCAGAGTCTTCAGGGCTCCCACGACAAATCCCTCGTCGGAGAAAATTTGTTTCCACGCCAGAGTGCGGAGCAAGAACGAGATAAAAAATGGTGCGATCAGGAGCACGAGTGCGAGCGCCTGCAACAGCGGGTATGCCCGAAGCTTCACACCGATGACGTAGGCGATGGGGTACCCGAGCAGAAGCGCAAAGATTGTCGCCAGAGTCGCGTATACGAAGGACCTGCCGATGTGGGAGAAATAGGTCGACACAACATCGACATAGTTTTCCCAGCGNAATGCCGTTTGGAATTCNCCGAGGAAACCCCCGGGAACGGGAGATTGGAAGCTNGTGAGAACGAGCGANAACAGGGGTGTNACGAAGAAGAGAATGAGGTACAAGATTCCTGGCAACANCAACCACAGCGCAACCGGGCTCTTCTTTTGAACCTGAGTGACGGGCGCCCCAGTCCCTGCTGGGGCCGCGCTCTGAAAAGCTCCAAAAGCCACTAGGACTCCTCGAGTTCAGCTTCTAGCTTTTCCCGCTCTTGAACAGCCACGGACGCGGTGTTGGTGTCGGCCTGAAATCTCTCTTCCTGGGGTGGAGCATCCGCCAGACCAAATGCGTGGGCGACCTTCCACGACAGGTAGACCTCGTCGCCATGCTTGGCGTGCTCTCCCAAGGACGTGTTTTGAGCAAATACCGTGATTTCTCCCAGTCGGGGAACGTCAACGAGGTATTGCGTGCTCACGCCGCTGAACGATGCGTCCACCACACGTCCGGGACCCACCACAGTCTCGTCAGCTCCCGTGGAGGGTTTGGATTGGTGCAGCGTCACCTTTTCGGGACGAATTCCAACAGTCACCACACCTCGATGGGCGACAGCCCGATCAGCAGGCACGAAGCTCATACCCTGAAGCCTTCACCGTCACGACACTGGCGGTCGAGCCTGTGACATCACCGCCAAAAAGATTTGATTGGCCCAAGAAGGTCGCCACAAACGCAGTCTGTGGGGACTCGTAGAGATCTTCCGGCGCACCCATCTGTTCGATGCGACCCTGGTTCATGACCGCAACGGTGTCCGCCATGGTCATGGCCTCTTCCTGGTCGTGGGTCACGTGCAAGAAGGTCAGCCCCACTTCGGACTGGATGTCTTTGAGCTCGAGTTGCATCTGGCGTCGAAGCTTCAAATCCAGCGCGCCTAGTGGCTCATCCAGAAGCAGCAACGCGGGCCGATTCACGACAGCCCGAGCGAGGGCAACGCGCTGTTGTTGACCACCCGAGAGCTGCGAGGGCTTGCGAGTAGCAACGTGAGCGAGTTCGACCAGGGCCAGGGCATCGCGGGCCAGCTGTTCAGCATCTGCAATCTTGCGGCGCTTGAGACCAAACATCACGTTCTCAAGAATCGACATGTGCGGGAACAGCGCGTAGGACTGGAACACGGTGTTCACGGGACGCTGATAAGCCTTGGTGGCCGTGACGTCTTTCCCACCGATCAGAATCTGACCCTCGGTGGGCTCTTCCAGCCCTGCTACGAGCCGAAGCGTCGTGGTCTTGCCACAACCGCTTGGCCCGAGCAGGGCGAAGAAGGAACCCGCGGGAATCTCTAAGGTGAGGTCATCAATTGCGGTGAAACCCGGAAAACGTTTAGTGACGCTGACCAAGGAAAGGTCAGCCCCTGCCTCCGCAAATTGTTTCGCCGATGCCTCAGACGCCACCTCGAAAATCCCGGACTACTAGGCGCCGAGTGCGATCGCCTGGAAGGCGGCCTGGTACTCGTTGTCTTCGTCAGAGCTGAGGGTACGGAAGGCCTTCACCTGAGACAGTGTCTCGTCATCGGGGAAGATCATCTTGTTCTCAGCGAGCTCAGGATCAAGTTCCATCGCTGCTTCGTAGGCGCCCTTGACGGGAGTCACGTAGTTCACCCATGCGGCAACCTCGGCAGCGACCTCAGGCTCGTAGTAGTAGTTCATGAGCGTCTCTGCGTTGGTCTTGCGAGGCGAACCAACGGGCACGACCATCGTGTCGTTCCAGATGGTGGCTCCGGAGTCGGGGAATACAAACTTCCACTTCTCGCCGTCGTCATAGCCGTTCTCGAAGTTGATCAGGGTGATATCCCCAGACCATCCGATGGCGACGAGAGCGTCCTCGTTCACGAGGTCCTCGGTGTACGAGTTTCCACGGACGTTACGAATCTGGCCGGCCTCGACCTGAGCGCGGAGAACCTCGAGGGCGTCGTTGTAATCATCGGCGCTCCAGTCCCCTGCAATGTCGACACCATTGGCCATCATGAGGATTCCCATGGTGTCGCGCATTTCCGAAAGAACGACGACGCGACCCTTGAGCTCGGGAGCCCAGAGGTCTTCGACGCTCTTGATTTCGCCGACCTTGTCGACGTTGTAGGCGATACCGGCGAAACCACCCTGCCACGGCAGGCTCTTGGCGCGGCCTGGATCCCAGTCTGGGTTGGCCAAAGAGTCAACGACGTTGGCTTTGTTGGGGATGTTGTCGGCGTTGAGTTCCTGAACAAATCCCAACTGACCCCAACGAGCAGCCATCCACTCGGTCGGTGTAACGATGTCGGCACCGATGTCCTGACCGAGCTGAAGCTGGTCGCGAACCTTGGCGTAGTAGGTGTTGTTGTCGTCATAGTCGACCATGTAGTTGACGGAAATTCCGGTCTGCTCCTGGAAACGCTCCAGGGTGGGGTAGTTGCCGTCATCGTCTTCGTCGATGTAGAAAGGCCAGTTCGACCAGTTCAACGTCTTGTCCGTGGCGGAAATGTCCTCGGCGGCGACAAGCTCTTCACCAGCAGCACAGGCTGAAAGCCCCAGTGCCACGGCACCACCACCCGCTCCGGCGAGGAACGAACGCCTCGAGAGCTGTGACTTGCGTGCCATCTTGACGAGGCTGCGGACCATCGGGTCCTCGGGAAGTGGGCGATTCATCATTGAACTCCTTCATTCACTAGCGTGCTGGTGCACAAGGGTTGGTTTGATACTAGACCGCACACGCTCAGTCGTGTGACGCTTCGCGTTACAACCTAGTAACTCTCCGTGGGTGGTGTCGTCACTCTCCAATAAATGACATGACGTGCTTGATGCGGGTATAGTCCTCGAACCCGTACTGGGAGAGGTCTTTGCCATAGCCCGAGTGCTTGAAGCCACCGTGGGGCATTTCGGCAACGAGCGGGATGTGACAGTTAATCCACACGGCACCAAAGTCCAGACCCTTGGCGAAACGCATGGCGCGTCCGTGGTCACGCGTCCAGACACTGGAAGACAGACCGTAGAGAACGTCATTGGCCATTGTCATCGCTTGTGCCTCATCCGAGAAGGGCTGAACGGTGATCACGGGACCAAAAATTTCGTTCTGAATAGCGTCGTCGGTTTGCTTGAGACCGGTCACGACCGTGGGCTCGATGAAATACCCCGACGAGCCCTGACGAACTCCACCGGTTTCGATTGTCGCGTTGCTGGGCAACGCGTCGATCATGCCCATCACTCGAGTCATCTGGTTCTGGTTGTTCACCGGGCCATAGAACGTATTGGGGTCATGTGGCATACCGGTCTGGACGTTGGCAGCGACCCATGCGGTCAGTGCCTTGACGAACTCGTCGTGAACGTTCTTGTGAACAAGAACTCGGGTCGCTGCGGTGCAGTCCTGACCAGCGTTGAAGTACCCGGCAATGCCGATACCTTCAGCAGCTTTCTCGAGGTCGGCATCATCAAACACGATGACCGGTGCTTTACCGCCGAGCTCCAGGTGGACTCGCTTGAGATCGCTCGATGCGGCCTTGGCGACCTCCATACCGGCGCGCACAGAACCAGTAATCGACACCATCTGCGGAATCTTGTGGTCAATCATCGCCGCGCCGCTGGTGCGATCTCCGGTGATGACGTTGACCACGCCCGGGGGCAAGTGCAGAGAGCAAATCTCGGCGAGCAGGAGGGTGCTTTGCGGTGTCGTGTCCGAGGGCTTCAACACTGTGGTGTTGCCCGCAGCCACCGCCGGAGCAAATTTCCATACCGCCATATTCAGCGGGTAATTCCATGGAGTGACCTGCCCGATGACACCAATGGGTTCTCGCCGGATCATGGAGGTGTGATCCTTCATGTATTCCCCAGCGCTGCGCCCTTCGAGGTTGCGGGCAGCCCCTGCGAAAAATCGGATCTGGTCGACACTGAGCATGATCTCGTCATCGACGAGAGAGGTTCGGGGCTTTCCCGTGTCTTGCGATTCGAGATCGGCGAACTCCTCGGCCCGCTTCTCCATCTCATCGGCAATGCGGAATAGAGCGAGCTGGCGCTCTCCGGGGGTTGTCTCGCCCCAGGACTCGAAAGCGACCTGCGCGGCCTTGTAGGCCTGGTCCACATCCGCTGCCGTCGAGATGGGCGAGTGGGCGTATACCTCTTC
>JGI26088J50261_1001190_pt1 | contig 14382 bp, 12 predicted proteins | sample SaaInl1SG_22_DNA_FD_50261 | JGI IMG/M metagenome (IMG submission 50261)
CGCCACACGGATGTGCTTTGCCACCTTTTTGCCAAGCACGGTCGTCAGGGACATGGCACGCCGGTGTTATTGGATGGGCAGGCGGGTGAGATCGCAGGTGGCAAGGCGGTGGCTCTGGCCTCACTGACGCCAACAGGCCAAGTTCTGCGCCCCACAGATGTGCCGCCGCTTTTGCGGACCTACCTGATGATGGGCGGTTGGATCGGGGATCATGCGGTGATTGATCCGCATATGAAGACCACCCATGTTTTCACCGCGCTGCGCGTGGCCGATGTGCCCGAGGCGCGCAAACGGCTGGCGGACAGTTGGACGTGATGCAAGATCATGTTGACGCGGCGGCCGCACGGACATAGCTGCTCCCCATGGCACGTGCACCCCTTTTACAACTCTCTGACATCTCGCTGACTTTTGGCGGCGAGCCTGTCTTCTCCGAACTGGGTCTTCTGGTTCATCCCGCAGACCGCGTAGCGTTGGTGGGGCGAAACGGCTCTGGCAAATCTACCTTGATGAAAGTCATGGCGGGTTTGGTCGAACAAGACACAGGCGCCTGCGTCACAAGCCCCGGCGTCAGCGTGGGATACATGGAGCAAGACCCCACGATGGAGGGGTTTGCCACATTGGGCGATTACGCCACCAGCGCGCTTGACCCGTCTGAAAGCTATAAAGTGGACATGGTTGCAGAAGGGTTGAAGTTTAACCCCGACGGCGATGTGGCCACCGCATCGGGTGGAGAGCGCCGCCGTGCAGCGTTGGCGAAACTTATGGCCGAAGCACCCGAGTTGATGCTGTTGGACGAGCCGACGAACCACCTTGATATTGAGGCAATCGCGTGGCTTGAGGCCGAACTGAAACAAACCCGTGCTGCGTTTGTGCTGATCTCGCACGACCGTGCGTTTTTGCGTGCTTTGACCCGCGCAACCCTGTGGATTGACCGTGGTGCGGTGCGCCGTCAGGAAAAGGGCTTTGACGCGTTTGAGCAATGGCGCGACGCCACGTGGGAAGAAGAGGACATGCAGCGCCACAAGCTGGACCGCAAGATTAAGGCCGAGGCCCGTTGGGCCGTTGAAGGCATCTCGGCGCGGCGCAAACGCAACCAAGGCCGTGTGCGTGCGTTGCAGGAATTGCGCGCCGACCGTGCGGGCATGATCAAACGCCAAGGCGGTGCCGCGATGGCGCTTGAGGCGGGGCCGACGTCTGGCAAAAAAGTTATGGAAGCTATCGTTATTTCAAAGCGTTACGGCGATAAGCTAATCCTCAAGGATTTCTCGCTTACGATCCAACGCAAAGACCGTATTGCTTTTGTGGGGCCGAATGGTGCGGGCAAAACCACGCTCCTTAACATGCTGACCGGACAAGTGTCTCCCGATGAGGGACAGATCAAATTGGGCACCAATCTTGAGTTGGCAATTTTTGACCAAAGCCGTGCTCAGCTGGATCCGGGTATGACTCTTTGGGACAGTCTGACAGGCGACAAAGATATGGCTGTTTCGGGTAAAGCGGACCAAGTTATGGTGCGCGGCGAGCCGCGACACGTGATTGGCTACCTCAAGGATTTCCTTTTCGATGAACGTCAGGCCCGCGCGCCTGTTCGCTCGCTTTCGGGGGGTGAAAAAGCGCGGCTTTTGCTGGCTAAAATCATGGCGCGCTCATCTAACGTGCTGGTCTTGGACGAGCCGACCAACGATTTGGACGTTGAAACCCTTGATTTGATGCAAGATTTGCTTGGAGAATACGATGGCACTGTCTTGCTGGTTAGCCACGATCGTGACTTTTTAGACCGCGTCGCCAGCACCACAATCGCAATGGAGGGCGATGGCCGGGCGACTGTCTATGCCGGTGGCTGGAGCGACTATCAAAGCCAGCGCAGCGCCGTTGCCGCAAGCGTTGAGGCGTCAGCGCCGCAAGCCAAACAAGCATCAAAAACAGCTGCACCCGAGCCCGTTGCGAAACCCGTTGAGGCACTAAGTTTCACGCAAAAGCACCGTCTAGAGGCGCTGCCCGCCGAGATTGACCGCCTGAACGCCGAGATCGCAAAGCTTGAGGCATATCTGGCGCAGCCTGATCTTTATACAGCCGAACCCGTCAAGTTTGCCAAAGCGACCGAAGGTCTGGTTGCGCGGCAACAGCTTTTGGCGCAGGCTGAAGAGGAATGGCTTGAACTGGCAGAGCGCGCCGAGGAGTAAGTACCTATGGCCGCGACTAACTGGCGGCCATAGAGGATTACCTTAACAGCATAGGGTACTGTTATTGCTCAGGTAAAAGGTCTTCGACAAATGCGCAAAGTGTCCTTAACGCCTCGGTCAGTGCATCATCACCCACAGTCATCGCAACTCTGATATGACCTGCTGCCGCTTGGCCGAAACTCTCACCCGGCATGACCGCAATGTTGTGATGATCAAGCAGTGTGTTAGCAAAGCTGTCGCCGCTTAAACCCGTGCCACGAATGTCGAGCATCAGGTACATCGCACCGTCACTTGGGATAAGGCGCACTGTGTTTTGCGTGTCCAGAATATCCATCGCAATTTTGCGGCGCCGCTCAAACGGGGCACCCACGCGCCGCTCAAGCTCCGGATCATCGGTCAGGGCGAAATGTGCTGCGTCTTGGATAAAGCCCGCCACGCCGTATGTCGTGTGCGTCGCCAGATCGCGAAGATGTTCAATGACNGGCGCATCGGCGATGANCCAGCCGATACGGCTGCCGGTCATGGCGTGGGATTTCGACATAGAACCAACCACCAAAGTGCGCGCCGCCATACCGTCAACCGCACGGGGGGACAGGTGTTCACCGCGCCAGATTTGGGTGTCATAAACCTCGTCGCTGATCATCCACATGTCGTTTTCAAGAGCTGTTTGCGAAATGGTTTCAATGGTTTTTCGGGTATAGATTACGCCCGTTGGGTNGANAGGTGTTCACCGCGCCAGATTTGGGTGTCATAAACCTCGTCGCTGATCATCCACATGTCGTTTTCAAGAGCTGTTTGCGAAATGGTTTCAATGGTTTGTCGGGTATAGATTACGCCCGTTGGGTTGTTGGGGGTGTTGATCAGCAAGCTGCGCGCGCCGCGTGCGGCCGCCAGATCCGTTGCGGTTGGTTGAAAGCCGTTGTCCGCCTGAACAGGCACGGCGCGCGGGATCGCACCAACCGTGCGGATCGTGCCGGGATACGTGGCGTAATAGGGCTCGATATAGGCGGCGGTGTCGCCTTCGTCGCAGCACGCGTGGTGGGCTGCAAACAGGGCGGATTGGCCACCGGGGGTGATCAAAACGTTGTCGCGGGTCGTGGGGACACCTGTCCGCGCGCTGACCCGTGCAGCAACTGCATCGCGCAGTGGCTTGGTGCCTGGTACGCTGGCATAGCCCGTGTGACCGCCCTTGGCGCTTTCGTTCATGGCGGCCAGAATGCTTGGGTCCGTGCGGATGTCATGTTCACCAATGGTGAGGTCTGTGATTTCAGTTCCAGCGGCTTTGAGCGCACGGGCGCGGTACAAAAGCGCCCATCCATCGTCGCCGTCGCCCGTCAGGGTGCTAATGCGGTTTGATAATTTCATGCCCTATGTGGGCCAGAGAGTGCAGCGCGGGTCAACCGGAATTTACGGGGCGCGCGGCGGCTGCTTTCATCTGGGTCTGCAAGGCTCTTGGCGCGTCCGCATTGCAATGATAAGCCCGCCCCGACAGACCGCAGGAAGCATCCCATGACGATTACGCTCTATGATACCAAGCGCCGTGAAAAAGCCCCATTCACGCCGATCGACCCGCAAAATGTGCGGATGTATGTGTGCGGTCCCACGGTCTATGATCGTGCGCATTTGGGGAACGCGCGTCCGGTCGTGGTGTTTGACGTGCTCTACCGTGTGTTGCGCCACACTTATGGGGCGGATTGTGTGAAATACGTGCGTAATTTCACAGACGTAGATGACAAGATTAACGCCAAAGCGGCCGCAACGGGCCGCGCCATTGGCGACATTACGGATGAGACAATTAGCTGGTTTCTAAGCGACATGGGTGCGCTTGGCGCGCTTGAGCCTGATGCGGCCCCCCGTGCAACCCAGTATATCCCGCAAATGGTTGACATGATTGAAGGCTTGATTGGATCGGGTCATGCCTATGCGGCAGAGGGCCATGTGCTTTTTGCGGTCGAAAGCTATGCAGAATATGGCGCACTTTCAGGGCGGTCTGTGGATGATATGATTGCTGGGGCGCGTGTTGAAGTGGCGCCTTATAAACGTAACCCGATGGACTTTGTGCTGTGGAAACCATCGGATGCGCAAACGCCCGGTTGGGACAGCCCGTGGGGGCGCGGCAGACCTGGCTGGCACATCGAATGCTCTGCCATGGCCCATGATCTTTTGGGCGCTGAATTTGATGTCCACGGCGGGGGCAACGACCTGCAATTCCCCCACCATGAAAACGAAATCGCGCAAAGCTGTTGTGCCGGTCACGGGTTCGCAAAAGTGTGGCTGCACAACGAGATGCTGCAAGTTGAAGGTAAGAAGATGTCCAAATCGTTGGGCAATTTCTTCACGGTAAAAGACTTGCTGGACCAAGGGGTATCTGGCGAGATCATTCGATTTGTGATGCTGTCGACGCATTACCGCAAGCCGATGGACTGGACTGAGAAAAAGCGTGCTGATGCGGAAAAGACCCTCGCGAAATGGCGCGGGCTTGCGGCGGACGGTGGACAGGTGTCCGCGGCGGTGATCGAGGCGCTTGGAGATGATCTGAACACTGCGGGGGCCATTGCCGAATTGCACCGCTTGGCTTCTGCGGGTGAGGGCGCGGCGTTGAAAGCATCGGCGCAATTCTTGGGCTTGCTGGAGGTGGATGAGGCCGGTGACGAAGTTGATTTGTCCGCATTTGAGGCGCGGCTGTCAGAGCTGCGAACACAGGCCATGGAAACCAAGGATTTCGGAGCCGTAGACGCGCTCAAGACCAAACTCTTGGCCGCTGGCATTGAGGTGCAAATGTCAAAAGCGGGCGTCAGCCTAAGCGCGCCTGTGGGGTTTGATGCGGCAACGCTTGAGGAGCTGCTATGACCGAACGGCTCTATATCTACGACACAACCCTGCGCGACGGACAACAGACCCAAGGGGTGCAGTTTCACACCCACGAAAAACAGCACATCGCCGCTGTTCTTGATGATCTGGGCGTCGATTATATCGAGGGCGGTTGGCCCGGTGCGAACCCCACTGACAGCGCGTTTTTCGATGCAGCGCCCCAAACCAAAGCGCAGATGACGGCCTTTGGGATGACCAAACGGGCAGGGCGCTCGGCGGCGAATGATGAAGTGCTTGCGGGTGTTTTGAACGCGGGCACGGGGGCCGTGTGCCTTGTGGGTAAAACCAGCGCGTTTCATGTGACAGACGCGCTTGGCATCACCCTTGAGGAAAACCTTGCCAATATCGCGGACAGCATTGCCCATATCGTGTCCCAAGGGCGCGAGGCGCTGCTGGACGCAGAGCATTTCTTTGACGGGTATTTGGCCGATCCGGCCTATGCGCTTGGGTGTTTGCATGCGGCGATTGAGGCAGGCGCGCGGTGGGTTGTTGTGTGTGACACCAACGGTGGCAGTCTGCCCCAAGATGTGGCGCGCATCACTGCCGAGGTCATCAAAGCGGGTATCCCTGGCGACAAACTGGGGATTCACACCCANAACGACACCGAAAATGCTGTGGCGAATACTTTGGCGGCCGTTGATGCGGGGGCGCGTCAAATTCAAGGNACGCTCAACGGATTGGGTGAGCGGTGCGGCAATGCAAACCTAACCACGCTTTTGCCCATTCTGCTNCTGAAAGAACCCTATGCCAGCATGTTCCGGACAGGTGTCTCAGTGGATGCGTTGAAAGGCCTGACCAAGGCTTCGCGGATGCTGGATGATATCTTGAACCGCGTGCCTGCAAGACAGGCCGCTTTCGTTGGTGCATCGGCCTTTGCCCACAAGGCGGGTCTGCACGCCAACGCTATTTTGAAGAACCCCGCCACCTATGAGCACGTGGACCCTGCCGTGGTCGGCAACGCGCGCGTGATCCCGATGTCAAATCAAGCGGGGCAGTCAAATCTGCGCAAGCGGCTTGGGGATATGGGACTTGAGGTTGCCAAAGATGACCCTGCGTTGGGGCGCATTTTGGACCGTGTGAAAGAACGCGAAGACGCGGGCTATTCGTTTGACACGGCGCAGGCCAGCTTTGAGTTGCTTGCGCGCCGCGAACTTGGCCAAGCGCCCGATTTTTTTGAGGTCAAACGCTACAAAGTCACGGTTGAGCGGCGCAAAAACAAACGTAACAAGATGGTCAGCCTNTCTGAGGCGGTGGTGGTTGTGAAAGTCGATGGACAAAAGATGCTGTCGGTATCGGAATCNATGGATGAAACTGGCAGTGACCGTGGGCCGGTAAACGCGCTTGCCAAGGCATTGGCCAAAGACCTTGGGCCTTATCAAACGCTGATTGATGATATTCGGTTGGTGGATTTCAAAGTNCGCATCACCCAAGGCGGCACCGAGGCCGTGACCCGCGTTGTNATCGACAGCGAAGACAGCGGCGGCAATCGCTGGTCTACGGTTGGGGTGTCCGCAAATATCGTGGACGCAAGTTTTGAAGCGTTGTTGGATGCGGTGAATTGGAAGCTGGTGCGCGATGTCGTTTGAAAGCTGCGCGGCCCTTGTTGAGCGCGCTGATCCGGACCGTTTTGCGGCCCTTATGTCTGCTCCGGTGGCGGTGCGCCGCGTGTGTTTTCCGCTTTATGCCTTCAATATTGAGGTAAGCCGCGCGCCGTGGGTCACCAAAGAACCTATGATTGCTGAAATGCGGCTACAGTGGTGGCGCGACGCTTTGGAAGAAATCGGCGAAGGACGCGGTCGCCGTCATGAGGTGGTTGATGCCCTTGGCCCCGTGCTTGATCCACGTGCGGCGGATGATCTGGACGCGCTTGTCGCCGCGAGGCGGTGGGATGTNTACACAGACGCATTCGAGGACATGGCCGCCTTTGATGGCCATATCGAAGATACCTCGGGGCTTTTGTTATGGACGGCTGTCCGGCTTTGCGGACAAGTGTCCGAAGACACGCGGACAGATGTCCTGCGCTATGGTTTCGGGGTTGGGGTGGCCAATTGGCTGCGCGCGATCCCGCAGCTTCAAGACCGCGGACGTATTCCTCTGGTGGACGGCACGCCCCAAGGTGTGCGCGATTTGGCTGAACGGGCGCTGTCCGATATGCAGCANGCCAAGAGTAATTTGAGACACGTGTCCGCTCCTGCGCGCGCAGTATTGCGCAGCGGCTGGCGCGCCGAGGCGACCCTGCGTGCGGCGCGCGACATTCCCGAACGTGTCATAGAAGGCCAGCTTGACGAAAGCCCCTTTGCGCGCAAACTCCGCCTGATGGTGCTTAGCGCGCGCGGTGCGTTTTAGGCAGCAACAGCAGGCCTGCGCATCAGCCAGACAAGGGCACCGCCGGCCAGCGCCAGAAATGGCACCATCGCGACGTTAACGGCGCTCCAACCTTCCACAACGTCACCGCCTGAACAGTTCATCAAGCCGCCTGACGCAAGCGAGGCAAGCGTTACGCATCCGAAAACGATCGCGTCATTCATGCCTTGCACGCGTCCGCGTTCTTGGGGGCTGTGGGCGGATGCAAGCATGGCTGTTGCGCCGATAAAGCCAAAGTTCCAACCGATNCCAAGCAACACTAACGCTGCGTAGAAATTCAGCAGTTCNACCCCGGTAAGGGCAACGACGCCCGCAAACCCAAGTATGACAAGGCCCAAGGCAACAACTTTCTTGGCACCAAAGCGGGCGATCACATGGCCTGTGAAAAACGATGGGGCNAACATGGCAAGCACGTGGCTTGTCACCACGTTTGACGCGTCAGACGTGGAATACCCGCAACCTACAACGGCCAATGGCGTTGAAGTCATCACAAGGTTCATTAACGAATATGTAACCATGCCACAGATGATCGCCACGGCGATCGTCGGGTCACGCAACAGCTCTGCGCGGCTGCGGCCGGCTTCGGCACCTGTGGCGGGCTTTGGCGGTTTCGGGATTTTCAGCGCAAAGAAAAGCACCAGCCCCACAGCATTCAAAAGCGCTGCTGCTACGTAGACATTGAAAAAGCGCATAACGGTCTGGTCAGGGTCGGCGGCTGTGATGAAGCTAACCAGTTGCGGGCCGATGATGGCACTGGCCAGACCACCTGCCATCACATAGGAAATCGCCTTGGGACGGAAACTTTCAGAAGCAGTGTCAGCTGCGGCGAAGCGGTAAAAACCGTTCGCACTCATATAGATACCCGTCAGGTAGCTGCCGAACAAAAAGACAAGAAAGCTATCAAGCGTCAGACCCCACGCAGTAATACCTGCGCCAGCCATCCCGCCAAGTGTGCCGACCACAAAGCCCACGCGACGGCCGTAAGTTTGCATCACGTTCGACAGCCAAGGTGCCGTGGTCATGGACCCCAAAACCACCATCGAAACGGGCAATGTCGCAAGGCACGCATAGGGCGACAGCTGTTGTCCCGCCAGTCCCGCCACCACAAACACCAGAGGGATTTGCGCGCCCATAACCGCTTGGCACAACACCAAAACGGCAACGTTTCGTTTGGCCAATGCGTCAGATGCAATGGCCGAGGTTGGGGCGGAGGTGGTCATGTCAGGGAGCCTTACTTAGGTGTTGAACTCGATAATATGCGCAAACGAACCACAAACGCGACCCTCAATTAACCCCATGTGGCTCAAAGATGTGCCTTCGCTGTCTTTTGCGCCAAAAAGCGGCGTGCCATGTGCGCGTAATGTGGTGGCGTAGTGAAACTCGTGGGCGGGCAGTGATGCGGTGCTACGGCCTGCAAAAAGGCTCGTGGTTTTGGGGGCAAGCGGCGTTAGAGAACGGTATCCCAAATGTAGTTTACGGTGCTGAAACGATGTTTCCAGATCAAGAAGACCTGCCATTTGATGGCGCGTTCCATCTGCATCAATTAGGCCTGCACCAAGCAGCATATAGCCACCACATTCCCCATATATATGAGGCATTTGCGCGGCGTTCTTAAGGCTACCTATAAAGGCCGAATTAGCGGCGAGTTTTCCCGCATAAAGTTCGGGATAGCCGCCGGGCAGGAAAACGAAATCTGCCTGAGGAACCACATCATCGCGCAAGGGCGAAAACGGTGTGATCTGCGCACCCGCCGCGCGCCATTCCTGCAACATGTGAGGATAGGCAAAGCGGAACGCCTCATCTTGTGCGATGGCGATACGTTGTGCGGGCGGTCTGATGGTTTTGGAAGTCGCGTGGGGTGCCTTACCAAGCGGCGCAAAAGGCAGCGCGCTTAGATCAATATGCGCCTCTGCCGTATCCGCGAGCGCATCAAGCCATTCTGTAAGGTCCGCGCGCTCATCTGCTTGGACCAAGCCCAAATGCCGCGACGGGTGAGACAACTGTCCGCCGCGCGGCACGGCGCCGATGATGGGCGGCAAGTCGGCCCACGCACTTTCAATCATCCGGCGATGTTTGTCAGAGCCGGCACGGTTCAAGATCACCGCTGCAATTTGGACGTCCGGATCATGCAGCATCATCCCGCGGACCNCGGCGGCAACGCTTTGCGCGGTTTTCGCGGCATCTACAATCAAAACCACTGGCAGCCCCAAGGTTTTTGCAACCCGTGCGGCGCTGCCTTTGGCGTGGGGCAGTTCCCCGTCAAAGAGGCCCATCGCGCCCTCTACGATCAACGGGGCTGGGCTACTTTGTGCGCGCGCCATGAGACAGCTGTCCGCCATCGCCCAGCCATCAAGGTTAAGACACGCGCGGCCAGTTGCGGCAGAATGAAACTGCGGGTCGATGTAATCAGGGCCGCATTTCGCGCCCCTGACGGGGCCTTTGCGGGCCAAGGCGCGCAAAATAGCCAGCGTAAGCGTTGTTTTACCTGCCCCAGAGCTTGGCGCGGCAATCATAAAGCCAGTGTTGTTTGGGGCGAAAGACGAGGCGGCGGACATCTGTCCCCCTATGCGCTTTCTGCGGGGCGGCCACGGCCAAGCGGGTCCATGTCACGCACCGGTTCGCCCGCTATTTGGCCTTGCCAATCAAGTACTTGGCGCATGCGAACGGCCTCACCGATACAGATGATTGCAGGGGGCTCAAGACCGGCCGCGGCGATGTCGGCTTCCATTGTGCTGAGGGTCGTCTCAAGCACCTGCTGCGCGTCCGTCGTGGCCGTTGTGACAATGCCAACAGGTTCATGGGCGCTGCGACCACCTTCCATCAGCTCGGCGGCGATGCGGGCGATGTGCTTCATGCCCATGTAAATCACGATGACCTGACTGCCTTGGGCGATGGCGCGCCAATTCAGCGAGGAGGGCGTGTTACCCGATTGATCATGGCCGGTCACGAAAGTCACAGATTGGTTAACGTCCCGGTGCGTTACAGGAATGCCTGCGTAGGCCAGCCCGCCGATGCCCGCGGAAATGCCGGGGATAATGCGGATCGGGATGCCGTGCTGCACAAGGGTCTGTGCTTCTTCACCGCCGCGCCCAAATACGAACGGATCACCGCCCTTAAGACGCAGAACACGTTTGCCTGCACGGGCAAGATCAACCAGCCGAAGCGAGATATCGCGTTGTTTTGCCGAAGGTTTTCCGCCGCGCTTGCCTGCATAGATATGCTCGGCCTGCGGCGCCCACTCCAAAATCGCCTCTTGAACCAGCGCGTCATAAATCACCACATCTGCCTGTCGAAGCGCATTGAGCGCATGCAACGTTAGCAGACCTGGGTCACCGGGGCCCGCACCACACAACCACACCCAACCCGGCTCAAGCGCGGGCCAGTTTTTGGACGTTAGTGGAGGCAACATAGAGTCGGTCATATGCAACTTATGGCGCGCAAATTCGCAAACATGAAGCGATAATGCGACATTACATACCCGCTTGGCGGCGCGAAATGCGCTGATATAGTCGGCATCAAGGCAAAGGGACGTTTCACAGCAATGGCACGAAAACCAACAGGACCGTTGCGGCGCGGCTGGACGACGGGCGCATGTGCGACCGCCGCGGTCAAAGCGGCGCTGCTGCGGCTGCGAGACGGGACTTGGGGAGACACTGTCTCAATCACTTTGCCTAAAGGTGAGACACCTGTTTTTGCCCTTGAAACAACAGCCGTTGGGGAAGGCTGGGCTGAGGCGGGCATTATTAAGGATGCAGGTGATGATCCGGACGTGACCCATGGGGCGTTGATCAAAGCGCGGGTCGAGCTTGGTGGAAACGGCGTCAGCTTTCATGCGGGCGAGGGTGTTGGACATGTGACCAAGGCGGGTCTGCCGATTGCGGTGGGAGAGCCTGCGATTAATCCGGTGCCACGGGCGATGATGGATGAGGTGGTTGCCGAAATCGGCTGGCGGACAGATGTCCGGATCACCATTTCCGTGCCAGATGGCGCGGCGATTGCACAAAAAACATGGAACCCCCGCCTTGGCATTGTGGGCGGTATTTCGATTCTGGGCACCACCGGCGTTGTGCGCCCGTTTAGCTGTGCGGCGTGGATCGCGAGCATTCACCGCGGTATTGATGTGGCCGTTGCCGAAGGGATGCCCCATGTGGCGGGGTGCACGGGTGCGACCTCTGAAAAAGTGGTGCAACAGCTGTACGGATTGCCTGATCACGGGATGCTCGACATGGGTGATTTTTCGGGTGGTCTGTTGAAATACCTTGCCAAAACGAACGTCCCTCACATCACGATTGGCGGTGGCATTGGAAAGCTGGTGAAGCTGGCGCAAGGCGCGGTTGATTTGCATTCTGGCCGCTCGCAGGCCGACTTTAATTCCTTGGTACAAGCTATTGATAATGAAGGAATCAAAGGCGCAAATACGGCGCTTGAAGCCTATGAAATTGCTGGGCCAGTTGTTGCGGAATGGGCCGCGGAAACAGCGCAGGTGCAAATTCAAAAACAGCTTCGCGGTGCAGGTATTACAAGTGATGTGGTGTTGATTGACCGCGCCGGGAAAATACTTGCGCGCGCCGGAGACAGGCCATGAAAGTCCTGTTGCTTGCGGGCTCTGGCGAAGGGCGGGTTCTGGCGGATGCGCTGTATAAAATAGGCGTTAACGCAGTGGCATCCCTTGCGGGGGTGACCCGTCAGGCAAAACCGCTGGCGCTTCCGACGCGCATTGGTGGGTTCGGGGGCGAAGACGGGTTTTGCGAGTATCTTGCGCGTGAAAAGATCACGCATATTTTGGATGCAACGCATCCATTTGCCAGTCGGATATCTCATAGGACTGCATTAGTTTCAGCCCATAAAGGATTGAAGTATATGCAATACTTAAGACCCGCATGGACAGCGCAGTCAGGTGACCAATGGCACCATATCCGCGATGAGACAGATGTCCTAGCATTACTCAANAAAACGCCGTCGACTGTGTTTTTAGCCACGGGACGTCAGACCCTTGAACGGTTTGCCAACCTTGAAGGGCACCGCGTCATTTGCCGCCAGATTGATTCGCCCACGTCACCGTTTCCCTTTGAGGGCGGTGAGTATTGCATTGGGCGGCCTCCGTTTTCAGTGGGGCGCGAAGTGGAGTTGTTTGAGGCACTTAGGGTGGATTTATTGGTGGTGAAAAATGCAGGCGGCACTGCGAGCCGGTCAAAACTGGATGCAGCGGCGCTGTTGGGACTGCCCGTTGCGATGATTGAACGGCCCCCACAACCGGATGCGCCAAAAGTTGATACGATCGAGGCAGCCTTAGATTGGGTGAGGGCGTGTTGATCAACCGGATTGAAACTTTGGAAGATGTCGCCTTTGGCGCCCAAGAGTTGATCAAGATTGAGCCCCGTTTTGCGCCCGCCTTGGCCGTGACTGCGCCTTTACCGCTTAGGCGCAAGCCTGACGGATTTGCGGCCCTGATGTCTGTAATTGTGGGCCAACAAGTCAGTGTAGCCGCTGCCCGCGCGATTGAGGCGAAATGCGTGGCAGGTGGTCTGGCAGATCCCGCGACTGTGCGCACCGCGACAGAGGATGAAATGCGCGCCTGCGGATTAAGCCGTCAGAAAGTGAAATATCTCAAAGCATTAGCCGAGGCGCGGCTAGATTATGACGCTCTTCGGGCGGCACCAACAGACGACGTGGTGCGCACTTTGGTTGCCGTGCCTGGCATTGGGCCCTGGACGGCGGAGATTTATGCGATGTTCTCGTTGGGGCACGCTGATGTGTTTGCCCACGGCGATTTGGCGCTTCAGGAAGCGACGCGGTTGTTGTTTAACTTACCGTCCCGCCCGACCGAGCGCGCGATGCGCGATATCGCAGCTGAATGGGCCCCTTGGCGCGCGGTTGCAGCGCGGCTCTTGTGGGCATACTACCATGTTGAAAAGCAAAGGGATGGGATCTCATGACACGGGTTTTGGATGCAAAAGTGCGCGCGCCGCACTCTGGTGATTTACGCAGTGCGGTGGTGTTTTTGCATGGCTATGGGGCCAATGGCGCTGATTTGATTGGCCTTGCGGACCCGTTGGCGGAACATATGCCCGACACGATGTTCATCAGCCCCGACGCGCCGCAAGAGTGTGATGGCGCCCCGATCGGCCGTCAGTGGTTTCCGATCCCGTGGATTGACGGATCAAGCGAGGAAGAAAGTCGCGCAGGGTTGTTTCAAGCGGCAGATGATTTGAACGCGTTTCTTGACGGGATCATGGTCGACAACGATTTGTTGCCCGAGCAAGTGGTCGTGCTTGGGTTCAGCCAAGGCACGATGATGGCGCTACATGTGATGCCGCGCCGTGAAGATGCAGTTGCGGGCGTGGTTGGCTTTTCTGGACGCTTGCTTGAGCCGGATACCCTGCCTGATGAGGTCGAGAGCCACTTTCCGGTTTTGTTGGTACACGGTGATGAAGATGATGTTGTGCCCGTGCAGTCGCTTCCTGCGGCGGTTGAGGGCCTTCAGGCTGCGAAATTCCGTGACGTGTTCGCCCATGTGATGAACGGCACAGCCCACGGAATTGCCCCTGACGGGTTATCTGTTGCGCTGGCATTTATGCGCGAACAGTTGGGATATCAGTAACTTAGCGCGCGGCCGTTAGGTTCAACGATACATCTACACCAAAGCCCAACGTGCCTTCGCCGGCCGCACCGATGCCAAAATCGGTGCGATCAAGCCGGGTTGTGCCCGACATTGTGGCAAGCCCGTCCACCATGGTCAGATCAAACATAAACTCGACGGGAATGCTTTGCCCCTTAAGTGTGAGCGTGCCGGTTGAGGCGTATTGATCCGCCGCAGTATGGCTGATCTGCCCTTCATAAATGGCCGTCGGGTGGGTGGCGGCGTCAAAATACTCCGCCCCGAGCGCTTGGGATGTGACAGACCCGATGCTGAGCGACGCGATGTTGATGGTAGTTGTGACGCTGCCGGTTTTGGCGGTCTCAT
>JGI26088J50261_1001196_pt1 | contig 14304 bp, 16 predicted proteins | sample SaaInl1SG_22_DNA_FD_50261 | JGI IMG/M metagenome (IMG submission 50261)
CCATCATACATCCGGCCGCACAAACAAAAAAAGCACTCCTTTTGAGAGTGCTTTTTGATGACAGACTGCAGAAACAATCAACTGGTGCCTCGGGCCGGAATCGAACCGGCACGCCCGCTATGAACGAAGCGACGGATTTTAAGTCCGTTGTGTCTACCAATTTCACCACCGAGGCAGGCTTCTATTATGGCATTTTGTAGCCCCACTTTTCCCAGCGCGTCCCACATCACAAAAAAGGATTGTTAAGATCAGGGTCCGGCGCGGCACCTGCAGCACACGCGGCTCAAGCGGCCATAGAAAGCCTTAGAACGCCATGATCTATCTATTCAAAATACTCCCTGCGCTGGTGATGCCGACCGTTTGGATTATTGTCTTGATTCTGCTAAGCGTATGGTTGCAGCGGCGGCTGTTTGCTTGGTTGGCCGTCGCGCTCCTGCTACTCACGACCAACCCGTATGCCGCGCACCACCTCATGCGCTGGGTTGAACAGGATGCCGTTCGGCTCAGCACCGCCGCTCAACCCAAGGCTGACGCGATCGTAGTTCTTAGCGGTATGCTGCGCATGTAGACAACGACCAAGGCGGCACCACACCCGAATGGGGCGATGCCGTTGACCGCTTTGACGGGGGAATCGCGCTGTACCAAGCCGACAAAGCCCCCGCGCTGGTCTTCACCGGCGGACGTCTGCCTTGGTCGACCAGCGACATCACAGAAGGTCAGGTCTTGCGCAAGCGTGCGTTGGCGCTGGGTGTACCGGACAGCGCCATATACCTGACGGGTGCGGTGCAAAACACCCAACAAGAGGCCCGGGCCATTGGCGATTGGCTGCGCCAAACGCAGAACGCAGCGAGCCCCCATATCCTGCTGGTGACATCTGCCTTTCATATGGCCAGAGCGAAACGACTTTTTGAGGCCACCGGCCTGAGGGTAACGGCGTTCCCTGTGGACTTTTTATCCAAGATCGAACCAGGTGACCCTCGCAACTGGGCCCCGTCTGGGCACGCGCTACGTAAATTCGAAACCGCCTGGCGTGAATGCCTTGGACAGTGGTTTTATCGCTTGCGTGACTGGTTGGCGTAACGCGTCTGATCCGTCAGGGTGCCGACCGAACTACCGCAACACCATCGCATCTTTCATCTGCGTGTTCAGGTTCACCACCTCAACCTTGGGTTGCACGCCCTTTTCGCATACGTCGCGTTGCTCTAATGCTCTCGTCATCGCGCAGTCTTGCCCGGCTACGCCACTCACCACGTGATCCGTTGGGGTTTTGCCTGTGACACCCCAGACCGCCAAACTACCCACCGCCGCCGGAGCGGACATGACCACGGCACAGCCCATGAGGCTCATGCAGGCCATCGCAACAGCGATGCGCGTAGTGATGCGGGAGATAACGTGAAAAGTGAGCATAAATAAATAGAAATCAACCACCTATGAAATATTACTCTAGCAGTCTGAGAAGATTATATGCCTAGGAATCTCTGTATGGCAAATTACCCTGGTCACTGGTCGGGGTTGCTGTATTTGGTACTAGACTAAACCTTTATAACTAAGGATTAATTATGCGTAATGGCCCATTATTTGTTGACGGTATCGACAACCTAAGCTTGGTAGACGGCATCATCCGCTACGACTTGCTGTCTATCAGTAAGCTCGTGGATGGCAAGCCCGTTCCCGAAAATACCGGTTCCATTGCCATGTCGTTGCAGGCATTTCTGCGCACGCATAGACAAATGACCGCCTCGATTGACCGCATGGTCGAGCAAGGTATCCTCAAAAAGAATGAGGAACCCCAAGATGAACCAGCTGGCGAAAAACTCAATTAAGGGCGCGCCCGCGCTCAGGCGACCGCACCGGCGGTAAATAGGTCAGCAATGGCCGCCTCGGTGTAGCCGTACTCCTGCAAGACCTCGCGCGTATGCTGGCCCAAGTCAGGCGCAGCGCGGTCAATTTGCGTGGGTGTTTCTGAGAAATGGATAGGACATCCGACCGCCTGCATAGGGCCTAAGCTGGGGTGATCGACTTCCACCACCATGCCACGCGCTAGCGTCTGCGGATGACTCAAGGCTTGGCCAATGGTATGAACAGGACCCGCAGGTACACCTGCGGCATCAAACTGTGCCAGCCAGTAAGCACTGTCGTGCGCCGCGAGTAACGCACTCATCAGCGCGGTCAGCGCCGAGAGATTCTCCATGCGTGCCGTATTGGTTTCAAAGCGCGGGTCTTGCAACCACTGCGGCTCCCCGAGCACGCCCACAATGCGTTCCCAGTTTGACTGATTGGCACCGCCAATATTGATCCAACCATCGGCCGTTTGAAAGGCTTGATACGGCGCACTCAGCAAATGTGCCGACCCTGTAGGGCCGGGCGATTCACCTGTGGCAAAGTAACTGGCCGCCTGCCAGAAGGTTTGTTGCAAGGCAGCGTCCATCAGTGAGGTTTCCACAATTTGTCCCTCACCCGTCTTGAGCTTGTGCGCGTAGGCCGCACTCACGCCCGTCGCAGCCAAAATGCCCGCGCAGATGTCGGCAACCGAGTTACCCGTTTTGACGGGCGGGCGGTCGGGCTCACCGGTAATAGACATCAAGCCAGCGAAGCCTTGCGCAATTAAGTCGAAGCCTCCCTTGTCTCGGTATGGACCCGTTCGCCCGTAGCCCGATATCGCCGCGTAAATAAGCCCAGGGTTGATGGCCTTGAGCGCCTCGTAGCCCAGCCCCATCTTCTCCAACGTGTCGTGGCGGTAGTTCTCTAACAAGACATCGGCGCTCTTCACCATGTGACGGAGCACGGCCTTGCCTTCTTCCGTCTTGAGGTTGAGCGCCATGCCGCGCTTGTTGCGATTCATCACCAAGTAAGGGGCGGAGACACCACGCAAACGAGGCTCACGATAACCACGGGAATCATCGCCACCAGGCAGCTTCTCGATCTTGATGACGTCGGCGCCCATGTCCGCAAGCAACATCCCACAGGTGGGCCCGGCCATAATTTGCGCCAACTCAAGCACGCGCATACCCGCCAAAGGGCCGGTCTTCTTTGCGTGTTCTGTGGAACCTGACTGCGGGGTAGTATCAGCGCTCACGGGCACTCCAAAATAGTGTCACCACTTAGCGACCTTGCCAGTTAGGAGCGCGCTTCTCAACAAATGCGTTCACGCCCTCATGAAAATCGTCACTGGTGTAGCACGCCACCACCAAATCGTCGCCAGGAGGCACGTTATGGTTGACCAAGCGCTGCAACCCGCGCTTCATCGCTGTTTGTGTCACTGGGGCGAGTTTGCTTAAGCGGTCGCACAACGCAGCCGCCGCCGCTTCAAGCTCATCAGCACCCAACACGGCTTCCAGATAACCACAGGACAAAGCCTCTTCAGCACCTATAAATTCAGCTTTCAGCAACATGCGCTTGGTTCGCTGCGCGCCGAAGGCGCGCTCAAGTCTGGCCAAGTTGGTCATCGCCAAACAATTACCCAAGGTTTTCGCAATGGGCACGCCCAAGCGCGTATCAGTGAGGGCAATGCGAAAGTCACAAGCGGTGGCAATGGCCAAACCGCCGCCAACCGCCCACCCCTCTATGATGGCGACCGTCGGCATTGGTAAGCCCTCCATCAAGGCCATCACCGCATTGATACGATCCTCGTAGTCGAGTGCATCTTGCCCCGTACGAAACGCCTTGAACTGCTCAATATCGGTGCCCGCAACAAAGGCCTGGCCCCCGGCTCCTCGAAACTGCACGACCCGCACAGATGGGTCTTGCGTGAGGGTCTCGCACACATCAGCCAGCTGCTGATACATATGCCAAGTCATGGCGTTACGCGCCTGCGGTCGGTCAAACAAAACGTGTGCGATCTCGCCGTCACGTGTGAGCCGCACCTGCCCCTGTTCGGGTTGCATATCCGTCATGAATTACCTAGCGGTAGAAGTAGTCGACCAAGCCCAAGCCCACCCACGGCACGTAGGTCACCAAAAACAGCACGGTCAAGAGCACACCAATAAAGCCGACATTGGCGCGTGTGGTTTCCCAAACACTCGCCTTAGCGATGGAAGATGAAACCATCAACACACTTGCCACCGGCGGCGTTTGTTGACCAATAGCCAAGTTCAGGGTGACGATGATGCCGAAGTGAATCGGATCAATACCCACGGCGTAAACCAGTGGCATCACGATTGGCACAACCAAAATAATCGCCGCTGCCGAGTGCAGAAACACCCCTAAGAAAAGAAACACCAAGTTCAATAAGAACAGCACAACCACCGGGTCGTTGGTGAAGTCTGAGACCGCTTGCGCCATTTTTTGCGGCGCACCCGACTCGGTTAAATGCGAGCCGAGCAACGCACTTGTCGCAACCATCAGCATCACCACAGCGGTCTGAATGCCACCCTCAAGCACAGCGGAGCGCAGGTGCTTCAGGTCTAACTCGTTATAGATCACGGTACCCACAAACAACGCGGCAACCACTGCCAAGGCAGCACCTTCCGTCGCCGTCACCAAGCCACCAAAGATGCCGCCCAAAATAATCAGCGGTAGCAACAGCGCCCAAATGGCATCCCGACTCGCCGCGTATACCCGGCTCCAAGAGAAAGACGCCTCNCGTGGCAGGTTGTAGCGCCGCGCCACAAAGTAGGACACCAACATGAGCCCCAAGCCGCCCAACAAACCAGGCACGATGCCTGCAACGAATAGCTGCGTAACCGATGACTCTGACATCACCGCGTACAAAATCATCGGAATCGATGGCGGAATAATGATGGCCAACGACGCCGAAGACGACGTCACCGCCGCTGCAAATGGCGCGCTATATCCCTTTTTCTTCATCTCAGGAATCAAAACCGAGCCCAGTGCCGCAACGTCGGCAACCGCAGACCCTGAGATCTCTGCGAAGAACAGGGACACGCCAATGCTGACGTGCGCCAAGCCGCCGCGTATCCAACCAAACAGCGCCGAGGCCAAATTAATCAAGCGTCGGGAGATACCCGATGAGTTCATGATGGCCCCCGCCAAGATGAACAAGGGAATCGCCAGCAGCGGGAACTTCGTCGCGCCGTTAAACATAACGATAGCCATGTTGGGGAGGCTATCAACCCCTTGCGAAACCACCATTGCGCCCGTGGCGACCAAGCCTAGCGCCACCGCGATAGGCACGTTGATGAGCACCATCAGGAGGACAATGCCAAAAAGAATAAACATCGTTGCCATATCAAGCCTCCGCTTTCACAGGTAGTTCAGCGTCTGAGACCAGCAGCCACAGATAATAAAGCTCGGTGCCCAAAATGAGCGTGGCCGAAATAGGAACCGTTGATTGCATGAGGTTCATGGGGACTTCTGGCAAGCTCGTCATGGCGTCACCAGCCAAAATCGGCATGATGGCAAACCCGACCCATGCCAAAGTGGCAAAGAAAACAATAACCAAGCACTGAGAAAAGATCCCGACCAGCCTGCGCCAGCCTGGGGAGAGTTGCTCCACAATTTCTGGGCATCCAATATGACTGCGTCTGAGAGACGCCAGTGCAGACCCATAAAACGTGAGCCAGGCCAACAAGATAGAGGCCACCTCGTCATACCAACTCAATGAGTGACCCGCCATTCTGAAAACGACGCCAATCATGACCTCTAAGAACAGAATGACCATAAGGACCATGACCACCCCCTCAAGGAGGCGGCCATACCACACCAACCACCCGGAGGGTGGGGACTGTAATTCAACAGATGACATTTAGTTTCCAGGTGGTTAGTGGGTTTTAACGCAAAGACTGCGCTTTAGCGATCAAGTCGCCTGAACCGGGAACGGCTGCCGCAAAGTTCTTGTAAATGCTTGCACTGGCTTTTACAAAAGCGGCACTATCCGTTTGGTTCACGGCCACACCAGCCGCTTTGATCTTGTCAAGCAAGGCCGCCTCGTCAGCGATAGCCACTTTGTACACATAAGCCTGTGTTTCGCGAGCCGCATCACTCAATGCTTTTTGCACATCTGCTGGGTAGGACTTCCACTTTTTCGCGCCAGCCGTCAGGTACGCAGGCGTGTAAACGTGGCCAGACAGTGACAGGTATTTCTGCACTTCATGCAACTTAGCTGAGTAGATTTGCGTAAAGGGGTTTTCTTGACCATCCATTACACCCGTTTGCAAGGCTGTGAACAGCTCTGAAAAGGCCATCGGTGTTGGGTTCGCGCCGTAGCTCTTGAACATCTCTACACGCCACTTGCTCTTGGGTGTGCGCAGCTTCACGCCTGCCAAATCAGCCGGCGTGTTGATCGCACGCTTGTTGTTGGTGATGTGGCGGTAGCCATTCTCCCAAATACCAATGATTTTCAGGCCTTTTTTCTCAGCCGCAGGCACCAGCGTCGGCCATACAACCGCGTCCTCAATTTTGTTCATGTGCTCGCGGCTGGCGACCAGGTAAGGCATCTCAAAGATACCGAACATGTCGACCTCAGAACTCATCACCGATGAGGGCAAGGCCAAATCGATGGTGCCGAGCTTCAGCTTTTGAACCATCGCTTTGTCGTTACCCAACTGGCTGGAACCAAACACAACCACCTTGGCCTTACCGTTGAGCTTGGCGTTGGCGATGCGTGCGAATTCCTCGCTAGATTTAGCGAACAGCGAGCCAGGGGCGCCCACGTGNCCTAACTTGATTTCCGTTTGCGCTTGGGCTGCACCCATGACGGCGAAGCCGGCAACGGCGGCCAAAATAGCTTTGAACTTAAAAGTCATACTTGTCTCCTCTATTTACACAGATAGGCTGCAGCCTCTTGGCTGCAGAGTAAGGGAACCGCTCTTTGACGGCGGTTTTAGTTGGTTACGCCTTCAGCGCTGGGATGGGGTTGCTTTGGAAGTACTCCATCGCCGCCTGAACACCCGATGCCTGAAGCGAAACGTCGCTCACGCGCAAACCCATTTCGCAACCAGCAATGGCCGCAAGCAAGGTCAAATCGTTGCAATCACCTAAGTGACCAATACGGAACATACGGCCCTTGATCTTCCCAAGGCCCGTTCCCAAAGAACAATCAAAACGCTCGTAGATCACCTTGCGCACCGCGTCGGCATCCACACCCTCAGGCATGATGACGCCGGTCAAAATTGGTGAGCACAGCGCGTCATCGGCACATTGAATAGGCAAGCCCCAGGCTCGCACNGCCGCCTGNGCGGCTGCGGACCAGCGGCGGTGACGCTTGAAAACTGCCGGCAACCCCTCGCCCAACAACATNTCGCATGCCTCGCTTAGGCCGTAGAGCAGGTTGGTGGCAGGCGTCGATGGCCAGTAGCCGGTTTTGTTCATCGCAATAATTTCATTCCACCCCCAAAACGCCTTGGGCAGTGTGGATGTTTTGCTGGCCTCAATCGCCTTGGGTGACAGCGCATTGAAACTCAAACCGGGCGGCAACATCAGGCCCTTCTGAGACCCGCTGATAGCGACGTCAACACCCCATGCGTCATGCTGATAGTCAGCACCTGCCAAGCCGGAGATGGTGTCCACCAACAGCAAAGCGGGGTGCTTGGCCGCATCCATGGCGCGGCGTACCGCCGCAATATCGCTGGTTACACCGGTAGACGTTTCGTTGTGCACCACGCAGACGGCGCGAATGCTGTGCCCGGTATCCGCCCGCAAACGCTGCTCAATCAGGTCGGCTTGCACGCCATGGCGCCAGCTGTTCGGAATACCCGTTTCGTCCTCGCCCGGCATCGCGATGACCTCGGCCTCCAAGCCAAGCGCTTTGGCCAAACGCGTCCAGAGAAAGGCGAAGTGGCCGGTCTCGTACATCAGTACATGGTCACCCGCGCTGAGCGTGTTAACCAACGCCGCCTCCCAAGCTCCCGTGCCAGATGCGGGATAAATGATCACGGGGTGCTCTGTTTGGAAAATACGCCCCATGTCCGCCAAGACCTTGCGGCCTAGGTGCGCAAACTCAGGACCACGGTGATCAATCGTCGGCAAACTCATGGTCCGCAAAATGCGATCCGGTACCGGTGATGGGCCGGGAATCTGTAAAAAGTGGCGCCCCGACGGGTGGAAGTCTAAGGTGGTCATAGGGGTAATAAAGGTTTTCAATAAAATCAGTTAAGCTTTATTTTTGCATACACTTACTATTTTGCAATAGGGTTTAGCCTAGGATAGATGTGAAATTTTGCATACAAAATAAACCAAACCGCCAAATCTCACACCAGCGAATCACCGAAATACCATGTCAAGCCCCAACCTACCCGCCGAATCACTCGTCTTAAAGGTCGCCCAACAACTGCGCGACATGCTGGTCGAGGGCTTGATCGCGCCCGGTGCCAAGCTCAACGAGCGGGAATTAGCAGAGGCCTGCGCGGTGTCGCGCACGCCGCTGCGCGAAGCGGTGCGCATGCTGGCGGCCGAGGGCTTGGTGGTGCTGCTACCTAATCGAGGCGCGATCGCGGTGAGCCTTAGCAAACAAGATGCTGCGCACACCTTTGAGGTGATTGCGGGCTTAGAGGCGCTCTCCGGCGAGTTGGCCGCACAGCGGATCACCGACAGCGAGATTCTAGAAATCCAAGCCTTAAATCTTGAGATGCGCGCGGCATTTCTGCGCCGCGACTTACCGAGCTATTACCGATTGAATGCGCAGATACACGCGGGCATTAACCGCGCGGCGCGCAACCCGGTTTTGATCAACACCTACGGCCAAGTTAATGCGCGGCTGCAGGCCTTGCGCTTCAGGTCTAACCAAGACACGGACAAGTGGCGTGAAGCGCTGATCGAACACGATGCCATGGTGGACGCCCTTGGCCGTCGTGATGGCCCTGCCCTGAGTCAAATTCTCACCCGCCACCTGAACACCAAACGGGATGTGGTGCTGGCACAGCTCAGTGCAGCAGAAAGCCTCACCGCATCAGAAACACGGCCCCCTGTTGACACNCCNATCAATGACACGCTTGCAACGCAGGTAACCGAACCATGACCACTTCCACACTCGCNGATCCNCCCCGNCTATCACCTCAAGCCGCTTACGAGAAAACAGGCAAGCAATTTAACAACGTCGCCGCCGACTTAGCCCGCCGACTGACGCAAGAAACACAAGGCGATGTCCTGTTCTCCGCGGCTGATCGCGGACGGTATGCCACCGACGCATCCATCTATCAAGAAATGCCTGTGGGTGTGTTTGTGCCGAAGTCCGAGGACGACGTNGCCATTGCCCTCGCNGTCTGCCGNGATCTCAAGGTNCCGCTGGTCAGCCGTGGNGGCGGCACCAGTCAATGTGGGCAAACGGTNGGCGCGGGCNTNGTCATTGACTTCTCAAAACACCTGCGCCATGTCACCCATCTGGATGTGGATGCCGGTCGCGTCACCGTGCAAGGCGGTATGGTTCTCGACCACCTAAACGCCCAACTGAAGCAACACAAGCTCTGGTATCCCGTTGATGTATCCACTGGTGCGCAAGCCACGTTAGGCGGCATGGCAGGCAACAACTCATGTGGCAGCCGCTCCATTGCCTACGGCAACATGGTGCATAACGTCGACGGTATGGACGCGTGGCTGGCGGACGGTGAGTCCTTGCACTGGGGGCGCATGCAAGACACCCAAACCAGTCAGCGCGCGAGAGAGATCGGCGAGTGGCTCGCCGGGCTAGCGCATACGCTCAAGCCGGAGCTGCAAGCGAACTGGCCCAAAGTCTTGCGACGTGTCGCCGGCTATAACCTAGACATTTTTGACCCCCAAAGCGAGCGGCCCTACACCGCAGATGGCAGCGTCAACTTGGCGCACCTGCTGGTTGGCAGTGAAGGCACGCTGTCCGTTACACGCACACTTGATCTGCGTCTGAGCGCCTTGCCCACGCACAAGGTGCTGGGCATTGTTAACTTCCCGACCTTTGTCCAAGCGATGGACGCGGCGCAGCACATTGTGCAGCTCGATCAAAACCATGACCTCATGGCGGTCGAGCTAGTCGACCGCACCATGATCGAGTTAGCCCTGCAAAACCCCGCGTTCGCGCCGACGATGCGCACGGCACTCATCGGCGAACCTGCGGCGATTCTTTTGGTGGAATTCGCCGGTGCGGACCTCGGTGCGCTCAAAGCACAGCTGCGGCGCTTAGAGGACTTAATGGGCGAGCTCAAGCTACCCGGAAGCGTCGTGAGCATGGCTGACCCCGCGCCACAACGCAACCTGTGGGAGGTGCGTAAAGCGGGTCTCAACATCATGATGAGTCTTCGTGGCGATGGAAAACCGGTGAGCTTCATTGAGGACTGCGCCGTTCCTCTCGAACACTTGGCCGACTACACCACCGCACTCACAGAAGTCTTTGAACGGCACGGAAGCCGCGGCACATGGTACGCGCACGCCTCCGTAGGCACCTTGCATGTACGTCCCATCTTGGATATGCGCCGTGATGGTGCAGCCAAGATGCGAGCGGTTGCAGAGGAAGCCAGCGCCTTGGTTCGTAAATATAAAGGTGCTTACAGCGGCGAGCACGGCGACGGTCTGTGCCGAGGCGAGTGGATTCAGTGGCAATTTGGGCCCCAAATTAACGACGCTCTGCGCGCCATCAAAACCAAGCTCGACCCNACGGCCTTGCTGTGCCCGCAGCGCATCATAGACCCACCCAAAATGGACGACCAATCGCTGATGCGCTACTCGCCCAGCTATACCGTCATTCCGCTCAAGCCGGCCTTAGACTGGTCGCCCTGGAACGTACAGAACGACCCACTGACAGAAGCCGTCACGGCAGCGGGCACAGGGGGAGACCCTGCACAAGGACTCGCCAAAGCNGTAGANATGTGNAACAACAATGGCAGCTGTCGCAAATTCGATGCGGGCACCATGTGTCCGAGCTACCGAGTCACCCGTGACGAAAAGCACGTCACACGCGGACGTGCCAACACCCTGCGGCTCGCCCTCTCAGACCAGCTTCAACCGGATGCACAGGGCGCGCAAGGACTCGCGCACGCCGCAGTCAAAGAAGCCATGGACTTGTGCGTTGGCTGCAAGGGTTGTAAGCGCGAGTGTCCAACCGGTGTGGACATGGCGCGCATGAAGCTCGAAGTGCTGAACCAGCACCAGCTGACCCACGGCCTCAGCTTGCGACAAAAGCTCGTCAGTTACCTGCCCGACTACGCACGTTTTGTGAGCCCTCTCGCCCCCTTGCTTAACTTGAGGGATAAGGTGCCGGGCTTAGCCAAGCTGTCTGAGCGTTTGCTGGGACTGTCGGCGCAGCGCACCCTACCCCAATGGCACAGCAAACACTTCTTCAATCAAACACAACAAACGGTCAGCCGCGCCGCTGTTTTAAAGTCTAAGAAGCCGGTGGTCTTGTTTGTTGATACCTTCACAGGCTACCTAGAATCAGACATTCCCCAAGCGGCTGTTCGCGTACTCAACCGCGCGGGCTACGACGTGCACGTGGCCAGCAGAGACGGTGACAATGGCGGCGCCCACCTGTGTTGTGGCCGGACGTTTTTGGCCAGTGGCCTGTTAGAACAGGCGCGTACAAAAATGGCCGATCTCATCGCCCACCTCGCACCGTTTGCGCAAGCCAATATTGCGATCGTGGGTCTAGAGCCCTCCTGCCTCTTAACCCTGCGCGACGAGGCCTTGGCAATGGGTTTAGGCGACGGTGCAGTGAAGGTTGCCAGTGCGGCCCTGATGTTTGAAGAGTTTTTGGCCAAGGCCGCCAAGGCGGGTGACTTGGACCCGCTCAAGCAACAACTCCAACCAGAGGCGCGCAAGCTATTGGTGCATGCCCACTGCCACCAAAAGGCCATGGGCGCTGACGTGGGCATTGCCGATGTGCTGCGTTTGATACCGGATGCGCAGGTCGAAATGATAGAAAGTAGTTGCTGCGGAATGGCTGGTGCCTTTGGCTACGAAGTGGAGCACATTGACATCTCACGCCAAATGGCAGAACTCAGCTTGCTACCCACCATTCGCAAACACCCGGACGCTATCTTGGTAGCCGATGGCACCAGTTGCCGACATCAAATCAAGGATAACCACACCGCAGTGGCACAACACGTGGCGGTTATCTTGGATCAGCACTGTGCCACCGCCTAATTAGGTTAGGCAAGGCCATCCACCCAGTCCCGTACCCGCTGGCCCGGCACAATGCCGAGGCTGGCGGCGTGCGCGTTGACGTGTGTGACCACGCCATGGGCATAACCGTCGCGCGCGTCGCCGATGCAAGCCGAGTCATGCGCGTAGGTGGCACAGGCCACATCAATGCCACCGAGTAAGTGCAGCGCGACGATACCGGCATTGTCCTTACCCACTCCAGCATCGTTATAAAACACCGCAAGGGGTTTGATGCCGATAGCCAGCACAAACTTCGCAGCGGAGGATCCGCCGTGAGATCCGGAAATCACCACCTGACCGCCTGCTTCTTGGTCTATAAGCGCAATGGAATCCAGAAGAATCGGTTGTACCGCCATCGCTCGTCCGCCTTACAGCCGCGCCTCGTTTTTCTGGGCACCCGCATACAGCACCTCACGCATCGCGCCGGCGGCTCGGGTGTGAAACGCCAGCGCCTCTGGGTCCAAATCAAAGCGCGGCCTCGGTGTATGCACAAAATGTTGGTAAGCGTCCTCTCCCCGAACCAAGGCGGCGCAGTCCCAAGAGCCAACAACCTGACTGGTCTCTGGTGGCATGAAATGCATAGACACGCCCATGCGTCGATCATCCGACAGGTTGGGGCCAGAGCCGTGGGCGAGGCAGTAATTGTGTAGCGACATCTGACCGGCGCGCAAAGGCATCAGAACCGCACGGCTTGGGTCTAAATTTGTAATGCGTTGCCCACGCGTTAGCATGTTGTTTTCATCGTAGGTGTCCTCATGCGTGAGCGTGTCGCCCACGTGGGTACCCGGAATAACGCCCATGCAACCCGCTTGCTCGCTCGCATCGGAGAGGGCAAACCAGGCGGTCACCACCTTGCGACTGGACAGGCCCCAGTAGGTGTTATCTTGATGCCAGTCGACAAACTGCTTAGAGCCTGCGTCCTTGATCCAAAAAATAGTGCTCCAACACAAAATATTAGGACCAATCAATTGGGCAACGGGATCCAACACCCGGGGATCTCTAATCAGCCTATCCAGCCACGGAAACAGCAAAAATGCGCGACTGCGCTGTACGGCGGCCAACTGTCCCCCTTGTGTTTTCTCAAAGGCCTCCAGCGCCTGACGCAACGCCAAGGCCTCCTCTGCGGACATCACATCAACCGCCGGTATAAAGCCGTCACGCTCGTAGCCGGTAAGCGCCGTCGAATTCAACATAGCGATACCTTTCATCAGCAATCAATGAACGAATGAATGCAGATAGTCTAGCGCGCTGCGCCGCGCATTTCAAGCAGGCGCAACGCGCTCAAACCGGTGCTCATCCAAACCATTGCCCGTTACAAGACGACGCGTACGTCCTCCAATATCGGGGCATCGGCTCTGGCAATTTCGTTCTCAATTAAGTTACCGCAGCCAGGGCAAAAGAACTGTCTGAAGATCGGCTTCTGATCAACATAGCGCTTCCAATCCCCCACGTTGGGGTTGGCACTGGCAATCGGGGCATCGACGCGCGCACAACCCAGTTTGTAGTTGTCCGTCAGAGGACCCAAGTCTGTGCTGCAGCCCGCACAGCACCAGCGCTTCACGCGCTCGCCTTTAGGGGCTTTGCGAACTGCCAGCTTCGCTGTCACCTGCCGAACCAGTGCCGTGGTCACGGGCAGCCCTGGCTTGAAGTTCTTTTGACTCACGTGGCGTTGCGCACGGCGTGTCGCGCGCATTTTCTGGCGCAACGTCGCGGTGCCCTTTGTGTCCAACTTGTCGTTCTTGATCACAACGCCATAGATCTGCTTGGCCGTAGCTTGAGAGACCGCGAAACCCGCTTTCGCCAAGTGCGAGGCCATCGCAGAACCCAGGATTCCCGAGCCGATGACGTCGACAGACTCACGCTTGGACAAGGAGACGGTTGTCACGATTTACCCTGTTGTTGATCGATAGATAAATAAATAAAACCGACAATGGGGGAAAGCGTTGTCACGGTACTTTATTTAAGGAAAACTATTGTGCAAATCGCAAAAATTCACCGTCCAGATGGCGCAATCATCCGTTGTGACGTCCAAGGCGACGCGGCTTTACCCCCACTCTTATTGTCCAACTCACTGGCGACCACGCGCCCGCTGTGGGACGATATGTTGCCCGAGCTGCTGTAAGAATTTCGCGTCATCCGCTACGACACACGTGGTCACGGAGAGCGCCAAACACCGAATGGCAATACGACCCTTGGCGATCTCGCCAACGATGCGGTTGCCGTACTGGACGAATTCAAGGTGGCCCGTGCGTTGATGGTCGGCATCTCGCTGGGGGGCATGAC
>JGI26088J50261_1001197_pt1 | contig 14303 bp, 11 predicted proteins | sample SaaInl1SG_22_DNA_FD_50261 | JGI IMG/M metagenome (IMG submission 50261)
TATGTCACCTTAATTGGAGCCACCACAGAGAATCCCAGTTTTGAAGTCATCAATGCACTTTTGTCACGTTGCCAAACCTTCACCCTTCAGCCGCTAGAAATCGATGATTTAAGGAATTTATTAAACCGGGCCATCACAACTGATAGCGAACTAAAAAAGTATGACATAACGCTAAAAGAAGACGAAGCGTTATTAAATCTTTCTGGTGGGGATGCACGTAAACTACTCTCCCTGTTGGAACTGGTTGTACTTTCTTCTAGTACCAAGGAGATTGTCCTCACCAATGACCTAGTCCTCAACCAAGCGCAAACTTCAACAGTACTTTTTGATAAAAATGGAGACTTACATTATGATATTGCCTCTGCATTGATAAAATCGATTCGTGGAAGTGACCCCAATGCTACCGTCTATTGGCTAGCTCGTTTAATCGAAGGTGGGGAAGATGTTAAATTCATTGCGCGTAGGCTATTAATTTCTGCCTCAGAGGACATAGGAAATGCCAATCCCAATGCATTGGTTTTAGCCAACAATACCTTTCAAGCAGTACAAGCGATTGGCTACCCTGAAGCCCGTATTATCCTCAGTCAGTGTGCCACTTATTTGGCCACTAGCCCAAAAAGCAATGCGTCCTATATGGCCATCAACAAAAGTATTCAAGCGGTAAAAGAAACAGGGAATCTTCCTGTTCCTTTGCATTTACGGAACGCTCCAACACAACTCATGAAAGAGTTAAACTACGGCAAGGGGTATAAATACGCCCATGATTACCCCAATAATTTTGTAGAACAGGCCTATTTACCCGAACAAATAGAAAATACACGGTTTTATGAACCTGGTGGCAATCCAAAAGAAAATCAAATTCGTCAGTTTTTAAAAGAGCGTTGGAAAGAGAAATACGGCTATTAGATTTTTTTCCAAAAAAACGGTGTAAACAAAATCAAGACCGTAAAAAGTTCTAATCGTCCTAGGAGCATCAAGAAAGATGCCCACCACTTGCTCCCCATCGACATTTCGTAGAAAGAGAAAGCTGGACCAAAATCACCTAGAGCAGGACCAACATTTCCAAGACTAGAAGCAGCGACCCCAATNGAGGTCATAAAATCTAACCCCAAAATAGAAAAACCCAAGGCACCAATGATGAAGGATATCATGTATAAAATGAAAAAGCCGTAAATGGTGTGGATNACATTTTCTTGGACAATCCCCTTGTTGTAACGTATCGGCAAAACGGCATTTGGATGCAAGGCNCGGTTAAATTCCAACAAGCCACTCTTGATCATTAAGTAATGGCGCACACCTTTAACCCCTCCAGAGGTAGACCCTGCCGATCCACCCATAAACATTAAACCGAAAAACAGCAATGTTAAAAAAGGTGTCCAAGCCGTAAAATCGGCAGTGACAAAACCTGTTGTAGTCACCACAGCAATTACTTGAAACAAGGCATGTCGAATAGAACTTTCAATTTTCCCAAATACTTGGGGATGATTAAATGTACTGTTAAGCATATCAACATTGAGAATCAAAACAAGAGCCACCACAGTGGAACATATTAAGATCATACGGCTGTAAAAACGAAATTCCTCATCCCGAAACAAACGTTTTATTTGACCTGTAAAAGCAAAGTAACTCAACACAAAGTTCACTCCAGCAAGAAACATAAAAACGAGAATGATGTATTGAATCAATGGTTGATCATTCCAAAAAGAAACACTTGTATTTTTTGTTGAAAAACCACCCGTTGACACTGTGCTCATGGCATGATTGATTGCATCAAACAAACTCATACCGGCTGCCCAAAGCATTAGGGTTTCGACCACTGTAAATCCAACATATATGAACCATAATCGTTTTGCCGTATCCGTGATACGTGGATGCAATTTATCTGAGCTGGGGCCAGGAGCTTCGGCGGTAAACAGCTGCATTCCTCCAATTCCCAACAATGGAAGTATCGCAATGGCCAAAACAATGATTCCCATTCCACCAATCCAGTGGGTAGTGCTGCGCCAAAATAAAACGCCCTTGGGCACTACTTCAATATCGGCTAATGCAGAGGAGCCCGTTGTGGTATAACCAGACATGGTTTCAAAGAAAGCACCAGAAACATCAGAAAAAACGTCGGTCAATAAGTAGGGCAACATACCCGAAAAAGTCATTAAAATCCAACCAATGGTAACAACAAGATAACCCTCCCTTTTACTCAATTGTTTGGTGTGATTACGGGTAATGAGCATTAAAATTATCCCTACCATGAGGGTAAGCAAAGCTGCCAGCGACAATTCGACNGTCACACCGTCTTTTGTGAGGATACTTACCAAGGTCGACAACAACATAAAACCACCATTGAACAGGAGCAGAACTCCCATTAAATAACAAATGATTTCGCTATTGAGTTTATGCATTTTATAAAAATAAACTTTCCACCTTGTCTAGGGCGCGAGGAAGACAACAAACGACCACACGGTCGCCCGCTTCGATCTTATATCCTCCTAGAGCAATGACTCCTTCGCCTTCTTTTATCACACCGCCAATGGTTGCAGATCGAGGAAAATCAATGTCCCTAATTTGCATCCCATTTACTTTTGACTCTGGCTTAACGATAAATTCTAATATTTCGGCGTTTAAACTATTGAGTGTAGTTAAATCAACCACTTCTCCTCTACGTATGTAACGGAAAATTGTATTTGCTGTCAGTAATTTTTTATTGATCAATGTATCTATTCCAATGGAGTGCGACAGTTGGAAATAATCCATATTCTCAACCAAAGCAATGGCCTTTTTAACGTTTTTGGACTTGGCCATTAAACAGGACATGATATTGGTTTCAGAATTTTCTGTCACACAAATAAATGCATCCATGGCTTCTAAACCTTCTTCTTCCAAAAGCTCCACATTCCTTCCATCGCCATTAATTACCATTACATCGGGCAATTGGTCGGCCAATTCAAAGGCCTTGTTCTTATTTTGCTCTACCAAAATGACATTGAATTTTTTATCCGCCAATGTTTTGGCTGTACTATATCCAATCTTACCGCCTCCCAGAATCATAACATTCTTGATAACTTCTTTATTTCTTCCTGTCAATTTGTACAGTTCTTCTACCCCTTCTTTAAGGGTAATGAAGTAAACCAAATCGTTTGCCTCAAATTGGGTATCACCTCTAGGAATGATTGTGTATTGCGTTCCCTTGCGCTGGAGAGCAATGGGCATAAAATGAATGTCTGGAAAAATCTGTGCGGCTTCTTTAACCGTTTTGCCCACAAAAGGAACTGACTCCTCTAGAGTGGTTCCCAAGAGGGTAAGGGCACCATTTTCAAACTCATAACTGTCGCTAAAAGCTGACTGATCGAGTAGTTGCTGAATTTCAATGGAAGCTAGTTCTTCAGGAGAAATTAACTCATCAACCCCCAATTTTTCAAAACTCACCTCGTCATTATGATTAATGAACTCTGAGCTCGAAATACGTGCAATGGTTTTCTTACAACCCATTTGTTTGGCCAAGGCGCAAATTGTAATGTTGGTTGTTTCTTGTTCGGTAACGGCAATAAAAAGATCAGATGTGTCTATTTTAGCCTCTTTCATTATGCGCAAAGAAGTTGCATCTCCTTTAATCGCTTTGATATCGAGATGATTCTCTGCGTAATTTAATCGCTCTTTATGGGTGTCAATTAAAGTGATGTCCTGTGATTCAAAAGAAAGTAATTTTGCTAAGTGAAAGCCTACTTCCCCTGCTCCGGCGATAATTATCTTCATTGGTTTGTATTCGAAAGCATGAACAAATATAGTAAAGTTTCTACCGAAACTCCTGAATAGATCTACCATAAATTATTCGAAAGAAAGTATCTTTGCGCATATGAAAAAGACGGTTACTCCTTATAAAGACCCCTCTAGCAGCAAAAAAGAACAGGTTACACAAATGTTCGATGAAATTTCCAACCAATATGATGTTTTGAATCGCGTCATCTCTTTAGGAATTGACCAAAGCTGGCGGAGAAAGGTTGTGAAAATTGCTTCAGATTGCGCCCCTCAGCGCGTTTTAGATATTGCAACGGGCACAGGAGACTTGGCCATTGCCTTAAAAAAAACCAATGCAACCGAAATTATTGGGCTCGATATTTCACCCGGTATGTTGGCTGTCGGGAAAGACAAGGTAAAAGCGCTTTCGCTAGACAAAACCATAGCAATGGTTCTTGGAGATAGTGAAGACCTCAACTATGAAGACAACTATTTTGACGTTGTTACCGTTGCCTTTGGTGTGCGTAATTTTGAAAATCTCGAAAAAGGGCTAAGCGAGCTTTTTCGTGTGCTTCGCCCACAAGGACAATTAATCATCCTAGAGACCTCAGTGCCCACTAAATTCCCTTTTAAGCAGGGCTATCATCTCTACAGTGGATTTATCGTTCCTTTGGTTGGAAGGATTTTTAGTCGAGACCAACGGGCCTATCAATATTTGTCTGATTCTGCTGCCGCTTTCCCCTATGGTGACGTCTTCAACAATATTTTACGAAAAATTGGGTTTATAGAGGTGAAGGATAACCCACAAACCTTAGGGGTTGCCTCAATTTACTGTGCTACAAAGCCCTAAAAAAACAATACTTCTATACCTTACACTGTTCCTTTTTGGGATACAGTCTACCAATGCACAATATTATAGAATCAAAGAGCGGGTGAAACACCTCCAAAACTTTGACCAAAAAACATTACACTACGGCTATTATTTCGGGTTCAACAATTTTGGATTTGATATAAAATATGTTGACAATTACAGTGTGCCAAGGTCACGCTATTTCCCTTTAAATAGGCGCGGACAAGGATTACCTGATATTGAATTAGTGAAAAACACAGGCTTTAACGTAGGTCTTGTGGGTGACCTTCGGCTGAACAAATACTTTAATCTACGCATCGAACCCGGATTGTATTACACCCAGCGAGATTTGATTTATCCGGCTGAAACACCCGGTTTATTATCGGACAATGATTTTATTCGCGAGGTGAAATCAACCTACATACATGTACCTTTACTCGTTAAATTTTCTGGAGAACGCATTAACAACTGGAAACCCTATTTGGTTGGAGGAGTATCTACCTCATTCAACCTTTCAAGCAATAGTAAAAACAACGATGACAATTTCAACAATGTCTTTCGTGTTGAATCGCAAACATTTAATTATGAAGTTGGTTTTGGGATTGATTTTTACTTAGTTTACTTCAAATTCTCCCCTTCTATTCGAGGGATTTTCTCCTTTCAAAATGAATTGATTTCTGACAATCCTGCTAACGGAGTCAGTCCATGGACATCAAACATCACTAACCTGTCTAGTCAGGCAATTGTGATCAATCTAACCTTTGAGTAGTTATTGACAAAATTCTCCAAGAGTTAATGCGCCTGCAATGGCAACATTTAAGCTCTCTGGCCCCTGTTTAACTTTTCGAGGAATGGTCACCCTACAGGTCACCAAAGCTTCTATCGCTGGAGAAATTCCNTGGGATTCACTCCCCAATACCAACATTGCATTTTCAGGAAAAGATGTTTCATAGATTGATTCTCCTTCCAAAAATGTACCATAAATAGGTAAATCACTTTGTGACAAAAAAGTATTCAAGTCGGTATAATGGCAATAAACTCTTGCCAAAGATCCCATGGTTGCCTGAACAACTTTGGGGTTGTAACAATCTACCGTGTCTTCTGAACAAAGTATATGTTCAATACCAAACCAATCACACAAACGAATGATAGTTCCTAAATTTCCGGGGTCTGCGATAGCATCTAACACCAAAACCCTTCCCATAGTGGGAAGGCTTGGTTCAGAGGGAATGGAAAAAAGGCCAAGCATAGGAGAGGCATTTTTCAATAAAGTCATACGTTCCATATCTTTTTGCCCGACCAAAGTGACCTGATGAAGGTCTGACTCCTGTGTGGCNTATAATGCACTTGGNGCTAGGCCAGATTCAATAAGCGCTTCCACTGTCTTTGTTCCTTCAGCAACAAATTGACCCAATTCTTTCCGGTTTTTTTTCAATCTTAAAGAACTGATTGACTTAAGCTCCTTTTTCGTAATCATAAATGATGTATTTTTGCTCAAAAGCGTTCCTACCTTGAATTTGGCACACACAAAAATAGCGATTCTTCTTTTGATCTGCACACTCTTGCAAGGGTGTAATAGCGTAAAACAATTGCCAAGTGATCAGCTACTTATCACCAAAGAAAGCATTGAGAAGAATGGAAAGACAATTTCTAAGGACCCGGTCAGTCTTCTTTCTTTAACTCCCGTCAATGAAAAAATTCTAGGGATTCCCTTTCGACTCCACCTTTACAATCTTAGTAAAGACAATCCAGCGGAGCCCTTTGATCTATGGTTAAACAAAAGACCTAAGCGCAGAGAGCGTCTATCTAACTGGCTTTCAACAAAACAAGTAAATCAACTGCGGAATTACAAACTGAATTTAAACACTTGGTTACGCAAAACTGGGGAAGCACCTTCAACCATTGATTCAACAAAAATTGCTTTAACCAATTCGCTATTTGAGCAATACTACAACAACCTTGGTTACTTCAACGCACAATCTACAGCAAAAACTGATTCGCTTGGGGATAAAAAAGCCTCCATTCATTATACCATTGAAACTGGAGAAGCCTTTGTCCTTGATTCTATTTCGCATGTTGCTGGATCAAAAGACATCGACTCACTATACAAGGCTCATTTAAACAATAGCTTTCTCAAGCAAGGAAACCCTTTTGTGGTCGAGAAATTTGACGATGAACGGAGTCGACTAATTGATCTTTTCAGAAACAACGGAATCTACAACTTCCAGCAACGATCGATTCGATTTAAAGCCTTTAAAGACAGCCTCGGGATTGACACCAAAATACCTATAACTGTTGAAATTAAGAATGCACAAAAAAGAGTTCAAGACACTCTTCAAGAAGTTCCCTATCGCATTCAAAAAATTAATTCAATTGCTGTTTATGTTGAAAACCCCGAACAATCTGTTTCAGTTTACACAGATTCTATTCGAGCAGGAAATATTCAATTATTTTCTGTTGGTAAGCTAAAATACAAACCTAGGGTTCTAACAGACGGCGTTAAAATACAACAAAACGCTCCGTATAGCTACCAAGACAGAACAGCTACTTACCGCTATTTCAACGAATTGCAAAACTTCAAATACCCTTCGATTGTCTACACGCCCTCTCAAAAAGATTCTACCCTTCTTAATGCGGCGGTTTACCTAAGCCCCAAAGAGCGTTTCTCTGTTGGGGCAGATTTCGATGTATCACATTCAAACATTCAAGATGTTGGAATTTCGCTTGGTACTTCTCTAATTAGTAGAAATATTTTTAGAGGAGGAGAAATCTTAGAGGTTGGCATAAAAGGTACATTAGGTGCTTCTCGCGATGTAGCTGAAGAAAAAAACAGTTTTTTCAATCTTTTTGAAATAGGTGGAAATATTCGACTACGGGTTCCCAGGGTTCTTGCGCCTAAATGGTTCGAAAACTTCTTTTTCTCTGACAAAGAAGTAAAAACATCCATAGCACTTGGGGTTTCATTACAAGAAAACATTGGATTGGACCGTCAAAACTTTACAGGAAATTTCGAGTTCAACTGGAAATCTTCTTCAATCTATTCGTTTAATTTTAAGCTTGCCGATATTGAATTTGTTGAAAACAAGGCAATTGAAAATTACTTTAACGTCTACCGAAATTCATATGATCGACTCAACAGCATTGTAAAAACATTGCCCATTAACTCAATCTATTTGAATGAAGATGGAAACCTTGGGGTTCCACTGAAAGCCAATGCATTTATTCGTGATGTATTAACCAAGAAACCACGCTCGACCCATCTAATGAAAACTACACAAGAGTTTCAAATATCAATGAACGGAAAAATCGTTTGACAGCAAACAACTTTATTGTTGGATCTTCTTTTACTTTTTTAAAAAACAACCAGGAAAGTATTCTTGATGAAAACTTTTCTCAACTGCGCCTAAAAGTTGAAGTCGTTGGAAATGTATTGAATTCCATTCTTAGCATTACTGGAGCAGAAGTTGACAATGACGGAAACAGAATTATATTCAACTTAGCGCCTTCACAATATTTCAAATCTGAAGTTAATTACATTAAGCACTGGCAAGTGGGGCGAGAGCGCATTTTTGCTTTTCGAGCATTTACAGGAATCGCATTGCCCTATGGGAATTCAAATAGNATTCCGTTTACACGATCATACTACGGAGGTGGATCGAATGACAACAGAGCTTGGCAAGCCTATAAACTTGGCCCTGGGTCAAGCAGTGGTGTGAACGAATTTAACGAAGCAAACTTTAAAATCGCATTAAACCTCGAATATCGATACCCCATAATTGGTGCAATTAAAGGAGCCTTCTTTATCGATGCAGGAAACATTTGGAACATCAACAACAATGTGCCAGAAATAGACCAATCGCTAAATTCCATTAACGATTTAAATCAATTGGCCGTGGGAACAGGGTTTGGAATTCGCTATGATTTTGATTATTTCGTCTTTCGTTTAGACACCGCTTTTAAAACATTTGACCCCTCTCTTCCGAAGAGTGAACGCTGGGGTTCTCAAGTTGCATTTAAAAAAGCTGTCTTTAATGTAGGGATTAACTATCCCTTTTAACGTTTTTTCCTATTTTTGCCACGAACAAAATAAAATCATGAACATATCATTCCCTAAAGGTGTTGCCACTGGCCGCCAAGTACAAGAAATTTTTCAATTTGCTAAAGCAAATCAATTTGCTTTACCTGCAGTAAATGTTATTGGAAACAACACTGTTAACGCGGTTTTAGAAACAGCTGCTGAACTTAACAGCCCCGTAATTATTCAATTTTCAAATGGAGGCGCACAATTTAATGCCGGCAAAGGATTAAGCAATGAAAACCAGCAATCAGCAATCGCTGGAGCCGTTGCTGGAGCAAAACACATTCATGAATTGGCCGAACTCTACGGTGCGACTGTTATATTAAACACAGACCATTGTGCGAAAAACCTACTCCCATGGATTGATGGACTATTGGATGCCGGTGAAAAATTCTTTAAAGAAACAGGGAAGCCTCTTTATAGCTCGCACATGATTGATTTATCGGAAGAGCCCATTGAGGAAAACATTGCCCTTTGCAAAGAATACCTTACCAGAATGGCCAAAATGGAAATGACGCTAGAAATAGAATTGGGGATTACAGGTGGCGAAGAAGACGGTGTTGACAATAGCGATGTAGATGTCTCAAAACTATATACCCAACCAGAAGAAGTTGCTTTTGCCTATGAAGAATTGATGAAAGTAAGTGATCAATTTACTGTTGCTGCAGCCTTTGGAAACGTACATGGCGTCTACAAGCCAGGAAATGTAAAGCTAACGCCAAAAATTCTTAAAAATTCTCAAGAATATATCTCTAAAAAATACAACGTACCTGCAAACACAGTAGACTTTGTTTTTCATGGAGGATCTGGATCAACAGTAGAAGAAATTCGTGAAGCCATTGGATATGGCGTTATTAAAATGAATATTGACACCGACCTTCAGTACGCTTTCACCGAAGGAATTCGTGACTATATGAACGATAAAATCGACTACCTGAAAACACAAATTGGAAACCCAGATGGTGCCGACCAACCCAACAAAAAACATTATGATCCGCGCAAGTGGTTACGTATGGGTGAAGAAACTTTCAAACAAAGATTGGTCAAAGCATTTGAAGATTTGAACAATATAGATACATTAGCCTAAGTAAATAGCTAAATATGAGTTGGTTTAAACGAAGTGAAAAGGGTATTCAAACCCGAACGGAAGAGAAAAAGGATATTCCAAAAGGGCTCTGGTACAAGACCCCCACAGGCAAAATTGTAGAAACCCAAGAGCTCGCCGAAAATTTCTATGTCAGCCCAGAAGATGAATACCATGTTCGTATTGGCAGTAAAGAATATTTTGAAATCATCTTTGATGACAATCACTTTAAAGAAATCAATAGCGGCGTAGAGTCCAAAGATTTTTTAAAGTTTACTGATTCCAAGAAATACAGTGACCGTTTAAAAGAAGTCACCAAAAAAACGGGGCTTAAAGATGCTGTAAGAACAGCAGTAGGAAAGTCCAAAGGAAAAGAAATTGTGGTTGCCTGCATGGACTTTGGCTTTATTGGAGGATCAATGGGATCGGTAGTGGGTGAAAAAATTGCACGATCAATAGATTATGCAATCGAGAAAAACCTACCCGTGGTCATTATCTCAAAATCAGGAGGAGCTAGAATGATGGAGGGCGCATTTTCATTAATGCAGTTAGCCAAAACAAGCGCTAAACTAGCCAAGTTAGCAGAATCTAAACTTCCTTATATTTCTTTGTGTACTGACCCAACAACAGGGGGAACCACAGCCTCTTTTGCCATGTTGGGAGACATCAACATTGCAGAACCCGGAGCATTAATCGCTTTTGCCGGTCCGCGTGTGGTAAAAGACACTACAGGTAAAGATTTACCAGAGGGATTCCAAAAAAGTGAATTTTTACTCGAAAAAGGCTTCTTAGACTTTATTACGCATCGTAAAAACCTGAAAGACAGAATTAACCTCTATGTAGATCTAATTCTCAATCATCCCATAAGAAAGTAAAGCCAAGCCTTTTTACTTAGATAAATTGGTGTATCTTTGCCATCGCTTTGATTAGCGAATACATAACAATCATTGAAATAATATTAGCATGTACTTAACTAAAGAAAAAAAAGAAGAGATTTTTGCTGAACACGGTTCTTCAAAAACCAACACAGGCTCTGCCGAAGGACAAATTGCTTTGTTCTCTCACCGCATTAACCANCTATCTGACCACTTGAAAAGTAACCGTAAAGATTACAATACGGAACGCTCTTTGGTTAAATTGGTAGGTAAGCGCAGAAGCTTATTGGATTATTTAAAAGCCAAAGACATTGCTCGTTACCGTGCAATTGTTGCTAAACTTGGTTTACGTAAATAAACTCTCTTTAATTTTATCGCACTATTAAAAAAGCTGAATCAACGCTTTTCATTGGGACCTACAAACGCAACACAACAACAATTAGGTTTTAATTAAAATGAAAAAAAATGATTCCAAAAGTTTTTAAAGAGGTTATAGACCTCGGCGATGGAAGAGAAATCTCTATTGAAACGGGCAAGNTAGCTAAGCAAGCTCACGGATCAGTTGTCGTGCAAATGGGTAAAGCCATGTTGCTTTGTACAGTTGTTTCCAACTACAAACAATCGGACGTAGACTTTTTACCATTAACGGTAGATTACCGCGAAAAATTTGCTGCAGCAGGACGCTATCCTGGTGGATTCTTCAAAAGAGAAGCGCGCCCAAGTGATGGTGAAGTATTAACGATGCGTTTAGTCGATCGAGTATTACGTCCATTATTCCCAAAAGATTATCACGCCGAAACACAAGTGATGATTCAATTGATGTCGCATGACGAAGATGTTATGCCTGATGCTTTAGCTGGTCTAGCCGCTTCAGCAGCCATTCAATTGAGTGACTTTCCATTCGAATGTGCTATTTCAGAAGCTCGTGTAGCTCGTGTAAATGGTGAATTCGTCATCAACCCTAGCCGTGCGCAATTAGCAGAATCTGACATCGACATGATGATTGGTGCTTCTGCCGATTCAGTCATGATGGTAGAAGGTGAAATGGATGAGATTTCTGAAGAAGAAATGGCCGATGCAATCAAATTTGCACACGAAGCCATTAAAGTTCAGGTAGCTGCTCAATTGCGTTTGGCCGAAGCATTCGGAAAGAAGGAAGTACGTGAGTACGAAACTGCCGAAGCGAACGAAGAATTAGAAAAACGCATTCATGACATGGCCTATGACAAATGTTATGCCATTGCGAAAAAAGGAACCTCAAAAGCAGAACGTGGAGCTGCCTTTGCTGAAGTAAAAGAAGAAGTGAAAGCTTCTTTCACTGAAGAAGAAATGGCTGAATTTGGTCATCTTGTTGGTGGATACTACAGAAAAGCAGAAAAAGAAGCAGTTCGTGAATTGACACTTGCAGAAGGCATCCGATTGGATGGACGAAAAACAGATGAAATTAGACCAATTTGGTGTGAGGTAGACTACCTACCTTCAACCCACGGCTCTTCCATCTTTACGCGTGGAGAAACACAAGCATTGGCTACAGTAACTTTAGGAACTTCTCGTGATTCAAACAAAATTGACATGCCTTCTTATGAAGGTGAAGAGAATTTTTACTTGCACTACAACTTCCCTCCTTTCTGTACAGGAGAAGCGCGCCCATTGAGAGGTACGTCTCGTCGTGAAGTTGGACATGGTAACCTTGCCCAACGTGGTTTAAAAGGTATGATCCCAGCAGACAACCCCTACACTGTTCGTGTAGTGTCTGAAGTTTTAGAATCTAATGGTTCTTCTTCAATGGCAACTGTATGTGCGGGAACAATGGCATTGATGGATGCAGGGGTTCAAATTACACGCCCAGTTTCTGGTATTGCCATGGGACTTATTTCTGACGGAAGCCGTTATGCTGTATTGTCTGACATCTTAGGAGATGAAGATCACTTAGGGGATATGGACTTTAAAGTAACCGGTACTTCTGAAGGTATTACAGCCTGTCAAATGGACATCAAAATCAAAGGATTATCTTATGAGATTCTNGTAAACGCCCTACAACAAGCCCGCGCAGGACGTTTGCATATTCTTGATAAGATCACAGAAACAATTGCCACTCCAGCAGAAGATGTGAAGCCACACTCCCCAAAAATGATTACNCGTGTAATTCCGAACGAATTTATTGGTGCATTGATAGGGCCAGGTGGAAAAGTGATTCAAGAACTTCAAAAAGAAACAGGCTGTACCATTGTTATCAATGAAGATCCTGTAACAGAAGAAGGAATTGTTGAAATTCTAGGAACTTCGCCAGAAGGAATTGCTATGGTAGAAGCCAAAATTGATTCTATCACATTTAAGCCAATTGTTGGAAACAGCTATGAGGTGAAAGTGATTAAAATGCTTGACTTTGGTGCAGTAGTAGAATATCTTGATGCACCAGGAAACGAAGTCCTACTTCACGTTAGTGAATTGGCATGGGAACGCACAGAAAATGTTACTGATGTAGTAAACATGGGAGATGTTTTCGATGTAAAGTACTTTGGTCTAGACGCTAGAACGCGTAAAGAAAAAGTATCGCGTAAAGCATTATTGGAAAAACCGGAAGGCTATGTAGCTCGCCCACCAAGAGATGATAGTCGTGGTCGTGACAACAAGCGTCGTGACGACAGAAAACCAAGAAGTAGAGATTAATTTCTATTGCTTTTTGTAAGCGCAAAAACCTCTCCTCAAAAAGGAGAGGTTTTTTTATTATTTTAAATGTAACATTTTTACTTTTTGAACGTATAAAGAGGTACAATAAACGATTAGATGAGACAACTAAAAATTACCAAGCAGGTAACCAATAGAGAAACAGCTTCTTTAGACAAGTATTTACAAGAAATTGGAAAGGTAGATTTAATTACTGCCGAAGAAGAAGTTGAATTAGCTCAACGTATAAAAGCNGGAGACCAAATTGCCTTGGAAAAATTAACCAAAGCAAATTTACGATTTGTGGTTTCTGTGGCAAAACAATATCAAAACCAAGGATTAACCCTCCCCGATTTAATCAACGAAGGTAATTTAGGACTTATCAAAGCCGCAAAACGTTTTGACGAAACACGTGGATTTAAATTCATATCCTACGCAGTTTGGTGGATTCGCCAATCGATTTTACAAGCTTTGGCTGAACAATCTCGTATTGTTCGTTTACCACTAAACAAGATTGGTTCCATCAACAAGATCAATAAAACTTATGCTTTTCTTGAGCAAGCACATGAACGTGCTCCTTCAGCAGAAGAAATTGCAAAGGAATTGGATATGACAGTGAACGACGTAAAAGAATCCTTGAAGAATTCTGGACGTCACGTATCTATGGATGCTCCATTGGTAGAAGGAGAAGATTCTAACCTCTATGATGTATTGAATAGTGGAGAATCGCCAAATCCAGACCGTACACTTTTACATGAATCTTTAAAGACTGAAATTGAGCGTGCGTTAGAAACACTTACGCCTAGAGAAGCAGACGTTGTACGCCTGTATTTTGGTCTTGGCGATCAACACGCAATGACTCTAGAAGAGATTGGAGAAACCTTTGACTTAACTAGAGAACGTGTGCGTCAAATCAAAGAGAAAGCGATCCGAAGATTGAAACACACCTCGAGAAGTAAAATACTTAAAACTTATCTGGGATAAACCTTAAAGCAACCCTCTGGGTTGCTTTTTTTT
>JGI26088J50261_1001198_pt1 | contig 14294 bp, 9 predicted proteins | sample SaaInl1SG_22_DNA_FD_50261 | JGI IMG/M metagenome (IMG submission 50261)
CCCCACCAACGTGAATCGGTCGGGCCCCACAGGGCTCCCCCTTAGTATGGCACGCCCTACGCGTCTTTACCTGCAACCACAACGGTGGTGCAGAAACTAGCTCTCGGAGGGCTCCGATGCCCCGGGCTCGCGTTTGGCCAGGAAATCTTGCAGCTCNGAGGCGATCACATCGGCACTGGGCACTTCACCATCAGCATCCGTCAGCGGCGACGGGATGGGGTTGTCTTCCATGTAGGAGTCGTGGCGCTTTTCGAGCGACGCGATCAGCTTTTCTAACTCCTGGTTGTCTTCGACCTGTTTTGCAATTCCGGTCACAAACTCTCGACCCGCTTCGCGAAGCGAATCCGTCGGGAAGATCAGACCTGTTGCCTTGGTCACGCTCTGCAGCGCGGTCACCGCGGCGTCCGGGAACTCGGTATCAGCCAGGTAGTGAGGAACCAGAACCACGAACCCGGCAGTCGGGTGCTCTTGTTCCTGCAGTCGGAACTCAATCAAGTGCATCAACGTGCCGGGGACCCCGGTGGTGGGCCGCCACACCGACAGCGCATCAGTGACGTCCTCGCGGTTGCCACTCACGGTTACACCGAGACTTCGCGTGTGCGGAACGGGCATCGGGATGGCGTGAACCCAGCTGCTGGTGGACACTTCGAGGCTCGAAATCAGCCCCAGGATGGTCTGGGACATGGCCTCCCAGCGGAAATCCGGTTCGTAGCCAGAGAGAAAAAGGAAAGGCTGGTCGAGCTCGTCGTGCACCAGGTCGAGGCTGAGCCTGGGTGGCTCGTATTCCGTCAGGTGGGTTTCCTCGAACTGAAAAAGTGGCCGTCTCGCACGGTAATCGATCAGCTCATCATTGTTGAACGTACCCACTCGGGTGGATTCCAGCGCGTCAAGTAGGTACTTGTTCACCTGAGTGACAACCCCACCGGCGTCGGCAAAACCGGTCAGACCGGCGACCAGAGGCAACCCCTTGGGCACCTCGGAGAGCTCAAGCGCTTCTCGAAACAACCGGTCATCGAACATGTTCCCCACACTATTGCTTACCGGGGACAATCCTGGGATTCTTCGCTCCCAGCGATACACCACGATGGCTAGCATGAGGTCATGACAATTCCTGCCCCTGAACTCCTCCTCACGCTCGATGATGTGGTCGCCGATGATTTGGTCGTGATCGGCCTTCGCAAGCACACCGATGGCCCCCAGATAGCTTCCAGCGCGCTCCCGGAGAGCGTCGCATCGCTGTTGGCGGACGCTGCGGTCGCCATCGGGGCAGAAGGCGGGATGGATTCCACGTGGCGGGTGCCCGCTCCGGCCGGCCTCTCCGCGAAAGGAGTTGTCCTGGTGGGCATGGGCGAAGAAGCCCCGACACCTGACACCTTGCGGGCAGTCGCTGGATTTGCCGCTCAAAGCGTGAAGAAGCCCGAGCGTCTCGTGTTCGCGCTCGCGCACGACAACGCCGCCGAGCGCGAAGCCCTGTTGGAGGGCGCCATTCTTGGTTCGTACCGGACGGACAAGGTTACGGCGGACAAGAAAAACACGACGCCGCGGATCGCTCTGGTCGGAGAGCTCACCGATGAGAGCGTCTCCCGAATTGTGACCCACTGCGAAGCCGTGTTCACGGTACGCAACCTCGTCACTACGCCGCCGAACATGTTGAACCCCGTCTCCTTTGTGACCGAAGTCGAGAGGCTCGCCAAAGACACCACCCTGTCTGTCGAAATCCTGGACGAAAAGGAACTCGAAAAGCAGGGTTTCGGGGGGATCACAGCGGTCGGAAAAGGCTCGATCAACCCGCCGCGCCTGATGATTCTTCGCCATCAGCCCGCCGACCCTTCGCGCCATGTTGCGCTGGTGGGCAAAGGCATCACTTTTGACTCCGGTGGTCTCTCGCTGAAGCCGCCTACAGCCATGGTCGGGATGAAATACGACATGACGGGTGCCGCCGTGATGGCAGCGACCACCATCGCTGCCGCCCAGCTCGGATCTCCCGCTGCCATCACCACGTACCTGTGCCTTGCCGAAAATATGCCCAGCGGCACAGCCTCCAGGCCCAACGACGTCATCACCATTAAAGGCGGCAAAACAGTCGAAATCCTGAACACGGATGCCGAAGGACGCCTCGTTATGGCCGACGGGTTACAGGCAGCAAGCGCCCTCAACCCCGACCTCATCGTGGACGCCGCCACCCTGACGGGAGCCGCGCGCATTGCGCTGGGCGAACGCTATGCCGGTCTGATGGGCTCCGCTGAGGCAACAGCCCAGATCCAGGCCGCCGCCGCCGAGGCCGGGGAGCTGGTGTGGCCGATGCCGCTGCCTCCCGAACTTCGAACCATTTTGAATTCGGATGTCGCCGATATTGCCAATGTGAAACCCGGTGAGGTGCTCGGCGGAATGTTGAGTGCTGGCCAGTTCCTCAAAGACTTTGTCGGCACGAATGACGAGGGTGAGGATATTCCCTGGGCTCACCTCGATATTGCGGGCCCTGCCGCGAACTCTTCTGGGCCTTATGGCTACACCCCGAAGGGTCCGACGGGGGCTATCACACGAACACTGATTTCCCTGGTGATGTCCGCCAATACCGCTGGTGGCGAGCCCGCGGGACAGTAGTAGGCTGGGGGTTCGCTGCCCGTGCACTGTCTCGGGCCCGCCATTCCAGATTTACCTGTGAGGGAGTTTCCAACCTGTGGCTGAGCACACTTTTGACCTTGTCATCCTCGGTGCCGGAAGTGGAGGCTACGCAGCGGCGCTGCGGGCAAGCCAACTCGGCATGAGCGTGGGGCTCATCGAAAAAGACAAAGTCGGCGGAACCTGCTTGCACGTGGGGTGTATCCCCACGAAAGCCCTGCTGCACGCCGCTGAGGTCGCTGACTCAGCGCGTCATTCGGACATGTTTGGGGTGCGCACCACCCTGGAGGGTGTTGACCTTCCCGCGGTGAACACCTACCGCGATGGGATTGTGTCCTCCAAGCACAAGGGGCTGCAGGGTCTGATCAAGGCTCGCGGCATCACCACCATCGAGGGAACCGGGAAGCTGATTTCTTCCACTACCGTTCAGGTCGGCGAGGACACCGTGGTCGGCAAGAACGTTGTTTTGGCAACAGGGTCCTACCCGAAGTCCTTACCCGGTCTCGAGATTTCTGGCCGAATTATTACCTCAGAGCAGGCACTCGCGATGGATTGGATCCCCAACAAGGTGATTGTCCTCGGCGGGGGCGTCATTGGTGTTGAGTTTGCGAGCGTCTGGCGCTCCTTTGGCTCCGACGTGACCATCGTGGAGGGTCTCCCCCACCTGGTTCCTGCCGAAGACGAATCGATTTCGAAACAGTTTGAGCGCGCCTACCGTAAACGCGGCATCAATTTCCACGTGGGTAAGCGCTTCCAGTCCGCCACCCAGGATGATTCTGGGGTCACCGTGACCCTGGAGGATGGCACCGTGGAAACGGGCGACATCCTCCTGGTTGCTGTGGGCCGGGGCCCGAAGACTGAGGGCATGGGGTACGAAGACGTCGGCGTGGAGATGGATCGCGGTTACGTGCTGACCGATGAGCGTCTGCGCACGAACGTTCCTGGAGTTTTCGCCGTCGGCGACATTGTGCCGGGCATTCAGCTCGCTCACCGCGGTTTCCAGCACGGCATTTTCGTCGCCGAGGAGCTTGCTGGCCTGAACCCCATGGTGGTCTCTGACCGCAATATCCCCAAGGTGACCTACTCCGAGCCCGAGGTTGCCTCGGTCGGCTTCTCGGAGAAGGACGCCACGGCAGAGTTTGGCGCAGAGGGTATCGCTGTCTATGACTACAACCTCGCCGGTAACGGCAAGAGCCACATCCTCGAAACAGCCGGGTCGATCAAGGTCATCCGCCAGGTGGATGGCCCCATCCTTGGAGTGCACATGATCGGCGCCCGCGTCGGTGAGCTGATTGGTGAAGCCCAGGTTGCCGTCAACTGGGATGCTTACCCCGAGGATGTTGCTCCCCTGCTCCATGCCCACCCCACCCAGAATGAAGCACTGGGAGAGGCTTTCCTGGCGATCGCCGGTAAACCCCTCCACGCGCTCTAAACATCAGACGAGACACCTAACTCTCAAAAGGAGACACTCGAGATGAGTCAAGAAGTAAACCTGCCAGCTCTCGGTGAGAGCGTCACCGAGGGAACTGTCACTCGCTGGCTCAAGCAAGTCGGCGACAGTGTTGCCGTGGACGAGCCCATCGTCGAAATTTCCACCGACAAGGTGGACACCGAAATTCCTTCACCTGTGGCGGGTGTGATTGAAGCCATTCTTGTGGCCGAAGACGACACCGTCGAGGTCGGAGCGCCTCTCGTTCGCATTGGAGATGGCAGCGGTGCGGCCGCCGCCCCGGCGGAGGCACCCGTCGTTGACAGCGCACCGGCAGCCCCCGAGGCACCTGTGACAACACCAGCTCCCCCTGCGGCGCCGGTAGTAGCTGCACCCGCAGCAGCACCTGTTGCTCCTGCGCCCCCCGCGGCAGCACCTACGCCGCCTGCACCACCCGCNCCACCCGCGCCCCCGGCACCGCCTGCCGCAGCGCCCGCAGCTCCCGTGGCACCCGCGCTGGTCACGCCGCCAGCGCCTCCTGCGCCCGAGGCTGTCCCGGCCGCAGCACCCAGCATCCCGCCGGCGATGCCGGCTGGCACCCGCGCGATGCCCTACGTCACACCTATTGTTCGCAAGCTCGCTCACGACCACGGGGTAAACCTCGACACGGTGACCGGAACCGGTGTGGGCGGTCGGATCCGTAAGGAAGACATCATCGCTGCCGCCTCGGGTGGGAGCGCTCCGGCGGCAGTCGCCGCTCCCGTCACGGTGGAGGCGTCGCCTTTGCGCGGAACCAACGTGCCCATGAGCCGCCTGCGCAAGGTCATTGCCGAGCGCGCGGTGGCCTCCATGCAGCAAACCGCTCAACTCACAACCGTCGTCGAGGTAGATGTCACGGAAATTGCCGAACTGCGCACCGCAGTGAAAGAGCAATTCCTTAGCTCGACCGGACACAAGTTGAGCTTCATGCCCTTCTTCGTGAAGGCTGCTGCGGAAGCTCTCCGCGTGTTCCCCATCATCAACGCCGTGGTGGAGGGTGAGACCATCACCTACCCGGCGACGGAAAACATTTCCATCGCCGTCGACACGGAGCGTGGCCTGCTCACCCCCGTTCTCAAGAACGCGGGTGAGAAAAACATCGCCGCCATTGCGGGCGATATCGCGGACCTTGCTGAGCGCACCCGCACCAACCAGCTCAGTCCCGACGAGTTGGCTGGGGGCACGTTCACGCTGACCAATACCGGATCTCGTGGGGCGCTGTTTGACACTCCTGTGGTGTTCTTACCGCAGGTGGCGATCTTGGGAACCGGAATCGTTCAGAAGAAGCCCGTTGTGGTCACCCACAACGGGGACGACTCGATCGCGATTCGCCACACCGTGTACCTGGCGCTCTCCTACGACCACCGAATCGTTGATGGTGCGGACGCAGCGCGTTTCCTCACCATGGTGAAGGACCGCCTCGAGGCAGGCGACTTCGACGCTGACCTAGGAATGTAGTCATGGCGGATAAGAAAAAAGCAGAGAAAGAGCCCGGCCGGATTAAGCAGCTGTGGCAGGTCTTCAACCTGACCCGCAAAACGGACAAAGCTCTTGTGCCGGTCATGCTGCTCACCTTCCTGGCGCCACTGGCAGCCGGTATCGGCGTCGGGGTCACCCTCAACAACGGCAGCATCTCTCACGATGGTGTTGTACATCACGACCGGCTTGTTGCTCTCGGTGTTGTTGACGCTCATCATCTTGGGCCAGCGCGCCGAAAAAACCGCCTACAAGGAAATCTCCGGAAAGCCCGGTGCTGTTGGTGCCGTGCTGCGTAGTGCCCTTCGTCGCACCTGGCAGGCCAGCGAATTCCCGGTCGCCGTCAACCCCCGCACCCAAGAAGCGGTGTACCGCGCGGTGGGTAAGCCCGGAGTGGTCTTGATCGCCGAGGGCTCGCCCGCAAAAACCAAAAAGATGTTGGAAGACGAGCGCCGCTCGGTGTTACGCGCGGTTCCAGAGATTTCTGTGCACTTCATCCAGGTGGGAACAGACCCGGGGCAAACTCCGCTCTACAAGCTCAACAAGACGATGCGGTCACTAAAGAACTCCTTGCGGAAGGCAGAGGTTCTCGCGGTGTCACACCGGCTGACCTCGCTCTCCAAGGGCAACTCGATGCCCATTCCCAAGGGAATGGACCCCTCAAAAGTCCGCGCTCCAAAACCCCGCTAACGCACGACGAGGATGGTGCCGACCAGACGGTCGTGCAGACCTCGCATGTCGGTATCGACCAAAATTGCGGGGATGACCAGCGCGATGAGTAGCGGCCGAACCAACGGTGCGATTACTCCAAGCGCCCCGCCCTTAATCGGGGCGATACGGATGCGGGCTGCCAGATGCCCCGGAGAACCGGCAATCAGTAGGCCACCGAGCGCGTTCGCACCAATGAAGACCAGCAGCGTGGCAAACCCGTCAGCACCGAAAAACAGTGCGGAAATAATCCAGGCCAGAGCCCAATCGACCGCGAGTCCCAGGACCCTTCGGAGGTAAGTGGGGGTAGACCGTGGTCCCTCCATGGGTAATCCAAATTGCTTTCCTGGCCAGGCGTCCTCAGAGGTGCTCACCCCACCAGTCTAGGAGGGCGTAACACGGTGGAAACATTGCGGGAACCCAGGCTTAATTGCCATCGCTTAACGTGGAGCTAGCTCCGAAACCTCGGAGCCCTCCATCCCACGAATTCAGGAGTGAACACTATGTTCAAAGATTCCTCGGAAGTACTGGCGTACATCAAGAAAAATGACGTCAAGTTCCTCGACATCCGCTTCACCGACCTTCCCGGTGTGCAACAGCACTTCAACATCCCCGCCGCTTCAGTGGACGAAGAGTTTTTCACTGTCGGCCAGCTGTTTGATGGTTCCTCCATCCGCGGCTTCCAGCAGATTCACGAATCCGACCTGCAGTTGATCCCGGATGTCACCAGCGCCTACATGGACCCCTTCCGCGATGAGTCCACGCTGATCATGGTTTTCGACATTTACAACCCCCGCAACGGGGAAATTTACAGCCGTGACCCCCGCCAGGTCGCACACAAGGCCGAGAAGTATCTCGCCAGCACCGGCATTGCCGACACGGCCTTCTTTGCCCCCGAAGCCGAGTTCTACATCTTTGATGACGTGCGTTACGACGTTCGTCAGAACCGCAGCTTCTACGAGGTGGACTCCATTGAGGGCGCCTGGAACACCGGTCGGAATGAAGAAGGCGGCAACCTCGCCAACAAGACCCCTTACAAGGGCGGCTACTTTCCTGTCAGCCCCATTGACCACTTCGCCGACTTGCGCGATGACATCTGCCTGAAGCTTGCCGAGGCAGGTCTGATTGTGGAGCGNTCGCACCACGAGGTGGGTACTGCCGGTCAGGGAGAAATCAACTACCGCTTNGACACNATGGTTCGCTCNGCGGATGACATCCTGAAGTTCAAGTACATCGTCAAAAACACTGCCTTGCAGTGGGGCAAGACCGCAACCTTCATGCCGAAGCCTCTGATGGGTGACAACGGCTCGGGGATGCACACCCACCAGTCGCTCTGGAACGACGGCAAACCGCTGTTTTATGACGAGGCCGGCTACGGCGGTCTCAGCGACATTGCTCGTTGGTACATCGGGGGAATCCTGAAGCACGCCCCGGCACTGCTCGCTTTCACCAACCCCAGCCTCAACAGCTACCACCGCCTGGTGGCAGGGTTCGAAGCACCGATCAACCTGGTCTACTCAGCGGGTAACCGGTCGGCTGCAGTCCGTATCCCTATCACGGGAACCAACCCCAAGGCTAAGCGCATCGAATTCCGCGCACCCGATGCCTCCGGTAACCCCTACCTCGCGTTTGCCGCTCAGATGATGGCTGGCCTTGATGGCATCCAGAACAAGATTGAGCCGCACGAGCCGGTGGATAAGGACCTCTACGAGCTGCCTCCCGAGGAGGCAGCCGCTATCCCTCAGCTTCCGACCTCCTTGGAGGCTGCTCTGGCGGCTCTCGAGGCGGACCACGAGTTCTTGACCAAGGGTGGCGTCTTCACGCCTGACCTCATCGAGAACTGGGTCGCGATGAAGCGTGAGAACGAGATTGCGCCGATGGCGCAGCGCCCTCACCCCTTCGAATACGAGCTGTACTTCAGCGTCTAAGTTCGAACCTTCTGGCGGGTCCTATCGTGGGATGGGGCCCGCCAGTTCGTTAACGGGGGTCAGTCTCGTAAAAAGCCCGCTCAAACACCGCGCGTGCTCTCCGGGTAGTGCGCAGGTATTCATCCTCGAGGACGCTGGCTGACAGTGGTGGGTATCCCATGAGTCGGGCGGCACCTTCCAAACCTGCGCGGTCATCGGGGAGCACATCGGTTGAGTTTTCTCCAAAAAGCGCCAGAGCGGTGCGAAGCCCCGAGGCCAACGTCCACGCGGCTNCGAGTTGCTGTGCATCCTCGGCCGGCAGCAAGCCACAGTTGCCCAACGCCGACAGTGCCTCGAGGGTAGCGGGGGTGCGAATTTCCGGGTGTGCGTGCCCATGACGCAGTTGCAATAACTGAATCAGCCACTCGACGTCGCTGAGTGAGCCTCGCCCAAGTTTCAGGTGGCGTGAAGGGTCCGTGCCTTGTGGGAGTCGTTCGGCNTCCACGCGTGCCTTGATCCGGCGGATATCGCGCGCTTGGTCAGCACCAAATTCCTCGGGGTACCGATACGGCGCCGCCATCTCGAGAAACGCTTCTGAGAGGGCCCTATCCCCCGCGCAATGGTCGGCGCGCAGAAGCGCCTGCGCCTCCCACCCGAGAGCCCAACGCTCGTAATACTGCTGATACGCCTCGAGACTGCGCACGAGGGGACCATTTTTGCCCTCGGGCCGTAACCCGGCATCCAATTCCAGCGGGAACAACACGTCTTCGCCATATTTTTTAACATCGCGCACAATCGCCTCCGCGAGCTGCCCGGCTTCCTCACCAGCGCCGGTGTCGCGATACACCCACAACACATCCAAATCGGAGGAAAAGCCAATCTCGCGGCCGCCGAGGCGCCCCATGCTGATGACCGCAAAGTCCACTCCGGTAATGCCGTGCCGGGCGAGGGTGAGCAGCCCCTCCACATGGGCTTGGGCCAGGTCGGCCAACCCCGAGGCCGTGGTGGACGTTTCTGAGACCCCCAGGATGCTTCCGAGCGCCAAACGCAACAGCTCCCGTCTTCGGAAGGTGCGCAGCGCCTGAGCAGCCGTGTCAGGGTCCGCCTGATGCCGCTGGAGGGTGGCCTGAACTTCCTCGAGCAAGGATTCGGCCCCTCGGGGCACTAAATCATCATCGTCATCCAGCCACTCGGCCCCCTCGGGAACGCGGGCGAAGAGTTTCTGCACAAATCCACTGGTGGAGAGCACCCGAGTGAGACGCTGTGCCGCGCCCGAAGAATCGCGGAGCATGCGCAGGAACCAATAGGCCTCGCCCAAATTGTCACTGAGGTTTCGAAAGGCGAGTAGTCCCCCGTCAGGATCCGTCCCCTCGGCCAACCACTGCAAAATCACCGGCAGGAGAGCACGTTGGATCGCGGCTCGCCGAGACACCCCCTGGGTGAGGGCTGCCAGGTGGTGGAGGGCGCCCTCGGGGTTCACAAACCCGGAGGCCCCCAAACGGAGCGCTGCTTGAGAGCTGGTCAGGGACCCACCCGCTTCATCAAGGCTCGCCACGGCCGAGAGGAGGGGGCGATAAAACAGCTTTTCGTGCAGGCTTCGCACATCGCGCCGCGTGCTTCGCCAGACGTCACTGATACCCGAGGCGGTTTCTGCCAACCCGGTACGGCGCGCCAGGAGGCGCAGCTCCTCCTCGGTGTCTGGCATGACGTGGCTTCGAGCCATGGCGCCCAGTTGGATACGATGCTCCAGCAGTCGCAGAGTGCGGTAGGCCCCATCAAACTCGTCCGCCTCGGCGCGACCGACATACCCCGCCTTCGAGAGGGCCCGGAGAGCGCCGAGGGTGTCTCGCTGTCGGATGGACTCGTCCGTCGCTCCGTGCACCAACTGCAAGAGCTGGATCGTGAATTCGATATCGCGCAGGCCTCCCGGCCCCAACTTCACCTGGCGTTCTACTTGGTCCGCTGGAATCGTGCTGGTGACCCGCTCCCGCATGCGCTGCACTTGCTCGACGAATCCCGGACGCCCTGATGCGCTAAACACCAGGGGGCTGAGCGCATCTACATAGCGCTGACCTAAGCTCACGTCGCCCGCCAGCGGTCGCGCCTTCAGCAACGCCTGGAACTCCCAATCGCTCGCCCACCGGTCGTAGTAGGCGAGGTGGGAGTCCAGAGTGCGCACCAGGGCGCCGTCTTTACCTTCCGGGCGCAGGTTGGCGTCCACTTCCCACAACCCCGGCTCGTGACCGAACTCCATTACATTGCGCGCAGTCTCCCGCGCCAGCAGGGTTGCGCCCTGGAGGACCTTCTCGCTCTCAGCGCCCTCGGGGACCTCCGTCACATAGATCACGTCAACGTCGCTGAGGTAGTTGAGCTCACGCGCGCCCGTTTTACCCATCCCGATGATCGACAGTGGAACATCCCTCGCGGGCAAAGAATGCTGGCGGCGCGCGATATCCAGAGCGATTTCTAGGCACGCCCCGGCCATATCGGCCAAACAGGCGGCCACCTGGGGCAGGACCTCCCTGGCGTCAGCAGATCGTGCGTCAAAAAGCGCTAACTGACAAAGGTTGCGCCGATACTGGACCCGCAACGCAGCGACCGCTTCTGCAGGCTNAAGGTCCCGGGTGACGGACCCAAAGAGCTCCACCCAGCCGNGNGCGGGGGGAAGAACAGTGAGGTCGTCGGTGAAGAGGCTCCACTGTTCAGGNCTGCGTACAAGAAAGTCGGTGAGGCCCGTGCTCATCCCGGTGAGCACAATCACCGACTCCCTGGCGTGCGCGGATTTCACGAGCTTTGCCCACGGGCCAGGATGCGCCTCCCGCATCGCCAAACACGCTGCTAGCGAAGCGTCGGGGTCAGCAGAACCGGCAAAGAGTTCGGGCTCCCAGCCAAGCTCAGCAAGCCGCTGCTGCGCGGCGCCCAGGTCGCTAAAGCCTGCTTTAGCAAGGACCTGGAGAGTCGATCGCTCCCTCGTCATCCCCGCACGGTGCTACAACAGCTCGAGGTTGCTGGCGAGCTCGTAGGGGGTTACTTGGGCGCGGTAGGCCTCCCACTCGCGCTTCTTGTTCAGCAGGAAGTAGTTGAACACTCTCTCACCGAGTGTTTCCGCGACCAGTTCGCTGTTTTCCATCTGCACCAGCGCCTGGTCGAGGCTCGCGGGTAACGGTTCGTAGCCCAGCGCCCGGCGCTCGCCTTCACTGAGCTCCCACACGGTGTCCTCTGCTTCGGCCGGCAGCTCGTAGTTGTTTTCAATCCCTTTCAAGCCCGCTGCCAGCAGCAGCGAGAACGCAAGATACGGGTTGGCCGCAGAGTCGATTCCCCGGTACTCCACGCGCGCGCTTTGACCCTTGCTGGGCTTGTACAGGGGCACCCGAACCAGGGCGGAGCGGTTGTTGTGTCCCCAAGTCACGTAACTGGGGGCTTCGTGTCCGCCCCACAGGCGTTTATACGAGTTCACAAATTGGTTGGTAATGGCAGTGAATTCGGGTGCGTGTTTGAGCACACCAGCCACGAAGGACCGTCCGACGGCGGAGAGCTGATACTTACCTCCCGCGTCAAAGAACGCATTCGTGTCGCCTTCGAATAAGGACAGGTGGGTGTGCATACCCGAGCCTGGGTGGGATGCCATGGGCTTGGGCATAAACGTGGCGTAGACACCCTGCTCGATAGCGACTTCTTTGACCACGGTTCTAAACGTCATGATGTTGTCGGCGGTCGTCAAGGCATCGGCATAACGCAGGTCGATTTCGTTTTGACCAGGGCCCGCCTCATGGTGGCTGAACTCGACCGAGATTCCCAGGTCTTCCAACATTCTCACGGCGCGCCGCCGGAAGTCGTGAGCAGTACCGCCGGGAACGTTGTCAAAATATCCCGCAGAATCGACAGGTTCGGGCCCGTCGGGACCGTAGGCGCTGGACTTCAGCAGGTAAAACTCCACCTCCGGGTGCGTGTAAAACGTGAAGCCCAGGTCCGCCGCCTTTTCCAACTGACGCTTGAGGACATGGCGGGGGTCTACGGCCGCAGGTTGACCATCGGGGGTGGTGATGTCGCAGAACATTCGCGCGGTGGGGTCAACTTCACCCCTCCAGGGAAGAATCTGGAACGTGGTCGGGTCAGGGTGCGCCAGCACATCGGCTTCGAATGCCCGGGTGAACCCTTCAATGGACGAACCATCGATTCCCAAGCCCTCCGCAAAAGCGCCTTCAATTTCTGCGGGTGCTACGGCCACCATCTTCAGCGTGCCCACCACATCGGTGAACCACAACCGAATGAATTTCACTCCGCGCTCTTCAATAGTGCGCAAGACAAAGTCGCGTTGTTTATCCACTGTTTCCCCCAGATTGGGCGCTCACCGGCGCAGAAAGCTCTGGCATTAGGCTACTGGTTATGCCCCGTTTTCGCTTAGCTTTAGCGCAAACCAACCCCATTGTGGGTCATCGATCTCACAACGCTCGGACTCTTTTGGAGTGCGCCCGGGTTGCCTACAACCAGGGTGCACAAGCCATGCTGAGCGGTGAGCTGTCACTGACGGGCTACCCGATTGAAGATCTGGCGCTGCGGGACAACTTTCTGGAACTGTCGCGGGTCTCCCTGGTCGAGCTTGCGAGCGCGCTTGAGGCCCAGGGTATGGGCGACATGGCGGTCATCGTGGGGCACCCCGATGGGCCACACGCTCTGGTCGATGACGCGACCATCCTCCACTCTGCGGCCCGGGCCACAAACAGCGCCAGTGTCCTTCTGGGCGGGAAAATTCACGCCACCTACGCCAAACACCACTTGCCCACGTACGCCGTGTTTGATGAATCCCGAACTTTTGTGCCGGGGACCGAAACTCTCATCCTGCGCATGGCGGGTGTTGACGCTGGAATCGTTATCTGTGAGGACTTGTGGCGCAGCGACGGCCCTGTGGAAACTCTCACCGGTTACCCCCTGGGGCTTCTGCTGGTTCCCAATGCGTCCCCCTTCCAGCGAGATAAAGCCACCGTGCGCGAGCCGCTGGTAACCCAGCGCGCGCAGGAAATGAACACACACGTTGCTTATGTGAACATTGCCGGCGGGCAGGACGACCTCGTCTTTGATGGCGACAGCATGATCGTCTCCCCCGCCGGGCACCGCGCAGTGTCCTCCGCGTGGTTTGACGAAGACGTGACGGTGGCCGACCTCGAGATCCCAGCATTCAGCGCTGCGGCGGCACCGCCCAACGGTGCGCGGCGGGTGGAGCTTGCCGGCGTCCGCGACCCCGGGTCACAACCTCTTACCCCTCCCACACCGCGCACCGATGATCCACTGGAGCTGGTGTGGCAGGCGATCACCACGGGTATCCGAGATTATGTGAACAAGAACGGTTTCCCCTCGGTCATTCTCGGGCTCTCCGGGGGCATCGACTCGGCGTTGTGCGCCTCGCTCGCAGCAGATGCGCTCGGTCCGGAGCGCGTTTTTGGCGTGGGGATGCCCAGTGCCCACTCGAGTGAACATTCCCTCGAGGATGCCCAAGCCCTCGCCGACAACTTAGGAATCACCTACCGCGTTGAGAGCATCACCCAGCTGGTCGCCGGTTTTGATGACCAGCTGGGTCTGAGCGGTCTGGCGGCGGAGAATGTGCAAGCCCGCGCCCGGGGTGTGGTGCTGATGGCGCTCTCGAATCAAGAGGGCCACCTCGTGCTGACCACCGGCAACAAGTCAGAGCTCGCCGTGGGCTACTCCACGATCTACGGTGACTCCGTGGGCGGTTTTGCGCCGATCAAAGACGTCCCCAAGACACTGGTGTGGGAATTGGCGCGGTGGCGAAACGCTCGGGCCGGATCGCTGGGGGAAACACCCCCCATCCCCGCGAATTCGATCGATAAGCCCCCCAGCGCTGAACTACGCCCCGATCAAACCGATCAGGACAGCCTCCCTGACTACGAGCTTCTGGACCAGATTCTTGAACTACTGGTAGTCCAAGGCGCTGACGCACCCCAAATCGTCGCACGCGGTTTTGACGAAGCTCTCGTCCACGAGGTCGTGGCGCTGGTGTCCCGCGCGGAATGGAAGCGTCGCCAGGGTGCGATTGGGCCCCGTATTTCCAGTGTGGCTTTCGGGAGAGACCGACGGCTGCCGATTACCAACACCCT
>JGI26088J50261_1001199_pt1 | contig 14293 bp, 15 predicted proteins | sample SaaInl1SG_22_DNA_FD_50261 | JGI IMG/M metagenome (IMG submission 50261)
GCGTTGTCTTTTGTCTTTCGAACGCGATCGCTTAAAAATTCCATCGCCTCGATTGGAGTCATATCTGCAAGATACTTTCTTAAGACCCACATGCGTTGCAGTACGTCTGGTGCAAGAAGTAAATCCTCTTTACGTGTGCCGCTTTCTGTAAGGTTGATAGCTGGCCAAATTCTGCGGTTCGCAATCTTACGATCCAATTGCATTTCCATATTACCAGTACCCTTGAACTCTTCGAAAATTACCTCATCCATTTTCGACCCTGTATCAATAAGTGCCGTCGCTAAAATGGTCAAAGATCCACCGCCTTCTATATTACGGGCCGCACCAAAGAATCGTTTTGGACGTTGCAATGCATTCGCATCTACACCACCAGATAAGATTTTACCTGAGGCAGGGCTCACCGTATTGTAGGCGCGCGCGAGACGAGTGATGCTATCGAGCATAATGATTACATCGTGACCACATTCGGTCATACGCTTGGCTTTCTCTAAGACGATGTTCGCCACCTTCACGTGGTGATCGGCCGGCTCATCGAAAGTTGAGGCAACCACTTCAGCATTTACNCTGCGGCTCATATCGGTAACTTCTTCCGGACGTTCATCAATCAATAGAACGATCATGTACGCTTCGGGGTGGTTCGCGGCAATGGCATTAGCCAGCTCCTTCATCAAGGTTGTCTTTCCTGTTTTAGGCTGCGCAACAATCAATCCGCGCTGCCCCTTACCAATAGGGGAAAAGAGGTCAATAATTCGAGTCGATTCGGTACTTCTTCTCGTAGTAATATCAAATTTCTCGTCCGGGAAAAGTGGCGTTAAATGTTCAAAAGCAACACGGTCACGAACATATTCTGGCGTACGGCCATTGATGCTATTGACTTTGACAAGAGGGAAGTATTTTTCACCTTCACGCGGGGGACGTACCTCACCTGTTATGGTATCTCCAGTCTTCAGACCCATTCCGCGAATCTGGTTCTGACTTACGTAAATGTCATCCGGAGAGTTGAGGTAATTAAAGTCAGAACTTCTTAAGAAACCATAGCCGTCAGGCATGATTTCTAAAACACCTTCATTCGCAATGATTCCTTCGAAATGAAATTCTTTCGGTCTGCGCTTGTTGCGTTGGTCACGAGCGGAATGGTCTTTATTGCCATTGTTATTGCGAGGACCTTTTTCAGGACGATCGCCGTTTTCCGCGCGGTTTCCTTTTTCAGGACGGCTACCTTGGTTTCCACGGTCTCCTTTTTCAGGACGCTTACCTTGGTCAGGTCGCTCATTGTTCTCGTGACGAGATTGCTGCTCTTTCCCAGCCTTTGGCTGACGCCTTTCTTGCTTTGGAGCGGGTTCCTTTTTACCCTCTTCTTCCGTTCCGATGTGTTCTGTTCGGTCCAATTTTTCTGGGTTTTCTGTGGTTTTTCCTGCAGATGAGGATTGACCGGTTTTACTTAGAATGGCGCTCACGAGTTCGCCTTTGTTCATGTAACGGGCTTTTGGAATATCAAGAGATGCTCCTAAGTCCTTTAGTTCAGGCAACTTACGTGCCTGTAATTCGTTTTCAGTCAACATGTTTTTCGGGATAGTATAGGTAGAAGTTGAGCCGGTGCTCGATCTTTTTGTGCTCTACACAACAATAATAGTGAGATTTGGAGATTAAATGAAAATTGGCACCGTATTTTTTTCAACTTTGTTGCAAGAAATTTTAGTCCTATGATACAACGCATACAGACCTTATACCTTTTTGGTGCAGCCATAGTTAGTACGCTTGGCGCTTTTATTTTGCCTCTATATGCTACAGAAGCAGAAGTCTTTAAAGCGACTGCAGGCATGTACACGTTTCTCACTTTTGGTATAGGGATGTCTCTTTTTAGCGGTGCCGTTTTGTTGTACAAGAACCGTAAACTACAGCTGGCTGTGGTCCGATTAGGTATGCTCAGTGCACTTGCTATGTTGGGCTTCGTTATTCAAGCCATTCTTGCTACAGAGGGCGCAGCAGCCAGTTGGGGTGCCGCAGCACCTTTCGCCTGTATTGTATTCGCCTACTTAGCTTCAAAAGGCATACAAAAGGATGAGAAAAAAATACGCAGTCTAGACCGACTCCGCTAGGGGCAATGAATGGCAGGGCGTATTAGCTGTGCAGTCCCAGTATAAATGTTGTTTCCCATTTGTAAGCCACAAATAGGCCGCATCTACGCTTTGATTGTAAATAAACGCCTGATTAAAAGTTGCTTGACTCAATTTTACCGCCGGTGCTTTGCATTCGACAAGAATAATAGGTTTACCCGCTTTAGTCGCCACAATATCTGTTCTCTTTTGCTTGAAACCTGTTTGAATACCGGCTTCCGTTGTCATATTGCTTTTCGGAAAACCCAAAGCCTCTAGATAGACGATACAATGTTGACGCACCCATTCCTCTGGAACAGCGACGAGCCACTTCTTTCGAATGGGATCCCAGATTTCCATTCCATTAGTAGACTCACGCATCTCAACCGCTGCCGCGATTTCTGGAGGAAAAAGCAATGCGGGATAAGTCATTAGAAGATCTTCTTGTTGTAAAGTTCGGGATATTTCCCAACGACATGTTCATAGGATTTCTCGATCTCTGCAAAAGTCGCCGATGCTTCGCCGCATGGAATCACTTTCAAAATTCCAGCATGCTTCTTTTCGTAGTCCAAAAANCCTAAGGAAATGGGTGTACCTGCTTGCTTAGCAATTTGATAAAAGCCGGTTTTCCATTTCTCCACNCGCTTTCTCGTGCCTTCTGCGGGTACCATCAATGTCATGTTTATATCTGACCGTAGCAATTCTGCGGCATGTTCNACTAAATTATTTCTTTTACTCCTATTGACACCAATGGCTCCCATCCATTTGAAAAATCCAAAGAAATACCATCGGGTATAAAAGTCTTTGATAAAGAACTTCAAGGGTAGACGCATGAGCCAAAAAGTACCTACAGCATAGACTAAGTCGTAATTAGAGGTGTGCGGCGCAGCAATCATTACCGAATTTTGCGCGGCTTTTATGTCTTCCTGCGTTGCCACAAGTTTCCAGCCGCTTATGAAGAAAACAAATCGCGCGATGAGGTATTTCATATCAATAGATTCAAGTTGACAAAGATACGCCTTCGAACCATGCTTCTGGAAACCCTACTAGATAGACTTTGGTGGTGGCTCGGGTCATTGCAGTGTAGAGCCATTTGTAGTAGATGGGCGAGGGACCGTCGGGGAGATAGGGGTGTTCGACAACAACGTGTTCCCATTGCCCGCCTTGACTTTTATGACAAGTGATCACATAGCTAAACTTAACCTGAAGTGCATTAAAGTATGGGTCGTTTTTCACGGATTCGTAAATTTTACCCTTCGAGCCGCGATACGAATATTTAGCCGTCATTTGCTCATACAAACTGTTGCTTTGGGCACCACTCAAAGCGGGACTCTCACTCTCTAAGGCACTGAGGTTTAAAATTACATCTATGGCATCTTGCTTAGGGTAATCAACGAATACCACGGTAGCTTCGCAGAAGGTGAAGCCGTAACGTTCATGTATGTTTCGAATGCTTCTTATTTCGCCAATTTCTCCATTGGCTACAAAGCCCATTTGGCTAGATTCCGGCAGCCAGAAGTAATTGTTTTTAACCACCATGAATTGGTCACCGGCAGAAATGCGTTCCTCTTGGAATTTTATTCTGCCACGAATACCTTGATTGTACTGGTTGGCTTTCTTATTGCTACGCACTACCATGGTGTTGCCGCTACTGTCGCCGGTGTAGAGTTGTTCGAANATCTCTTGCAGTTGGTAGCCGTCTTCTACNCGAATTAAATCGCCGCCGGATTNAAAAACAGGTAAATCGCTAGAATCGGCCTCAATCAATTTTCGGAGCATGGTCGCGTTTTTTAGGATAAAGCTGTCTAATGCCTGTCGAGTAACCTCGCGTAAGGTGTGCTCAGTTGCGGGAAGTCCCATTTGATTCGCGAAGAATTCGGACGAAAGTGCGGGACTCTCTGGCTGACCAACAGGCGGTAACTGTGCAGGGTCACCCACTAGAATAAGATGATTTGAGGGGTCCTCAAAAACGTATTGCAGTAAATCTTCTAGTAAAGAGTGGTCACCAAGCGAACGATCGCGCTGTGTGCTGATCAATCCAGCCTCATCCACGATGAAGGTGGTGTTCTTATTGGGGTTATTTGCCAAAACAAACGTTGCAGCCCCGCCAGAACTCACTTTAGGCCGGTAAAGGCTCCGGTGAATGGTATTTGCGGGATAGCCGGTTGCCCCGCTCAATACCTTTGCGGCACGACCCGTGGGGGCCATCAACTTCACTTTCCGTGTATGCTTCTTATGCACGGCGACCACACTTTTTAAAAGCGTTGTCTTTCCAGTTCCGGCATAACCCTTAACAATCATAACCTCGGGTTGGATGCGACGAATACTTAGGTATACAGCTAATTTCCGCAGTAATTGGTCCTGATCGTCGGTTGGATCGAAAGCAAAAAAGCCTTTCAGATCGGCATATGTATGTTGAGGTGATTGCAATTAAAAATTATTGTAGTTTTGGGCCATAATTGTTGATTTAGACCCATGAATTCAAAGGTACAACTAGGAATTAAAGTAGTTCTCATCCTTCTCTCGACGTACTTCACGTACCGTATTTACAATAGCATCATGCAACCTATTAAATTCCAGCGCATTGAGCGCGTGAGAATTTGTGATGTTACCGAGAAATTGGAAAACATTCGCGAAGCGCAATTGGCCTATAAGTCTGAAAATGGCGCATACTGTTCAGACATCAATGAATTAGTTGCTTTCGTCGATACGGGTGTGATTAACATCATCGAGCGAAAAGATACAAGCTTCATGTACTACGATAAGATCTACCAGAAGGAAATGAACAAGGATTCTGTAATCATGCGTGTGCTCGGTCAAGAGCCAGTTGCTGTGCAGTTGTTCGGTGAAGGGTTCAATGCGCAATCGCTGTTGAGAATCCCGGGAACGGATAGTTTATTTTCAATGAACTCGGGTAAGATTAACAAAAATGCGGTAGATCTTGCTACATTTGAAGTAAGTGCACCATATGCAACCGTATTTGCTGACGTGGCGGATGATTTTCCGCAAGCATTCAATAAAGTGGCGAACCAAGCTTTAACTATTGGCTCATTAACAGAACCTACCATCAGTGGTAACTACGAAAACACTTACTGTAAGTCAGAATAACTTAGATCCAGCTTTCGAAAATGCGAAAGCGGGTGAAAGCACATTGTCCATCCTGTACCAACAGGATGGACTTTCTTTTTTGGTACGTCATACCAGCACCCGTCAAGTCTATCTTTTTGGTTTTTACCCTCGTCAATCCTGGGGGGCAGATCCTATATCAGAGGTACTTGCCGGTTTTCCAGAGCTGCCCGGTGAAGTGCTTTATGCAGTAGAAGCCCCACACACGGTGCTCATTCCAGAGATCATGAGCAGCGCTGAGGTACCGGCGTGGACGACTACCGTGTTAGGACAGAAGGCAAACTTTATGGACCTAAGTTCAACTAATGCTATGACGTTTTTGTCCTACCTGAATGAAACGGACATCAGTTTGAGTCAAAGCGATACATTGGTCTGCAGGCATAATTGGGCCGTTCAACTGGAACGATTAAAACCCTCCGCCCATCCCAAACTTTGGGTGCATGTTTATGCCGATAGTGTTCAAATTTTCGCATCCTCTTCAAACAAATGGCAAGTCATCAATAGCTTTCCGTGCAGTAATGAATCAGAATTATTGTATCATTTAGGCAATGTCTCCGAGCAGTTGAATTGGGACCGAGCAACAACAGAAGTAGAGTTAAGCGGATATTCAGCACGTGCTTACAAACCTGTTATAGAGCCTTATTTTTCGGGAGTTCAATTGTTTAAACCCCAGCAATGGGCAAAGATCAGCTCCGCTTTAGCTGATTTTGATGCCGTCGCTTTTGCCAACCTCCTTCGTTTATGAGAATCGTGAGCGGAAAATGGCGAAGCAAAAGAATCACAGCCCCAAAGAACCTGCCAACTAGACCGACGACCGACTTTGCAAAGGAGAGTCTCTTTAATGTCTTAAATAATCGTTTCGATTTTGAAGAAATCCGTGTATTAGATTTATTTTCTGGAACGGGTAATATCAGCTACGAATTTGCTTCTCGCGGCACCGTTGATCTCACAGCCGTTGATCAGAATAGAAATTGTGCCCGATTCATTACGGCTACATCAGATGCGCTAGACGCTGGAATTCATGTGGTTCAAGCAGATGCAATGCAGTATGTCCGACGCGCCTCTACCAGTTTCGATCTCATTTTTGCGGATCCGCCTTACGACTGGGAGCACCACGAGAGTCTTGTGAAATCCATCTTAGACATTGGATTGCTTAGTNAAGGAGGGGAGGCCGTCATAGAGCACAGCAATCAAACTGATCTGAGTAACCTACCAGGGTTCNTCGCGCACCGTAAGTACGGTCATGTCAACTTTAGTTTTTTCTCAAGGCCGCAAGATGTAGCGGCAGAAGATTAATGTGCGCTTAAAAAAGCAANCAATTTTTTCATAGCCAAGCCTCTGTGCGAGATCTCGTTTTTCGTTGCTGCATCCATTTCCGCAAAAGTGCCGGAAAATCCATCGGGAGAAAAGATAGGATCGTAACCAAANCCTTTTACACCTGAACGCACGGACGTTATTTCGCCCTGCACNGTTCCTTCGAAAAGANANTCTTCACCCTGGAGCACTAAGGCAACTGCAGTCCTGAAACGCGCTTTACGGTTCTTTACACCGTTAAGTTCGGTGAGGACCTTGTCCATATTTGCATCAGGATTCTTTGCTTGTCCAGCATAGCGCGCACTGAAAACACCAGGGGCATTATTTAAAGCTTCAATTTCTAATCCAGTATCGTCAGAGAAACAAGACAGACCGTGTTTTTCCCAAACCGCTCGGGCTTTGATCCACGCGTTACCTTCTAAGGTTAATGCAGTTTCTTCGATTTCTTCATGATCCCCGAGGTCGTTTAAACCAATTACCTCGTAATCCGGTGACAATAATTCACGAACCTCTTGTAACTTACCCAAGTTATGTGTCGCAAAGACCAATTTCATATGCCGCTTATTTAGATGAACAAAGTTACACCTATAATTCGCCTCGCGGGTCCCGTTTCCGCTATTCTTACTGCCGCTTTTGGTGGGTTTCTACCTCAGTATTGGCTTCTCGGTGTGGCCTTATGGATGCTTATTTGGTGGATTACCGAGACTGTGCATTTAGGCGTAACCGCTCTACTCCCGTTAGTTTTGTTTCCTGCCTTGGAAATTGCTGGCGCAAAATCGTTAGCAGCCTACTATGCGCATCCGCTGGTTTATTTGTTCTTTGGCGGTTTTGTATTGGCCTTAGCTTTGGAAAAGACAGGCCTTCATTACCGAATCGCACTTTGGATCTTGCGAAAAACAGGTACTAAAGACCATCAATTGCTCGCGGGTTTCATGTTAGCGACGGCCTTTATGTCCATGTGGATTTCTAATACGGCTACGGCCATAATGATGTTGCCTATCGCAACCAGTGTGATTGCGGTTTTAGAGCCTCAACAACGCGAGAAATTATCGCGGCCCATCCTTCTGAGCGTAGCTTGGGCAGCAAATATTGGTGGTATGGCTACGTTGATTGGTACCCCGCCAAATATGATTTTCGCGGGTTTCATGAGCGAACAATTAAACAAACAAATTGGCTTTGTCGAATGGCTCCCTATTGGGCTTTCCGTCAGTATTCTTCTTGGTTTGGTTGCCTACGCAATTCTCAAACGGGGATTGGTAAGATCGGACCTTTCCCTAGAAGAGGAAAGGCGAACACAGGATTGGTTGCGAGNGGAATGGGGACGATTGGGTGCATTATCATCCGCGCAACGCCGTGTTGCTGCAATATTCACGCTCACCGCCGTGTTATGGATTATTCGTCCGTATTTAGGTAAATGGTTACCCTTCGTTCAATGGTCAGATACCGGCATCGCGCTAGTGGCCGCATTACTCTTGTTTTCCGTCACAGATGGCGTAAAAGACAGCTTGTTAAAATGGGAGGACACGAAAGCACTTCCTTGGGGAATTTTGCTCTTGTTCGGTGGTGGTTTGGCATTAGCAGGTACGCTGCAAGGAAGCCCATGGTTTGTGTTATTGGGCGAGCAATTACAATCCTTGCAGGGAATCCCCTTCGCAGCTTGGCTTTTTGTAATGGCTTTGCTTGGCGTCTTTGCAACAGAGTTACTGAGTAACATGGCTCTCGTGAGCGCGCTACTCCCGCTAGTATACTCTCTTGCGCTAGCCTTAGGGCTCGATTTTTATACCTTAAGTCTGCCGTTGGTTTTAGGCGCGAGTTGTGCATTCATGTTGCCTATGGCAACTCCACCAAACGCAATAGTNTTCTCCACTGGAAACTTGAGCATGCCGTATATGATTTACCGAGGCGTTGCCCTAAATCTACTTTCCGTTGTGTTGCTATTTGCGTTGACCTTGCTGTACCAATTTATGGGCTAACAATCTGATCTGGTTTAGAAAGCACTTTTTTAGGCAGGTGCTCTTTGATCAAAGCACCCATGGCTTCAATCCATTCTACCTTTAGTTGGGTGCGCGCAAACAGCAAACTGATTTCACGACCGGGTGTAGGCGTGGCGATTGGCTTTACACTGGGCTTGTATTTATCATGTAGGTCAATAGCTGTCAGGTAGGGCAGTAAAGTCATCCCCATTCCTCTATGGGCCAATTTCACCAAGGTATCAAAGTTGCCACTCTCCATTTGTAAACCTTGGNTTTCCTGTGAATTGGCCTGGCATAGTTTCAATACGCTATTCCTAAAGCAGTGCCCCTCGTTTAAGAGCAGTAAATCTTTCACATTAATTTCTGAGGCCAATAAAAATTTATCGTCCTTCATCGGGTGGTAATTGGGAACAAAAGCCATAAAAGGCTCCCAGTACAAGGGCTGNTCTACAATGCCTTTTTCATTTAAAGGCGTCGCTGCGATGCCTACATCGATCTGATCCTTGCGCAAGGCATCGATCATATCTTCAGTTTTGAGCTCTTCAACNTTCAGAACGATGTTTGGAAATTTCGCTTTAAANTCTGGTATAAAACGAGGCAACAAGCTTGGGGCAACTGTGGGAATGACACCTAAGCTCAATGTGCCTTCATAAGAGCCTTTAATGCGTTTGGCCATACTCTCCAACACGGCGCTTTCGTGCAATATTTTTCGCGCTTGTTCAATGAGACGTTCCCCCAGAGGGGTAGGTACAATGGGGTGTTTAGACCGGTCAAAAATGAGAATATCCAATTCCTCTTCAAGCTTTTGAATTTGCATACTTAACGTGGGTTGTGTCACAAAGCAAGCTTCCGCCGCTTTAGCAAAATGTCGGTGGTTGTCNACAGCCACGATGTATTTGAATTGCGTTATAGTCATTTNCTATTATATTTATTNTGTGATAGAAAACAAAGATATCACACCTTTTTGCCTTCCGCAAGGATCTTGAACTACATTTAGTGAATGACCATTACGGATTTAAAAAAGGCTTTTGAACAACCCTTGCCGGGCATTAAGGGGCACCAATTATTGATGCCGTCTTATAGAAATGCACTTAGACTCGAAGCTGTACAAGCAAAAAGTCCACGACGAGCAGGTGTNCTCGTGCATCTCTTTGAAGGAGCACAAGGACTCGAAGTACTACTTATGAAGCGTCCAGTTTATGAAGGTACCCACAGTGGTCAAATCAGTTTTCCAGGCGGCGGCTATGAGGAAGGCGACGGATCGTTACAAGGAACGGCCTACAGAGAAGCTTTTGAAGAAGTAGGTCTGCGCAAGGAGGATTTGCTTTCAATCGGGGCATTGAGTTGGCTTTATATTCCGCCTTCGAATTTTTATGTAGAACCCTATGTGACCTACAGCGAGCAATGTCCGGAATTGGTTTTAGAAGAGAAAGAAGTGGCCTATACACTCTCCATTCCTCTGTCCAAGATTTGCGACAGCTCTTTGCTGCGAGATACGGAAGTCATGACAAAATATGGTGCTTTAAAAGTTCCGGCCTTTCACTGGGAGGGAGATGTGATTTGGGGTGCGACAGCAATGATCTTGGGTGAGTTAAGCGCTCTGTTTTCTTAGCACTATATTTGCCGTCCTGAAACTTCATATTCATGTTTTTAAATCCGTTCAAGCGCGACAGCTTTGGTTACAATCTGCTTATTAAGCGGACCGTGATTTTTGTGTTTGGTTTGATCACTTGGTACCGATTTTTTCGTATCAATAGCATGAGAATCGTGGGCGCTGATAAATTGCGCGATCTTCCCCAGCAAGGCGTGCTGTTTGTTTCGAATCATCAAACCTATTTCGCCGATGTGAGTGCGATGTACCAGGTATTTAATGCTGCAGAAAACAANCGCTACAATAGCGTTCCTTTCTTAACACTTTTCCGCCCAAAACTGAATGTNTATTTTATTGCTGCTGCAGAGACCATGAAAAAAGGGATTTTACCAAAGCTCATGCAGTATGCAGGCAGTGTAAGTATAAAACGCACCTGGCGTGAGGCAGGAAAGAATGTGAATCGGTCCGTTGATCCCAAGGATATTGAAAACATAAAACGCGCCATGGAATCCGGGTGGACCATTACCTTTCCTCAAGGAACGACAAGGCCTTTCGTTAAGGGAAGAAGAGGTACGGTACATTTGATCAAGGAATTGAAGCCTGTTGTTGTTCCAGTAGTGATAGACGGCTTTAGAAGAGCCTTCGACAAAACGGGTTTGTTTGTGAAGAGTAATGGTAACTTGTTAAACGTTACCTTTAAGGAACCTTTAAAATTGGACTTTTCGAAATCCAATGANGAACTGTTAGATGAAATCATGGTTGCAATAGAACAAGCACCGGAGTTTTTGAAAATAAAAGANGAATGAAAAAAGTAATCGCTTTACTAGCACTTTCAACGCTGTTCGCAGCATGTGAAGACCCCATTCCTGTTGTAGATCCAACGGCGCTGGACAATAGAAATATCTACATCCGTGCCTATAAATATTTTGATGGCGCCATTATCGATAGAAATACCGTTTATGAGATAAANGGGGATTTGATCAAATTTGACCACATTTANGTNACCCTCAGTGGCGCTCGTTTTGTGAGTTATGATGATCAGGATACNACGTATACGGAAAGTGACTTGACGATGATTGANCTTATTGGTAATTCGGAAGTGAAGTTNGCAAACTTACCAGCAGGCAACTACAATGGTAGTCTAGAGTATACCATAGGACTGGACAGTTCGCGTGCCTTTANGGCTCCTGATCAATTGGACGCAACAAATCCGTTGAGCAAAGGCTTGGTTTGGAACGGCAGNGATATTGGTCACAGCTTCTTTCAGATGGAAGGTCGCATTTTTAATCCGGCGGATACCGTTTTTACGACGCCTGAGGCCACCTTCAGCTGGCGTTTTGCTACACCGGATTTAGCAGTGTTGAAAAGCGAAAAAAGAAACTTTAATGTCGCCTCCAATAAGGATGTATTTATTGTAATGGATATTGATGTANATAATTTTTTCTTAGGCTTGACGCCCTCATCAACCAACATTATCAATAGCGATCCAGCGGATGCAACGGATTACGATTTAGCGAAAATTTTGAGGGATAACGTAAGTAGTGAATTTGTATTTAAACTGTAAACGCTCTTAACATGCGATTGNNGCTCCTATCCATTTTGCCGNTAGCCTTCCTATTTAGTTCGTGTGGGAACGGTTCAGAACAAGTAACNTTAGAAATTAACCTGGTGCACAATGGTATTCCCTTTGAAGTGGGTGAGACGTTGTATAAAGGGGATACGGCGATCAAATTTGAATTGATTCATTTCTATCTAAGCGAGATTGCGCTGGGTGNTGAGGTGAAGGAATCGGTNGTTTTTGTGAATGCTCAAGATAGTGCTTCCATGCATTACACGCTTCCGCTGTCAAAAAAAGTGGACCAATTCAGTTTTGGCATGGGTGTAGATTCNCTCAACAACATGCAAGATCCCACTTCNTTTGATTCGAATCANCCGCTTTCTAGTGCTAATGCGATGTATTGGTCTTGGGCAACCATGTACCGTTTCTTTAAAATTGACGGAAGGGTAAATGCTACAGGGTCAATAGGCGTTGATGACCAGCTTTTGGCCTGGCACACGGGTAAGAATGCATTGTATCGAACCAAAGAAACCAACATTAACATCAAGCCGGGTGCACATTTAGTACTGACCTTCGATATCGCAGGGCTCTATTCCGGGGTGAGTCTNGCAACGGAGACCATGACGCATTCTATGGTGGACGATTATGCGATTGCTGTGAAATTATCGGACAACCTACCGGCGGCATTTAGCCTTTCTGTACAGTAAGTCTGAAGGTTTTTTACCCTTTAATCAACGAAAAAGAATGCTGATTTTCATTCCTCCCAAAATGGCAGGCGCAGCATTTTTAGAATCAATAAGCCGGTACTCTCCAGTAAATATTCCTGAGACAGGGTCAAATTCTTCTACGTAATCAGAGGTTCTACGTTGCTTTTGACGAATGGCACCACCAATGAACCAATCTACAATCATACGCTCAGATGGACGACTTTGGTAGCCTATTGTAAACCCGAAGTCGGTCCAATTGAAGCCTTCGCTCACCGTGGTATCTATACCCGCAGGTGTCGTCGTGTAAAAATCCTGCGCGTAGTTTCTATGGCCCATGGTATATGAAATATAGTAGCCGTCTTCGAAAGCATTTCCTTCTGGAAAAAATTTCACGTTCACATTCCCGCTGTAGCCTAATTTACTTTGCGTTTGTCCGTCTTGGCGTAGGCTGTAGCCGCGAATAGCCTCCTCTGTGATGTTGAATGTGGTCACACCAATACCCGCCTCGGCACTCATATAATCTGAGATTTTATATTCGTAAGCAATAGGCACATCCCCAGCTAGCATCGCTGTTGGGCTGAGTTTAATTGCATGGTTGTAGCGGCTGTAATACAAGCTACCGCTTAACGGTAAGGATGTTGATGGACTTTGAGAGCTTATCGTTCCTGCCCCTTGCGCTGTATTTAGGTTGCGCTTGCGCACAATCACGGTCTGTGCATCGGTGCTTAAGGACCATGCTAGTACTGCGATGAGGCTGTAAATAAATCTCTTCATATGATTAAAATCTAGTAGGGGTGATGTATCTTGACTTCACAGTCAAATTACAAAAAATGTTCACCCCAAGCTTATGCTAAGTTTAAAAAAAGGCGTTTTTACGCTATTTCTATCTGTTTTTATAATAACCGGTGCCTGGGCACAAGGTTCATTTCCAGTTTTAGAGTGGAGTCCAGAGTATTCAGCGCGTTCTGCAAAATTTGATCGCTTGCTTCAGGTCGGGGATAAAGGTTTTTACACCTATAAAACAGCGAATGCTTCCTTGTTGGGTTCGTCGCGCGATGAATATTTCGCCTATTACAATCGTTACGACTTGGGAGAGAATTGGCTTGTCAAAAATGCACGTTGGGAATGGAAGGGTAGACGTGTTGACTTCAAAACTAGTGTGATTATAGGGGAAACGCAGTATCTTTTTTATGAAAGCTACGATCGACAAGCAGACCAACGTTATTTGCTGTGTCGCACCTTAGATTCTAACGCCACGCTCAGCGAAGTTAAGGTGATGGAAGTACTGGATAGTCGCCGAAGAGCGCGCGGTGATTTTGACATACAATTGTCTAAGGACCGCTCGAAGATTGCGATTTTCACGAATCCGCCTTACGAGCGGAATTCCACAGAGAACTTTTACATCCGAATTTTTGATACTGCGCTCGAAGAGCTTTGGAATGCAGATGTCGAATTGTCCTACCGCGATAGAAACTTTGGGATAATGGATTTTGAGGTTTCAAACGCGGGAGAGGTATTCATATTAAGTTACTACGACAACAGCCCAAATATTACATTGATAAATAATCGCGATTTGGACTACAAGCTCATGAAGGTTACGGACCATAGTGGTGTAAGTGATGTAGTCGAGTTTGATTTGGGACTTCAAGATATTAGTGTTCAAAGCTTAGGCATAGAGTGTGATCTCGTGGACGGTCAAATGGCTATTTCTGGATTTTACGGCAAGCGGAATCTTTGGGATATGGACGGGGCCTTGTATTTGGCTTTTGATCAGGCTGCTGGCGAAGTGGTTTCTTCAAATTTGAACCAATTCGCACCTGATTTTGTCGCGCAATTCAACAAATATCGGGCTAAGCGCGGTAAAGGCATTCGTAGAAATTTTGTCTTCCGCCAGTTCGAAGCGCGGCCAGATGGTGGTGCTTATGTGG
>JGI26088J50261_1001200_pt1 | contig 14289 bp, 11 predicted proteins | sample SaaInl1SG_22_DNA_FD_50261 | JGI IMG/M metagenome (IMG submission 50261)
GTAGAGTCCAAAGCACCACGTTCATGGTGGATTGCCTTCTCTATCGCATTTGTCATGTTCCTTTGGGGTGTAGGATGTATCCTATATACCATCGGCACCGGTATTGGTGTTTGGGGACTGAACAAGACCATTGATTGGGCTTGGGATATTACCAACTTTGTATGGTGGGTAGGTATCGGTCACGCAGGGACATTGATTTCTGCAGTACTCTTACTCTTCCGTCAAAAATGGAGAATGGCCATCAACCGCTCTGCGGAAGCGATGACCATCTTCTCTGTAATCCAGGCGGGTTTATTCCCGTTGATTCACATGGGTCGTATCTGGATGGCGTATTGGGTAATGCCAATTCCAAACCAGTACGGTACGCTATGGGTCAACTTCAACTCGCCTCTTTTATGGGACGTGTTCGCGATCTCTACCTATCTAACCGTAAGTACTGTATTCTGGTATGTAGGTTTGATACCGGATTTCGCAATGATTCGCGACCGTGCAATCAACCCTATCCAAAAGCACATTTATAAACTACTCTCATTTGGTTGGGGTGGTAAAGCAAAGCATTGGCAACGTTTTGAAGAGGTATCTCTTGTGTTGGCTGGTCTTGCAACTCCGCTTGTATTGTCAGTACACACGATCGTATCGATGGACTTTGCTACTTCAGTAATTCCTGGATGGCACACGACCATCTTCCCACCGTATTTCGTAGCAGGTGCGATTTTCTCAGGTTTTGCCATGGTACAGACACTTCTTTTGATCGTGCGTAAAATCTTCAAAATGGAGGATTACATCAACATAGAGCACATCGAGATGATGAATATCGTTATCATGGTTACAGGTTCTATTGTGGGTGTGGCTTACATCACAGAGCTCTTCATCGCTTGGTATTCAGGTGTCGAATATGAGCAATATGCCTTCTTGAATAGGGCNACTGGACCTTACTGGTGGGCGTATTGGGCAATGATGTCGTGTAACGTATTCTCTCCTCAGTTCATGTGGTCGAAGAAATTAAGAACCAATCTCGTATTCACCTTTATCATTTCCATCGTTGTGAATATTGGTATGTGGTTCGAGCGTTTCGTGATTATTGTTACCTCATTACATAGAGATTACTTGCCATCATCTTGGTCAATGTTCTCTCCTACGTTTGTTGACATTGGTATTTTCGTAGGAACCATCGGTTTCTTCTTTGTCTTGTTCCTTTTNTACGCTAGAACGTTCCCTGTAATTGCACAGGCAGAATTAAAGACGATTCTAAAATCTTCTGGCGAAAACTTTAAAAAACACCACGACGAACATGGGGCACACTAAACATAATCCTATCGTACGCGCACTATTTAACGACGACGATGTCGTTTTAGATGCGGTTAAAGATCTCCGTGCAAACGGTTTTAGCGTCAGCGAAGTGTACTCACCATTCCCAATTCACGGTTTGGATGAAGCTTTAGGCCTAAAAAGAACGCGTTTGAGTACAGCGGCATTTTTCTACGGCTTAATCGGTTTGTCTTTTGCTTCTTGGTTGACGTATTACACAATGATTGCCGATTGGCCACAAAATATTGGTGGTAAACCAAACGCATATTGGTTTATAAACATGCCCTCGTTTGTGCCTATTATGTTCGAATTGACGGTATTCTTTGCTGCACACTTGATGTGTTGGTCCTATTTCGCTGTAAACGGATTATATCCGGGCGCCAAAGCACAAAATCCTGATCCTCGTACGACTGACGATCACTTCTTAATGGAAGTTGAGTTGGAAGGCGACGAGGCTGCTTTAACTGCAAAACTTCAGGAATTGGGTGCATTGGAAATTTCAAAATTAGAAGACTAATAATGAAGCGTTTATCTACACTACTACTCTTAGCTTCAGCTGCGTTTTTAGCAAGCTGTAATGCTGATAAGACGACCCCTGGATATACGTACATGGACGATATGTACACCAGTCCTTCATTAGAGACTTACGAGCCTGCGTACCAGTTCGCAAATGGATTGAGTGCTCAGCTCCCAGTGGAAGGAACAGTACCGCGTGGCTACCATCCTTACGAATACAGTAACACAAATGAAGGTTACGATGCTGCTAAAGCTGGGTTATTGATGCCCGAGTCTTTTCTTTCTGAGGATGTATTGAAAGAAGGAAAGGANTTGTACACCACTTTCTGCGTGAATTGCCACGGCGAAAAGGGCGACGGTAATGGAAATTTGGTGCAGCAGGAAAAAATCCTTGGTGTACCAGCATACAAAGACCGCGACATCACACCTGGTTCTATGTACCATGTGATCATGCACGGTAAAGGAATTATGGGATCGCACGCATCCCAGTTGACGTATGACGAGCGTTGGAAGATTGTTCGTTACGTTGTGAAGCTTAGAGAAGATCAAGAATAAAAACCGCTGAAGAGAATGTTTGAGTTTAGTTCAAAAACAAAACAGTTGGCAATCGCACTTACGGTAGTAGGTGCTATCCTTTGGATCGTTGGATTTGCCTTGAATGGATCTTCTTCTAACGAAGCGGATCATGGGCACAGCAGTCATGCTACTGAGCACCACGCTGATGCAAGTCATGATGACCACGCTGATGCAGGCCACGATGACCATGCTGTTGCAGGCCACGATGACCACGCTGATGCAGGTCACGATGACCACGCTGATGCACCGCACGATGATCATGGCCATGCAGGTAACGATGATTACCCAGGTGAAGCACATGCCGCAATGATTGAGTCTGCACTGGAACACGATGCGCATGCAGCACATGAGGCGCATCAAATTGCGAATCGTCCATGGAGTGCATTATATGTGGCAGCGATCTTCTTCCTTGGTTTAGGATTGGGTCAGTTGTTCTTCTTGGGTATTCAATATGTGGCGCAGGCTGGATGGTCAGCAGGATTGTTAAGAGTCATGGAAGCACAGGCATTTGCCATCGTGATTCCATTGATTGTAATCTTAATCATTTCGTTTCTNGGATTTGGACATGTTCATCATATGTTCCACTGGATGGTAGAAGGTATCGATGTACAAGGACACCCAAATTATGATGCAATTATAGCCGAAAAGACAGGCTTCTTAAGCCCTTTATTTTTTAGTATACGCGCCATAGTCTACACTGTAGGTTGGATCTGGGCAGCAAAAATGCTTCGTAAAAATTCATTGTTGTCCGATTCTGGTGACGGTGTAGCGATGTGGAAGAAAAACCGCGGAGTCGCTGCAGCCTTTACAGTATTCTATGCAGTTACTTCTTCAACTTCTGCTTGGGATTTCATCATGAGCATTGATACGCACTGGTTCTCAACCCTCTTTGGTTGGTACACATTTGCGGGAATGTTCGTTAGCTCTTTCGCTGCATTAATTCTTATTACGCTCTATCTCAAGGGCAAAGGACACATGGAGTGGATTAATGAGAACCACATGCATGATCTAGGTAAGTTCATGTTCGCATTCTCGGTATTCTGGACCTACTTATGGTTCTCTCAGTTTATGTTGATCTGGTATGCGGATATCCCGGAAGAGGTTACGTACTACATGCAACGTTTTGATCAATATAAAGTGCCTTTCTTCACCATGCTTACGTTGAACTTCTTACTGCCAGTTTTGGCTGTATTAAGCCGTCCAGCTAAGCGGGTTCCAGGAACAGTAGTTATGGCAGCGTTCTTCGTGCTTGTTGGACACTACATGGATCACTATGTAATGATAATGCCAGGAACGGTAGGCGATCATTACGGATTCGGTTTACTAGAGTTGGGTGCTATCTTATTCTTCACAGGATTGTTTATTATCGTTGTTCTGAGCAGTCTAGCGAAGGCACCTTTATTACATAAGAATCACCCAATGATAACGGAGTCAAAGTACTTCCAACAATAATTCGAAAAAGAGACTTAGATAATGAATACAGTTTCCATCATCGTATTAATCGTACTCGCCGTCCTGACTATTGTTCAGGTGATGCGCATCTCTGAGATTTCCTCATCTATTCAAGGTGGTAAGGATAATCAGGTCAGCGAAAAAGATAATGACACACAGGGCAAGCTACTCCTATTAGTAGGGATGGGCTTTGTTATTAGTGTGTTGGTTATGTATTGGGCTTGGGGCTACCATAGTCTGCCTGCACCTTCATCGGAGCACGGTTCAGAAATTGATAGTTTGTGGAACTTGAGCATGCTCATTATTAATGTTGTGTTCTTTATCGTTCAGCCCATACTATTTTACTTCGGATATAAATACAGAGGAAAAAAAGGCACTAAAGCGGTGTATTACGAGCACAACAATAAGCTAGAGCTTTTTTGGACTGTCGTTCCAGCGCTCTTCCTTGCAGTACTTATCATTTGGGGTCTTAATGTATGGAGTGGATTAATGATGCCCGAAAATGAAGAAGAACCTATAGTTATTGAACTTTACGCTCAACAATTTAATTGGACCGCGCGTTATAGTGGGGGAGATAACCAATTAGGTTATGCAACAGTGCATGAAATAGCCGGCGCTAATATCGTTGGTGTAGATACGAAAGATGCTTACTCTTCGGATGATATCATTACGAAAGAGTTGCACTTGCCNGTTGGAAAGCCAATTAAATTTGAATTCCGATCACAAGATGTCATTCACTCTGCATTTTTCCCGCATTTTAGGGCGCAAATGAACTGTGTACCGGGTTCAAAAACCTATTTNCAGTTCACACCCACCAAAACCACCGCTGAAATCCGCCAAGATAAGGACGTGAAAAATCACGTTGCTGAAGTGAATGAAATTCGCTTGGCAAAAGGTGAAGACGTCTGGGAGTTTAACTACGTATTGTTGTGTAACAAAATCTGTGGTGCAGCTCATTACAACATGCAAATGGAAATCATCGTTGAAACAGAAGATGAATTCAATGCATGGATCAAGGAACAAAAAACGGTCGCTGAGACTTTGTAATTAAGACGTAATTAAAAAAGCTATGTCAACTACTTCGACAAAAAACGAGCACTTTCAGGATCATTTGATGGAGCACCATCATAAGGAGAATTTCTTCACGAAGTACATCTTTACGATGGACCATAAAATGATTGGTAAGCAGTTTTTGATTACCGGTATGATCATGGGAATTGTGGGTGTTATGATGTCCATGCTCTTCCGATTAGAACTCGCTTATCCAGAACAGAGTTTCCCCATCTTAGAATTCTTTTTAGGTAAGTGGGCACCAGATGGTGTTATGGATCCTAACATGTACTTAGCACTGGTTACCATTCATGGTACCATCATGGTATTCTTTGTCCTAACAGCAGGTCTTTCAGGTACATTCTCCAATCTACTTATCCCATTGCAGATTGGTGCACGTGATATGGCTTCAGGTTTCATGAATGCACTATCGTACTGGTTCTTCTTCTTGAGTTCAGTCGTCATGATCGCTTCATTATTTGTTGAGTCAGGACCTGCTTCAGGAGGTTGGACGGTTTATCCTCCTTTATCTGCGTTGCCTCAGGCCATGCCAGGTTCTGGAACGGGTATGACGCTCTGGTTGATTTCTATGACATTCTTTATCGTTGGTTCTTTGTTGGGATCGCTTAATTACATCGTTACGGTGATAAATATGCGTACTAAAGGGATGAGCATGACAAGATTGCCTTTAACCATATGGGCATTCTTCGTAACGGCGGTNTTGGGTGTGCTTTCCTTCCCCGTATTATTGAGTGCAGCATTGTTGCTAATGATGGACCGTTTGATCGGTACCTCTTTTTACTTAAGTGATATTTTCATTGGTGGCGAGGTATTAAGCTACAGCGGCGGTTCACCAGTATTGTACCAGCATTTATTCTGGTTCTTAGGGCACCCAGAGGTGTATATTATCTTATTACCAGCGCTAGGTATTTCATCAGAGGTTATAGCTACCAATTCACGTAAGCCAATCTTTGGCTACCGCGCGATGGTTGGTTCAATTTTAGCCATTGCTTTCTTAAGCTTTATCGTTTGGGGTCACCACATGTTTGTGACTGGGATGAACCCATTCCTTGGTTCTGTATTTACGTTTACCACGTTGTTGATCGCCATTCCTTCTGCGGTAAAGGCGTTTAATTATATCACAACCTTGTGGAAAGGAAATATCCAGTATACACCTGCGATGTTATTTTCAATAGGTCTNGTAAGTACGTTCGTAACGGGCGGTTTAACTGGGGTTATTCTTGGTGATTCAGCGTTAGATATAAACGTTCACGATACCTACTTCGTAGTTGCGCACTTCCACATTGTAATGGGGCTCAGCGCCATCTTTGGTATGTTCGCTGGGGTATACCACTGGTTCCCTAAGATGTACGGCCGCATGATGAACAAATCTATGGGCTACGCGCACTTCTGGTTGACGTTTATTACGGCNTACGGNGTATTCTTCCCNATGCACTTCCTAGGTATGGCAGGATTACCACGTCGTTACTACAGCAATACGGCATTCCCAATGTTCGATAATTTGGCGGACATTAATGTTTTGATCACATACTTCGCGATTATTGGAGGTATTGCCCAATTGATCTTTATTTTCAACTTCTTCTACAGCATTTGGAGAGGTCCTAAAGCTTCGCAAAACCCGTGGCGAGCAAACTCATTAGAATGGACAACCCCTGTAGAGCACCTGCACGGCAACTGGCCAGGTGATGTGCCTATAGTTTACCGTTGGGCTTACGATTATTCTAAGCCAGGGTACGATGAAGACTTTGTGCCACAGAACGTGCCACTTGCAGAAGGTGAAGAGAGCGGTCACTAGGCCATTCGAGCTTTTTTAAAATTCAAATCCCCTTGCCTTTAGGTAAGGGGATTTTTTGTGGTATTTTGTAGAACCTATGAACGAGCATCTAGACCCTACGGGTGAAAATTTTTCGAATACGGAGCGTGATATTGAACGCAAGCTCCGCCCGTTATCCTTTGACGATTTTACGGGACAGGCTTCCGTGTTAGAAAACTTAAAGATTTTCGTAGAGGCGGCTAAGATGCGCGATGAGGCCATGGATCATGTATTACTTCATGGTCCTCCAGGACTGGGTAAAACTACATTGAGCCATATTATCGCAAACGAGCTTGGCGTTGGTATAAAAATTACTTCGGGACCGGTTCTTGATAAGCCTTCCGATTTGGCGGGTNTACTTACAAACCTTCAAGAGAACGATGTCNTGTTCATAGATGAAATCCACCGTCTGTCGCCTGTAATTGAGGAATACCTCTACAGTGCTATGGAGGATTTTAAAATAGATATCATGATTGATTCTGGGCCAAGCGCTAGGAGCGTTCAGATTGCCTTNAATCCATTTACATTGGTCGGCGCGACTACGCGTTCGGGCTTACTTACGGCGCCGCTTAGAGCACGTTTTGGCATCAACGCACGGTTAGAATATTATGACGTTGAGCTACTCACAACCATTGTAGATCGAAGTGCAGAAATCTTGGATGTGAAGACAGAATATGAGGCAGCCATTCGTATTGCAAGCCGTTCTCGTGGAACTCCTCGTATTGCGAATGCCTTATTGCGTCGGGTGCGAGATTTTGCCATGGTGAAAGGAAACGGGTCCATCGATGTCGCTATAGCCGAATATGGCTTGAATGCTTTAAACGTTGACAGTCGTGGCCTCGATGAGATGGATAATAAAATCATTTCCGTGCTCATCGATAACTTTGCTGGTGGCCCTGTCGGTTTGAGTACTTTGAGCACAGCCATAGGTGAGCAGGCGGAAACCATAGAAGAGGTATACGAACCGTTTTTGATTAAAGAGGGTTTTATTCTTCGAACGCCACGTGGTCGCATGGTTACAGAAAAGGCCTATCAACATTTAGGCAAAGCCCGTAAAGATTCCGGTGAAACAGGTACCCTTTTTTAATGACTCCAGAAGTAGCTTCAAGGATAATCAAGCGACTTGCGAAGGAACAAGGGTTTTTCGCTTGCGGTATATCAAAGGCTGATTTTCTAGAAGAAGAAGCAACCGGTTTAGAGCGATGGCTNAAAGCNGGTTTTCACGGGGATATGTCTTGGATGGAAAACCATTTCGATGCCCGATTAGACCCACGTAAATTGATGCCTGGGGCTAAATCGGTGGTAAGTGTACTCCTCAACTACTATCCTGCCCAAGAACAAAACGTGGGTGTGCCAAAGATTTCGAAATATGCCTACGGTCGAGACTACCACAAGGTGATTCGCGGTAAACTCAAGCGCATGCTGGAGGGGATTAGAGCCGAAGTAGGGGAGGTCGAAGGCCGGGGATTTGTGGATAGTGCACCCGTGATGGACAGGGCTTGGGCACGCAGAAGCGGCCTGGGATGGATAGGGAAGCACAGTCTGTTGCTTAGCAAGAAGGAGGGGAGTTTCTTTTTTATTGGAGAGTTGATACTCGATTTAGAATTGACCCCTGATGGACAGAGCACGGACCATTGCGGAACATGTACCGCTTGTATTGATGCTTGCCCCACACAAGCCATAGTTGCGCCAACGGTGGTGGATAGCAATAAATGCATCAGTTACCTCACCATAGAGTACAAAAAAGCGCTGCCAACGGACTATCAAGATAAAATGGAGGAATGGGTATACGGCTGTGATGTTTGCCAAGATGTGTGCCCATGGAATAGGTTCTCTAAACCTACTGAAGAACCGGATTTTCAGCTAAGAGAAGCTGTGGCGACCAAAGGTTGGGAAGAATGGGAAGAGGTCACGCACGAACTCTGGGATGAAATAATGAAAGGTTCGGCCATACGCAGAACAGGCTACGAAGGATTCAAACGCAACCTAAAATTTTCTAAAAAGTCCTAGTTGATGGGTACTTCAATCGCCTGAAGGATGCGGTAATTTGTTGGGTTGAAGACGTAAACGACAGCAGCGGTATTTGCTTTGATCCAGCTGGTATTCCAGGTAGCAGTGAAACTTTCAGATAATTCATCGCCAGGAATCATCGGGGAAATACCAAAACTAGTCCCCCAGGTATCTGTAACGAAATCCCGAAGAACATTCATGTGCACGTAATTGCTGTCTCTTGTGTCATCATCCATGAGCTGTGGGCTAACGATATTACTTTCTTTAATTAACACAACAATGGACAGATCATGAAGCAGTGGAGTCTGAGGGAATCCTTCTGCAGTAACTTCTAAAATAGTATCGTTTACAACAGTCGCTGAAGCCTCGAGCGAGATTCGTAGCGTAGAGTCTAAAGCTTCCGAGCTTAATGTTGGCCAGTTCGTATATGGGGACCAGTGTCCATTACCTGACGCGCTCCAGTTCTCGCGATTCACCATGCCAACGGGAAGAAAGTTGGTTCCAAAAAAATTCTGAATGGTTTTTCCTTCAGGGGTAGTAAAATCTGTTGGGTAATCCGCATTCGTATTGGTGAAGTTTCCTGGTCCTGCGTGTATTGCAAGTCCAATGATTCTCGAGCCATAGGCATCGACTAAAGCCTCAATTGCCTTCGACGCTTTAGGGCAATTCTTACAACGGTGGCCAGTAAAATCTTCTATGAGTACATTACGCTGTTGCTGCGTGCTGGTCGTATCCTGAATGTTTCCCTTAAACGGCTGGTCAATAACATCACACGAGGGTGAGATGAAGAGCAAGGTGAACATGCCGAGCGAAAGTAGGAAGTGCTTCATGTCTTAGAAACTTGTAGTTAGTGAGAAACTTACTCCGTTTGAAGGAGGAACTACGCGACACACGCCTCCTACACAGAAGATTCCGCGCTGTTGGCGTCCNTAGGAAAGTTGGAATCGGCTCGTGCCTTCGGTGTAGACCACNCTTGCTAGCGGATAGTGGAGCTTTTGATCAGGATCGGGGTTGCCGTAGTTGTAGATGTCTTGAACGCTAAAAAACCAATGCGGTGCTATGCTGTATTCAATCAGCGCCATGGCCATACTGCCTCGATCGTCTTGTGTGGAGAGCAACTGGAATTCATTGCGCAGATAGTGTTTCGATTTCACCTTGTNTAAGGTTTCTAAAANGATCACATCTGCGTTCATAGTTTTGATGTTTTCTGGGTTTGACAGCATGGGTTCGTCGCCCAATCCATCCTCAAGCACACTGCGGTTGTAGTGCAAGTTTAAATAGGTAAGGTTGAACTTGAAAGAGGTATTGACTTTCTTACTTATTTTGAAATTTAAGTCATGAAAGTAGGGAATAGTTCCGCGTTGCAGAGGGTCACTATAGTACCCCTGTAAGGTGCGTAATGTATCGTTCGATGCTTCTACGTAGTCTTTGTCGATGCTTTGAACCGCACTGTAGTTGATGCTTATCAGTGTACCGTATTTGCCACCAAGTTTCGATTTACGCTTGAATCGATAATTGGCTTCCAATTGGATGCCTTCCTCTCCGTTTATTTGTGTTGCATATTGATACAAAGCTGGTAAGGCGTAGGTATGTACTTCAGTGGTAGGACTTAGATAATTCACTAACATATCTATAGTACTCCCATTNCGATCGGTTCTGAAGCTCATATTGTCAATGCGCTTNACACCNGCAATAATACCCAGTCCATTCTTACTGTAACTTAGGTTCGCTATGAATCCGTTTCCATCTTTATAGATGTAGCCGTTGTCTGCACTTGGGTCATTTGCTTTGTAGGCAAATTCAGTATTTAGAACCCAAGGTCCCTTCATCAATTGTGAACGCACACCGCCNGCAGCCACGTTTTCAGGCAGTACTAANAACGGATCATTTGCACGCTGGTATTTNCTCATGTAACTGGCGCCTAAGGTCCATCGCAGACCAAGAGAATCCAGCGCATGCCAACGCTCACTTAAGTTAATTTCAGCGTCAAGACCTCTAAGAAGTCCAGGGCTTTTATCAAAGTAGAAACGTTGACGTCCGAGCACGCCTTTTAGGTATACGCCTTTCGCTAGATTCGCTTTTACGCGTACTCCATCCATGGCATTATCATAGCCCAGGCCGCGCTCTTCGTACGAGCGAAAAACCATCCCTGAACCGAATTGCTCGTAAAAGCTTCCTACGGTAACATCAAGGTTATCTTGTTTGAATTGCAAATAGCGATATGTGATGCCTTCGCCGCGGTAGCCTTCTGGAAAACCGAGCATGACATTTTGATAGTTTTCGTAACGCAGGCCTCCTGAAAAATCGCCATCAGTGTAGACGAAATTTGCATAGCCCTGACCCAAAAAGCGCTCGTCAGGATAAAATTCGCCAGTCGGGTCAATGCCTTCATCACGCAAATACCATTGGCCGTCCAGCTGAAAATTCCCATGCAACTGGCCACCAAAAGACTCTTGAGCGGCCGCTGTGAAAGGTAAAAGAAGAAGTAGAAGGAGGCGTAAAGTTATTTGTTTCATTCGCATTAATGTTCGACCGATTCTCCGCGAGCTACCTTTGCTACGATTTCCGCTAGATTTTCTTCATCGCCTGGGGAATACCCGCTGTGTTTCCATACGACTTCGCCGTCAGAATTCAAGACGATAGTAAAAGGGACATTTACGATACCAAGATTGCGTTTAAGATCCTGGTTTTCGTCTAAAAGAACAGTGTAATCCCAACCCTGTCCCTGAACCATAGGAGCAACGCGTGAAGAGTTTCTAGTATCGTCAATACTCACTGCTAAAACCTTCGCTCCGTATTCTTCTTCAAGGTCGATGGCGTAATCTGCAAATGCAGTTAATTCCTTTATACATGGCTTACACCACGTTGCCCAGAATCCAATAACAGTGGGTCCTTCCGTACTGATTTGGTCTTTAATGTCGACGAGCTTTCCGTCCAGAGTTTTTAGGGTAGTACTTGGCAATTGCTGAGCCTGCATCCCTACTGTGAGGACTGTGACAGCTAGTGCTGTGAATAGGTTTTTCATCTAGAGCGATTTAATCAAAAAAAAACGGGGGACCGAAGTCCCCCGTAAAAATAGCAAATTTTAAGCCTTAGTGTGCAATGTTCAAGCGCAAGGTCTTGCTTACGCCATTTACATTCACATTTACAAAGTATAAACCTGCACTCAAACCGCTGGTTTCTAGATTAACTTTTTGAGTACCAGCGTCTAGTGATTGTGCTTCTGTGTATACGGTTTGACCCATTACATTCACAACATTAATGGAAACTTCTGCGCGATCCATAAGGTCAATTTCAACACCTGCAATATCATTTGCTGGGTTAGGGTAAACTGCAATATAGCGAGCGAAGTTGTCCATTTCGTTTACACTAGAAGTAGTGTAATCCGCGTAGGCAGCTTGTAACACGTCGCCAGTTGTATTGTCTTGCAACCACACGATGATGTCCATGTTACTGGTTCCAACCCAGAAGTCAAATGACCCTTGCGCTGGTGCACTGTTGACAGAGATGGTTGAGTTGGCATAATGCGTGTAGGTGTTACCAGCAGTCATCGAACCCATGGCATGACCGTTTGAACCGTCCATGAATTTACGGAATACGTGGTAGAATGTTGTCTCGCCATTGGTCTGCACGTTATGATTAATTTCTTTTTCAATCATTGCCATGTGCAAAGNATTATTTGAGCCTAAATCACCCAATGCTTCAACTTCAACATCACACTGAATGTAGNTCCCNGTAAAACTCCATTCTGCAGTCATTTCGGCAAGGGCAGGAATCCCACTAACGATGTCGATATTTGCTTGACTTGTAGGAATGTTAGCACCTGAATAGACTACATCTGGCACACCAGTGATACCGTAAGCGCNACGGCGCGCCNATGCTTCGGCATTGTATGCAGGGTCATTACCCGGTGNAGGCCAGTTCATTTGGTACTTCACAGAAACCAATTNCGTACCTGAAGTATTTGCGTCGTTATCGTCTAACAATTGCTTGTATCCAGGGTTGAAGCTCGCACAAGGCGCACATGTAGAAGAAGTGAATTCTTCCGCAAGAACTACGCGATCCGCTGTTGCTGTTACAACCTCAATAGTTGAAGTTAACATGTCGTTACCTGTGTTTTGGTCATTCCCTCCGTTCAAAGAAGAAGCCCATACATCCACGGTGTACGTACCTGTTGTACTTGGGTTCCATGTCGTGCCGTGCGAGTAAGTATACGTTTGGTACGGTGCAATATTCAAGCCGGTAAGCGATTGAGTGACCGTTGTACCGTTGTTAATCTTGTAGTTCAAATCCATTGAGGTTATGGTAGTACCGCCATAATTCTTTATGGTTCCTTCAATAGTGTAAGGCGCATTATTCAATCCAACCGTGCTAAACATATCTAAGGATTCCGTAGCTAAGTCAAAGTTATAGGGCGCGAAAATTGAAAAATCATCGATACCTAACCCGTACAACCAGCCGCCTGCGTCTTGGTAATTGAACGCAAACTGAACGTTGCTGTTTCCACATGCTGCACTAACATCAATCCACTGTGAAGTCCAATCAGCAGCGGGAGTGATATCTGCTAGAGAGGTCCAAGTCGTTCCACCATTAGTGGTATAAAGCAACTCGGCATTCTCCGTGGAACCACTATACGTAGCACCGAAATAGAAACTTTTGAAAGTCGCGTGAAGAACAGAATAGTTGCTTAGGTCAAGCGTATCTGTAATAAGGTATTCGTCCGCTTTATCACAATTACAGTCGTCGTCGTTGGTGGCAACGATGTTCGAGCCTGGATCTGTGATTGTAAAATACTGCGAGCTCAGTGATGAAGCGGAACCCGCGCCAAAACCACCATCGGTAGCATTCGTAGATTGCGTCCAGCCGGTTGGGATACCTGAGTTAAAGTCCCACGACTGAATCGTGCTCTGTCCTTGGGCAAAAGCGGTGGCTGCTGCGAACAAGGCGGTTAAGGTAAGTAAAGATTTTTTCATGCATTTGTGTTTTTAAAGTTTTCGAATTTAATAAAAAGAAGGATAAAAAATGCACTCATAGGTCTGAAAGACATTGTTTATATTTGGGATTCAATTGAAACTCCTAATTATGAGAAATTTTTACCTTTTTCTGCTTACGGTGATGAGTACTATTACCTACGGGCAGTCACTGATGGTGGTTGAACAGGATACGGTGGTTGAAATTAATTCAACTTCGGTCGCTGACTACGGCTTCTATATAAAGGTTAAAAATACCAGCAGTGAAGACTTAGAGGTATATGTACGCCGTGCCTATGCAAATCCTACTTGTGCTTACGACAGTGGTTATTTTTGTTGGGACTTTTGTTACGGCGCGGACATTGACAACTCTGTTGGTCATGTAGCTATTGATGCAGGAATGGAAAAAAACGATTTCAGTGGACACGTGTATTCACCGTCTACGAGTGCTACCTGCGTGGATTCTACACGTTATGTATTCTACAATGGAAAGGATGCTAGCGATAGCTTAAGTGTATGGGTGACCATTTCGGCCGGTCCGACCATGGGAACCATTGCACTGCAAGTCAATGA
>JGI26088J50261_1001219_pt1 | contig 14117 bp, 5 predicted proteins | sample SaaInl1SG_22_DNA_FD_50261 | JGI IMG/M metagenome (IMG submission 50261)
TGGGGTACTTTCCCAGCTGTTGGTTTAGGTGCTGACTTAAACTCTTTCCTTGGTTTAGAAGGTGTTCAGCAACTTAAGGCTCGTGCTTCTTACGGGGTAACAGGTAACCTTCCAGGTGGATACGGTCTTTCTCAAGAGATCCGTGGATGGTCTTGGGGTGGTGACGGTGCTGCTGGTGGATCTACTGGTCTTCTACGTGCTGCTAACCCTAACCTTAAGTGGGAGGAGAAAGCGGAGCTTAACTTCGGTATCGATTTAACTATGGATCGTTTCTCTGCTACACTTGATATTTACCAACAAACTTCGAAAGACTTCATCATCAACCGTATCGTAGATGCTGCAGTTTACGGTTTCGATCGTCGTTTCGAAAATGCTGGTCAATTATCATCTGATGGTGTTGAATTAGCTCTTAACTATGACGTGACTGACAACTATACTACTGGTATTGTTCTTTCACGTAACAAAGTTGTTCTTGATGAGTATGTTCAGGATGCTGATAAATTCGGTAACCTAGGTGCTCCAGGTCAGAATGATACTTTCGTAACTCGTGTTAAAGTAGGTGAAGAAATCGGTCAAATCTGGGGTCCAGTTTGGGACGGTACAGTTACTGACGGTTCTCAGAACTTCGTTGATGTAAACGGTGATGGTCAATTAGTAGTTGGTCAGAACAACGCACTTGACGATAACGTTGACTTTGATGTACTAGGTAGTGGTATTCCTGATTTAGAATTAGGATGGTCTAACCAACTTACTCTTGGTAAATACACGGTTAATGCATTCTTCAGAGGTGCATTTGGTCACAGCTTAGTGAACACTTTCCGTGCATTCTATGAGCCACGTGTAGGTTCTCAGAAATCTTACAACTACATCAACACTGAGCTTGCTAACGATGCGATTAAGAACGCAAATTTCTCTTCTTTATATGTTGAGAAAGCTGACTTCTTCAAGTTAGATAACCTTACTGTTTCACGTCCTATCACTGATAACGTGAATCTATCACTTAACGTACAGAATGCGTTCGTGATTACAAACTATACTGGATCTGATCCTGAGCCAGCGTTATTCGATCTTTTAGATGGTAACCCACTTGCTCCTGGTATCGATCGTAGAAATAGCTACTATTCAGCACGTTCGTTCACTTTAGGTGTAAACATTAACTTCTAATAATAAAATTGATATGAAAAACTTACACAAACTTCTATTAGGTTTCGGACTTGTAGGTTTAACCTACTCTTGTACCGATCTTGAAGAGGATCTCGTAGGGGATCTTACACAAGATTTTTCTTTAGAGGGAATCTCTACCGGTGCTGCCGGTGGTGGTAGTGACGTTCTTACTGCAGTATTTGATGCAGTTCGTAACGGTGGTACTGCCAACCACGGTGGTTACTTCTCAGTTCAGTCGGTTTCAACTGATGAGATGGCGGTAACTCAAAAAGGTGGTGACTGGTACGATGGTGGTATCTGGTTAGATATGCACCGTCACACTTGGACTCCTGCTAACGGTCCTATCACGGGTACGTGGGCACAACAGTATAGCGCTATCGCTGCTGTTAACAACGCTATCGCCAACGCTGGTCTTAATGCCGACGAAATGGCCCAAGCAAAAGTTGTTCGTGCTTACTTGCACTGGAGATTAATGGACTTATACGGTAACATCGTNATCGCTGATGGTTCAGGATCTAACACTCAGTCAAGCAGAACTGCTGTTTTCAACTGGATTGAAGGTGAATTACTTTCAGCTCTAGGAATGAGCGGTGGGTTTGACCTTACTGATCTTGAGAGTTCTAGCCTAGGTACTGGTGATAACAAGTACAGAATCAACAGACATGCTGCTTTAGGTATTTTAGCGAAGCTTTACTTAAACGCTGAGGTTTACACGGGTACTGCTCGTTATGCTGATGCTGCTGCGGCTGCTGGTTATGTAATCGATAACGGTCCTTACCGTTTATCTGACGCATCAGTTTCGGTATCTAACTTAGCTAAGCGTCCGTCAGTATCTTCTGATCCTGATAATCTTACTGGTTATGCTGCAATTTTCGCCCCAACCAACGAAAACAACCCAGAGATTATCTGGTCTGTAAAGTATGATGAGGCTACTGCACCAGGTATGAACTTTGCTAAAATGACTCTTCACTATGCTTCTCAGTATACTTGGAATTTCGAAGCTCAGCCATGGAATGGTTATGTGGCACTTGAAGAATTTGTTAACTCATACGAAGATGGTGACGCTCGTAAAAAGGCTAACTTTATTGCTGGGCCTCAATTAGATTATGGTGGAAATGCACTTGTGGATCTTGCTTCTGATTCAGATACTCCTGAAATCGTTTATTCACTTTCAATTAATGAACTAGAGCCAAACTCAGCTCGTACAGGAGGTTACCGTTTAGGTAAATTTAGCTTTCAGCAGTTTGGTCGTCCAGAGATGAATAATGACTATCCTATCGTGCGTTTAGGTGATCTTCACCTAGTTCACGCTGAGGCTATTTCTCGTGCTGCTGGTGACTGGTCACTTGCTTTACCAGAGGTAAACGCTATCCGCGCTAGAGCTGGTGTTTCAGCTATGAGCAGTATTACTGCAGAGCAGTTTTTAGCTGAGCGTGGTCGTGAGATGTTCCAAGAAGCTTCTCGCCGTACTGACCTTATCCGTTTTGGTCAGTGGGGTGGAACTTGGTGGGAAAAGGGTGCCTCTGCTGAATACAGAGAGCTTATGCCTATTCCAACAGAGCAGCTTACAGCTAACTCTAACCTTACTCAAAATCCTGGTTACTAAACCATCGATTTTTATAAGAAAAGGGCGGCCCATCGGGCCGCTCTTTTTATTTTCATCCATTTTTTTTCATCCACTAATCCTTTTATAAGCCGTTATTCTTGGCTAAATTGCTGGTTGTTCCAGAAGATTTTTTCACCTATGAGAGTGCTTGTCCTTATAGCCTTATTATTTACTGGTTGTACGGGTGCTGATCCTTTGTTTTTAAAACGTTCTGATACTGGAATTGATTTTCAGAATGCGCTTTATTTTACTGAAGATTTTAACCCTTATACCTACCGTAACTTCTTTAATGGAGGGGGTGTTGCATTAGGTGATATCAATAACGATGGCTTAGTAGATATTTATTTTACGGGTAATCTGGTTGCTAATAAACTCTATCTCAATAAAGGCGATTTTCGCTTTGAAGACATTACGGCNAGCGCAGGTGTAGCATGTNAAGGCAATTGGAGTGCAGGTTCAACTTTCGTTGATATCAATAATGATGGACTTTTAGATTTATATGTTGCCAAATCAGGTAAGCCTGGTGGTGAGCGTAGATATAATGAGCTATTTATCAATAACGGTGATCTAACCTTTACCGAGTCAGCCGCTTCTTATGGATTGGATATTATTGGTTTATCAGTACAGGCAGCCTTTTTTGATTATGACGGTGATGAAGATTTAGATGTTTATTTGCTGAATAATTCTATCCGATCAGTAGGAGCTTATGATCTCATTGAAGATCAAAGAGAGATTGCCTCTGCAGATGGAAATCAATTGCTAGAGAATCGTGATGGATTTTTTGTGCCGGTATCCTCTGAAAAGGGAGTGTATTCGTCGTCAATTGGTTTTGGTTTAGGTATTACCCTCTCAGATTTTAACGGCGATCATTGGCCAGATCTATTCATTTCTAATGATTATTTCGAAAAGGATTATCTCTATATCAATCAAAGAGGTGCCGGTTTTAAGGAATCCTCTGATAGCTATTTTGATGCCTTGTCTATGGGTTCTATGGGTGCAGACGCTGCTGATTTAGATAATGACTTGCGTCCGGATATCATGGTTACTGAAATGTTACCTGAAACGCTATCTCGCCAGAAATCGAAGCAAGTGTTTGAATCTTGGGACAAGTTTCAGCTAGCAGGTGAGATGGGTTATCACAAGCAGTATTCTCGTAATGTCTTACAACGCAACTTAGATAATCGGTTCTATGAGATCGGGAGGCAACTTGGTGTTTCTGCTACTGAGTGGAGTTGGGCTTCACTCATGTTTGATATGGATAATGATGGATACCGAGACATCTATGTCAGTAATGGAATTTTTAAGGATCTATTAGATCGCGATTACTTAACCTATAATGCAAACGAAGAGTCTTTGCGGCAGCAGATGCGTCAAGGCGAAGAAGCAGTTACGGCCCTCATTGACTTAATGCCTTCTTCCGCTGTTCCAAATGCGGTCTATCGCAATAAGGGAGACTTTACTTTTGAGGATGTCCGAGAATTATGGGGTCTTGACGAGTCTAGTTTCAGCAATGGCTCTGCTTATGGTGATTTAGATAACGATGGAGACCTNGACCTAATTGTAAATAATATTGATGCGGATGCCTTTGTGTATGAAAATCAATCCGAGCGATCAGGAAATCATTATTTGGCAATCGAGCTAAAAGGAAGCCATAAAAATCGTTTTGCTATTGGAGCCAAAGTAATTGTTTATCTATCTGATGGAAGCGCGATGATGGCTGAACAGTATCCTTCAAGAGGGTTTGAAAGTTCGGTTCCCAATCGAATGCATTTCGGTTTAGGTAATCGCACAAATATCGACTCCCTCGAGGTCATCTGGCCAAATCGTATGCGTTCTGTACATGAGATTCAGGCTATTGATCAAATTCTAATGATCGATTACAATTCATCAGGCGTGCAGCCTATTTCATCAGAAAAGACTGACCTCGGTATACTACCAGCAGTAAATTTGGCGCAAAAAGGAATCGACTATCAGCACAAAGAAAACCGTTATGTTGATTTTGATGCTGAGCGGATGCTGCCCCAATACTTCTCTAATGAAGGGCCTGCGATGGCAGCCACTGATTTAAATGGCGATGGTATCGACGATATTTATCTAGGAGGCGCCAAAGGGCAATCGGGTGAATTATACATCAGTTCTAGCGCTGGTTATATAAAAATCACTGATCCCTTCGAGGCTCACAGAAACTCAGAGGATGTTCAGGCACTTTTCTTTGATGCCGATGGTGATGGAGATGAGGATCTGTACGTGGCTTCTGGGGGTCGTGCCTTTTCACAAATCAGTACTGATTTAAAAGATCGATTATACCTAAATGTTGGTTCTGGAGTATTTGAGTATTCGAATCAATCTGTTTTGCCGGTATTTAGTACCGGGACAGTTGCTGCGGCAGATGTCGATCTCGATGGCGACCTTGATCTATGGATAGGAAATCGTTTTGATACTAGAACCTACGGGTTATCTGGAGACTCTACCCTTCTCTTCAACGATGGAACCGGACAGTTTACTGTATACGAAACAGAAGTTTTCAATCAACTAGGTATGATCACTACAGCTGCTTTTGCAGACATGAATGGTGATAAGCGCCCCGATCTTATCGTTGGGGGCGAGTGGATGCCAATTACGGTCTTCTACAACTTGGACAAAAGATGGATAAAATCTGAGGATCACCATTTTACCTCTGGGATGTGGCGATCGATTACTACCCTTGATTTGAATGGTGATGGGGTTTCAGATCTTGTTGCGGGTAATGCAGGTCGAAATGGTTTCTATAAACCTAAGATGCGGATGTATGTAAATGACTTTGACCGAAACGGACGTATTGAACAGATCTATGCCTATGAGGTGGAGGGAGATTACTATCCGGTCCATGACAAAGATGAATTGATCAAACAACTTCCTGGGCTTAAAAAGAAGCTCCTCTACTATACCGATTATGCCAAGGCAAGTATGAATGATCTATTCCCTGAAGAATTATTAAACACCTCCCTAGTTTTAGAGTTAGAAAGTATAGACAGTATGATATTCTTGAATTCTGAAACGGGTTTTCAATCGATTCCCTTGAAAGATGAGGCACAATACTCGAGTATTTATGCCGTAGAAAAAGGTATCNAAAATAAAGATTCTACCACNCTGTTTCTAGGAGGAAATCAGTATGGCTTTAAGCCACAATATGGTGCATACGATGCCTCTTCAGGTTGGAGATTAGACCTGAACTATGAGAATGAGTTGACCCAGAAAATTCGCCCACTTAATATTACAGGGCAAATTCGTCAACTTCGTGTAATTAAGGCGGATAGCGCTCAAGATTCTTTAATTTTGTTAGCTGCAATTAATAATCAATCTATACAAAGTATTTATGTCCAGAATTAGTTTTGTCGTTGTGATGGGGTCGTTGTTACTTTTTTTGGGATCATGTGCCCGTGAAAGTAATTACGATCGATTAGTTAAAACCGAGATGGCTAATGGGGTATATTCAGACAGCCTCAAGTTTGGTTTGTTACTCGGAGATACCAAAAAGACCTTTTATACCAAATGTTGGGAATTAAACCTAGAAGGAATCATTTCACATGGGCCTAATAATGATTTTGTTGCCTATGAGTTAGAAGGCCTTAATGAAGGCGAACGCATCAATCATTTGTTCTATGGCATCTTCGATGATGAAAATAGTATGACCGGTTTGGATATGCGTTTTTACCATTTAGGCTGGGCTCCGTGGAACCAGCAATTATTTGCCGAGCAGCTTTTACCTAAAGCACTCGACACCCTTGAAATGTGGTATCCGGGTAATGAATTTATAAGAATAGATCGAGAGGGATTGCCCCGAGAGACCTATGTGAAGGTAGATGGTAATCGTCAGATACTCGCTTATGTTCTTGATGATAAAGAGGTTAAAGCGGTGATTACTGACCTTAGAAAGAAATATCCCGACCTAGCCAGATAAACATGAAAAACCTATTATACCTTTTATCGCTTTCTGTTTTATTGGCCTCCTGCGTCGATGCAGACTCCGATTATTTATTTGAATTAAAGTCACCAGAGGATACTCAGATCAACTTTGAGAACACACTTCGTTTTAGCAATGAGTTTAACGTTTATACCTACCGTAATTTCTACAACGGAGGGGGAGTTTCAATTGGAGATATCAATAAGGATGGGTTAGCAGATATTTATTTAACATCGAATCAGAATACGAATAAGCTATACCTGAATAAAGGAGGCTTTGTTTTTGAAGATATTACCGATACGGCCGGAGTTGGTGGTTCTAGAGCTTGGTCAACAGGTGTGACTATGGCTGATGTCAATGCAGATGGACTATTAGATATCTATGTGTGTAATTCAGGGGATGTTGCTGGCGATAACAAGCAGAATGAACTTTTTATCAATAAAGGAGATGGAAAGTTTGAGGAGATGGCAGAGGCCTATGGGCTCGCAGATCCAGGTTATTCTACTCACGCAAGTTTCTTTGACTATGACAAAGATGGCGATCTCGATGTCTACCTATTGAATAACTCGTATCAGGCGATTGGGAGTTTTGATTTAAGAAGAAATGAGCGTCCGAAAAGAGATGAACTAGGGGGTGATAAACTTCTCGAGAATCGTGATGGTGTTTTTGTCGACGTTAGTGAAAAGGCAGGTATTTATGGTTCAGTGATCGGATTTGGTTTAGGAGTAACGGTCGGTGATGTCAATAGCGATGGATGGGAAGACATCTATGTATCTAACGATTTCTTTGAGCGTGACTACCTCTACATCAATAATCAAAACGGCACATTCAGTGAAAAACTGACCGAATCAATCGGTTCAATCAGTGGTGCCTCAATGGGGGCAGATATGGCAGATATCGATAATGACGGTGCAGCGGATATTTTTGTAACAGAGATGCTCCCTTCAGAGTACGAGCGTCTAAAATCGGTGACCACCTTTGAAAATTGGGATAAGTACAAGTACAATGTTGATAACGATTATTTTCACCAGTTTACCCGAAATACGTTACAGCTGAATAATGCCGACGGAACCTTTAGTGAAATAGGTCGTTTAGCAGGAGTTGAGGCCTCAGACTGGAGTTGGGGAGCCCTATTTTTCGATATGAATAATGATGGGCTTCGAGACCTATTCATAGCGAACGGGATTTATCGTGATCTCACCGATCAAGATTACCTCCAGTATGTTTCAAGTGAGGAAGTTTTAAATAGTATCGTCTCCGGAGACGAAGTAGATTATGCGAAGTTGGTGGATATTATTCCGTCAAGACCTGTAAAAAATCATGCTTACATCAATCAAGGTGATCTACAGTTTATCAATGATGAGCAAACCGGGCTTTGTACTCCAAGTTTTTCGAACGGATCTGCCTATGGCGATTTAGACAATGATGGCGATTTAGATCTTGTGGTGAATAATGTAAACATGCCGCTATTTGTCTATGAAAACCATAGTGAACGTAANGCCAATAACAATTACTTACAATTTAAATTGAAGGGATCAGGCCAGAATACTCAGGCAATCGGAGCTCGCGTTTGGGTGAGTCAGGGGGATCAAACCTATTACTTACACCATCAACCAATTCGTGGCTTTCAATCGAGCATGGATTTGGTGTTGCACCAAGGTTTGGCACTGTCAATCCCCGCAGACGTTCGTGTAGAATGGCCTAATGGCACCACTACTCTATTAAACGATGTTCAAACGAACAACCGCTTAGAATTGATTCAGCCAGAATTTGCTGAAGTTTCAAAGGAGTCTGAAGCAGACCTAGCAGCTGAGAATTTATTTGATCGATTGAGTGTTACCGAAGCCCCACTACATCAAGAAAATTTATTTATCGATTTTAATAGAAATCGACTTTGGCCCCATATGCTTAGTACTCCAGGTCCAAGAATTGTTGCAGCAGATCTTAATCAAGATGGTATTACTGAAATTCTACTACCAGGAGCCAAGGACTTTAACTCCAGTCTTTATCAGCTCCAAGCAGGTCAATTAAAGGCAGTTTCTGATTTTAGTTTAGATGGTGAAAAGCCATCGGAGCTCGTTGCTCCGCACTTTTTTGATGCCGATGGTGACGGCAATTTAGATCTTTATGCCGGTAATGGCGGGGTTGAGTTTTCTAAATTCATTCCCTATCTAGCAGATGTTCTCTACTTGAATGATGGTAAAGGTAATTTGACCAAGAGTATGGTAACTTTACCTACAGCAACCAACTTTTTTAATACAGGAGCCGTTGTCTCAGGAGATATAGATAACGACGGGGACCAAGATTTATTTGTTGGCGAGCGTGCTGTAGCAGATGCCTACGGTTTACCTGCCTCAGGTCATATTTTAATCAACGACGGTTCAGGACAGTTTACGGATGAGACTGCCTTTTGGTCTGAATCTTTAAATGAGATTGGTTTGATTACCTCAGCAGCGATCATTGATCTTGAGTCAGATGGAGATCTAGATCTAGTGGTGGTAGGTGAGTATATGGGTGTGCGCGTTTTTAAGAATGAATCGAATAAGCTCGTTGAGTCGAATCAAGAATTAGCGGCCTTTAAAGGTTGGTGGCAAACTCTCGATACTGCTGATTTTAATGGGGATGGAATCGTTGATTTTCTAGTGGGCAACCACGGTTTAAATTCACGATTTGAGGCGAGTGAAGAGGCTCCGATTCGTTTGTATTTAAATGATTTTGATCAGAACGAACAGATTGATCCTGTTTTAAGTTTTATGCGTGAAGATGGTAAGTACTATCCGTATGATCTAAGGCATAATCTCATTGATCAGATGAAGTCACTCAAGAAAAAATTCCCCGATTATGCTTCATTTAAGNATGCCTCTGTAGAGCAGATGTTTACCAAAGAGCAGCTANAAGCTAGTGTGGTTCGTGAAGTTACAAACTTGGCGAGTGCCGCTTTTCTAAGCCAACCTGACGGTACCTATGCCTATAATGCGCTTCCATTAAAAGCGCAATTTGCTCCGATTTATGCACTTGCGGTAGGAGATTTTGATGGTGATGGAGATATTGATGCACTTGCCGGAGGTAATCTATACAAAACAAAACCTGAAATCGGTCGTTATGACGCGCTTCAAGGGGTGTATTTAGAGAATGATGGTATGGGTCACTTCAGTATTCCACAGGGAGGCCGTGGATTTAAATTGGGTGGTGAGATTCGCTCGATACTAGCCCTTGAAAACAAGGTTGTTATCGGTCGAAATTCAGACACCCTAGCTTTATTCAATTATGCAAAGAATTAATTTATATCTAGGGATCGCCCTATTACTAGTCGCTTGTCAGCCGAGTGATTCTGAAAACTCATCGAATAGTCGACTTTTTGAACAGTTGCCTGCGAGCAGCACAGGGGTAGATTTTAGTAATGATCTGACGTCTGATCCAGACATGAATATTATTGAGTACCTCTATTATTACAATGGAGGAGGAGTTGGTATAGCCGATATCAATAATGACGGGCTCGAAGATATCTTCTTCGCTGGTAATGAGGTGAGCGATCGTCTTTATTTGAACAAGGGCAACTTTAAATTTGAAGATATCACAGAGGCTGCAGGTATTATCCAAGATAGCACTTGGTCAACGGGTGTGACTTTTGCCGATGTAAACTTGGATGGATACGAAGATATCTATGTTTCTGCTGTTGGAAATTACAAAACCCTTTCAGGAAAAAACCGTCTTTACTTAAATAACGGCGATTCGAGTTTCGAAGAGGTTTCGGCTGAGGTTGGCTTAGATTTTAAAGGTTTCGGCACTCAAGCTAGCTTTTTCGATTACGATAATGATGGTGATTTAGATGTATATCTTCTCAATCATACCATACATACTCCTCGAAATTATGGAAAGATAGATCGTCGTCAGGAACGTGACGACCTTTCAGGGGATCGTATTTATGAGAACAAACTTGCGGATACGGGTGTACTTACCTTTGAAGAGGTAACCGAAGAAGTAGGCATCTACAGTAGCGCATTGGGTTATGGGTTAGCACTAGNAACGGCAGATCTCAATGGTGATGGTTTTATTGATATTTATGTTGGAAACGACTTTCACGAAAACGATTACATCTACTTGAATAACGGTGACAAAACCTTCACTGAAGCCTCTGAATCGTTACTTCATTCCAGTACAAGGTTTACGATGGGAGTCGATGTAGCTGATATGAATCATGATTTAAGACCTGATTTATTCACTCTTGATATGATGCCGAATCGCGCCGATGTTTTTATGAAATCGGGAGGAGAAGACAGTGATAAGGTAGCTCAAATCAAACGTGACTTTGGCTATCACGAGCAGCTTGCCCGAAACCATTTTCAGTTAGCTACCGAGAATGCTTACAAAGAAGTTGCACTGGCAACGGGTACTTTTGCTACTGATTGGAGCTGGACGGTGCTTCTCGAAGATTTTGATAACGATTCGAATACCGACATTTTTATTTCGAATGGCATTTATAAGCGTCCGAACGATCTCGACTTTATTAATTTTCAAAGTAATGTAGCCTTCGATGATTTTGCATCGAGTGAAGCTGATTTAGAACAGCAACTCATCGAACAGATGCCTATGCTCAAAATAGAAAATGAACTATTCTTAAATCGAGGAGATCTAAATTTTGAGCGTCTTGAGCCTTCTTCGCAGTTTAATCCGTCATATAGCAACGGTGCGGCCGTAGCCGACTTAGATAATGATGGCGACTTAGATTTAGTAGTCAATACGATTCAAGAGCCTGCGCATATTCTGAGAAATACGACAAGCGAAAGTCACTTCGTTCAGTTTACGTTACCTCGCAATGCATTAAATGCTAAGGTTTTCGTTGAACAGGAGGGTAAGAAAATATACAAAGAAGTACTACGTACTAGAGGATATGCATCTGCTTCATCAACTCGAGTGCATTTTGGCTTAAGTAGTGATGCGGCTATTGACCGATTAGAGGTTTATTACCCTGAAGGTAAGACTGAGGTCTATACCAATCTTACCGCAGATACTCATCATGTACTTGAATCAGGGGAGGTTTTAGACCAATCCTTTGAAAAGCCATCAAAAGACTCAAGTTTTTCGATAACTCCATTTGACTACGTTCATAAAGAAAACGCCTACCTCGATTATGAGCGTGAGCCGTTAATGCTTGAAAGGTTGTCGATAGAGGGGCCTGCTTACACCCGTGCAGACTTCAATAGAGATGGAATCGATGATTTATTTTTCGGGGGAGCCAAGATGCAAGCTGCTGAATTGTACTTAGGAAGTGTTTCAGGAGAATTTGAAAAAGCAAAAGTTGAGGTCTTTGAACAAGATTATAATTTTGAAGATGTCGATGCGGTAGCCTTTGATTTTGATGTAGATGGCGACTTAGATCTCTACATTATGAGTGGAGGTAATGAAACTTATGATGGAGAAATTACCTTAATGGACCGTCTCTATATCAATGATGGTAAAGGAGATTTTGTTCGATTCCCAGCAAATCTACCACAGTCGAATGGAGGAAGTATTTCCGCTGCTGACTTTAATGCAGACGGTTATGAGGACCTTTTTATTGGGAATCGTTCACTACCAGGCGGCTACGGACTTTCACCTACAAGTGCCATTGTAGCTAGCGCTCCCGAGAGTGATTCGTATTTTGAGGCAGTGGCTCAGGCCCCCCTGGGAATGGTAACAGATAGTCAATTCGCAGATATTAATGCAGATGGTCATTTGGATATTGTTGTCGTTGGTGATTTTATGCCAGTAACGATTTTAATCAATGATGGAGTAGGTAGTTTTACGAATCAAACCACGGCTTTTGGCTTAAATCAGACTTCTGGTTTTTGGAATACCCTTGAAGTTGCAGATATCAATGGAGATGGAAGACTAGATATACTTGCCGGTAACGCAGGAACCAATCACAAGTTTAAACCCTCTTTAGAAGAACCAGTGGTCGCTTATCTCGACGATTTTGATGGGAATGGATCCCTAGATCCAATAGTGTTCTACAGTTTTTTTGGAGAGCCGGTGCCCTTTGCCTCAAAGGATAAGCTGGTGAGTAGTTTACCTTACCTAAAGAAGAAGTTTCTAAAGTATAGCGACTTTGCAAATGCTCAAGACATCGTTTCACTGACTGAAAGAACCGAAATTTTCGAAACTAAAGCAGTTGTTGAGATGCGTTCGATGGTATTTGTTCAAAACGAGGCTGGGTCATTTGAAGGAATTGCATTACCTCTAGAGGCTCAGTTATCAACGATTGAAGATTTTTATGTAGAAGAGGGAGAGGTGTTCTATGTAGGAAACTACAGCGGTTATGTAACAGAGTTAGGGCTTAGTCTTTCAAATTCGGGAGGAGTTCTGAGTGATTTCGATGGGGTTAACTTCAAATCTCATCGATCATTAAACCTGTCTAAGAATGTAGAGGGCCGTTTCATCGATCGTATATCTGAAGATGAACTTATTGTAGTTCAAAATAATGGGCCCGCGTTACTTATTAGAGAAAAAAATTAAACAAACTGCGTATTTTTGAGGCATGAATAGAATCTATAAATGGGTAGGAGCATGGACTACATTACTGGTAGTTAGCTTATCCTTAATTAGTTGTGAGAAAGACATGCGTTATTTAGATCGGCTAGCAGATGCCGATCTGTTTAATGAATCTATGCAGAAACTTACCGATGTGATCGTCTACGATATCTTTTCTCCGGTAGTGGCATCGAGGGTATATGTATATCCGACCGTTGCGGCATACTCGGTAATGCAAAAGGCTCATCCAGATAAATACGTTTCACTTTCAGGTCAATTGAAAGAGTTCACCGATATCCCTGAATTGCCAGTTGGAGTGAATCCTCAATTAGCTTCTATTCATGCCTTTTTAGTAGTCGGTAAACAACTGATCTTTTCTGAAGATCGTATTGATGCATACAGGGAGTCACTCTACAAGGAGTTAGATGATTTGGGAATGCCCACTCGTGAATTTGAAGCCTCGATCGCATATGGTGAAGAAGTTGCTGCTCATATCCTTGCTTGGGCTGACACAGATTTTTATAAGCAAACACGAACCTTCCCGAAATACACGATCCAAGAGGGTGATCAATACTGGAAACCAACCCCTCCCGATTATATGGAAGGGATTGAGCCTCACTGGAATAAAATTAGACCGATGGTGATTCCTGAAGCAGCAATGTTTGATCCGGCACCTCCGCTACCTGTAGATATGAATCCGGATAGTCCTTTTTATGCAGAGCTATTAGAGGTTTACAAATTAGGCAGAAAGGTTACTGAAGATAACAATGAGAACGAAGAAGCACAGATCGCGGCATTCTGGGATTGTAATCCTTATGTTTCTCACCATAAGGGACACGCTATGTTTGCCACAAAGAAAATCACCCCAGGAGGTCACTGGATTGGAATCACTAA
>JGI26088J50261_1001224_pt1 | contig 14079 bp, 12 predicted proteins | sample SaaInl1SG_22_DNA_FD_50261 | JGI IMG/M metagenome (IMG submission 50261)
CTTTTATTTTGATCCAATTTTTATTCTTAGATATAATTTTAAATTTTTCCCCATACAAAATTTGAGAGGTAACTTCAGAAAATGCATTAGGCTTTTTATAGATATTTGATAATGGTTTTTTATAAAAATAATTATCTTTCATGAAGTTTTAATTTATCTTTTATAAGCCATAAACAAATCAAAGAAGGTATTACCATGATGGCTGTAATGATAAAAAATACTCCCCAATCTCCATTAAGCCAATCTACTAATGCTCCAGATGATGATGCAAGTGTAGTTCTACCTGCAGTTCCAATTGATGCAAGTAACGCGTATTGGGTTGCAGTATATGTTCGGTCTACTAGTAATGAAATAAATGCTACAAATGCAACTGTTGCAAATGCTGCTGCTATATCATCAAATATGACTGCTACTGCGAATAACAACTCGGATTTATCACTCCACGCTAAGACTGTGAATAATAAGTTAGTTGCAGCCATTAATATTCCTGCAACAAACATTGCTTTTAAAACACCAGATCTAATTACAAAAAGTCCACCCAGCAATGTAAACATAACTGTAGTAATCCAACCTAAAGTTTTAGAATAAATTGCAATATCACCTTTAGAGAAGCCTATTTCTTTATAAAAAACTATCGACATACGTCCAAGAAAGGCCTCACCAATCTTAAATAAAAAAATAAAACTTAAAATTCCAACAGCAATTGTAAAACCATTTTTCCTAAAAAAGCTTATTATAGGGCCACCTAATGTGCTGCTTATCCATGTTATAAAATTAGTTATAATATTTTTTGATCCAAGTTTACTTTCTATAAGTTTATCAGTTTCTTTTTGTTTTTTTTGTCTGTCAGTATAAAGAGGCTCATGGACAAACATCAAACCTATATTCATTAAAATTACTAGAATTCCTAAAATTAAAAATGTAATTTGCCAGTAATTTGTAACACCCATATTCTCTAAATATTCTGCTGTAAATAAAGCTATTACACCACCTAATTTGTATCCACTCCACCAGCCAACAACAGCCATAGCAGCGCCAGCGGCCATTGATTTACTTTCGTGTTCGCCTATTTGTTCAATTCTTAAAGCATCAACTGTAATATCTTGTGTCGCTGATGCTATAGCAATAATTAAACCAACTGTAATTAGTAGCGCAAGGTTTTCGGTAGGATTAATGAAACTCCAAGTAACAAGACAAGCTAAAATTGCAATTTGCATTAAAACTATCCAGCCTCTTCTATGACCAAGTTTTTTTGTTAGGTAGGGTATTTGAAATCTATCAATAAGGGGGGCCCATAAATAATTAAAAGCATAAACAGCAAATATTAGTCCTGCCCAACCAATTGTTGATCTGCTTAAGCCCTCTTCTTTGAGCCATAGACTTAAACTGCTCCCAATTAAAACCCAGGGAAAACCAGAGATTGCACCTAATAATAATATTCTAAGCATTCTCTTATCAAAGTAGACAGCAAAAGTTTCTGATAAGGATTGTTTTTTAATTTCAATCATAGTTAATTTCTCCAAAATGATGGAAGAAACAATACAAGTATAGCAAATAATTCTAACCTACCCAATATCATTCCAAGACTTAAAATCCATTTAGATATTTCCGGTAAGCTTGAAAAATTGCCATTAGGGCCAATTGTAGAGCCCAATCCTGGACCAACATTTGAGATAGAAGTTGCGGCACCAGAAATTGAAGTAACAAAATCTAGACCACTTAAGGATAAAAATGCAGTTATTAAAAAAAATATAACCAAATAAAGAAAGATAAAAGAAATGATGGAAGCCATAAATTTATCATCAACATTATTTTTATCATATTTTATTATGAATATGCCTTTTGGATAAATAATCTTTTTTAATTGATTAATAATAAAAAGGTATAAAATTTGAATTCTAAAAATTTTAATTCCACATGTGGTAGAACCAGCACAACCACCAATGAACATTAAAGTTAGAAAGAAAATGAGTGGAAAATTACCCCATCCATCAAATTCTCCAGTAACATATCCCGTTCCACTTAATATAGAGATAACATTAAAACAAATAGTCCTAATATTTATTTGAGAAAAATCTTTGTTGTGAAAAAGTAAATAAATAAAAAGTATAATAATTGAAAAAATAATAATTTTTAAAAACGATTTTATTTGAACATCAGAGATAAGAATTTTTCTGTCTCCATTTAAAAATTTTATATAAGCAATAAAAGGTAAACTCCCTAATATGATGAAAACCATGGATGATATTTCGATAGGTAGACTATTAAAATATCCAATAGATTCGTTATAATTTGAAAAGCCACCCGTTGCTATCGTGGTCATTGAATGAGTTAAGCTATCAAAAATATTCATACCAAAAATTTTATATGTAGAAGCACAAAGCACGGTTAGACCTAAATAAACGTAAATTAGTCTAAGTGAAATTTCTTTTGATTTTGGTAATAGTTTTTCAGAAGAATCATTACTTGAAATTTTAAANAATTGCATTCCACCAACATTCATTATTGGCATTAAGGTTATTGCCATTACAATAATACCAATTCCACCTAACCATTGAAGCATTGCTCGCCACAAAAGTATCGATCTTGGAGCACTCTCTAAGTTGGAGATAATTGTCGACCCTGTCGTGGTGATTCCAGACATACTTTCAAAGAAAGAGTCAGTAATTGAAAGTTCAAGAGTAGAAAAAATAAAAGGTAAAGAACCAAATATTGCAATACTTAACCAAGAAAGAGCAGTTAATAAGAACGCTTGTTGTAGATTTAATTTTTTATCATGATTTAAATTTGTTAAAAAAAATAAAACACCAAATATTATAGAAATTATAGAGCCTCCAATAAAAGAGGAGTCAATTTCTGAATATATAAACTGAGCTATAATTGGAATCATCATGGAAATTCCAAGAATAATTTGCAAAACACCCAAGGTAAAAAAAACAGTTTTATAATTAGACATTTTGAAAGAACATTATTTTATGGTAAATAAATTTCAACTCTATAAGAATTAATAAAAACACCAAATATAAGATATTTGTTATTAAACAAAGTGATTGAAAAAGATAATTTAGATAAAACTAACGCATGGCCCTTTGTTGAGGCTAAAAAATTACTGCGTGAAAGAAAGTCCTTTATTGATAAAAAAGGTAAAATAATTTTACAAACTGGTTATGGTCCAAGTGGGCTGCCCCATATAGGTACATTTGGTGAAGTTGCAAGAACATCGATGATGGTTAATGCTTTAAAACAACTCACAGATATACCAACGGAAATCATAACNTTCTCTGATGACATGGATGGCTTTAGAAAAGTTCCAGAAAACGTTCCAAATCAAGAGCTCTTAAATAACAATCTTCATAAGCCTTTAACTCAAGTGCCAGATCCATTTGAAAAATTTTCAAGTTTTGGCGAACACAATAATGAAATGTTAAAAGATTTTTTAAATAAATTTAATTTTGAATATAATTTTCAAAGCTCTTCAGTTCTTTATAAGAGTGGTTTTTTTAATCCCACATTACAGATAATNCTAGAAAATTATCAAGGTATTATGGATATAATTCTTCCAACACTAGGGAAAGAAAGACAAAAAACTTACAGTCCATTTTTACCAATTTGTCCAGACACCGGTAAGGTTTTAGAAATTCCAGTTTTAGAAATACTAAAAGAAAAATCCAAAATTATATTTGATAATAATGGAAAAAAACTTGAGGTAAGTATCTTCGATGGGAATTGCAAATTACAATGGAAAGTAGATTGGGCAATGAGATGGTACGCTCTTGATATAGATTTTGAAATGTATGGAAAAGATCTAATTGAAAGTGCAATATTATCATCAAAAATAATCAAGTTAATTGGAAAAACAAACCCATCTGGGTTTGCTTATGAGCTTTTTTTAGATGAAAAAGGAGAAAAAATATCCAAATCAAAAGGAAATGGAATTACAATTGATCAGTGGCTGGAGTATGCATCACCCGAAAGTCTTTCATTGTATATGTATCAAAATCCCAAAAGAGCAAAAAAACTATATAAAGAAATAGTTCCTAAAACAGTCGATGAGTACTTGGACTTTATAGAAAAAGCTAAAACACAAAATGAGTTACAGCTATTAATGAATCCTGTTTGGCATGTGCATAATGGATTAATTCCTAAAGAAGATACTATTATGAGCTTTTCAATGCTTTTAAATTTAGTAGAAACGAGCAATGCAGACTCTAAGGAGTTACTTTGGAAGTTTGTAAAAAAATATAAAAAAAACCTTTTAGAAAAAGAACACCCAATTTTTGATAATCTTATAGGTTATGCGATTAAGTATTTTAATGACGTAATAAAATTACAAAAAAAATACAAAACTCCTGACGCAAATGAAAAAGTCGCATTAGAAGCACTGGTTAAGTCTCTTGATAGCTGCAATGATAAGATGTTGCCTGAGGATATTCAGACATTAATTTATTCAACNGGAAAAGAAAATGGTTACGCAGAAAACTTGCGNGATTGGTTTAAATTAATTTATGAGGTTGTTTTTGGAGATGAAAATGGACCAAGAATGGGATTTTTTATAAGTTTTTTTGGAGTAAACGAAACTAAAGAGTTAATTAAAGAAAAAATAAAATAATGTTTTCAAAATTCAGATCACTAATTTTCAAAATTGATCCTGAAACTGCTCATAATTTAGCAATTAAATCTTTAAAACTAAACATATTACCAAACATAGCTGATCAAAATAAAGGAGATCCAATATTTAAGACTAATTTATTTGGTAAGAATATAGATAATCCAATAGGAATGGCTGCCGGGTTTGATAAAAATGCTGAAGTTTATAACCCACTGTTTAAACTTGGGTTTGGTTTTGTTGAAGTAGGAACGGTTACCCCACTTGAGCAATATGGAAATCCAAAGCCAAGAGTTTTTAGGTTGGTTGAAGATCAGGCTCTTATAAATAGGTTAGGTTTTAATAATTTAGGAGCAGAAAATATTAGCCATAGAATTAGATCTAATTCACATAAAGGTTTATTAGGAATCAACATAGGTCCCAATAAAGATAGTGAAGATAGATTAAATGATTATTTGATTGGACTTAGAAACTTTTATGATATCGCTGACTATATTACAGTTAATATTTCTTCGCCTAACACAGAAAATCTAAGAGCTTTTCATGATGAGACTAAATTTGATGAATTGTTGAATGCAATAGAAAAAGAAAAAGTTAAACTTAAATCAAAAATTCCAATTGTAGTAAAAATCTCTCCAGATATTTCAGACGAACAAATTGAACTAATAAGTAAAATTTTAATTAAACATAAAGTTAGTGCAATAATTGTTTCAAACACAACAGCTAAAAATAGAGAAAAATTGAATAATATTTTAAAGCATCAAAAGGGTGGGCTATCAGGCAAGCCACTAGAGGAAGAGGCCAATAAACTAATAAGTAAGTTTTATAAACTGCTTAAGGGCAAGATTGAAATTATAGGTGTAGGAGGTGTGGACTCGGGAGAAAGTGCTTATAAAAAGTTTCAGGCAGGAGCTAGCTATGTTCAGTTATATACAGGAATGGTTTTTCAAGGACCAAACATTGTAGGAAAGATAAAAAAAGAGCTTAAAGAAATATTAATTGACGAAGGTATTAAGAATTTTAAAGAAATAATAGGAAAGAAGCTGACTAATTGATCCTAATAAACTTGACGAGATCATGAACACATCTTATATAGTCACTAAATATTATGTCTAAAAAATGTGAATTAACTGGTAAAATTCCTATGAAAGGTCACAATGTTAGTCACGCTAACAATAAGACTAAAAGAAGATTTNTACCTAATTTAAAAAAAGCTAAATTTACAAGTGAACTTTTGAAAAGAAGNCTAACTTTAACTGTTAGTAATGCCGGNGTTAGAAGCGTTGATAAAAAAGGTACTTTTGATCAGTTTTTAAAGACTGTAAAAAATAAAAATATTTCGCCTAGACTAAAAAAATTAAAAAAAAGTATATTAATTAAATCACCTTTTATTAAAAAAGCACCAAAAGCATCTCCTAGTAAATCAGCTTAATGAAAAAGTTTTTTATACTACTCTCATTTATAATGGGAGTTGTTGTCTTAACTTCAAATTATTTAGTACAATTTCCAATCAATTATTATGGTTTAGAAGAAATATTAACTTATGGTGCTTTTAGCTATCCAGTTGCTTTTTTAATTACGGATCTGGCAAATAGATCTTATGGCAAGGTTGTAGCTAGAAAAATTGTTTATGTTGGTTTTATTATAGGGATTGTATTTACTCTTTTCTTTTCAACAAATTTTGCAGACTTAATTTCAGTTAGAATTGCTATAGGTTCAGGTATAGCATTTATGGTTGCACAGTTGTTAGATGTTCAAATTTTTGACTATTTAAGAAAAAAGAAATGGTTTGTTGCTCCATTAACTTCCTCGTTAATTGGGTCTACTGTTGACACATTTTTATTCTTCTCCATCTCATTTTATGCAACGGGAATACCATGGGTCACTTTATCTCTAGGTGATTTAGCTGTTAAAATATTTGTTGCTTTAGCAATGTTAATTCCATTTAGATTATTATTAGGAACTTTTAAAGCTTCAAAAGCTTAGTATAAAAATTTGTACGACAATATTTTATAAGCAAGTTTTGCTACAAGAAAATTGTAAGAATTAAAACCTTTTATAGGTGAAAGCTCATTTATATCTGCACCAACAATATTAGAGTTTTTAGCAGCTATCCGTATGATATTTAAAGTTTCATCCCACAATAGTCCACCTGGTTCAGGTGTGCCTGTTGCGGGCATTATGCTTGAATCTAAACCATCAACATCAAATGTTAAATAAACTGTTTTATTCTTTATCATTTTTTTAAATTTTTTTAGATCCCATTTATTTTTGTCTTTTGCCCAAAAGATATCAATCCTAGATGAGTTTTTTTTTAAGAATGGTATTTCACTTTGAGATATATTTCTGATCCCAAATGAAATTATGGAAACATTTTTATGATCAAGACATCTCTTAATAGCTGAAGCATGTGAAAATTTTTCACCATTATAACTCTCTCTTAAATCTGCATGCGCATCAAAATGTAGTAAACATATATCTTTGTATTTTTTTACAAATGGAGCAATACATCCAGGTGTTATTGAGTGCTCTCCACCAAAAGTGATTGGAAATAATTTTTTATCTAATATTTCTTGATTTATATCAGACATCTTTTTAAGAGCTTTTTTAATGTCTTTATCAATTTTAAATGGTTTTAAAGTTTTAATCCCAATTTTTTTATAGGGTTCACAATGTAACTCTTCATCATATAGCTCTACTTGATGAGATGCTTTGATGATTTCTTTAGGGCCATTACGAGTGCCACCACCATAACTTACAGTTTTTTCTAAACCAAATGGAACAACTACTACTTTCTCTTTAAAATTAACATCATTGTCAATTCCTAGAAAACCATTTTTATTAGAAAGATATTTCAATTTTATTTAAATATTTTTGAGAAGTTTTTTCTCGTTCTATTTTTCCAGTCACCTTTATGATAAGCATCGCTTGCAATCAAAGGAAGGACACTAGTTGCTTCTGCAAAAACCATTTGTTCTTTAGCAATATCTACTTTACCCCATGAGCTTGCCTCTTTTAATGTAGAGCTGCTGCAAGCACCATCTCTAGAGTCTGCTACTGTAATTTGAACTGCATATTTATGCATCTCAACCTCTTTTCCTAAAAGTTCAGCACAGATAACAGTATCTTGAACAAAGTTTTTAGGAACTCCTCCACCAATCATAAATAAGCCAGATCCTTTTGATTGAATCTTTATTTCAGTTAATTCACGAAGCTCTCTAATAGAATCTATCGTAATATGGTTTTTAGGATTATTTTCTTGATGAGTGACCAATCCAAAACCGGCACTTGAGTCTGTAAATGCAGGACAAAAAATGGGAACATTATTGTCATATGCAGTTTCAATTAAAGAATCTTTTTTTTTAGAATTTTTCTTTAAATATTTTCCCATTTCATAAATAAATTCTCTTGATGTGTAACTTCTAGGATCAAGTGTATCTGCTATTTCACATATTTTTTGATCACATTCCTGTAATTCATCTTCATCAATATATGTATCGTAAATTCTATCTATATAATTTTTTCTTAATTCAGTGTCATCTTGAAATTGTGAACCTTGATAATGTTTAAAACCTAAAGCTTCAAAAAAATCCATATCAACTATTGAAGCTCCTGTAGCAATAATTGCATCAACCATATTGTATTTAACTAAATCTTTATAAATATTCATACATCCCGCAGCAGAAGTGGAACCAGCAAGTGTTAAAAAAATTGTACAATCCTTATCTTGAATCATTTCATTAAAAATGTTGGCTGCATTTGCTGTTTCTCTTGAAACAAAAGACATTTTTTCCATTGAGGAAATTATCTTTCTTGCATCAAACGATGTAATATCTATGTGTTCAACTGGATTTTGTAAGAAGCTTTTTTTGCTATTATGAGTTAAATTTTTGTTTTCTGACATTAGGCAACTAGTATAGCCTTATTGCTGTCTTTACCATACATGGTCATTATTGGCTCATCTTCTACTTCATAAATNTCATTAGAATAAAAACCATTAAATTGAGTTCTAAAAGTTAGACCGTAGGCTCCAAGCTGACCTAGTTCAATATAATCATTTTCTTTAATATTATTTGGAAGTAAAAATGGCCCTTTCATGTAATCCATGCTATCGCAGGTGGGGCCATAAAAATCAAAAGCAGTTAATTTTTTTGATATTATCTTGCTAGATTTAATTAAACGAGATGGGTAAACCATATTTGGTGTACCAGCATCAAAAAGAGTTCCGTATGTTCCATCATTTATATAAAGTTTTTGTTTTTTTCTAAGATTTACTCTGACAATTGTAGAACCACTTTCTGCAACTATTGCTCTTCCAGGCTCACATAATAATTCTGGAAGTTTTTCTAGTTCTAAATTAGTTAAACTTTTTTTTATTTCTTCAAAATAATTTTCTAAAGGTTGAGGTACTAAATCAGGATAGATTGCAGGAAATCCACCACCAATGTTTATGTAATCAGGAATAATTTTTGTTTTTTTTATTATGTTTCCAATCTCTCCAATTCCTTTTGCATAAGAAATTGGGTGCATACATTGAGAACCAACGTGAAAACTTAAGCCNATTTTTTTTGCATATTGTTTNGTTAGTCTTAATAAACCAGTAGCTTCAGAGGTTAANACACCAAATTTTTTAGATAGATCTATTTNAGCATGTTCATTTGAAACAGCAACNCTTACAAATAGTTCAAGATCTTTTGCTTGATTGGTTGCTTCAATAATTTTTATTAATTCATCTTTAGTATCTAAAGAAAAAGNTTTAATATTNTAGTTAAAGTAAGCTTCCTTAATACTTTCTCTACTCTTAACAGTATGCATATATGAGCATTTTGCATCAGGGGAGATAGCTCTTATGTCTTTAATCTCTTGAATTGAAGCTACATCAAAGTTTTCAATTCCACTTTCTACTATTGTTTTTAAAACCTCAGGATGTGAGTTAGTTTTAACAGCATATAGAACTTTACCAGGAAATTTATTTCTAAAATAAGTAGANGCAGACTGTATAGATTTTTTTCTAATACAATAAATAGGCTTTTCTGGTTTTAGTTGATTTATAAGCTCATCAACTGTTTTAAATTTTTGCATTTCATATGTCCCCAAAAAAAATTTAATAAAAAAAAGTTCTTAAATACTTAAAAACTTTCATATAAATCATGCAATTAAGGCAATACTTAATTAATGTAAAGCAAATAATGGGTGTTGAAATTATCAGATAAGGCACCATATTAATAATATGGTTGAAGCAGCTAATTTAAAAAAATTAAGTGATTTTGATAATAAATCCTTATTAATNGTTGATGATGACAATCCCTTTAGAGANAGGCTTGCAAGAGCCATGGAAAAAAAGGGATTTGAGGTTTTTCAAGCTGAGGGTGTACAAAAAGGAATACTNTCTGTTAAAGANAAAAAACCAGCTTTTGCAGTTGTCGACNTAAGACTAGCTGATGGAAATGGACTTGAAGTAGTAAAGCAAATTCAAATTTCTAATCCAAGCAGTAGAATTATAATGTTAACAGGATATGGAAATATTCCAACGGCTGTTGCTGCGATTAAAGAAGGTGCAATTGATTANNTAGCAAAGCCAGCAGACGCAGATGATGTTGANAAAGCATTACTAGCCGATCCAGAGAAAAAAGCTGAACCACCAGAAAACCCNATGTCAGCTGATAGAGTTAAGTGGGAACATATTCATAGAGTTTTTGAATTATGCAATAGAAATGTATCTGANACTGCTAGAAGACTTAAAATGCACAGAAGAACGTTACAAAGAATTTTATCTAAAAGATCCCCTAGATAAATTTTCTAAATTTGATAATTTTTTTAGCCAATATAGCCAATAAGCAAATTTTAAATAATTCAGCTAATAAAAATGGTGTCACTCCTAATTGAAGAATTGGTTTATCCCATCCAATTAAAGTTCCCAACCAAATAGCTCCAAANACATAGATTACAGAAACAGAAAATATTAATTTTCCAAAAATTATAAAAATATTTTTATTAAGATTTAAATAGCCNGCAAAAAAAGAAGCAAATAAAAATCCAATTAAATATCCCATTGTTGGACCAGTAAAATAAACTATTCCAATACCTTTTTCTGGTGAGTTAGAAAATACAGGCATACCTAGAATACCCTCCAGAAGATAAACAGCTACAGATGCCAGGCCAATTTTATACCCGAAAGCAATTCCTAAAAAAAGAACTACAAANGTTTGCATTGTCATAGGCACAGGATAAAATGGTATTTTTAATTTAGCTGAAATAGTTAAAGCCATTGTTCCTATAAAAATTAGAATAAATGTTTTTAATACTTTTTGAATTGTATTTGTTTTTAATAGATCCATATCCACAAATTACTATTTATTAATGTGATAATCTAGTTTTTTATTAATCTTAAAAAAACATCCTCTAAATCACCGTCGTCAGTTGAAATATCTATAATTTTGACGTTATTTTTCTTAATTAAATTAATTAATTCTTCCATATTAATTTTACTTTTTTCATAAGAAACACAAACTTCATTATCTAAGTGTGAAACTATTTTTAAAGATTCTAGATCATCATNGTTAATATTTATCTTTATATCAGTTTTAAAGGTTACTTTTTTGGTTTGAATTCTATCTAATAAATTCTTAGTGCTGTCTAGGGCAACAATATTTCCTTTATTTAATATAGCTATTCTTCCACACATTTCCTCAGCCTCCTCGAGGTAATGAGTTGTTAAAATGATTGTTACACCAAGTTCATTTAATAATTTTACATTTTTCCATAAATTTTGTCTTAACTCCACATCAACACCAGCAGTAGGTTCATCTAGAATAACTATTGGTGGCTGATGAACTAAAGCTTTAGCCATTAACAATCTTCTTTTCATTCCACCAGATAAACTTCTAGCATAGCTGTTAGCTTGTTTTTCTAAGGACACTAATTTTAGAATTGTATCTGTAATTCTATCTTTTTCTTTAATTCCATAAAGACCAGCCTGTAATTCTAATAATTTTCTTGGGCTAAAAAATGGATCAAGATTTACTTCTTGAGGAACTATTCCAACCGAAGCTCTAACTTGTCTTGGGTTTTTATCTAAGTCAAAACCCCAGACACTTACTTGTCCTGCTGTTTTTACTACTGTTCCAGCTAAAATATTTATAAATGTTGTTTTCCCAGCACCATTAGGACCAAGAAGGCCAAAAATTTCTCCTTCTTTCACGTCTAAGTTTAAATCGTTTAACGCAAGGTTGTCCCCAGCTTGTTTGTTTGAATAAATTTTTTTTAAATTTTTAACAGAAAGTATATTTTTTTGCTCCATGCGTGGTAATACATTTATAGTATTTAAAATATTTAAGATAATATTATTTAATGGATAAAATAAAAAAAACAGATCATTTTTATTTAATAGATGGTTCGGGTTACATTTTTAGAGCTTATTATGCATTACCACCCCTAACTAGAAAAAGTGACGGTCTTCCAGTAGGTGCAGTTAGTGGATTTTGCAGTATGCTATTTAAACTATTAGAGGATTCAAAATCAAATGAAAATCTTCAAAAACCAACACACTTTGCTGTAATATTTGATGCTGCTAGAAAAACTTTTAGAAATGAAATTTATTCAGACTATAAAGCTAATAGATCAGAAGCCCCAGATGATTTAGCACCACAGTTTGAATACATAAGAAAGTCTGTAGTTGCTTTTAATTTACCATCTGTAGATCTTCCAAATTATGAAGCAGATGATTTAATAGCCACTTATGTAGAACAAATTTTAGCAAAGGGTGCAAAGGTGACAATAGTCTCTTCAGATAAAGACTTAATGCAATTGTATAGAAAAGACGTTCGTATATTCGATCCTATGAAAAATAAATTTATAACACCTGAAGATATAGTAACTAAATTTGGAGTGGGCCCAGAAAAAGTTATTGATGTTCAATCCTTAGCTGGAGACAGTAGCGATAATGTTCCGGGAGTACCTGGGATAGGTGTAAAAACTGCAGCAGAACTGATTAATAAGTATGGAACCCTAGAAAAATTATTAGATAACGCTCAAGAAATAAAACAAAATAAACGAAGAGAAACACTTATAGAGAACAAAGATAAAGCGATAATTAGCAAAAAATTAGTGACACTAATGAAGGATGCTCCAGTTGAAAGAAAGTTAGAGGAATTTCATCTAAAGAAGATTGATAAAGATAAACTATATAAATTTTTAAGAGAAATGGAGTTTAATAGACTTCTTAGTTCTGTCATTTCTGCATACGGAGAACCGCTGTTAGAAGAGACAGCAAAAGAGACAAAGCCTGAAAAAAAACATCAAAATATAAGTAAAAAAAATTATCATCTAATTACTAATGAAAAAGAAATAGATGAGTGGATTAACGAAGCAGAAGAAGCTGGAGAGCTAGCAATTGATACAGAAACTAGTTCTTTAGATGCACATCAGGCTGATTTAGTGGGAATTTCATTAAGCACTAAAATTGGCAAGGCTTGTTATATTCCAATTGGTCATAAGTTTAAAGGATGTTTAAAAAAAGAAACTGTAATTAAAAAACTCAAACCACTTTTAGAAGACAAGAGTGTAAAAAAAATTGGTCAAAATATTAAGTTTGATTTTATTGTCTTGTATAAACAGGGAATAAATATGAATTCAATGGAGGATACAATGCTGATGTCTTATGTATTAGATGCTGGAAAAAATAGACATAATATGGATACCTTGTCTGAGATTCATCTACAGCATAAAACAATTTCATTTAAAGAAATTGTTGGTACAGGTAAAAAAGAAATAAACTTTAGTGATGTAGAGCTAGATAAGGCAATGGAGTATGCTGCTGAAGATGCTGATATTACTTACAGATTATACAAAATATTTAGTAAAAATTTAAAATTAGAGAAATTAACTAATATTTATGAAATCTTTGAAAAACCTTTAATTAAGATACTAGCATTTATGGAAATTGAAGGAATTAAAATTGATAATAAATTTTTAAAGGTTTTGTCTGAAAAATTTGAAAAAAAAATAAGTAAACTAGAAAAAGAAGTTTTTAAAATTTCAAAAAAAGAATTTAATATTGCATCACCAAAACAATTAGGTGAAATTATTTATAATGATTTAAAAATTGCTGTACTTAAAAAAACTAGAAAAGGTAGTTTTGCCACAAATGCAAGTGTGTTAGAAGACTTAGCATTTAAAGGACATGAATTTCCAAAATTAATTCTAGATTGGAGACAAGTGTCCAAGCTTAAAAACACTTACTCAGATGCTTTACCTGAACACATTAATCCAAATACTAAACGAGTTCACACATCATTTTTATTGGCAGCAACAACAACAGGAAGACTGGCATCCAGTGATCCAAACCTACAAAATATTCCTATTAAATCAGAAGATGGTAAAGATATAAGAAAAGCTTTTATAGCAGAAAAGGGCTTCACATTAATATCTGCAGATTATAATCAGATTGAAATGAGAATTTTAGCTGACTTGGC
>JGI26088J50261_1001228_pt1 | contig 14064 bp, 16 predicted proteins | sample SaaInl1SG_22_DNA_FD_50261 | JGI IMG/M metagenome (IMG submission 50261)
TTGCCGCGCTGAAATCAGCCTATGAACAGGCCAGCGGCATAACGCTTCCCGCCCCTAGCTATAGCGCGGCGCATCGTTGGCGCTATGCCAAAGTGATCACCCCGACGCCAGCTGAAATGCCGCGCCTGTCCGATTGCCGGAATGTGGCTATCGCCGGTGACTGGCTCGGCGGTGCGCGTATTGAACATGCTTATCTGTCGGGAAAGATGGCCGGCGCTTCGGTGCTATAGGCCCTAAGTCAAGCCGTTAGGACGGACGACATTCCACAAATAGCGGCAATGCGGCGCAGAAATCGTCATGCCATTTAACCAATGATGGGGCGTGATCACGCCATGGCACAATGTTGCGGAAATCCAGATAATCGAGCAAACAACCAAGGCCAATCTCGGCCATATCAGGGCTTGCACCATTCTGGTAATCGCCCATCATCCCGCTTGCCTCCATCGCGACTAGCGAGCGGATGACCTTGTCCCGTTGATAGGCAACCCAACTCGCCGAGCGACCTTCGGGGGGCCGGAACCGATCTTCATACACGACCAAAATCGCGGCATCGATGGTCCCGTCAATCTGGGCGGCGCGGGTTTGCGTGCGGATGCGTGCTTTGCCCTCACGCGGCAACAAAACATTGCCGCCATGAACCCCATCAAGATATTCCATGATCACGCGGCTATCAAAGATCGCCTCACCATCGGCCACCAAGGTCGGAATTTTCCCCAGAGGATTTTGCCGCCGGTTTTCATCTTCTGGATCATTCGTATCAGTCGTTATCATCGTGACCTGATCGGTTAGGCCCAGCACCCCGAGGGCGACAGTGATTTTGCGGCCAAAAGGCGTAATAACATTTGAATGGAGCTTCATCTTTGGGACTTCCTGATTGTTAATGTTCCATCTGAATTTGCGATGTGGAGTGTGGGACGTGGAGTTAAGAATGATCACTCTGTTTGTGCGCTTGGTCAATAACCGATTAGACGCAATAGGTTGGAAAACATCGGCTATTGTCGCGGGCACTTCTTTGGCGCAAGCTACGCCGATCATTTTCGACAAACAAAGTGGAACTGCATGGCCGGGTCAAAATTCTCGATTTCACAGCTTGGGATAATATGCGCGGTTTCGGCATCGCTCAACTTCACCATAACAGACGCCTGCATCAAATTCCTCAGCGGTGATTATCCACTCCACCAGATCATTCTAATCCGCTCTGTATTGGCCCTCATCGTTACCCTTGCACTCTTCGTACCACTAGAGGGTGGCTATCGCATCTTACGCACACAAAAACTCCGCATGCATTTAATGCGGGGGTTGTTCGTGGTACTGGCCAATAGCTTTTTCTTTATCGGTATCGCCTCTGTCCCGCTATCCCAAGCCACCGCATTGTTCTTTGTTGCACCAATTATCATCACGCTGTTTTCGGTCATTTTCCTGCGTGAAAAAGTCGGGCGCTTTCGCTGGTTCGCGACAGTTTTAGGACTGACGGGCGCGGTCATTATGCTCCGGCCTAATTCGGATGATTTTCAGGTATTGGCGTTATTCCCGCTTTTGGCCGCGGTTTGTTATGCCGGTCTGCATACGATGTCACGCAAGATGGGCGGCACTGAAAAAGCCAGCACGATGTCCTTTTACGTCAATCTATCGTTTATTTTCGTCTCGATAGTCATGGCGCTTAGTGTTGGCGATGGGCGGTTTGGTAATAGCGATAATGTCGCGGTGCAATTCATGTTCCGCGCGTGGGTATGGCCGCAGAGCACCGATTTATGGATCCTCGGCCTGATCGGCTTAACGAGCGCAATGGGCGGCTTTTTAATCGGCCAAGCCTATCGGTTATGCGAGGCGGCATTGATCGCACCGTTTGAATATGTCGCATTGGTTTTGGCGGTCATTTGGGGCATCGTGATTTTCAACGAATGGCCGGATCTTTTGGGAATATTGGGTATCGCCCTGATCCTATCTAGCGGCCTTGTCGTGGTATGGCGAGAAGCCGTGCTAAAGCGCCGCCACCGTGCGACCTTGTTGCAACAGAGATAGACACACGCCCTTATACCGACTGGTTATACCCACGGGTTATACCCACTAGCTATACCCACTGGCATTTTAATTACAGTTGCCACCAGAACTTTGGTCTGCCACCATCCTGCTCAGGATAACGACAAGATGAAAGTAAACGTGATGAGTAAGACCTANTGGGTAGCAACCTATGACAATGTTTCAGATCCGGACAAGCTAGCCGCCTATGCCGAAATTGCCGGACCAGCGATCATTGATGCNGGCGGGACTTTTATAATCCGCGGCATGCCATCATTGACCTATGAGGCTGGCAAAATGGAGCGCACAGTCNTGATTGAGTTTGACTCGGTTGAAGCCGCAGTCGCCGCTCATGACAGTCCTGAATATGGCCGCGCTTTGGCGGCGCTTGGTGATGGTGCCCTTCGTGACATAAGGATTGTTGAAGGCGTTTAATCTGTGATGCGGTTGAGTGATGAAGAAAAGGCCATGCAGGCCGGTGACATGGGACCGGCAATGCAATGGGCCATTGACCATCAAATAAAGGTTGGCTCATTTTTTGATGCAGAGGATATGGTGCCGGTCAGTCAGGCCCATATGATGGCCGACCCTGAATCCGTGGGTGACGCCGGAACCACCTTTGTTGAGAACCTTGCCGCGATGGGTGGCCGCGTTACGATCCCGATGATTACCGACCCGCGCGGGGTTGATTTGTCGCATTACCGTCCGCTTGGCCAGAACGAAGACATGGCCAATATCGAACGCCGGTTTGTCGCCGCCTGTGAAGAACTCGGCATCATGATGACCAATACCTGCATCAATTATCAGACAATTATGCCGCCCGTACAAGGCGAGCATGTCGCCTATGGTGACACCGGCGTGGTGATTTATAGCAACAGCGTTTGCGGTGCCCGATCCAACTTTGAGGGTGGCCCCTCGGCACTGGCGGCGGGGTTGACCGGACGCACACCGCGTTACGGATTGCATCTGGATGAAAACCGCCTAGGCACAAAGCGTTTTCGCGTCACTAGCCAGCCAGTCGGCCTAACCGGATGGGGTATTTTGGGCGGGGTAATCGGACGGATGGCCGGTTCCTATTGGGAGGTGCCAGTAATCGAGGGCATCACCAGCGCCCCGACTTCTGACGAAATTAAACATTTTGGCGCGGCGATGGCGAGCTATGGCTCCGTGCCGTTATTCCATATTATCGGGATCACCCCAGAGGCCCCCACCCTCGCCAGCGTCGAGGCTAGTGATCTCGCCATTCACTCCATTGGCGAGGCCGAATGCACCGCATTGAGCCAGAGCTTTACCAACACAGATGGCGCCTTGGATGTGGTGGTGCTAGCGGCGCCGCAACTATCGCTTGTTGAAATGCAACAGGTCGCGGCGCTTTGTGATGGCCAGAGGATGAAAAAGCCGTTGATCGTATGTACCGCACCGCAAGTCTATGGTGACGCCACCCGCATGGGATTTATCGCATCAATTGAAAATGCCGGTGGCACGGTTTTGGAGGGCACTTGTTTCTATAACCAATATGCCCGCGAAATTGGCGAGGCTAATGGCTGGGTGCATTTGCTCAGCAACTCCACAAAGATCGTGAATATTCTGGGGGGCTATGGATACCAACCGCTATTGGCGTCCATGGAGGACTGTATCGATGCCGCCAAAAGCGGAGAGATCCCCGCCGCTTGTCTAGCAACTGGGACTGGGACGGGGACTGGGCCGGGAATTGGGCCGGGAATTGGGCCGGGAATTGGGGGGGCATAATCACATGACTATTTTGAAATGCCATATTGGCGTTGGCCCGACAGTAACCGGCGAAGCATTGGTGGCTGATGATAATTTTTCGGCCCGCTATGATCTGGACCGCATTAACGGGGTGTTTTCACGCCCCCAGCACAAGCTATTTGGCCAATCCTATGATGGCAAGATTTTGGTTTTCAATACCGCAAAGGGCGGCGTGGCAACGGCGTGGATGCTGCATGAAATGACCGCCCGCGGGATTGCGCCCAAGGCGATTTTGTTCAATCAGGCCAATACAATTCTGGTGCAGGGCGCGGCGCTCGCCGATATGGCAATGTGTGACCGCTTTGCCGATGGGGATGTGACGACCCTCATAAAAACCGGCCAGATGGTTGCGGTTAACCCCGCCGATGGCTTTGTCCAGATTTTGACGTCTACTGAGTCCTGATTTCGTAAATCTTGATACTCTTGATAAAGGGATTATCCGCCGCCAGCGCCTCGGCGGCGGCCATATCCGCGGCCTCGATAACAGAATATCCGGTAACGGAATCCTCGCCCCATGGCAGATCATTGGTGCCATCATGGGTGATTTCGCGGCCATTCATAAAGCCGCCCATATCAACGGTTACATCTTTGGTTTGGGCAAACCATGCGTTCCATTTTTCCATGATTTCAGGGGTCGGCATTTCAAAGCCGCAATGCAGCAACATATATTTCGCCATGCCAGAATCTCCTTATTAATGGCCCCACTACCAGCGGGTTTCTTAAAAAATTTTAGGGATAGATTTTGATAATATAAAGAATAACCTAGCTTTGTTTACCATGATGCCGCAAGACTATGATAGAGCGATGCCGTGGTAATACCATTAGGCGGAACATGATTGTGAGAGGCGTTTATGTCCGATAGCCAGACCATTGATACTTACAATAATAATGTTGCGCGCTACCGTGATCTGGTTGACGGACAAGGCATCCCAAAAAGCCTGCCGTTATTTCTCGACATGGTGCCGGCTGGTGGTGATCTATTGGATTTTGGATGTGGCCTCGGCAATTGCGCACATTTCATGACCCAGCATGGCTATAAAGTTGATTGCATTGATGGCTCCCGCGAAATGGCAAAGGCCGCCAATGATTTGTTTGGCCTGTCGGTGACTGTGGCCTCGTTTGGCGATCTGGACGCGGTCGCTCGCTATGACGGGATCTGGGCTAATTTCAGCCTATTACACGCGGCCAAGGTCGATTTTCCGAACCATATCGCCGCCATTCATCGCGCGTTGCGTCCGTCTGGTGCCTTTTTTCTGGCCCTAAAGCTGGGCGAAGGCGAAAAGCGTGATACGCTGGGCCGGTTCTATGCTTACTATCAGCGCGAAGAGCTTGAGACAATATTGGCGGCGGCGGGTTTTAGCGTCACCGATGTAACAGGCGGATCAAACAAGAGCATGGCGGGCCCGATGGAAGAATGGATTGGCCTTTTTTGTCGCCGCGCCTAATAATTTTGTCCGGTCATTGTCTTGGCCATGCTAACAAGATTCACATGCCCCTGCGGCACCACAAATAAATCGCCATTGGGGCCTGCTATATGTCAAATCCATCTTTAGGCACGCCGTCTCCAAGCGTCACCTATCTCTTGTTGATCGCACTCCTCACATCGATTGGCGCTTTGACTACTGACATAATGTTGCCGGCGCTTGGTGAACTTGGCACTGATCTTAATGTCGCGAATATGAACAACACCACGATCGTGGTGACCGCGTTCTTTTTGGGCATGGCATTTGGCCAGATGGTGGCGGGGCCGATGTCGGATAGCTGGGGCCGCAAGCCGGTGGTTCTTGGCGGCTATGCCCTATTTGTGGTTGGCGCAATTCTCTCCATGACGGCGGAAAGTTGGAACATTATGGTTCTGGGACGGGTCCTACAGGGGCTTGGGGCGGCGGCACCGCGGGTCATTACGATGGCGATTGTTCGCGATGAATATCAAGGCCGGGTGATGGCCAAGATCATGTCCTTTGTGATGGCTGTATTTGTGATTGTGCCAGTGCTGGCGCCGATGCTGGGCCAGGTGATGATTTATATTGGGGGATGGCGCGCAACATTTGCCGCGTTGATCGTTATCTCAGGCGTTACCGCTCTGTGGTTCCATCTTTCAATGCATGAAACCCTGACGCCGGAGAAAAAGCGTCCCTTTGCTTTTACCCCTATTATCAAGAGCTGTTGGCAGATCGGGCATATTCGCCCAACGATGCTTTATATGATGGCGATGGGTTTCATCTCCGGTCCGTTCATTGGCTATCTCGGCACGGCCCGCCAGATTTTTCAGGATATTTACAATGTCGGTGATGCCTTTGTGTTTTATTTCGCGGTTGGCTCGATTGCCTTTGGTGCGGCCTCATTGCTCAATTCAAGACTGGTAATGCGCCTTGGCATGCGCCGCCTGTGTAATCTCGCCCTTATCGTACAGACCCTGTTGTCGGGTGGCATGTTGGGAATGATGTTGCTTGGCGGATACGACCCTGGCCTTACCGGTACCATGGTATGGATGCTGGCATGCTTTTTCTGCCTCGGTATGGTGTTTGGCAACATCAATGCCTTGGCGATGGAACCATTGGGCAAGATGGCGGGCGTCGGCGCGGCCGTCGTTACGGCCGGTGCCACATTAATATCACTGCCGCTAGGCTATATCGTGAATATCAGCTTTGACGGCACCATCACCACTTTGGTCGCGGGCTTTGCCGTGATGGGCGGCATTGCCCTGTTACTCACATCATTTGACCGCAACAACAAATCTGGTTAATCCGGCGTGCCCTACCCCCCGGCTAGGCGGCACCAGAGGCTAGGCGGCACCAGAGGCTAGGCGGCACCAGAGGCTAGGCGGCACCAGAGGCTAGACAGTAGTGGTGGCGATGGCGATGCCAGCCAGAACCAAAACCAGCGAGCCGCGGCCAATCATCGTCGCCATTTTTATGACCTGCATAGAGGGCGGCAAGCCCTGTTTACCACGGGCCGACAGGTGATAATTAACATAGCCAATCGACGCCAATAATCCGGTGGCACCAAGCAATTTCATATGAAACGCCCAGCCAATATCCATGCCACCATAGATGGCATAGGCAAGGACAAATCCCGTCACCCATAATGTGACGATGGCCACGAGGCTAAGACGTGCCAAAATCATCGAGGCCGCTTGAACCGGAGGCGCGGGTGGTACCTCTGCCCTTTTATGGGCCGCCGCCAGAACACCGCCAGCGATACCGCCGCCGCCTGCAAGAAACAGCGCGAAATAGTGGAAAAACTTCATAATAACGATCAATGACACGACATATCTCCCAAACCCAAAAACTATTCCTTTACCCAACCATGGATGATCGCGGTTGAAAAGGATTATAAAATGGGCAGGGCGAGCGATGTTGTTAACAAAGACGTGATGCCAAGGATGCAACACGCAAGCGTGGTTTCATATTTAATCGATGATGCCAGCCCAGCGCGCGCGCCCTCATCGCCGGCCATTAACCGCGGGACAAGGCGCAATTTATTGAGCGCGGCCAGCCCCAGCATTGCCGCCACCAGCACAATTTTAACCAGCAAGAATTGGCCGTAGCTGGAGCCAAATAATTGTGATGGTGAGCCAACTAGGACATAGGCATACCCCATGCCAGAGACCACCAGCCCCCCAACCAGCACCAGCGCATAGCGCCCGAACCGATGGGAAACCCCCGCCAATATATCCAGCGGCACATCATCATTGCAGAGCCGCAACAGCGGCAATAAAGCGCCAAGCCAGAACACAATGCCCAAAAGATGAATGGCCAGCAAAATCTGTAACAAGGGTGCATCAATGGTGGCGTGACCAACGCGGGTGAAGGCTAATAGGGTGACAATCACACCCAGCCCACCGCCAATATCGCCAAGAGTCCACCGCCCTGTGCCGCGCAGCAAACTAGTCCCCGCCACCAACAGGATCAGGCCAAGTGACTGGAGCATAATCGCCGCACCGGCTGGGCTATCGATAACCAGCCCGACCAACATAAGATCAAAGACACTAGCGAAATCGCCGCCCAGGCTCCCGCTTATCACGAATAGTGACAGGATGGATAGCACGAGTGCCAGAGACGCCATGTTACGGCATCTGCGGCGCAGTGACTTTGTGATAAGTGAGGATGGTATATCGCCGCCGAATACCAGCAAAAACAAATGCCCACCAGCGGATAGCATTACACTGAGATAAAGGACGAATTTCACCGCGGGAACAATAACAGCCCAGATTTCCACTATCCTGTCCCCTCTGCGGTGCGTGCTGGCTAACGTGCCCTAGTCGGTAATAACAAAACTAAAATCGCCCTTGATGAGATGCCCGTCCCCGCTCATCGCCCGCCATTTAACGGTGAATTGGCCCGCGGGTAATTGCGGTATCGGGGCGCTGTGCTCCACACCCTGAACACGGTCTAGCGCCTTGCTAAGATCAATCAAATCCGAACCAGCGGCATCATTTTCCACGGACAATTTTATCACTGTTGCCGGCTTGGCAAAAACCAAACTTATGCCATTAGGCGCCGCCGATAACACCGCTCCATCAACAGGGTTGGTCGAGGAAAGCGGTGAATGCGCAATCGCAATACCCGGCATTGCCGCCATTACAAGAACGAAAAATGTAACCAGAAGACGAAACATAAATACCCTCACCATCGGCCTGGTCTAATGACAGGCCTTACCAAGTGCCTTTAGCCGCCAGTAATTATAGGGAAGCGGCGCCAAAAATCCGGCCAAAAGCATGATCGGTATCACCCACCATGTGAGGCGTGCGCCGCCGGTCAACAAAACATCAACCACATTCATCGCCACCTCCATCGCAACCATCGAAATCAGCGACATTCCCAGCGCTGTTTTCACCGCAAGGCCAAAGCGCATCTGACGGCTCAGGATAATTGTTTCCAGAATGATCGACGTAATCAGGCCATTAATAACAGCCAGTGTCATGATATAAAGCGTTGGCCACGGGATCCCGGTAAATTGGAAATAGGCGATGGTTCCCATATCACCAATGGCACAGCCAATCAGGCACCACATGGTGTTGTAACTCGCCCGCCGCCAGCTGTGGCGGCAATTCCAGTCAATATTCATGATAGCAGACGCACTCATAACAAAACCTTCTCATTGGCGGTATAACGACCGAACTTCATACATATTAACGCGGGCCTATTTACGCAAGACCCGACGACATTTCACCACATCATGGCCGCGCGCTTTGCCCAAAATTAATCGCACCATCTGGCTTGCCATAATGGTGCGATTATCAACTAAATTGTCATGCACTTCACTTTGATTTGCACGCCACTGGGACATGCCCGTCACTTTGATATGCTGGGCATTGGGGCATGTAGGCACATAGGCCGAATGCGCGGATTATATGATCGCACAAGCCTCGTCAAAATCAAGACGGGCTCCACGGTCCTTGATGTTGGCACCACTGCCATAACCAAGGCTCAGCAGAAAGCTCGCTCTCAAGCTCGTGCCCGCATAGAACATCTCATTAACTTTGCCAGCGTTAAACCCAGACATCGGACCACAATCGAGCCCCAAAGCACGGGCGGCAAGGATCAGATATCCACCTTGTAGCCACGTGTTGTTGCTGGCTTGGGCGGCAATAGACTCATCGCTCTGCGCCTCAAAGGTCGCGACATCCATATGCGGTGATAATTTGCCAATCTGGGTGTAGAATTTCAAATCATGCGCAACAATTGCCACAACAGGTGCGCTGGCGATCTTTGGCTTGTTGCCATCGCCAACACATTCAAGAAGTTTGGCCTTCGCCTCTTCCGACTTCACAAAGGTAAGCCGCATGGGGCATGTGTTTGATGCGCTNGGGCCGAATTTTGACACTTCATAGAGCTCGTGNAACAGAGCATCATCAACAGGCGTGTCGTTGAANAACCGGTGAGTTCTGGCGTCAGCAAATAGCTGATCAATAAAAGCAGGACGTGACATATAGTTCCTTGACGCGTTGAGCGTTTGACAAATGATTGCGTAATTTCACGAATATCAGACATTTCTAGTACAGATCAGTCAAATTTAGCAAAAGAAACTTGATGAAACCCAAACAACACCGCAAGCTAATTGCCTAAGTAATGATGCTGGCGTCTCGCCCCATAGCCAGCATGCGATTTTATAAGGGGTGGAGGAAACAAAATGACTAAATATATTTCAGCCATTACAGCTGTGGCCATGCTTGGCGCAGGCGCGGGCACTAGCCTTACCGCACATGCGATGGCAAACCTNACAGCCGAGACCGCTGCACCTGGCTCTNCACCGGGCATTTCAGTTATATCTCTGTCTGAAGCTGCTTCAAAAACAGGTGTTGCTAATATTCAAGTCACACCCGGTCAGACTCTAACGAACTCTGTGCAGAACGTTGCTGAGGGCAAGACTGATATTGCCGCGGCGCCATTTATCCTGCCATTCCTTATGTCCAAGGCTGTTGGCCCTTATGCCAAGCTGGGCAAAGAAAAAGGCGCAGANCTAGCGTCAAAAGTAGCCGCGCTTTACACCTATCGCATTTCTGTACAAGGCCTCTATGCCTATGATAGCAGCAACATCAATGGCTGGGATGGACTGTCAGGAAAGCGTATTTTCAACGGCCCACCTCGCGGTGCCGCGCTGACTAACGCTCGCCTTCTTATCAAGCTGAANACCGGTCTTGAAGAGGGCAAAGGCTATACCGGCGTTCAGGTNAACTGGGGCCAAGCTGTTAAAACCATTCAGGACGGTTCAGCCGACGCATTTGTATTGCCGATGAGCTTTCCAGATGCTCGCNTAACAACCGCATTATCATCAGGTNCCATGACTATNTGGTCANTGCCAACTTCGGTCTATAACAGCGAAGCCTTTGTAAAAATCGGCAAGCTACCGGGTACAGTACCAACAACGCTTAAGGTATCTGAGATGGGCTATGGCGATGGCGTAACTGTTATATCTGAAGACGGTATCTTCCGTGGACCGGGCACAGTTGGTGGTGAAGTCGTAAATGTGAACATGGATTTTGACGTTGCCAAAGGCTTGACCAAGGCATTCATCGACAATCTTGANTCTGTTTATCGTCCAAAAGCACCGTTTATGTCGAANACATGGCATGGCGAGACCGACATTGCGTTGACTGACATGTGNGGTAACAACCCGATTAAATATCATCCGGGTGCCGTGGCCGCATGGGAAGAAGCTGGTTACACCATCCCAGATTGCGCAAAATAATAGTGCATTCTTCTGGGCCAACCTAAGGCAGAGCCGAATTGCCGACTCTGCCCCATTTATTTGAGAGTTCTCTTATGTCCAACCAAAATAATCCATCAGATGCCGCCAAAACCGATTGGGGTCTAAAGGCTCTTTATGTCCTGACCGTCGTGATGGTTATCGTGGGTTTGATTAACTCCACCCCGGGCATTCCGGGTTATGATGATTTGGCCAGTTCGCTGATTGGCATTGAGGGCGCTACCTTCCGAAAATTTCCATTTGAATATTTTTACCCCGGCTTCTTTTTGCTGATGATGGTCATTGTCGCGCTCAAACATTCGATGTGGCGTGACTGGGCGGACAAATCAAAATTGCGGCGGCGATTTGGTCTGTTTATGGATATCGCGCTGGTCGTTATGGCGGCGGTTATTTCCCTCACCTATATCATCGAGATCGAAGCCATTTGCCTGATTGATCAGATTAATGGTGATCGCGCGTTGCTATTGGCAGAGAGCCTTAAGACAGAGATTGAATTTGCCGCCTCTTTAGGGCTTGATCCGCCAACGACGGTTGATGANCCTAGCTGTATCACCACAACTGGCGGTTGGCTGGTGCTTATTGTNGGCGTCGCGATCGTGGTTTTCCTTGCCTATAACATCAAGGTCTGGAGCTTGGCTCTGGTTATGGTGGCGCTGGTTATTGCCGCCTACACCATCATCACGGTTCTGGTTTGGTATTTCCACGGACCAGAGGACATCAACAAATACTTCATGACAAAGCTTGCAGGTGAACCTCGGCTGCTAAGCGATGGGCGGCCAAGGGTGCATGATATTCTGGTTAATAATTCCGCCGGTATGCTTGGTCGTTTCATGGATATTGTGCTTAACACAATTTTCCCTTATCTGGTTTTGGGCTCCCTCTTTGGTGCCTCTGCTGGTGGCCGCTCGCTGATCAAGCTGGCGTTCCGCTGGACCCGTAATTTACGCGGGGGACCGGCGCATGCGGCGATCGTGTCCTCGGCCATGTTTGGCACTATTTCCGGTGGCCCGATTGTGAATGTCCTCTCAACCGGCGTGCTGACCATCCCGATGATGTTAAAGCGCGGATTTAGCCGGACGTTTTCTGGCGGTGTTGAGGCCGCGGCATCGTCGGGTGGATCCATCATGCCGCCGGTTATGGGTGTTGCCGCCTTTGTTGTGGCGGCGCTTACCGCCGTGCCTTACTCCAGCGTCATTGTGGCGGCGGCAATACCGGCTGTGGCCTATTTCTTCTGCCTGTTCCTATCGGTATCCTTCCAAGCGCGCAAACAACGTATTCAGGCGATTGGTGAACTCACCGANGANATGATGATCGACCGACAGGATATATTGAACCTGCTGATGATCTTCCTGCCTATCCTGCTTATTCTTGGGCTNNTGCTGACCTCAAAAGAGTCTGTGGGTTGTGGTCCCTTTGGGGCGATTTTTGGGGCTGAACGCATCATTACCGATGCTGGCTGTGAAGTGATTAGCCGCCCATGGATCCAGCGACTGGTGCAAAATGCAGCGGGTGATGCCGGTAGTGCTGGCTGGTTTGCGGTGGTGCTATTGATGTTCCTGTTGTTCCTTGACCCAGAGGTCCGGGCAAAGCCGAAAAAGCTTCTTGATGGCCTATCCCAAGCTGGCACATTGATCGCCACGCTCTATCTCATGTTCCTGACTGTTTCGATCATTGATTTCTGTTTGAAATTCACTGGCCTGCCGACCTTCATTTCGCTTGATGTGCTTGGCGTTCTAAACGAGCTAGGCATTGGCCAAGGCGGCTCGACGATGTTCCAGTTGGTAGCGCTATTCTTGACCATGTTTATGGCCATATTGCTCGGCATGGGGATGCCAGCGGTTCCGGCATATATTAATGTCGCATTGTTGTTGGGGCCGGTTCTAATTGGCCTTGGCATTGCCACTTTCACCGCGCATATGTTCATCTTCTATTTTGCCGTGGCTAGCGCGATCACCCCGCCGGTGGCCCTTGCCGCCTTTGCCGCCTCGACCATTACCAAGGCCGACCCAATGTCGACGGCCTTCTCCGCGGTCAAGTCCGGCATTGTGATGTTCATCATTCCGTTCATCTTTGCGATGTATCCGGAACTTTTGCTCATCGAAGCGGCACAGATTGACGCCTCAAATCCGAGTAGCGCATCAGCCGCCTATCTGCCTGGCTATGATGGCACCATCGATGCTGGGGCACTTGTGCTGGTGCTAGCGCGGCTTGCAATGGCGCTCTATCTGATTTCGAGTGCGCTGGCTGGCTTTGACATAAAGGAGCTGGACTGGGGCGAGATTGCTGTGCGTTTGGGCTTGGCTGTATTGGTCCTCATTAGTATTCCGTCCATCCATATTCCGGCCTTTGCCGCGGCGTTAATGATCATAGCATTCCATTATTGGCGCTCAAAGCGACGTGTTGCATAGGGCGGTGAATGCGTTTTTAGAGTATATTTTGTAGAGGAACTGTAGCCATGAACGATCCAAAATTCACCAGCTTTACGACTGTCGACTTTCTAAGTGACATCGATATGGATAGATGGATTGAATTCGTGGAAGCGACCTCGCCGGAATGGTCCAAGCAGATGAAAAGCCGTGGCCTCATCAAATGGCAGATGACACGCATTTGGAATAAGGGCGAAGTGTATCGGCTGATACTGGTATTTGAATATGAGAACAAGGCGGCGTTCGAGGCCAATCAAGATTATCTAAATAACGTATTTGCCAATCACCCGACGAACCGCGAATTAATGGTAACAGCCAAGGTTAGCGCCAATCGCGGTATCGTTATCATGGATGCCTAATTTGCCTGACTTGCAGTGACGCCTATTCTGGCGCATTCTGTGGGGCAACGATCCCCCCTAGCCAAAAGAGAGACTGACATGCCTAGTTTTGATGTTGTTAGCAAAACCGATATGACCGCCGTAGATAATGCGCTTGCTGGCGTGGTCAAGGAAATTGGTGTGCGCTATGACTTTAAGGGTAGCAAATGCGAGGTGACCAAGACCGATGAAACGATCTTGATCAAAGCCGATGACGAGTTGAAACGGCGCCAGGTCGAGGAGTTACTGGTCGTCCATCT
>JGI26088J50261_1001243_pt1 | contig 13967 bp, 15 predicted proteins | sample SaaInl1SG_22_DNA_FD_50261 | JGI IMG/M metagenome (IMG submission 50261)
GATTCCGATCATGACTATTTGCTTTTGACCAATATACTATTCTTTGCCCACTCGGCGCGCTTGCGGGCTTCATCTCTATCTTTTGCCACTACCGTGACGTGACCCATTTTACGGAAAGGACGGGTCTGCGCCTTGCCGTAAATGTGAATGTTTACTCCAGGCTCCCCAAGCAATTCGTCGTACCCTTGATACACTACATCGCCGCTAAACCCTTCTGCACCTACTAGGTTTGCCATTACACCCGAAGCTTTGAGCTCCGTAGAACCTAAAGGTAGGTCGAGGACGGCGCGAATGTGCTGTTCGAATTGGCTCGTGTAACAAGCTTCAATGGTGTGATGTCCACTGTTATGAGGACGTGGGGCAACCTCATTTACTAGAATTTCTCCTTCCTTCGTGATGAAGAGTTCCACAGCAAGTAGGCCACAGATGTCGTAGGCTTCAGCAGTTTTAATAGCAATCTCTTCTGCTTTGGATTGCATCTCTTGGGAGAGCACAGAAGGGCAGAGCACGTATTCGACTTGGTTAGCCGTTGGATGGAACTCTTGATCTGCCACAGGGAAGGTCTTCACTTCGCCACTTTCGTTGCGGGCGACAATAACACTTACTTCTAGTTCAAAGTCCACAAACGCTTCGAGCATGCCCGGGGCATCTGGGATATGTTGTACATCTTCTTCGCTGCGACAAACCACCACGCCAAAACCGTCGTATCCACCGGTGGCAGCCTTCCACACAAAGGGGAGGGGCCAGCGGTCGCGAGCAGCTTCAAAGCCGGCCTTACCTGGGACCATCTCAAAGCGTGAGGTGGGTATGTTGTGGTCGGCGTAGAATTGTTTTTGCTTGGTCTTGTCCTGGATGAGCTCGAGGCTATCTGGGTTTGGGTGTACTTTTTTGCCTTGGGTACGCAGGTCTCTCAATGCTTGTACGTTGACTGCTTCAATCTCAATACATACGGTATCACAATCGGCAGCAAATGCCATGACGGTATCGTAATCTTGAAGTGAACCTACTTGAAATTCGTTGGCTCCAAACTGGCCTGGAGCATCTGGGGAAGGATCAAGGACTTTCGTGCGGATGTCAAACTTGCGAGTAGAATAGAGCATCATTTTGCCCAATTGGCCTCCGCCTAATATTCCCAATTTGTAATCCGTAGAGAAAATATTCTTTGCCATGAATGCCCTTGTTTTTCGCAAAGGTACTATTTGCTAGAGGAATGCGCTCTATTCTGCTACCTCGACTTGAGCGATCAAAGGGATGGTGTATTGCTTCTTCGATCCTACTTCTTCTACAAGCGCTCTTGTTCTTCGCTTTTCAAGCTTTTTGAAACGACGGCCTTTGAAGCTAAAAATGGTTCCAATTTGAATGTCTCCCAGCAACAGAACCTCTTCTTCGCTATCGAGTTGGAGCACTACTTTTTGCAATTGTGGGTCACCTCCCACAGCACTCTTGGGCTTAGCTGCATGATAGAGAATAGCTTTATGGTACTCTTTGGGAAAATTGCATTGCTCAGCCATCTCAGTAAGCATCTGTCCGAACATGGTCTTCCATTCAACACCGTGTGGTGCCGCTTTACCTCCGTAAGCATTCCACACCTTGAGATGTGCGATTTCGTGGACCAATGTCGTTAAGAATTGGTACTTACCTAGGTTGCTGTTTAATGTGATTTTAGCACGAGATCCTTTTCTTGGGGGACGGAAATCTCCTAGCTTGGTTGCTCTTGGCCGGTGAACGGCTAAATCAAAGGCCTCGTCCTGGAGCCATTTCTCAAGAAGAGGGAGCACTTCTGCCGAAGGCAAATAGGGCAAAAGTGGTTGTAAATTCATTAGCCTACCTGAGTAGTTTCAATGGCTGAGAATGACGGGCAATCGCAATCCTTAGCTGTTCCACAGCTACTTAGAGCAAGTGCTAGTAATACGATAGAAATAGTGGCAATTCTCTTCATAACATAGGAGTTTGTCCTTCAAAGAAACTGTAAATTAGCCATATGATCACGAAATTTTTCCAAGGAATTGGTGCCTATGGCGTTTTAATGACGAAAGTTTTTCGACGTCCCGACCGTTGGAGTCTTTTCTATCGTTCTACGATAAAGGAAATTCAACTTTTGGGAATAGACTCCATTGGTATCGTAGTGATTTTGTCCGTTTTTATGGGGGCGATTGTTACTATTCAAACGGCCTTTCAATTGAGTGATGATCCACTGATCCCAACCTATTACATTGCCATGGCAACCAGAGAGTCTATTACTCTTGAGTTCAGTCCTACGGTGGTTAGTCTTATTCTTGCTGGAAAGGTAGGTTCGAACATTGCTTCTAGTTTGGGGACCATGCGCGTTTCCGAGCAGATTGATGCATTAGAAGTAATGGGAGTGAATAGTGCTAGCCATCTCATTTTGCCTAAAATAGTAGCCCAACTGTTCTTCAATCCTATACTCATCCTAATGTCTATGTTCCTCGGTTTGTGGGGCGGTGCAATGGCGGGTGATTTATTAGGTCTTATTGCGTTTCAAGAGAGTATCAGTGGGTACCAATTAGAATTTATAGTATTTGAAAACATCATATACGGTTTAATCAAATCTGTCGTGTATGCCTTTGTTATAGGCTCGGTTAGCGCCTATTGTGGATATACAGTAAAAGGTGGTGCCGTCGAAGTTGGGGTAGCCAGTACAAACGCAGTAGTACGTTCGTGTTTGACCATTATCCTATCGAATTATGTTCTAACCGATCTATTACTCAACTAATGATTCAGGCAAAAGGCATACACAAGAGTTTCGGCGAGAACTACGTCCTTAAGGGAGTGGATGTCGATTTTCATCAAGGTGAAACTAACCTAATCATAGGACGCTCTGGTTCAGGAAAGACCGTGTTTCTAAAAACTATATTAGGTCTGCATCAGCCAGATAAGGGCGATATTATCTATGACGGTGAGGTGCTTGGTGAAATGACTAAGCAACGCTTTAAGAAGCTACGTCAGGAGATCGGTATGGTTTTTCAAGGCGGAGCCCTGTTCGACAGTATGACAGTGGCTCAGAACATCCGTTTTCCGCTGGAGATGTTTTCTTCTATGACGGAGCACGAGATGGATAAGCGTGTAAGGTTTGTAATGGATCGCGTTCGTCTCGAAGGCGCCGATGATAAGTTTCCAAGTGAAATTTCTGGGGGTATGCAGAAGCGGGTAAGTATCGCTCGTGCCATATCGATGAGCCCGAAGTACTTATTTTGTGATGAGCCAAATTCAGGTTTAGATCCAGAGACNGCGATTGTTATTGATCAGCTTATCCATGAGATCACACATGAGTTCGGGATGACAACCATCGTAAATACCCACGACATGAACTCTGTTTTGGAGATTGGCGATCACGTCATCTTTATGAAAGAGGGTCACAAAGTTTGGGAGGGCAATAGCTCAGAGGTACTTAAATCAACGAATGCGGATGTTGAGGAATACGTCTTCAAATCCAAGCTCTTCAAGCAAGTTCGCCAGGCGTTGCGCTAATTGNNGCGCCTCTTATTCAAAAACAACATTTAAAGCCATAAAAAAACCGGGACGCTTGCGCGCCCCGGCTGGGTATTTTGTGTTTAAGCAAGTAAGGATTACTTGATTGTGATGCGCTCTACAGTGTTCACGCCTTCGCCTTCCACTGAAAGGATGTACATCCCTTTAGCGTTATTGCTTAGGTCGATCACTTTGCGCTCGCCTGCAACGAAGTTCTCGTTAGACGCGTAAACTACTTGGCCTAATACATCAACTACAGTTACTGTAGCATCAGTCGTTGCATCTAGCTCTACATTAACCACACCGTTAGATGGGTTAGGGAAGATAGATACTGAGGTCAATTCTGCATCTTCAAAACCGATAGTTGAAGTACCAGAAGCAGTTACAGAGATCAAGTGTGAGTAGCTCATGTTGATGCTCGTTTGGTCGTTTCTCCAATCAGATGGCGATACCCATGCAGCGTAACGAGTAGTGTTAAACAAGAAGTTCGAACAGTTCGTAGAAGTACTGTCGTAATCTTGGATAAAGTAACCCTGCGGTGCAGAAGTGTTTCCTTCTCTGTAGTAGTAGAAGTAGAACGGGTTGATATCACCAGTGTTGTTAGAGTAGTCGATAGTATCAGAAGTAGACGCGCCACCTGGCAAGTACTCAATGAAGATGCCCAATAGCTCGTCGCCCATCATTGATAGACCACCGTTAGGTACTTCAACACCTACTACAGCAACACCACTATCTGCAGTGCTTAAGGCGTAATCGATAACAACAGTGTTAGAAGCAGTTACCCCACCAGCATTTCCGTTGTCAGAGCTACCAGCGTAAGCCATAGTCTTAGCAGTTGCCTGTGCCGCTGGGTCTAGAGCAGCCCAAGTTCCAGCGTTGTACTGAACACCAGAGAATGGTGAAGAGAAACCGTTCGCACCTTTAAAGATTGTGAAACGAATAGAATCAGAGTTGTTACCATTGAAGATGTCGTAACCACCGATCACGTATAAAGAGTCAATGCTGATCTGATCAGTTTCATTAAATTCGTTACCGCCCCAACCGTAGTAGTTGAAGTCGTATAGCGCTCCTACAGCGTGGTTGTAAGAGTAACCAGGAGTACCGTCAGAGTAAACGATCACAGTAGTAGAATCTGGCGTAGTTGTAATTGCACCAAGAGTCATGTCTGAGCTGTAGAACTGGTACAAGAAGTCAGTGTAATCGTAGTTATTGTCGATAGCACCACCTCTTTTAAGGATGATATCCTCAATTTTTTCTTTAGCAGCAGCGTCAGGGGTGATTTCAGTCTGCAACAATTTGTTCACCATTGCGTCTTGAGCGAAACCGTTCAACCCGAATGCAACAGCAGCAAGGAGTAAAACTTTTTTCATAAATAGTTCTTTAAATGAATTGAACTCCTAAGATAGAAAAACATCACAGAATTAGCGCTTGCGAACCATCATTATTCCGTCGCGTACACTCAATATGACTTGCTCCACTCGAGGGTCTTCGGCAATGTGCTTGTTTAATGCTAAAATAGCCTTGGTGTCTTTATCATTTGCGGCCAATTCTTCCACTACTTTACCAGACCATAAAATGTTGTCAACTAGCATAATACCCCCACTTGGCATTTGTGGAACGAGTAGTTCGTAGTACTCCATCAACCCTCTTTTGTCGGCATCCAAAAAGATGAAGTCCCAAGGGCGCTGGAGCTTTTTAAGTACGTCNCCTGCAGGCCCTATGTGAAGNTTCATCTGATTGAATCGAGGGTTAAGCTTCCAGTATTTGAGAATAATCGATTCTAATTCTTCGTTGATCTCAACCGCATGGAACTCNCCTTCGTCTGCCAATCCTTCCACTAAATAATGGGATGCATAGCCAGTAAATGTGCCTACTTCAAGGATGAACTTCGGGCGCATCATGGTGGTAAACATCTTGAGAATCTGACCTTGAACGTGTCCGCTGAGCATGCGTGGCATGATCACTTTCACCCAGGTTTCACGTTCCAATTCATTCAGGAATTCCGGTGCTTTCGTGGTGTGCTCACTAATGTATTTGTGGAGGTCGTCGCTTAAAAATTCCATGGCCCTAAGCTTTTGTATATACCAGAGTAAATGCCTTTTCCTTGTCGAGGTAGGCATTGGCTACACGAATAAGGTCATCAGTATTCAAACTGCGAATTTGATCCGCGACATACTCGAATGTGCTTACCTTCCCGAAGTGCAAAAGTGCACGNGCTGCTCCGATAGCACTATTTAGGCCATTTTCCTCAGCCAGGGCCATTTGACCTATGAATTGGTTCTTTGCCTTGCTTAATTGTAAGGTGCCTAAGGGTTGCTTCTGGAATCTCTCTACTTCTTTGAAAACTAAAGCCTCCGCCTTTTTAGTTTGCTGTGGATCACACCCTAAATAAATACCCAACATACCTACATCGCTGTAGAGATTCATGTAGCTCTCGATATTATAGGCGATCCCGTGTTTTTCNCGGATATTNAAACCTAAGCGACTGTTCATAGCAGGACCGCCAAGAACGTTATTCAACAGCAATAAAGCTCTACGGTCTTTAGAGTGTATGCCNGGAATGCGCCAGCCGGTCATGAAGTGATCCTGGAATTGGGCCTCAGGGCTAACAATACGCTCAGCTTCATTGCTGGGCTGGTAAGATGCTTGCCAATCACTACCGGCAGGAGACCACTGGCCAAAATATTGCAGGAGCATGGCCTCCATGCGTTCCAAACCAAATGGCCCCGTGACGGCCACTTTGATTCGGTCTGCAGTATAGGTTCTCGATCTAAATTCAAGAATATCCGCTTTCCCGAGACCGTCTACGCTTTCGGGAGTTCCCAAGATATTTCTTCCCAAACCATCTCCCTTGAAAANGAGGTCTTCGAAATCGTCGAATATGCGTTCNGACGGGCTGTCTTTATAGCTAAATATCTCGTCTTTAATGACGTCTTTTTCCTTGGCTAACTCCTTCTCCGGGTAAGTGCTTTCAATCAGCACATCGCTGAGAAGGTCCATTGCCCTGCGGACATCGCCTTTTAAAAAGCTTGCATGGATGATGGTTTCTTCTTTCGTGGTATAGGCATTGAGCTCTCCGCCAACATCATCTAATCTGCTTAAGATGTGATATGCTTTTCTGCTTTTGGTGCCTTTGAAAAGATTGTGCTCGATAAAGTGGGCAAGGCCCTGCTGGTGTTCGAGCTCATCTCTAGAGCCTGCCTTGATGGCTACTGCGATATGAGCTACAGTGCTTTTCTTGTATTGAAAAGAGCATTGCAGTCCGTTGGGTAAAGTGAAAACTTGATTGGGTTTCATCAGCCTTGATCCAATACTTCGAGGACAGTGCGGAATGCAAGGGCGTGTTCGCCCCATGCTTTTGCACTTTTATTGCGAAGCTCATTTGCATACATCTGCATATAGAGTTTAATGCTCTCTAAATCGGCGGCGCGGTATTGAATGCTATAGCTTGGATGATCTTGTTCTTGTTCTGGAAAGACCTGAGTGAATAGGTAAGATTTGAACATACCTGTCTCCATGACTTCTGGTATGTGCTCTTCCTTCATCCATTTTATCCAGCGCTCTTCTACCACTGGGTTCACTACGACAGTTACATTGTATATGTGTTCACTCATGGGGCAAAGGTACGATACATTGTACGCGCTTTCTCGGTATAGAACCCATTAGNATATTTCAATAAGTAATTTTCTACAGCGTCCTTAGCTTGCTGAGATTCAAGGTTGAAAAGAGCTTTGGCATAATAGAAATAGGCCTCTTGTTTCCACATGCCTTCGCCTGCTGCATTTTGTAAGGTGAGGAAAGTATTGGCAGCATTTCCATCCTGGCCCAATTCCAATTCAAGCTTCCCCTTCTTCAACAATAGGTCGTCATAAACTTCATTGGCGAGCAAAATTTTCTCAGCGCGCTGGTAGGCCTGTAAGGCTTCCTCTTTTTGACCCATCACCTCTAGAAGCATGGGCTTTCGAATGATTTGCAAACCTTCATAAAGGGTGTCCTCCACGGAATTGGCTGCGATTAAAAGCGCATTTTCAAGAGCGTCATTGGCAATTTCCTTCGAGGTTGATTTCAACAACACTTCGAGCTGCGTCTTCGCCCACGGGATATCTCCGTCATAAAAGGCACACATGGCTCTGGCCAATCGGCTCTCATCACCTTGCTTAGAATCTCCCAACAAGGTTTCAGCCCGTGCATATTCAATCAGTGCTCTGTCAAAGTTGCCTAGTACCTGAAGCATTCCAGCATAGCTCTTGTAGGTAAGTCCTTCCATGAGTGGACGGGGGTATCTTGCGCGCAGATCAGCCATTGTATTTGCATAGGCCGCCACTGAGCTGCTATCCATAGTCTTGCGCTGCATTCGGTATTCCTCTCTCGCTAATTCCCATCCAAAACAATTACCACATTCGCTGCCGCCAAAGTCCATAACCAAGTCATCAGCTTTTGCTTTATCATGCGAGATTAACACTTCAAGCTGTTCCTCGAGCGCCTGGTTCAACCAGCCACCCTGCATCCCCCTTGGGCGGGAGTAAATCATGAAATTATAGACTTCGGCCGCTAAGGAGTAATTATCAGCCTCGCGAAGATCACGAGCAATACTAATGAACTCATTCGCTCGAAAATCATCGCTTTTGGCTTTTGCTTTTAGCCATCTGAAGGCTCGGTCATATTCTCCTAGTTCTCTGTATACAAAGAGCAAAAGGCTCTCGAACACACCGACGTTACCGCCCGCTTGGATGCGCGAAATAAGGGCAGATTTTGCAGCTGCTGCATGGTTGCCTGCTTCGTCGTCACCAATATTTTGGGTGATGCGTAATTTGATACTATTCAGATAACCTCTATTCTCATCAATAGCCTTGAGGTAGGCTGCATATTGGGCATCTATTTCACCAAGCTGGGCATAGAGCCCGGCCCGTTCGAAGGAAACATTCAGTTTGGGTTGACGTTGCTCGGCCAATTCATATATGCCCACCGCTTCTTTAAGCAAGCCATATTTCTCAAGCACTCTCGCTACGGAGCGTGAAGAGTAGGGGTTTTTTATTACCTGAAGCTCGATATCTTCCCAATCCGGACCTCGCTTTCCTGATTTCTGGCTGAGCACCCAATAATCTACAGTGTATTGAGGGCGGGCATCACCGAAGCGTTTGCTCTGTTTTCGTACAACCTTTAGGGCTCCTGATGTATCATTATTCAGTAAATACGCATCGAGTAATTTCTCGTATGCAGGCCCTTGCGGATTCGCCGCATAAATGGGTTCTAAACAAGTAACGGCATCACGGTATTTGCCTTGCATGACAAGGGTATCACAATAGCGAATATTCATCTTGGGTTGAGACTTTTGTGCCCAACCACAGAGAGGAATAAGGAAAAGAAGTAAGAGTTTATTCAGCCGCATTAGTCGCTAAGATATAGTTCTTCAGCGAGTCTAATTCTTCCACAAGATCCTCGTGCTTACGAAGACATTCAAAGCAGGCACCATAGCTCTTGTTCACACGGCGGTCAGCATCCCTCAATGCAAATGCCTCATCGTTGAAATACTTCACAGCATTAACGCTATCTAGTATTCCACTTTCAATAGTAGAGCGAAGGGTAGAGAGTTGCGTACTGTTATATTTTGGGTCCAATCCACTGGTGTAACTTCCAACCACGCGTCCGTAGTATTTGACACATTCGTCCATCTGAAATAGGGGGCCAGTAAACATCTTTTTTGGAACACCTAGCTCCATCATCTCATCAACCTGAGCGAGGAAAAAGACCTGTAGATCTCCCATTTCTAGATAAGCGTCGGCCACCCGTGCACTGTCTACACTGGAAATAACGGCTTCATGGCTCTCACTTAAGACAACCATTGAGTCTAACCTACTGACCATCTCAACTTGCCAAGGTTCCTGCTGCGAGCAAGAGGTTATTCCAAGAGAAAGAAGAGCTAGAAAGAGTAGGTTGCGCATTATTTTATAATATCAAATCCTGTGTATGAGACTAGTGCTTCAGGAATCTTAATCCCTTCTGGCGTTTGATGATTCTCCAATAATGCTGCCAAAACTCGCGGAAGTGCCATTGCAGAACCGTTTAGTGTATGGCAAAGCTGTGTTTTACCATTTTCGTCCCTGTAGCGAAGCTTGAGACGGTTCGCCTGGAAGGTTTCAAAGTTAGATACAGAGCTTACTTCTAACCAGCGCTCTTGAGCGGCACTGTACACTTCAAAGTCATAGGTCAATGCTGAAGTAAAACCAGCATCGCCGCCACAAAGGCGCAGAATGCGGTACGGCAATTCTAACTTGTCTAAAAGGCTCGCAACGTGTGCTACCATTTCGTCCAACAGTGCATAAGAGCTTTGAGGGTCGGTGATGCTGACAATCTCAACCTTATCGAATTGGTGCAATCGGTTCAATCCGCGTACATCTTTCCCGTAAGAACCTGCTTCGCGGCGGAAACAAGGCGTGTATCCTGTGCTCTTGATTGGGAAATCTGCAGCTTTTACAATCTCGTCACGGAAGATATTGGTGATTGGAACTTCGGCAGTTGGGATAGCATATAGTCCGTCCAATGGCATCTCGTACATCTGTCCTTCCTTATCGGGAAGCTGACCTGTTCCGTAGCCTGAAGCAGCATTTACAAAATGTGGCGGCTGGTATTCTGTGTACCCAGCAGCTCTGTTCTCATCTAGAAAAAAGTTAATCATAGCGCGCTGAAGACGTGCACCGTGATTCACATAAACTGGGAAGCCAGCACCGCTGATCTTCACTCCTAATTCAAAGTCGATGAGGTTGTACTCAGAAGCTAAATCCCAGTGCGGCTTAGCGCCTTCGTGCAAGGTTGGGATTTCGCCTTTACGGCTTACCTCTTCATTGTCGTTTTCGTCCTTTCCGGTGGGAACACTATCGTGAGGAACGTTAGGTAGGGTGAGGATGAGTCCGTGTTCTTTGTCTTCCAAGCTTTGAAGCTCTTCGCTCAAAGATTTGATTTCCTGCTTTAAGGCTCCTGTTTGTGCCTTGAGGTCATTTGCCTCAGCGCCTTTTCCAGATTTGAATAACTGGCCAATTTCTTTAGCTAACGAATTACTCGTTGCCTGCTTTTCCTCCATTTGATGACGGATAGCTCGGCGCTCGGCATCAATCTCTATGAGGTCATTTATGGTCTGAGTGGCATCAATACCTCTCTTCTTCAGTCCTTCGATGATAGCCTCTGGCTCTTGTCTAATTCGCTGAATCTGCAGCATAATCTCTGGGTTTAGGCCTCTACGGCTATGACGCGCTCTATCTCAGGCGCATATTTTTTAATCGTTGTTTCAATGCCACCTTTCAGGGTGAAGTCGCTTACTTTACAGCCAACACAAGCGCCATGGAACCTTACCTCTACGGTGCTTCCATCTACTTTCACAAGGCTTACATCCCCGCCGTCATTGGCTAAGAATGGACGAACCTCGTCCAGGGCTTTTTCAATCTTTTCTGTCAGCGTACTCACTCTCTTAATGCTATTTAGTTGAGCATCCCGCCATCGTTGTGATGCGGACAATCTCTGTTGGCGGTAAATTCTCGTTGCGCTTGGCAACTTCGCTTACAATATTACGAGCGATTTCCTCAAAAGCCAACGGAATATTCGTTCCCTCTTGAAGTGCAGCTGGGCGACCTACATCACCTGCTTCGCGGATGCTTTGTATCAAAGGCAACTCTCCTAAGAATGGCACGTCCAAAGACTTCGCCATGTTTCGAGCACCTTCTTTACCAAACAAGTAGTATTTATTATCCGGTAATTCTGGCGGCGTGAAGTAGCTCATATTTTCTAGGATCCCCAATACTGGAACATTGATTTGATCCATTTGGAACATTGCCACCCCTTTGCGACAATCCGCCAAGGCAACTTTCTGTGGAGTACTTACAATTGCAGCACCCGTCACCGGAACGTTCTGAACCATACTCAAATGAATATCACCGGTACCAGGAGGCAAATCGATCAGCAAAAAGTCCAATTCTCCCCAATGGGTATCGTGAATCATCTGCGTCAACGCCTTCGTTGCCATGGCCCCGCGCCAAACAACTGCTTGATCCATGTTTGCGAAGAACCCGATGGACATAATCTTAATGCCATATCCATCTACTGGTCCCATCTTGTTCTTGCCCTCTACATTGACGGTCATCGGCTTGGCGTGCTGAATGTCAAACATCAACGGCGCCGAAGGACCATAAATATCTGCATCAATCAACCCGACCTTGAAACCCATTTTCTTCAGAGCGATAGCAAGGTTAGCNGTCACGGTGCTCTTTCCAACACCNCCCTTGCCTGAAGCAATGGCAATGATGTTCTGAACACCNGGAATTGGAGCCCCTTTGATNACGTTAGACGCTTCTTCCTTCGCTTTTTCACTGACGGTAACATTCACAACCACCTTTGCCTTGACGTTTACTTCGTCATGGATGGCTTTCATGATATCAACCTCCAATTTCTTTTTCGCCTGTAGGGTAGGGCTGATGCTTTCTGCATCGATGATTACCTCGTCACCGAAAACTTGGATATTGCGAACTAACCCTGCAGCAACAATGTTTTCTGCTTTGGTGGTGCTTACCTTTTCAAGTGCCTTTTGGATATCAGATTTTTTCATGCTCAAAGAATTCTGTTGCAAAAGTAATAACCACTACATTCACCACATCGTTCAATGCCCATGGATTCCAAGGATACTTTATTTATTACCGGCGCGACAGGCCAGTTAGGGTCCTTTCTTCTAGCCGAGCTTCTTGGTTACCTTTCTTCTGATGGTCATTCCGGTCCAATTCTTTGCGCAAAACGCTCTACTTCGTCCACTTCCCAGCTTGAAATGACCGAGCACTTCCTCGATCTAAAGTCTGGTCAGCTCACAAGTGCTCCTAATGTTCATTGGGTGGAATGTGATATAAGCGATGCGCATCAGGTACAGGATTGTATCCAGGAATACTGTGAAGCAAACAAAATTGGCCTTCCTACTGAAATCATCCACGCAGCGGCCACGATCAACATTAGTCCATCAGCCCCTCAAATCACAAACAATGAGCTACTTGCGGATCAGATGGTGCTATTGGCTGAATTGCTTTCCATTTACCACTTTACCCACATCAGTTCCATTGCGGTTATGGGTGGTGCAGCTCCGCTAGGCGAAGAAGAAACCATTGGTCCGGAGCACTTTCATCCCAACAGGTCAGATGCTTTTTTGTCTAACTATGCCTTGGGTAAAATAGCGAGTGAGCTTAGGGTTTGGGCGGCACAGGCCGAAGGGCTATCTATTTCCATCATCCGTCCAGGAGTGATTTTGGGTATGGGGCCAAAAGCGAATGCGCCTCAAGAATTATGGCTACGTGCCATGCAGTCCAAACGCCCAATAGCCACAGACGGCTCCTCAGGTGTGGTTGACGTACGGGACGTTGCTGCCATTGCAGTGAAAACACATCGTAAAAGAATCCAGGGCCCTACTATTGCTGTAGCTGAAAATTTGCCTTTTTACGAATTAATCGAAAAGATGAATGCGGTGATGGGCAATGGAAACAAAGTGAATGTGTTTCACGCCGAACCCTGGTTAGATCGCATGCGTGCATTGGGATTCTTGAGCAAGGTTCCTGGAATTGGTAAGTTCTTCACTCCTCAAATAAGAATCATGCTTTTCTCTAAGACCAAATTTGACGGTGGGAGTGGAGCTGAATTGGTTCCATATCGAAAGGTGAGTGAAACCATCGAAAATTTTGGCAACTATCTAAACAAAGTTTGGAGATAAAAAAAGAGCTGCACCAATGGTACAGCTCTTCTTTGAGTCTAAACGAGTTTGCTATTAAGCGTTTGGTACAACGCTAACGTAGCTCTTGTTGTCTTTTTTCTTGCGGAACTCAACTTTACCGTCAACTAGTGCGAACAATGTATGGTCTTTACCTACACCTACGTTCTCACCAGGATTGTGCTTCGTACCACGTTGACGTACGATGATGTTTCCTGCGATTGCTTCTTGGCCACCAAAGATTTTGATACCCAATCGTTTACTTGCTGATTCGCGTCCGTTTTTCGAACTACCGACACCTTTCTTGTGAGCCATATCTTACTTATTTTTCTGCTTTAGCTTCTGTTTTCTTAGGAGCTGCTTTTTTAGCTGCTGGCTTCTTAGCTGCTGCTTTTGGAGCTGCTTCCTTTTCTTCAGTTGCTTTCGCTGCAGCTTTCTTAGCTGGAGCTTTAGCAGTGATTTTATTAATAGTAATAGAAGTGAACATCTGACGGTGACCGTTCATCTTTTGGTAACCTTTACGACGCTTTTTCTTGAATACAAGAACTTTATCGCCTTTCACTTCGCCGTTTACGGTAGCTTCTACTTTAGCTCCGTCTATAACTGGGGCGCCAACTTTTACATCACCTTTATCTTCAATGAGAAGTACACGGTCGAATTTTACTTTCTTCCCTGCCTCAACATTCAAGCGGTTTACGTACAAGCGTTGGTCTTTCTCAACTTTGTATTGAAGCCCTGCTATCTCTAC
>JGI26088J50261_1001246_pt1 | contig 13952 bp, 12 predicted proteins | sample SaaInl1SG_22_DNA_FD_50261 | JGI IMG/M metagenome (IMG submission 50261)
ATTAAATGTTGCACCTGGCTCTACAGATAGTTTCCCAATTTGCACTTCTCCTTCTATATGTGCAGACGAACGCAGGTTTAGTGTGTTTGAAACGTTTAAGGTTCCTTTGAACTTCCCTTCTATATCCGCATTATCACAGTTTAAAACGCCTTCTAAAGCTCCTGTTTTACCGATGACAACTTTGCCTGAAGTCGTCAAAGAACCATTGATAACCCCTTCGATTCGAAAGTCGCCTTCACTTGTTAAATCGCCCGTAAAAACTGTCCCTTGAGCAATTGTGTTTTGTTGAGAAAATGAATTCGAGTTTGATTTTTTGTTTTCTACAAACATAGATTTCGTTTTTAATTAATTGTTTCTAAATAGGATTCTAAATTTTTATGAATTTGAACCGTTTGATAGTTTTTGGACGAAATTCCAAAAAATGGTCTGGATATTTCAAGATCATTTTTGTCTTTTAAAATCTCTGCAAATCCAAATGCACCTTGAACACTTTTTAAACCATGAACGACCACAAATATAGTGTTTGTATCGTAACGATCCTTAGAAACACTCAATTTAAAATAGTCAACATCCTCAATAGCAGTGCTTAGAGTTTCTTTAAACTCCTTAATCTCATCTGCTTCAGACGCCTCAAATTTAAAAATAGTTTTGAAATTCGTTTGAGTTGAGTCCTGAACAAACTCCGCCCTTTCAAGTTGAGGAATTACAGTTTCGTACATACGTGCCGCTTTTTTGCCTTCAATACTACTTGGATAATTTAATGCAACAAAATTCAAGCCTTCCTTATAGGCTTCAAAGCCAAATAATCGCGCTTTAGCAGTTACTTTTAAAAGCTCTAACTTTGGTACAATTTGATCGCCATCCAGTCGAATAATCTGTAAATCACAGCCTTCAATTACCTGTTGGTATTCGCCCAACTCAAACTGCGCATATAAATTATTATAACGTGTTTCGGGACTATTCTCGTTATTTGCCAGAGCCGACTCTGGGTTTAACAAAATTTCTGCATATCGAGAATCTGGATGGTTTTCAATAATGTCACTTTTAATAAGTGCCTGCAAACGCTTAAGGTCTAATAATGCATATAATTTATATAGATTATATTTTGCTGGCAAAACAAGACGCTCTTCGGGGTTTTGTTTCAACAATTGCTCAAGCTTATCTTGGGCAAGTTTATGCTCCTTAAACTTATCTTTATATATCAGACCCAACTGGTAATAGGCAAAATTCCGTTCTTTAGAGATGCTGTCTAGCACTTTTTCTTGGGTTGGAAGTTGTGCTAGATAATATTCCACTGAGAAACGTTTCTGTTGTTCTTCTTCTGATGTCTTTGTAATTTCATCAACTTCCTTTAAATCCGATTGTGCGGATTTACTAGACCAGCGCCAATTGGTTTCTAAAGCACGATCGCCCCATATTCTAATAAATTCATTCTTTCCAAACGCTACTGTTGTTGGATTATAAAAATAAAATGATTTTCCTTTTTTAGTGACTGAGTTTTGAGAGGCTCCAAATGCGTTTTCAGAAGATTGAACAGCTTTTTTTAATGCTTCTGATTTCAAGGTTTCAATATAGGATTGAAAATAGGTTTCTTTTTCTGTATCAGACATCGCGACTACACTTAAAATACTATCATTTGCTTGTGCGATAGATTCGTAATAAATGACATCCTCTAAATTGTCTCGTTTGCGTTTGATAGCACGGTACGGTTTACTGTTTTCTACGAGTTTTAATAAGGTGCTGTCATAATAAGATCCTGCCAAACTGTACTCCGAATAATCAAAATTTAAATCTCCTAAAATTTGGTAGTTTTTCGCTGTCAAATAATCGTCTTCGGAGTTGGTTCGTAAGGATTTATTGAAATAAGAAATGGCTATTGAATCGGATTGATTCTGAAGTTTATATTGCGCAATTTGATGGTAAATTCTATCTAAAAAAGGTCTGTTTTCTCTGTTGGTTTCTAAATCTTCTAAAAGATCTTGAAGGGCGATTTTATCTCCATTTTTGGGGTCAAAATTTTTAATTTTCTCTAAATGAGCGTTAATCATATAAGCTCTTGGACTTCTCCGATTGAGGCCAATCACCTTATCAAACGCAAGGTTGGCGCTGTCTTTTTTACCTAAAGTAGAATAGAGCTGACCTTCAATAAAATAAAAGCGCCCACGTTGTTCGTTGTTTTTGGTAAGCCGCGAAGCCACTTGTAACTGTGTAATTGCACTGTCTAAGGATTTGGTTGTAATGTAGGCTTGTGCTAAGGTTGAAGATGCTTCTACCATATCGTGTTTAGACAACTCCTCCAATTCTATTAGTTTCTTTAGGTTTTGAATCGCAACTTCTTCGTTTTGAAGGCGAAGGTTCGTTTTAGCGCGCCAAATTTTGGCTAAATTTATATTGCTACTTGCAGGATATTTGAACAAAATATAATTGAATGCTTCTATTGCAGGTATAAAACGGTTATCAAAATAACGGGCTTTTCCCAATAACATATAAGCTTCGTCAATTTGAGGGTTTTTTTCTTTTCCCTTAATATTCATCCCATGTTTTTGGATGGCTTTTACGGCTTTTACTTCGGCAAGTTCAATGCTTGGGTTTTTTGCTGTATTATTTAAAGTAATGGCATCGGTCGTTTGTAAACGTTCAATAGGAAGAATTTCCCAATAGTTATCTTTATAGGTAGTAATAACAGCGTTTTTCCCTGATTCCAAAGCTACATTCCCATTAAAGAGAACATTATACTTTGTGTTTACAGAGTGCCAAGAGCGGTTTAGGAAACGATCTTTTTTCCTAGAACAACTTGAAACAGTTGAGAGTATTAGAACCCCAATAATTATATAACTAAAAATGTTTTTCAACAGAAACGGGTTTGTTTATTCATAACTCAAAGATGGCACGTTATCGTATGCAAGGACGTAAAAATAATCATCTTTTTGAAGAAAACTAGTAAAATATAGTGTTTTGAGTTAAATTATCAAACCCTCCATTTTAATTTTGGGGAAGTCTTAACAGATGATTCCCTTAAATCTTTCTTATTTTTGTTTAAAAAAATTTCATGGCGCTATTTCATTCTCTAAAAATAAAATCCCTTTTAAGACAAACCGACAAAGCGGTAAGCATCACTTTTGAGGTTCCCACATCCTTAAAAACTGACTTTGAGTTTTCGGCTGGTCAATACATTACTTTAAAATCAATGATTGACGCTAAAGAAGTTCGTAGGGATTATTCTCTAAGCTCTAGTCCTCACAGTGAATTGCTAACGGTAACTGTTAAGGAAATTGAAAACGGTTTGTTTTCATCCTATGCCAATACACAATTAAAAGTTGGTGACATACTTGAAGTAGGAACTCCTAAGGGACGCTTTGTTTATAATCCAAAAACAGACTCTGAACATACAATTGTTGCCTTTGCTGCAGGAAGTGGAATTACACCTATAATGAGTATTGCTCAAACAGTGCTAGAAACAAAAACAGACACAAGATTTGTGTTGATTTATGGAAATAAAAGTCCCAAAGAAACCATTTTTTATGATGCGATTTTAAAGCTAAAAACACTATATAACGATCGTTTTAAGGTGCAGTTTATCTTTAGTGAATCTGATGAAGACGAGGCGTTGTTTGGGCGTATTGATAGCGGAAACATTCAGTACATTCTTAAAAATAATTTTTCTATCCATGACTCTCAAAAGTTTTATTTGTGTGGTCCCGAAGGAATGATCAATTCCGTAAAAACTATTCTAACAGAAAAAGGGGTTGAACCGTCTAAAATTCTATTTGAATTGTTTACGGCTTCTGCTGTGGAATCAACCAGCGTAAGTACTAACGAAGGAGATTCGAACATTACAATTTTAGTGGATGAAGAAGAAACGACTTTAGTAATGTCGCAACAACAAACCATTTTAGAAGCCGCTCTTGCAAATGATAGTAATGTCGCAACAACAAACCATTTTAGAAGCCGCTCTTGCAAATGATCTCGATGTTCCGTATTCCTGTCAAGGGGGTATTTGTAGCAGTTGTATTTGCCGAGTGACTGAGGGAACTGCAACAATGCGACAAAATAATATCTTAACAGATAATGAAGTTGCAGAAGGTTTGGTTTTAAGCTGTCAAGCGGAGCCAACCTCAACGACTATCAAAGTTGATTTTGACGATATTTAAAGTGTCTCTTGAACCGTTTTTATAACGGTTTCAACTGTAATGGTTTGCATTGCAAACTCATACCCTTCGGGGTACCTGTTTCCATAAATTGAGGTTGGTATTTTGGGATATTTATCTTTATCGGATAGTATATTATTCGTCTCTTTTTGATGAAAGGGAGCAAAGCCCGCAGAGGGATGTGTAACGCCCCAAAGCGTGACTACATTGACTCCGAGCATCGCCGCCATGTGTCCATTACTAGAGTCCATAGAGAGCATCACTTTTAAATTAGAAATAATATCTAATTCTTGTTCCAAACTAAATTTACCCGCGACACAAAATACATTTGAATATTTGGAGGCAATCGCTTCTAGTTGTTTCGTTTCATTTGCTCCTCCTCCAAACAATAGCACTTTTGACTCTGTTTCGAGTTTAGCAATTACTTGATCCATTTTTGAAATGGGATATGTTTTGGAAGCATAGGCTGCAAAGGGTGCAATCCCAATAACGGAATTAGAAAACCCTCCAAGCTCTTTTGTGATTGCAGTCTCTAATGGCTTAGGAGCAGGAAAAGAGGGGGAATCTATTTCGAACTCAAACCCGAGACTTCTAAAAACATCCGCATAGCGTTGTGTTGTTGTGCGCAAGGGGGTTGTTGTTTTTCCAGTAATTAATGCTTTTTTTTCAGAGCGCCCTTTATCAATTTGATGAAATTTAATTCCTGATAAAAAGAATTTTAAAATCTTTGTTCGTAATACATTGTGAAGGTCTGCAACCGCTTCTAACTGAGTGTTTCTTAATACTTTTGAGAGTCTATATAAACCCAGGACTCCTTTGTGAGTTGTGTTGAAGTCTGCCGAAATAACTGTCACCATTTTCAGATCTCTAAACAAGGGTGCAAACTGTTTTTTGGTCAGTACTGTGAGTGTAACTGTAGGGTGTGTGTTTGAAAAAGCGGATAATACAGGGACGGTCATTGCGACATCTCCCATGGACGAGAGTCTTATGACTAGTATGTGTTTGAGATCCGACACGAATAAAAATAAATTATTTAATCCCTCTTAAGACGGGGTTTAATTCATCGTCATTATACATTTTCATTTGCTTGTAAACTTTCATGTATTTGTCGCCGTTTGCAATGTCTTCTAACAAATCATCTATTGCTGTGGACAAATCTGTGCGTTGTTCTAAAAGTGTATTTAGTTTTGTTTGACAGCTTTGTTTGTGAGTGTCTGAAGCATCTTCTCGAACCGTTTCGAGGTGCATGTGGTAAATTTTCAAAGCTAAAATGGATAAGCGGTCAATTACCCAAGCTGGGCTTTCTGAGTTGATTTTGGCTGTCGGTTTTACCTGAACCTTTTTGTAAAGGTCTAAAAAATAACTGTCAATAAATTCAACCGTATCTGTACGGTCTTGATTAGAGGCGTCAATCTTTCGTTTTAACTTTAAGGCTGCGACCGGGTCTATATTAGGGTCTCTAATAATATCTTCATACGCCCATTGAACGGTATCAATCCAACATTTTCTGTACAGTAAATGTCCAATGAGGTCTTCACTCTTATCATATTTATTGTGAAACGGTTGATCTACTGAATTTAAAACTTTATAGGTTGCTATAACGTCTTGAAAAATGGAATTGGCTTTGTTTGAAAACATACTATTTTGATTTATGTGGCAAATATAAGCGTAATTCTTTAGTTTAGTTTATGAGATAGGAAATATTGAGGCTCAATTGAATTAGAACCGTAAAAAACAGCAGTGCTATAACAAGATCTGACATCCAGCGATATATGGTTGTTTCTGAAAAATTTGCTAATATTATGGAAGCGGGCGCAAACGCAAACAAATAACTTGAGCTGTCGTGGTTTGAGCTTATAAACACACTAATAATTCCAATAAGAACGGTTAAAATAAGAACTGATAAGCTAGAGACTTTCAGTCGGGTTTTAGGGGCCACTTTTCCAAAGAGGCTCACAATTCCAAATAAAACGACTGCTAGAAATTGAACAGATTCTGTTTTTGTAATTGTACTATTGAAAGAAGTGTTATCAAAACTAAGGGTGGGTAAAAATTCGGCAACACTAGGAAGTGCATTTTCTGTGAGTAATCGATAACATGTCAAAAGAATCGCAACAGCTAAAATCCCACAAAAAGGAACAACCGTATTTTTAATTTGAGCAACGGAATAAATTACCATTCCAAAGAACAACACCAAAAAAAATAAAATAGTCCAAGGCTCAAAAATAGCTGCAAAACAGATCCATATAGAGGCATCAAACAGCTTTTTTTTGATGTTTGAATTGGTTTTTAAACTCATAATTCTTCGGAGAGAAAGCAGTATAAACAAGTTTGAGACCAATATGGAATTCACTTCTAAACAAGATGGTATGAGCCCAATAAACAAACAAAAATAAAGTGCCGCATAACCATTTTTGTGGGTTAAATTATTTTTGGTTACTATAAAAATTAACGTAAAAAAAGATGCCAATAGGATGAATAGATCCCCTATTTCATTTAATGTATTTGAGAGGTTTCCTTCATAATTATCAATAACAATCCGTTGATAAACAAACAAACAAATCAGTACACTTATGAAAATTATATAGTGAATTGGTTTAGATGTTTTAAAAAAGCTTGTAATCATATAAAGTGTTAACTATATTTGCCGTGTAAATATAAGGTTATTATAAAAATGTCTTGTAAACCAACAAAGGCCTTTTTAAATTTCGTAACCTAAAAACTTTAAACTAAAGACCCATGAAAGATTTTTTTAATGCCATTCAAGACCTTTTCGAAACTGTATTACTTGTTCCTTTTGATGCTTTAAGAGCTCTTGAGATAGAAAACTGGTTTGGCGCAAACATTATGTCTTGGCTATTTATGAGTATTGGATTGGTTGCCTTTGTATATTGGATGTTACAATTAAAGTCTTTTAGCGACAATGATGAAGAAGATAAAAGCATCTCTTCTCATTCTTATCTATAGATCGAATCCAATATCTTTACGGTAGTTCATCCCTTCAAATTTGATCAATTCTATTGATTTATAAGAGGTCTTTAAGGCCGATTTAAAATCCGGTCCAAAGGATGTGATGGACATGACGCGCCCCCCAGATGTTACAATTTTTCCGTCTGAATTATTTGCCCCTGCATGGAATACAATCGAGTTTTCAACTTTATCTAGTCCTATAATTTCTTTTCCTTTTTCATAGGCTTCCGGATAACCTCCAGAAACCAACATAACTGTTACCGCCGTTTGAGGATCTATTTCAATATCGATTTCATTCAGAGATTGTTTGTCAATCGCTTGAAATATTTCAACCAAGTCTGTTTTTAATCTTGGCAAAACAGCTTCCGTTTCAGGATCTCCCATACGAACGTTGTACTCGATCACAATGGGCTCCGAATCAACCATAATAAGTCCAATAAAGATGAACCCTTTATAAGGTAGTTGGTCTTTTGCAAGACCATCAACTGTTGGTTTTACAATCCTGTCTTCTATCTTTTTTAATAACACCTCATCAGCAAAAGGAACAGGAGAAATGGCTCCCATACCTCCGGTGTTAAGGCCTGTATCGCCCTCTCCTATTCGTTTATAGTCTTTGGCAGTTGGTAGTATTTTGTAATGTTTTCCATCGGTTAAAACAAAACAACTCAATTCAATTCCGTCTAAAAACTCTTCAATTACAACCTTTGAGCTTGCAGCTCCAAATTTAGAATCCACCAACATATTTTTAAGTTCTTGTTTGGCTTCATTTATATCTGTCAGAATAAGGACACCTTTCCCTGCAGCGAGACCATCTGCTTTGAGTACGTAGGGTGGTTTTAGAGTGTCTAGGAATGCAAATCCTGCTTCGATATTGTGTTTGGTAAAACTTTCGTATGCCGCTGTTGGGATGTTGTGACGGACTAAAAATTCTTTGGCAAATTCTTTACTGCCTTCAAGTTGAGCTGCTGCTTTTTGAGGGCCAATCACCGCAACATGTTGCAGTTGGTCATCGTTTAAAAAGAAATCGTAAATGCCCTTTACAAGTGGGTCTTCTGGACCAACAACAACCATTGAAATAGCATGCGCAATAACCTGTTTTTTAAGTCCTTCAAAATCTGTAACAGAAATATCGAGATTGGTAGCAATAGCTGCTGTTCCAGAGTTGCCTGGCGCCACAAATAAGGCGTTACATAATGGGCTTTGGGAAACTTTCCAAGCAAACGTATGTTCTCTACCTCCAGCACCTAATATTAAAATATTCATGAAACTATTTTGATTAATATGCTTTTTCTTCGCCTCTAATCGTATTAAAAAAGGTTTGAAAAATAATTTTTAAATCTAAGAAAAAGGACCAGTTTTCAATATAAAAAATATCATGCTGGACACGCCCTATGATGTCTTTGTCAGATTCAACCTCACCTCTATACCCACTCACTTGAGCTAAGCCAGTGATTCCGGGTTTTACAAAGTGACGCACCATAAATTTGTCAATTTTTTTGGCATACATATCGGTATGGCTCAACATATGAGGACGTGGGCCTACTACTGACATTTCTCCCAAAAGTACATTGTAAAATTGAGGCATCTCATCAAGGCTTGTTTTACGGAGCAGTAGTTGCCCGAACTTTGTAATACGGTCGTCGTCACGAGATACTTGAACTAAATCTGCGAGAGGGTTTTTAACCATGGATCTAAATTTAAAACATCTAAACGGTTTAAAGTTATAGCCATTTCGTAATTGAGTGAAAAAGATAGGGCCATTAGATTCGACTTTAATAACCAATGCGATGAATGGGGTAAGCCATGACAAAATAAATATAATAACGCCTAAAGAAAAAACGATGTCAAACAAGCGTTTTAACAATGCACTGAAAGGATCGTCTAAGGGAATGGTTCTAAACGTTAGAATTGGAATAATTCCATAATAATCGTGTTGTAATTTTTTTGACAGTACCTTGCTTCGGTCCGGAATAAATTTAACGACTTTAAGGTTGTTATCTGCGTAGTTTACCACCGCCGAAAGATCATCGTCGCTAAGTTCTGAAATAGAACAGAAAATTTCATCAATTCCTTCTTTTGAAATGTAATCAAAAATAGCCTCTAGGTTTAGTTTAGATCGGTCTTTAAAACAAACAATTTTTTTGTTTAAGAATCCGTATGCAGGCGTGTCTAAGAACACTTTTTCTAAGGATTGAGATTGTGGAGATTTCCCTAAAATAATGGTTTTCCGAATGTTCCCTTTAAAAATCGACCGATACTTTTTTAGTAAATAAAACATTAAGTACTTAAAAATCGCAATGCAAAAAAACGTGACTAAAATATACTTAATGATTTCTTTTGGATTGAGGTTTAGATTGAGGTTAATTCCTGAATACGCAAACATCAATAAACTAAAGAGAAGAATTTGTCTAAACAATAACTTTAGAATTCTTATGACAGTGGAAAACCTGTGAACATCATAAAATCTTGATACAAATGTTGTTACAACCCATCCAAAAGAAATAAATACTATAAAACTGAGCGTGTTTATTTCTTTAAAAAAATAAAGAAGGCCAAATGCGTTTATAAGCNCCAAATCAGCAACATACGAAATTGGCTTTATAAATCCTGAATATCGACCTTGTTTAAATAAACTCACTTACTGTTTTATATGTTTCGAAAAATCTTTGTGATCAATCTTGGTTAATTTTTCCTTCGATAAGTTCTGAAAATAATTGAACGTTCGTTTCATTCCCTCAGCTCGAGATATTTGAGGTGTCCAATTTAACAATTTTTTTGCTAATGTAATGTCTGGCTGGCGTTTTAAAGGGTCATCTTCCGGAAGTGATTTGAAAATTATCTTTTGATTGGAGTTGGTCAATTTTAAGATCTCATCAGCAAACTCAATGATTGTGATTTCATCAGGGTTTCCTAGATTGACTGGATTAGAGTAATCACTAAATAACAAACGATAAATTCCTTCGACTAAATCATCTACATAACAAAAGGAGCGAGTTTGAGCTCCTTTACCAAAGACAGATAGATTCTCTCCCCTAAGGGTTTGCCCCATAAAGGCAGGTATCACACGCCCATCGTTCAGACGCATTCGAGGTCCATAGGTATTAAATATGCGTGCAATACGGGTTTCCAGTCCATGAAATCGATGATACGCCATTGTGATGGCTTCTTGGAATCGCTTGGCCTCATCATAAACCCCTCTAGGGCCAATAGAATTCACATTTCCAAAATAATCTTCGGATTGTGGGTGCATCAAGGGGTCTCCATAGACCTCAGATGTAGAAGCAATGAGTATGCGTGCATTTTTGGCTTTGGCAAGTCCCAACAGATTATGCGTTCCTAAAGAGCCTACCTTGAGAGTTTGGATGGGTATTTTTAGATAATCAATAGGACTGGCAGGGGATGCAAAATGTAAAATATAGTCTATGGGTTCTTTTATGTCTATATGAACTGTTACATCGTGCTCGATGAAATGAAAATTTGGGTGGTCAAATAAATGTTGGATGTTGTCTTTATCGCCTGTGATAAAATTATCCATCCCCAAAACTCTAAACCCTTCGCCGATGAAGCGATCACATAAATGGGATCCTAAAAATCCTGCAGCCCCAGTAATAAGTATGGTTTTGGACATAAATAGTAGACTATTTTACAAAGGTAAGAAAATATTATTTCTGGATTGATTTGGAGTGCGTTTTAAGTTCAAAGGAGCTTAAAAAATTAAAAAAATCAATTTATTAGAAAGCAAAATCGCAACAAATTTGTTTTAATTACGAGAGTTTTATTTTGGGCGCCAATTTTTTTCTAGAAACTTGAAAAACACAGGAAAAAAAACTATAGGACAAAACCCCATATTGTCTTAAAAAAAAAGATTCGGGAATGAGAGATACAAGAATTATGACTGTAAAGAGCAGTTCTGTAATTGGAGTGTTTTTTATATCTCTAATAGGGTAAACCAACATAAAAATTAAGATTATCAGCCCAATTAGTCCTGTGTCTAATAGAGTCTGTAAATACTGATTATGAGTGTTTAGATTGTATATATATCCTCTTCGAAAATTTGTTTTTATATACTGATTCATTAATTTGTCTTGAGATAGGTATAACCCGTGTCCAAATAAAGAAGACTCTTGAAAAACAAAAATGGTATTTTTCCATATTTTAGTTCTGAATGAAAGTCCCGAATAAGAAGATATATTTTCATTTAACTTTAAAACTCTATTTTTTAATGTGGGTATAGAAAATGTTAGAATTAGACATAAGATTAAGAACAATAGAGAAACAGAAAAAACTGTTTTATTATTTATTTTGGATTTAATTTTAGACCCTATTACAATTAATACTATTAGAGAAAGAAGTAAACCTGTCCTAGAAGACAACAATACTATTCCACAAACCAGAATACCGCTAATTATAAAATATTTATTCCTTTGGCGAGGTTTACTTTTAGATATATCAATGCTAAATATAACTGCCATAAGGTAAAATACAGCCAAATACAAGGGTTGCACACCAAATAAGTCAGCTAAATGGTCATAGGTGATATATATACTATTTAAAGCGTTTTCAGCATAAAAAACCCTGTAAAGACCATAAGCAAAACTAATAGAAAACGTAAAAAAAGCTGTTAAGACAAAGGTTTTCTTTATATTAAAAAAGAGTGATTTGGGTCCCTGAAAATGTTCTTTTGTTGAAAAAAAGATTATTGGAAAAATAAGTAGGCAGAGAATCTTTTCAGTTTTTAAAACATCGTTTGGGCTGTCTCCTAAAATTATTACTATTATTAAATTAAAAATAAAAAATATACAAGGAAATATTAAGGCTTTATTCGATAAAAATTCTTTTAAACTAAAGTTCTTTATAACGCTTTTAAAAGATGTCAATAAAAAAATGACATAACAAACAGAAAGTGCTGCATGACCTAAAAAAAATGAAGCCGTGAGTAAGTATGCTGAATACTCAAAATAGCGGATTGATGTACTGTTTTTTATTTTTTCAAACATTCTTTTAAGAAATTTTCATATTGCTTATTTATGGCATTTAAGTCATATTGATTTATAATTTTGGTTTTATTGTTTTTCACAAGACTTGTGTGCTGGAGTTTTATTTTGTTAAGGAGTTGAGATACTTCGATAGAGTTGTTAAAGTAAAACGCATCATCATTAAGAATGCTTCTATTGAAAATATTATCGTTAGCAACGATTAAAGCGCTTGATGCCATGGCTTCTAGTAGTGATGGGTTTGTTCCTCCAACAGAGTGGCCGTGAAAATATAAGTTGGAATAATATCTTAGGTTATTTAAATGACTTTGATTATAAATAGCTCCAAGAAATATAATTTTACTGTTTGATTTAAACTTACCTAATAGATACTTTCCGTATTTAGTGTTGTGTTTACCAATCACTAAAAATGGCATTCCATTATTATTTAGCTCAACTCCGTCTAGTATTGTTTCTATGTTGTTTTCAGGCTCTAATCTTGCAATTAATAAATTATAATTATTTGGTGAAATGTGATACTCTTTAATTATACGTTCTTCAGGATTCAAAAAAACATTTGCACCATAAGCAATATATTCAGACCATTTGTCATATTTTTCTTTCAAGTGGTTTTGAATTCCGATTGAGTCTGAGATTAAAAAGTCACTTGTATTTATTGCTAAAGCTTCAGCAAATTTTAAAAAAACTTGGGTTAGTTTGTTATATTTAGACCTTTTCCATTCTAGACCATCCATGTTTGTAACAATAATTGATTTTCTGGGCAAAAGTTTCCCCCAAATTGAACTACTGGTATATCCTAATTGTAATACAATATCAAAATTTGACTTTCTAATGTGAAGTATACAGTTTAAATCATAGATAAATTGTCCTGCAGAACCTAATATAATCTCTGGATCGTATTGATGAATAATATTAACTCCTTTCCATTTTTTGTGTTGGTAAGTGTGGTTGTGAGGGCTATAAACTGAAACGTCATGGCCTCTATTTGCGAGGTATTCAGAAAGATATTCTGCAAATTGCTCAAAACCCCCATGGTTGTTGGGCACTCCTTTGGTTCCTAAAATTGCTATCCTCATTTATTAAGCTTTAATTGATTTGCATTAAAAATTGTTAAGATCAAGATTAATGAAAGAAACCCAAATATTTGATGTTTAAAAAGCCCTGTATTTGTTAGTCCAGTAAAGGACATTACAAAACTAATCAAAAACAAATATTTCATTTTGTTGTTCAAAATTATTGATTCTTTTTTCATTTTTACGACCATAAATAAAGGCAAAAAATAAATAACAAAACACAAAAAAAGACCTGTAAGCACTCCATATTGTGACATTGTAGCCAAAAGATCATTATGTGAGTCCATGAGTTTAAGTTCTTTAGAACCATATGTCTGCTTATAGGTGTTCCATCGCCCGGGCCCAATTCCAAATAATGGCTGATCGTTTATCATATTTAATGACGTTTGAAAATGATTTAATCTTAATATTAACGAGGCGTTAAAGTCGTTTTTCTCAAGAACGATTATTTTATTTAAACTTGTTTCTGAGAAGTTAATTTTCTCAATTTTGAAATTATGGAACGATAGCCGTTCGTTTTGTGTATAGATGAAAAAAGAAATAAACAATAATGACGGTACAATGAAAAACAAATAAGAAAATTTAAATTTAGTTTTCTGTTTACACAAAAGAATAATGTGTCTAATTAGCTCAAAAAGGAGGTATGTAACAAGCAGGAAAATAGCACTTCTTGTTTTGGTTAACACAATACTGCAAATGATTACTAGAAGCAGTAACAAATATTTCAATGCTATATGTTTTCTTATAATTAAGAAGAAGAAATAACA
>JGI26088J50261_1001247_pt1 | contig 13944 bp, 11 predicted proteins | sample SaaInl1SG_22_DNA_FD_50261 | JGI IMG/M metagenome (IMG submission 50261)
GTTATTGTGCTCGCCGCTGGTGAAGGCACCAGGATGAAATCTGCAAAACCAAAGGTCTTGCATGAAATCGCAGGCTTGCCACTTCTAGGGCATGTGCTTTCTACTGCCTTCTCGCTTGCAGCAGACCACGTTGTTACGGTGCTGGGGCATGAAAAAGAGCTGATTTCAAGTCACATCAAAGAGACTTTCCCAAGCACACTGATAGCAATCCAGAGCCCAACTCCTGGAACAGGCGCTGCAGTTGAAGCGGGCTTGGCAGCCCTTCCCAAAAACTTCCAGGGTGACATTGCGGTGTTATCGGGCGACGTTCCATTGCTTGACACCGGAAGCATCCAAGAGCTTCTTGAAATGCACAGGAGTGGGCAGAATGCGGCGACGCTAATTTCCAGTATCGCTGCGGACCCATCCGGCTACGGTCGAATCTTGCGCTCCAGAGAGAGCTTCATGGGCATCGTGGAGCACAAGGATGCCTCCGAGGCAGAGCTTGAGATAACCGAGGTGAATGCCGGGGTTTACGTATTCGATGCCGGTCACTTGACTACTGCACTGGGAAAAGTGGGCACCAACAATTCTCAAGGCGAAAAATACCTAACCGATGTGCTTTCAGTGCTGCTGCAGGAGGGTCAAAAGGCCGCTGCGCACCCAATCAATGATCAGTGGCTGGTTGCGGGCATCAATGATCGCAAGCAATTGGGTGACGTTGCGGCAGAGTTGAACGCCCGTATCGTTGCAGCCTGGCAGCTGGCGGGTGTGACGGTGGTCGAGCCTGCCTCAACCTGGATTGACATCACCTGTCAGCTTGGCCAAGACGTAATTCTTGAACCGAGCACAAGGCTTCGAGGTCTAACCAAAATTGGTTCCGGTTCGATAATTGGCCCAGATACCACCATCACTGACAGCGCAATTGGTGAGCAGGTGGTTGTTTCAAGGTCTCAGGTCTCAGGAGCAGAAATAGCCTCAAATGCAAATGTTGGACCCTTTGCCTACATCAGACCCGGTACTAGCCTCGGGGCCAATGGAAAAATCGGCGCTTTTGTCGAGGTCAAGAATGCTCAAATCGGCGAGGGCGCCAAGGTTCCTCACCTGTCCTATGTTGGCGATGCAAGTATTGGTCAAGGCACAAACATCGGTGCTGGAACTATTTTCGCCAACTACGACGGGGTCAATAAGCACCGCACCACAATAGGATCTTTTGCTAGAACCGGCAGTGCTAACACCTTTGTTGCACCCGTTGAGGTTGGAGATGGTGCCTACACGGCAGCAGGTTCAACTATTCGTCGGAGGGTCGAGTCTGGGGCGCTAGCATTGAACCCAGCAGCACAAAAGAATCTTGCCGGTTGGGTGTTGGCCAATCGCCCCGGATCTGCAGCTGCAAAGGCTGTAACAGAAGACGTAAGTACAGATACGGAGTAAGTGGATGGCGATCGAGAAACCTGCTAGCAAGCAACTGGTTATTGCGTCAGGCAGGGCTCACCAGCCTCTTGCTCAAGAAGTTGCAGACATCCTCAACACCGAGTTGGTTCCGGTAACGGCATACGATTTTGCCAACGGCGAGACCTTCGTTCGTTACGAACGAAGTGTCAGAGGTGTTGATGCTTTTGTTATTCAGGCTCACCCTGCACCGATAAACCACTGGCTAATGGAACACCTGCTCATGGTCGATGCAATGAAAAGAGCATCGGCGAAGCGCATAACCGTTGTCGCCCCGTTTTTTCCCTATGCAAGGCAGGACAAGAAACACAAGGGGCGCGAGCCAATTTCAGCCAGGCTGGTAACTGACCTCTATCAAACATCTGGCGCAGACAGGCTTATGTCAGTCGACCTCCATGCACCGCAGATTCAAGGATTTTTCAACGGACCGGTGGACCACCTTTGGGCGTTGCCACTGCTCGCCGACCACGTTGCAGCCACTTTTGGAACCGACAATCTAACGATTGTTTCTCCAGACTCTGGAAGAGTCAGGGTGGCAGATATCTGGGCAGACAGACTTGGCACACCACTGGCAATTGTGCATAAGCGCAGGGATCCAGACAAGCCGAACCAGGTTCAGGTAAATGAAATTGTCGGAGATGTTTCGGGCAGAGACTGCTTGCTGGTAGATGACATGATCGACACGGGTGGCACAATCCTGGCTGCAGCCAAAGCTCTCAAGGCAAATGGAGCCGCAAGGGTAATTGTTGCCGCAACTCACGCGGTGTTTTCACCCCCCGCGGTTGAGCGCTTGAGCGACCCGGTTATTGATTCCGTTGTCGTGACTAACACGCTGCCGATCACTCCGGAAAAAGAGTTCGAAACTCTAACCGTTCTGTCTATTGCTCCGTTGATTGCAAAAGCTATTGCAGCTGTTTTCTATGACGATTCAGTGAACTCACTCTTCCCCGGTCACGCATAAACAGTTCTTTTCTCATCTGACCTAGAACTCCGGCTTCATTTCGGCTAGTATTTTGGGAGTTCAGCGGCGAGGGATACGAAAAAAGTATCCGTAATCGACGGGGTCCCATTCCTCGCCTTACATCTGAAGAGGAATGCATGTCTGAGAACAAAATCAATGCGGAGATCCGCGAATCATTCGGAAAAGGCGCTGCCCGCAAGTTGCGTGCTGCAGGCCGCACCCCGGCAGTCATTTATGGTCACGGCCATGACACTCGCCACATCGACCTTCCTGCCCACGAGGTAGCACTGGCTCTTAGGACCAAGAACGCACTTCTTGACCTCACAATTGCTGGTAAGTCAGAGCTAGTGCTTGTAAAGAGTGCTTCCAAAGACCCAGTCACCCAGATCATCGAGCACGTTGACTTGGTTGAGGTTAAGAAGGGTGAGAAGGTTCACGTTGAGGTTCCTGTTCACGTTGTTGGTGAGCCAATGGGTGGAACTGTTGTAGACCTTGAGCACAAGACCGTAAAGGTTGAGGCTGAGGCAACTCACATCCCGAACTACCTAGAGCTTCACATCAACAAGGAAAATGCTGCTGGACACCACTACTTGGTCAGCGACATAGTNATCCCAGACGGTGTTGTCATGGAGCTTGCTCCAGACGAGCTTGTTGCTTCCGTAATCGAAACCAAGGCCGGAGCTGCCGAAGATGAAGTTGATACAGAGACTGCAGCAGAGGGTGAAGCCACAGAGGCAGCCACTGAAGCAAGCGAAGAATAAAGATTCCTGGCTGATAGTCGGACTCGGTAATCCCGGGTCCGAATATCAATCAAATCGTCACAACGTCGGTCAGATGACCGTCGATGCAATTGCAAAGCGCCACTCACTGACCTTCAAGTCACACAAATCTAGGGCCCTTGTGGCTCAACTGACTTTGCCCAATGGTGACTCGGTATTGCTCGCGAAGAGCATGGGTTTCATGAATGTCTCGGGTGAACCGGTTGCTCTTTTGGCTAAGTTCTACTCCATTGAAACCGAGCGCATTATCGTCATTCACGATGAGCTGGATCTCGATTTTGGTGACATTCGCAAAAAGTTTGATGGTGGTCATGCTGGACACAACGGCTTGAGGGACGTCAGCGCCAAGTGCGGCACAAATTACCACCGGGTCCGAATCGGCATCGGGAGGCCCCCGGGTCAAATGCCGGTTGCCAGTTTCGTGCTGCAGAATTTCTCCACTGTGGAGAAAAAAGAAGTCCCGGTCCTGCTCGAGATTGCAGCCGATAAAGCACTTGAGATTATTCAAGAGGATATCTAAATAGAATAGGGCGGTGACCCTGGGCCCTGTATTACAAGCGGCAGCATTGTCACGCCCTCTGGAGCAGGCTCTCGGCTCAAAAGCGAACCTGTTTTTCACTCCCACCAAGACAAGTTATCTTGCAGTTAGCACCCTTGTTTCTCAATCGATTCAGCCAATTGTCATCGTCACCGCAAGCGCCAGGCAATCGGAAGAGTTGACGAGCGCTCTGGTTGCCCTGAATGACAATATCGAAATCATCGATTTTCCAGCATGGGAGACCCTGCCACACGAGCGGCTATCGCCATCCGCCGAAACGGTTGGCAAGAGGCTCAAAGCCCTGCACCGAATGAACCAGCTTGCGGCAAAGCCTGCAAAGCACAAAGTTGCAATCATGATTTCGATTCGGGCTTTATTGCAGCCGGTGATTGGTGGCTTAGAGAAGCACCCGCCATTTCAAATGCTCAAGGGCAAGGAGTACCTGCTACCGGAGCTGTCTCTCAAGCTGATTGAAATTGCGTATGAGCGAGTGGACATGGTNACTCGCAGAGGTGAGTTCGCNATTCGCGGTGGCATTCTGGATGTCTTTCCGACTACGGCGGAGCATGCTGTGCGGCTGGAGTTTTTTGGTGACCATCTAGAAGACATTCGCGAGTTTCAGGTTGCAGACCAGCGCTCAATCGCCACTGAGGTGGACGGCATCGATCTCTACCCGGCGAGAGAAATGTTGATCACGCCAGCGGTTGCAAGCAAGGCCAGAGAGATGGCCCACGAGTTTCCAAACCTAAGTGAGATGCTCACCAAAATCTCTGAGGGCATCCCTGTAGCTGGCATGGAGTCGCTGGCACCAACTCTGGTTCCAAGCTTGGGGCCCATAACGCAGTACCTGCCAGGAGCAACATTTCTACTGATGGAGCCGGAGCTATTGGAAACCAGGGCCAGTGCACTGGTAGAAACGAATGAGGAGTTCTTGCATGCGGCCTGGGACACGGCAATTTCAGGTGGAAGCGCACCCATTGATCTTTCACCTGGTGGCTTCTTAGATTTTTCTCAATTAGTAAGCGAGTTACCCAATACAAACAGGGTGATGCAACTTTCTTCACTGCCCCAGGACAATCACGTCGACCTCGGTTTGAAAGAGATACCGCAGTTTTCTTCAACAAGCGGGTCAATTGACTGGGTGGCAGACCAGCTGGCTCAAAGTCAGAAAATCCTAATCACTGCCAAAGGGCACGGAACAGCAGAGCGCATTGTCGAGCTGCTAACGGCTCAAGCAACACCGGTTGTGCTCACCGAGGTTGCAAGGGCGCCAGAACAGAACCAAGTTCAGGTTCTGGTTGCGGATTTGCCACACGGCTTCGCAATCGCAGGTGCAAGCCTGATCGTCCTAACCGAGTCTGAATTCTTCGGCTCGGCTTCTACATACCAATCACCAAGCACCAGGAGACTCGCCAAGCGCAGGGGGGCTCAGGTGGACCCCTTGACGCTTAAGCAGGGCGACTATGTGGTTCACGAGATTCATGGAATCGGACGCTTCAAGGAGCTAGTGCAACGCAAAAACCTTGCACAAACCAGAGAGTATCTGGTTATTGAATACGCACCACCAAAACGCGGGTATCCCGCAGACACCCTGTTTGTCCCAACCGACCAACTGGACTTTCTCTCCCGCTATGTCGGGGGAGAGGCCCCAGTGTTGTCAAAAATGGGTGGAACCGACTGGGCTAGAGCCAAGGGAAATGCCAGAAAAGCAGTCCGAAAGATCGCAATTGACTTGGTGAAGCTCTATTCCCTGCGAATGAAAGCCAAGGGCCATGCCTTTGGTGCCGACACACCGTGGCAGCACGAACTTGAGCAGGCATTCGCTTTTCAAGAAACCCCAGATCAACTGACCACAATCGATGAAGTAAAAAGGGACATGGAACGCGCTGTCCCGATGGACCGATTGCTTGCAGGCGATGTCGGCTACGGCAAGACAGAGGTTGCCATTAGGGCTGCGTTTAAGGCCATTCAGGACGGCAAGCAGGTTGCGATGCTAGTTCCAACCACCTTGCTGGTCCGGCAACATATGCAAACTTTTCAAGATCGCTACGGTGGTTTCCCGGTAAATGTCCGCGCATTGTCTAGATTTCAAACAGCCAAAGAGATCAAGAAAACCCTTAGCGAAACTGCCACCGGAGCAGCCGATTTGGTAATCGGCACTCACCGCTTGCTTTCCTCCGGAGTGGAATTTAGAAACCTGGGGCTTGTGATTATTGACGAAGAGCAACGATTCGGCGTGGAGCATAAAGAAAAGCTAAAGGAGCTAAAGAACAATGTCGACGTTCTGGCAATGAGTGCCACACCGATTCCAAGAACTCTGGAAATGGCTGTCACCGGAATCAGGGAAATGTCTACGCTTGCAACACCTCCAGAGGAACGACACCCAATTCTCACTTTTGTCGGTGGCTACTCCGAAAAACAGGTGGCGGCAGCCATTCGTAGAGAGCTCATTCGCGAGGGCCAGGTTTTCTTTGTCCACAATCGAGTGGCGACAATCGAGAAGGCTGTGGCGGACCTGCAAAAACTCGTGCCCGAGGCAAGAATCGCGATGGCTCACGGAAAGATGCAAGAGGCGGTCTTGGAGCAGGTGGTGATTGACTTCTGGGAGGGTAAGTACGACGTGCTGGTGTCGACCACAATTATCGAAACAGGCATTGACATTCCAAACGCCAACACATTGATTGTCGACAGGGCCGAAAACTTCGGCCTAAGTCAGCTGCACCAAATTAGAGGCCGGGTTGGAAGATCGAGAGAGCGCGCCTACGCCTATTTCTTTTACGATCCATCGAAGACTCTCAGTGAAACAGCACATGACCGCCTAGCCACAATCGCCACGAACAACGAACTTGGCAGCGGAATGCAGGTTGCCATGAAGGACCTTGAAATACGCGGTGCTGGCAACATGCTGGGTGGTGAGCAGTCAGGTCATATCGCTGGAGTTGGCTTCGACCTTTACCTGCGCATGATTTCTGAAGCGGTCAGTGAATTCCGTGGCGATCCGATTAGCTCTCCTGCTGAACTTAAATTGGAGATGCCGGTCGATGCGCGCATCCCACCCGAGTATTTAGACAGTGAAAGGCTCCGCCTAGAGGCTTATCACAAGCTTTCGGCTGCAAGTTCGGCTAAAGCATCCCGAGAAGATTTGGACGCAATCTTGGTGGAGCTGGAGGATCGTTACGGCAAGGCACCAGTTCCAGTCAGACAGCTGGTTCAAGTAACCGAATTGCGCCAGCGGGCTAACCGGTTGAATTTGAAGGACGTCAACCTTNTAGGTGCCCAGGCGAAGCTGGCTCCTGTTGNATTATCCGAGGCTGAAGTGGTCGCGCTTAGCCACAAGATTCCTGGCACNAGNTATTTGCAAAGCTCTCAGCTCTTGTCTTTGCCGATGCCAGTTTCTTCAGGGTTGGATCCTGTCAGTGACCAAGAAGTGATTGACTGGGTTTGGAAAGTATTCATAATCGTATTTGGAGAGTCTTTTGGAAAAACTAGCAAGTCTGATTAGAACTATCCAGCAACTAAGAGCACCTGGTGGCTGCCCCTGGGATGCGGAACAGACACACGAGTCGTTAGTTCAGTACCTGCTGGAGGAAACCTATGAGCTGATTGATGCGATTGAATCTGGTTCTAGGGAAGAGGTTCTTGAGGAGCTTGGCGATGTCCTCTATCAGGTTATTTTTCATTCAGACATGGCAAGCCATGGCAGCCTCGGTGAGGCTTTTAGCCTGGAAGACGTAGCCGACAAAATGGAACAGAAGATGATTTCTAGGCACCCCCACGTTTTCGGTTCGACTGAGGAGCGCGAGAGGTTCGCCGCGGAAAACGGTGAAGACGTTGTCAAAAACTGGGAGGGCCACAAGAAACTCGAAAAGCCAGAACGAACCAGCATTTTGGACGGTGTCCCGCAGTCAATGCCAGCACTGGCGCTGACCAGCAAGGTAATGGGAAAAGCGGAAAAAGCTGGAATTTTGGAAGAGGGAGAGATCCCCACCATTCCCATGGAAACAGAGCAAGAGCTGGGGAAGCTCCTTCTAGCTGTGGTTGCCAGCGCTAGGTCCGCAGGGCTGGATCCAGAGCGGGCACTCAGGGAGGCAAATCGTGAACTACAGGCTGAAATTAGAGCTGCCGAGCTGGAGGGCGATTTTGATGCAGGCGTTATTGGAGTGTCGGATTAGCCGAACAGTGATTCAAAGTCGCTGAATCCAGAATCCAAAACCTCAGAGGGGGTTCTTGGATCATCAGTCTCTGCCCACCAAATCAAGATCGCAACCGAGGCTGAGAGCATTGCAGCCGACACTGCCTTTGCTCTAAGAGCGTCCCCTCCAAAACGAATCACAGCGTTCTCAAGGACTTGCCTAGCTTCATCTAGCTGGCCCTGACCCCAGCCGTAAACTTCGGGGGATGAGCCGATAATTTTTAGTCTCAGCCGAACTGTCTCCAGGGAGTTGTCTGCCATGTGCATTGCGTCCACCCACGAGCGGTGCAGCAGCTGAACAACAGTTGACGCTTTCTCGGTTTCCAGTTGCCTCGCTAGCTCGACGTTGAACTTATGCATTCCTCCCCAAACGACTGCCGCCTTTGATGGAAACACTCGGAAGAGGTTCGATCTAGAAATACCAGCTTCGGCTGCCACCTGTTCCATCGTCACACGATCAATTCCGTGCTCGCTGAAAAGCCTGAGTGCAGTCAAGCCAACAGCGGCCGGATCGGTGGTCACTGGACGACCTCGACCTTGTTTGGATTGCTGAGTAGTCATTGTCCCCAAGAGTATCAAGATGAAATGGGGGTGGCTATGATTTTTGGGACTTGATGCGGATGGCAGCCGACTTGTTCAGTGGCTGTGCCACACTTGTCAGGTGGCTAATCAAGTTAATCCTCCCAGGGGAATGCGGGACATCCTTCCCGGTGAAAAGCGCACTCGAGAGCAGTTGATTTCAACTATCCGCACTCAGTATTTGCAGCGTGGGTTTCAAGAAATTGAAACACCCGCTCTGGAGGACATTTCAAAGTTGACTTCTGGCCAAGGCGGAGACAACGAAAAGCTGGTGTTCCAGGTAATGAAGCGGGGCGAAGACCTAGAAGCCGCAAAGGCTAAAAACGAGCCTTTGGCAGACCTGGGCTTGCGTTTTGACCTCACCGTTCCGCTGACTAGATATTTTGCAACCAATCAGGCTTCACTGCCGAAGGTATTTAAAGCGATTCAAATCGGCCCTGTTTGGCGAGCCGAGCGACCACAAAAGGGTCGCTACAGGCAGTTCATGCAATGTGACATCGACATAATTGAGATTCCTCAATGCTGGCCGAGGCTGAGTTGCTATCTGCGTCACTTGCAGCACTCGATGCACTTGGGCTGGAAGCTGCAACCATTCGCGTGAACCATCGCAAGGTTTTGACTGAGAACATTAAGAACCTCGGAATCAGTGAGGGTGACCAGCTTTCAGCAATGATTACCATCGACAAGTTGGACAAGATCGGCATCGAAGGAGTCTGCAAAGAGCTCGCAGCTAAGTTTGACGATCAAGTGGCCGAAAGGGCATCCGAGTGGCTTGGCAGNCTTAGCCAGGAGTCTTTCCCGCCAGAATTACAAGATTTAGNGTCAAGCCTTGGAAACCAGAAAAGCAGACTGGTTTATGACGCAAGTTTGGTTCGGGGCATGGGCTACTACACCGGAGCAATCTTTGAAATGCAGCACCCTGAAGCAAATTCTTCAATTGGTGGTGGTGGCCGTTACGACTCGATGGTTGGCAAGTGGGCCGGAGTCGACGTGCCGGCGGTGGGTATCTCACTTGGCTTTGAGCGCATCGTTGAACTTGCTCAGCCTGTTGAACTACAAGAAAAGACACTGGCTTTGATTCTGGCAAGCCCCGCCGATACCGAAATAGGACTTGCGCTGCAAGACGAGGTAATCGCATCGGGTAAAAACTGCAGACTAGAAATTCAACAAAAAAACTTCAAGGCCCAACTGACTGCTCTTGGTCAACTCGGGGTCACAGAATTTGCCAATGTTGAACCGGGAGTAACAACCTTGGATGGTTTGAAAATACGAACTCTTGACTAAATGGGTAAACTTTTGGGCGAAACGAAGCCAGCGCTGTTTTCCTTTTTCTTCATTCCAGTAATTAGTAGCCAAAGCTAGGAGACAATTTGTCCATCATCACTGCAATAGGTGCCCGCGAGATTCTTGATTCAAGGGGCAACCCAACCATCGAGGTTGAGGTCTTGCTGTCAGATAACTCTTTTGGTCGCGCTGCTGTTCCGTCGGGTGCATCAACCGGTGCATTTGAGGCNCATGAATCCCGCGATGGAGACAAGGCTCGNTACCTGGGNAAGGGNGTTCAGAACGCAGTTCGAGCCGTTGTTGAGACTGTTGACTTGGCGCTAGTGGACTTTGATGCAACNGAGCAGCGTGCTGTCGATGCAGAGTTGATCAAGATCGACGCAACCGCCAACAAATCACAGCTTGGTGCAAATGCAATTCTGGGTGTCTCACTTGCTGCCTCTCGTGCCGCGGCTGACTCAGTAGACCTGCCTCTCTACCGCTACCTCGGTGGATCAAACGCCTGTGTCTTGCCGGTGCCACTGATGAACATTATTAACGGTGGTGCACACGCTGACAACGGTGTAGACATTCANGAATTCATGATTGTTCCTCTNGGAGCAGAGACATTTTCCGANGCNCTTCGCTGGGGTGCAGAGGTGTACCACACGTTGAAGAAGCTCCTNACTGAAAAANGTCTTGCAACCGGTTTGGGTGATGAGGGTGGGTTTGCGCCTGACCTTCCAACCAACGCTGCAGCCCTAGATTTGATCTCTGAGGCCATCAAGCTGGCCGGTTACAAGCTCGGCACTGAAATTGCTCTAGCTCTAGATGTTGCTTCAACCGAGTTCTATGACGAAGCTGCTGGCCACTACAACTTTGAAGGATCAAAGAAGTCTGCTGCCGAGATGGTTGCTTACTACGCAGAGCTCTTGGCTAACTACCCGCTGGTTTCCATCGAAGATCCTCTTGCCGAAGACGACTGGGAGGGCTGGGCTCAGATGACTGCAGAGCTTGGTGAAAAGGTCCAGTTGGTTGGAGATGACCTATACGTTACAAACCCAGCTCGACTTCAAAAGGGCATCGACATGGCCGCTGGAAATGCAATTTTGGTAAAGGTGAACCAAATCGGAACACTCACCGAAACCATGGATGCAGTTTGGCTAGCGCAGACTCACGGCATGAATGCAATCATCTCTCACCGCTCCGGTGAAACTGAGGACACCTACATCGCGGACTTGGCAGTTGCAACCAATGCGGGCCAGATTAAGACCGGTGCCCCTGCCAGGTCTGAACGTGTCGCAAAGTACAACCAGTTACTTCGTATTGAGGAAGAGCTAGGCGACGCAGCCAAATATGCTGGCAGATCCGCTTTTCCAAAATACCGCGACTAACCATCACGCCTGAAGGGTCTTTGGCTCATCTGGTTTTAGTATCGAGAAGTCATGGCGGCAAATTCACGCGAACCAAAAATCCCTGTCTCTTTGAGCCAGGGAAGAATTCTGCAGCGCATGCTGAAGCTCAATGGCGCATCTGTCAGCGTAATTCTGGTGATTATTTTGGGAACTTATTTGATTTCTCCAGACGTTCAGAGTTACCTGAACCAGCGTCGCCAGATTGTTGAGATAGAGCAGAGCATCCAGTTAGCCAAAGACGCCGTGGTGGATATGCAAGCCGAGCGAGATCGCTGGCAGGACCCGGCATACATCCGCTCGCAGGCACGCGACAGGCTTTACTACGTTCTTCCAGGAGAAGTCTCTTACTTGGTAATGGACTCTGATGGTTTGGATTTCTCTGACACTTCAAACACCCTGGGCGCTGTCTTGGCTCAAAAAAGAAGTGCGGACGAAATCAGCCTTGAAGTTTCTGCAGCCAAAGAGAATTGGGTCGATTCACTCCTCGAAGTGCTGCTCCGCTCCGCTCTTGAGACTCCCACTGAGGAGGCTGAGTAATGGTTTCTGACGCAGATGTCACAGAGGTTACCCGTCAGCTCGGNCGGCCTGCCAGGGGAATTGTGGAGGTTGCAGCAAGGTGCGTGTGTAAGAGGCCGGTTGTTGTGAAGACCACACCAAGGCTTGACGATGGCACCCCGTTCCCAACTCTTTTTTACCTCACTCAAACCGCGGCAACAGCAGCGGTGTCAACCCTTGAAGCCACAGGCTTCATGGTTGAAATGCAGCAGCTGCTGGCAGACAGCGATGAGGTTCGTACTCAATATCTCCTAGCTCACAGGGCCTATCTTGCAGAGCGAGATGAAATAGAAGTGGTTCCTGAGCTCAATGATTTTTCTGCAGGTGGGATGCCGGTAAGAGTGAAGTGCCTGCACGCTCTTGTTGCACACTCGCTTGCCAAGGGGCAGGGCGTAAACCCAATNGGAGANCTNGCCCTAGAGGCGCTTGACTGGTCAATCGAAGTGTGCACTTGCAACTAACAGCTTTTATCGCTTCTATTGCTCTTGTATCTGCCACCCTTTCTCCTTCGGAGCAGTGGTGGATTGACGAACTGGGTCCGGAGGTCGGCCGGGCTTCGGGTGGACAGGGCGTCGTAGTTGCTGTGATTGACACCGGAATTGATGCCTCGCACCCCGACCTGACAGATGTCGTGATCGGAGGGGCTGATTTCTCTGGCGTTGGCACTCCCGACGGCCTGACTCCAGTTGGCTCCAGTTCCTTCCATGGAACCATGGTTGCATCACTGATCTCCGGTCAAGGGAAACAAAGTGGTGGCGTTATAGGAGTTGCTCCGGGAGCCAAGCTACTGTCGGTTTCGGTTGGCTTGGGGGTTGAGGGCAGTGATACAGATACCCAGATTGCCGCAGCCGTTAACTGGGCAGTAGATCAAGGCGCAGATGTCATTAACCTTTCATTGAGCAGGAACTCTTCAACGTGGCCAAAAAGCTGGGACAAAGCGTTCCTAAGGGCATTTGAAAACGACATCGTTGTTGTGGCGGCGAGTGGAAATGACATGACCGGAAACTCAAAACCCGGAGCACCGGCTACCATTCCAGGAGTTTTATCGGTGACCGGTCTTGATCGCAGTTTTGAAGGTCGGCAGGTTGCTGGATCATCGGGGCTCGGGATTAGTCTCAGTGCACCTGGGTTTGAGCTCTATGGAAGTTACCCTGGCGGAAAAATAGCTAAATGGTCGGGTTCCTCTGCTGCAGCACCACTGGTTAGCGGCCTGGTGGCACTGATGAGACAACAAGATCCAGAGGCTTCAGCCAATGACATTATTTTTCGTTTGATTTCGACAGCCCGTGATTATGGTGAGGCCGGGTTTGATCAGACCTACGGCTACGGTTTCCCAAACCTAACAGCGGCCCTGGCATCTGGGCTGACGTCGACCACCAATCCCCTGGGGCAACTTGATTACTGGATCGAGTTATACAGAAACTCTCAGGAGGATGATTCCCAGGACACATCGTTTGGTNTGCCTGAGATTCCTGAACAGGTGATTGGGGTGACAGAGTCCGATTCCGAGGGCAATTCTTTGTCTTCCCAAGCAGGTTGGTATCAAAATCCGCTACTCTATTTTTTGTTATCCCCCGTGGCACTGTTGCTCTGGTTAGCACTGCGTAAACGGCGTAGCGAGGGCCAGGGAAGAAAAGACGAAAGTATCTAACGCAAACCATGACTATTGCGAAAACTAACTCAAAGACCCCTCAGGCTGTAGCACAGGCAATCATTGACCCCAAGCCTCCTCAGCATATTCTGATAATCGGTGGTGGATATGCAGGCTTCTACACCGCTTGGAAGCTTGAAAAGCTGCTAGGCAAGAATGAGGCTGTCGTCACTCTGGTNGACCCGCTTCCCTACATGACCTATCAGCCGTTCCTCCCCGAGGTAGCGGCTGGATCCATCGAGCCTCGTCACGCTCTCGTCTCTCACCGTCAGCACCTCAAGAAAACCAACTTAGTTTCCGGTCGAATGATCAAGGTCAATCACAAGCAAAAAAAGGCGACAATCGCAATTGACGGCGGCAAGTCTCGAGTAATCGAATACGACCAGATAGTGATGACCGCAGGAGCTGTTACCAGAACTTTCCCGATNAAGGGAATNGCAGAAGAAGCCATNGGCATGAAGACAATCGAAGAGGCTGTTGAGGTAAGAAACCGCCTTGTTGGAAACTTCGAGAGGGCAGCAGCGCTTCCAAAATCAAGCAAGCTCAGAAAGAGACTGCTAACCACCGTCGTTGTCGGAGG
>JGI26088J50261_1001249_pt1 | contig 13938 bp, 14 predicted proteins | sample SaaInl1SG_22_DNA_FD_50261 | JGI IMG/M metagenome (IMG submission 50261)
GCTCAGTCCGGCAGAATCCCTGCAAGCCACCATGATCCATTCTATTGCCGGGGCGCTGCCTGCCTCCGGGCTTATTCAACAGCGTCCCTTTCGNGANCCGCATCATTCTGCNTCGATGGCCTCGCTGGTTGGGGGTGGGCAGAAAGCCTGGCCGGGCGAGATCTCTCTTGCCCATACAGGGGTGTTATTTCTGGATGAATTGGCCGAGTTCAGTCGCCCCGCACTTGATAGTTTGCGCCAGCCCCTTGAAACCGGGGATATCGTCATTGCCAGAGCCAATCATCATGTACGCTATCCTGCCAGATTTCAGTTTGTTGCGGCCATGAACCCGTGCCGTTGCGGCTATTTATCTGACCCGTCACGTGCCTGTAGCCGTGCCCCGCGCTGTGCCCAGGATTATATGGCGCGCATATCGGGGCCCATTCTGGACAGGTTTGATATTTTGCTGGATGTGGCAGAGCTTCGCCCGGCCGAATTACTATCAGAGCAATTATCTGAATCTACCCGGGAGGTGCGGGAACGCATCCTGGCGTCGCGTCAATTTGGTGCCGCTCGGCAATCTGGCAAAGAAGATTTGTTAAATGCCCATCTGGAAGCAAAATCACTGAATGATGAGCTAAAGGATAATGAAGAAATTCGAAGCCTTTACAGCGAAGCGCTTGAAAAACAGACGCTATCTGCGCGTGGCTTTCATAAATCAATTCGCGTGGCCCGCACTATTGCCGATCTGGCCGCAAGCCCTGTCATCACCCGTTATCATGTGCTGGAGGCGTTATCCTATCGACGGTTTTTTCTATTTGGGGCAGATAATGGTTAGCGCGGACAAGATAAATAGAGGCTGGCCGCTATCGGCGTGGCACGGTATTTGTCCAGTGTTCTTCTGGCCAATTTTCCACCGCCTCCCAGAAAAGAGCAGCCATGCTTTGTCCGGTAAATCTCTCAATCTCGCGAATACCGGTGGGTGAGGTGACATTAATTTCGGTCAGATAGTTACCAATGACATCAATGCCAACAAACACCAGGCCGCGCTTTTTTAATTCCGGGCCAATAATCGCACAAATCTCTTTATCCCTATCGGTTAGCTCTATGGCCTGGGCAGACCCGCCCACATGCAGGTTTGAGCGGGCCTCGCCTTCTTGCGGGACACGGTTAATCGCCCCTTTTGCCTCGCCATTAATCAGGATAACGCGCTTATCGCCTGCCCGAACATCGGGCAGGTATTGCTGTACCATTACCGGATCGCGGCTGACCTTAAAAAACATTTCCAGTAAGGCGCTTAAATTCTGGTCACCTGGCTGAAGGCGAAACACCCCTGCCCCGCCATTACCAAAAAGCGGCTTTACAATGATATCTTTATACTGATCACGAAAAGCGCGGATTTTTTCTATATCTCTGGAAATCAGGGTGGCCGGCATCAGATCGGCAAACAGCGTGACCAGTAATTTTTCCGGTGCATTGCGCACTTCGGCAGGATTATTGATAACCTTGGTGGTGGGCGGCAACATTTCCAGAATATGCGTTGCAGTGATATAGGCCATATCAAAGGGCGGATCCTGACGCATCAGGATAACGTCAAAATCTTCCAGGGCACGTTCCTCGATTGCGCCTGTTTCAAAAAAATGGTCGCGATCATCAAACAGGGTTAAATCCTGGCCGATGGCGGTAATCCTGCCTTGCTGATAGCTCAGCCTGTCAGGCGTATAATACCATAATTTATGGCCGCGCTCCTGGGCTTTCAGGGCAAGGGCGTAAGTTGTATCCCCGCCTATATCAATAGACGAGACCGGATCCATCTGGATGGCGATATTCAATTGCCCGGACACCGATTAATCTCTCTTATCGGTTTCCAGAATAATATAATTCACCACTTTTTTAGCAAACCGTAATTCCTGTGCATGGGCAATAACACGCTCTTTTTCCTGTTCATCTGCGGCAACACCGGACAGATACACAATGCCATTGACCACATCGATAGAATAATTAAGAGAAGAGATATTCTGATCGCCTATCAGGGCGGCGCGAAGCTGGGCACTGGCAGCTAAATCCTTTGCGATATCGCGCGCAGAGGTCTCTTTGCTAACCTGAACTTCATTAACCACCTCGCGCACCCCTTTAATTTCCCAGGCCAGCTTGGTCGCTAATATTTTTTGCTCAATCGTCTCCACACTGCCGGTCATCAGCACACTGCCATTATTCACCGATTTTTCAATGCTGGTCACAAGGCTGGAATCGTTCTGAATAAATTTATCCAGCAATTTTGCTTCTATCACCCCGTCTGAAACAGAAGTTGAAAAGCCTTTTTCGGTTGAAGAGGCGGTTACCGCCGCTGCACCGATACCGACCGCTGCCCCCACACAACCAGACAAGGTCAATGCCGAGGCGGTTAAAACTATCATGCTAAAAAAAAGATTTCTGCTTATCATAGAAAATAGGGCTCCGAAAAAAAGGGCGAATAAGCCTGTCATGATATCTCAGTAAAAAGGCTCTTTTCCATATACCGCATTTACGATTCTATAGAAAACTTCTTTTTTCATCAACTGGCCAGATAATCCAGGCACCCATTGCCTAGAAGTTGATATCGGTTTGGCGTATGCGCCACCAGCCCTGCCACTGAACCACCCGCAGAATATATATCCTGTCGGTAAAAACAGAATATCTGCCAGACATCCATAATACCGCATTTTTCATGCGCTTTATTTGCTTAAGGCTTGGCAGCCCGCCATCCAGATTATTCATGCGCTGGCGAAATTTTACCTCCAAAACCATTATTTTCTGGCCGCGCCGCATAATCAGATCCAGCTCGCCAAAGGGGGTTTTCTGGCGCATTGCCACACAGCGATAGCCTGCCAGGTGATAGAGAAATCTGGTCAGATATTCTGCGCGTCTGCCCGCCTGTTCAGCTGCCTGATACTTTGTGGTCTGTCTGCGTCCCACCTTGCGCGCGCCCTTTTTGTTATCCGAGCGCCCGATTATCACCTAGTTAATCTTTTCGGGGAATTACTCATTTCGGGCTATCGATAAGGCCATTTGATACAGGCTGCGGCGCGGCCAGCCGGTTAATGCCTCAGCTTCCCTTGCCGCATCCTTGACCGAGCTATTTTGCAAAATATTGCCCAGTAGCGCGCGCACTGCATCTTCATCATAGGAGTGCACAGATTTATCTGCCCCTTCTACCAGCAGAACCAGCTCGCCTTTTGGCGGGTCACTTTGGGCATATTTTTCGGCCAACAGCCTCAGCCTGTCCCGCTCAATTGTCTCGTGCAGCTTGGTTAATTCGCGGGTAATAACCGCCAGCCGGTCGCCATATATTTCAGCCATCAACGCNAGCGTCTTTGCCAGGCGCCGCGGCGTTTCAAACCAGATTTGAGTCATTGTCAGGCTGGCTGAACCGCTGATTTGGGCGCGCGCGGCATTTTGTTTTTGCGGCACAAAACCCTGAAAGGTAAATCGGTCAGTAGGCAGGCCGGAGATGGTCAGGGCCATCAAGGGTGCAGATACGCCCGGTATAGCGGTTACCGGAATATGCTGGTCATGACAGGCCGCGACCAGCTTATAGCCCGGGTCAGAGATAAGCGGCGTTCCGGCATCGCTTACCAGCACAATTTGCTTGCCAGACTTCATATAGGCCAATAATTTTGGTCGCATCTCCTGGCCATTATGATCATGATAGGCCAGTAATTTCGCGCGTATTTGCAGAGAACATAAGGTGATAAGTTTTCTGGTTGTGCGCGTATCTTCACAGGCAATGATATCTGCTTCTTGCAAGGCTTGCGCTGCACGCGGGCTAAGATCGCCCAGATTGCCAATGGGGGTAGATACAAGTTTGAGCACAATTTCACCTTATTTCCATGTTTGGATAATTTTGTGAGAGTTGCCTTTGGATGGCCATCGCTTTTTTAATCAAAATTTACAGCGATTGAGTTCCGAGCCTATTCATGGCATCACTATAACGGGTTATCTGCACAAACGGTAAAGGAAAATCTGTATTGTGCGGCTAACGGNTGGATAAGGGATAGGAAAAAACAGGTACGCCATGATAACGGACTGCATAAANGCTTCGTATCAGCCGATAAAGCAGATGAAAAGCAGGTTTTTGCTTATGACGGCCCTGCTGGCTGTCTGGGCGATAGCGGCCTGTACACCTGTCTCTGAAAAAAATCTGCAAGCAGACAGAACGCCCGCTATCGCCGCTGGCCAAAGCGCGCAAGATTCTGGACAGGAACAAACAACCGATATTGTTGGGGATATTATTTCGGAAATTGAAAATCCGCCTGCCCCGGAGGCAGAGATTATGCCGCCCGGGCAAGAGGTGGTAACCGCTGCAGCTGGCCAGGCACCGCTTCTGGATAAAAATGCTGTCAAACGCCAGGCACTTGCCGAACAGGCACTCAAAGCTGCGCTCAGCCTGTTAAAAAACAAGGATGCAGATAGCTTTAAGACGCCTCAACCCTTTACGGCGCCGGCTAAATCAGATGGCCAGCTTCGCATTGGTCTGATGTTGCCCTTTTCTGGCAGTTATGCGGGTCTGGGACGCGATATTGCCAGCGGGGCAGAGCTGGCATTATTTCAGCTGGCCGACCCAGAAACGAGCCTGATTTATTTTGACACAGAAGGCGGTAGCCGGGCTGCAGAAGCTGCCCGTGAAGCGATAGAGGCAGAGGTGGATATTGTTATCGGCCCGTTATTTACCCAGTCTGCTATAGAAGTGCGCACTATTCTGGCGGCCTCTGCTATTCCAGCGATATCCCTATCCAATAATGTACAAGCCGCCACGCCTGGCCAATGGGTATTGGGCTATCTGCCGGAACAGCAAATCGATCATTTGCTGGGCCATGCCATTGCCCGGAACCGGACAAAAATAGCGATATTGGCGTCCGAAGATACCTTTGGCCAGCGCCTGTTATCCCATGCCCAAAACAGGCTCGGCTCTTTTGGTCTGACCGCGGCTGAATGGATGACCTTGCCGCAGCCGGTACTGGCAGATGAGGCAAGTTTAAGACAGGCCGTCCAGCAATTTACCCGCTATCAAAAACCCGATCCCGAAAACCCGCAATTGCCAGAGCCAGCCTATGATGCGCTGATTTTAGCAGGTAATCCTGATTTTATTTTGCGGGTCGCTCCGGTGCTTTCCTATTATGATATGGACCCGTCAAGAGTGATGTATCTGGGAACCGATTTATGGGCGCGTCCGGAATTGCTGGCTGAACCTTCCTTGCAAGGGGCTGTAATTACCCAAGCCATGCAACCTGCCAGCCCGGAATTTGAAGAGCGGTTCCAATCCCTGTTTGATAAACCGACCAGCCATCTGGTTAAAATGGGGTTTGATGCCTTTGCCCTGGTAGCCATTACCCATCAGGGGGCGCAAAGTGCCCGGCAAAATCAGGCCATTGAGAAAAAGACGATTGACTGGCGTGCCAGCCTGATAAGAGATGAGGGGTTTTCCGGGCTGAGTGGCCGATTTAATTTACTGCCAGATGGCCAAAATCAGCGTTATTATGAAATCCGCACGCTGATAGATAACCAGCTGGTTACCCGCTAATCCAGCAGGTGCGATAAAATCATATCCAGCCGCAAGCGCCCCTCAAGAGAGGTTGATAATTTCTCATCATTTGCGATAAGCCAGCCTTCTGCGATAAATCTGTCCAGCCATTCGCTATTAAGCTGCAAGCCTGGATCACCAAATTGTCCGGCAGCTGGCCAGTTAACCCCTTGTGTCAGCCTGAGACCCATCATCCAGTATTCATTAAAATAATCCTGTGGCTGTTCTATCGCCTCGCCCTCCAGCCCGGCCGCGGGCGTTCCCATACTCTCCAGCCAGCCAGAAGGGCTGCGCCGATTAATGCGGTTATACCGGCCGTTTATAGAAGTCAGCCTGCCATGCGCGCCAGGCCCGATGCCCAGCCAGTTACCCGCCTGCCAGTAATTCAGATTATGGCGCGAGGCCTGCGCTGGCCTGGCATAATTGGATACTTCATAAGCGGCCAGGCCTTTTTGTTGCAAAAATTCTTCTGTCAGCAGATATAAATCGGCCACCCTGTCCGGATCGGCTGTCAGCTCTGCGCCTTTTTTATGGCGCGTGTGAAAGACAGTACCCGGCTCTATGGTCAATTGATAACAGGATAAATGTGCCGGCTCGTTTGTGGTGATTTCTGCCAGCTGTTTTTGCCAGTTATCCAGGCTTTGTTGAGGCAAACCATAGATCAGATCTGCTGACCAGCGCGGGAAAATGGCAGCTGTTTTTTCCAGTGCGGTAAGGGCTTCTTTTGCGCTGTGCTCGCGGCCTAAAAATTTCAGCCCTTCATCCTCCAGGCTTTGTATGCCAAGGGATAGACGGTTAATGCCGGCCTGATAAAACCCCTGTAATTTGGCTGTTTCGGCCGAGGTTGGATTGGCTTCTGCGGTGATTTCCATATCCGGGGCGGTGATACATAGCCTGGCCGCCCTATCCAGTATATCTGCGATGATAAAAGGCGGCATCAAGCTGGGTGTACCGCCGCCAAAAAAGATGCTGGTTAAAAAAAGCTGCCCTTCGGCAACGCCCAGATGCTGACAGGCCGCCCTTGTTTGCATTTCCAAATCGAGGATAAGCGCATCGCGCCATTTTATGGCATCAATATCCTGTGCGACGTGCGAGTTAAAATCGCAATAGGGGCATTTGGCCAGGCAAAAAGGCCAATGCACATATAAGCTGATGGCCGGCATCTTGCGGGTCACGATATAAAACAGGCTTCCAGCAACTGATTAAAGGCGATAGCGCGGTGGCTCATCGCATGTTTATCGGCCGGATCCATTTCGGCAAAGGTTTGGGAAAACCCTGTGGGCATGAAAATGGGATCATAGCCAAAACCTTTATCTCCGCGCGGCGGCCAGCATAGCTCGCCAGATATTCTGCCCTCAAAGCTCTCGCAAATCCCGTCTGGCCAGGCAAGGCTCAGGGCGCAGACAAACTCGCACCTTCTGCTCTTTGAGCCAGAAGCCAGCAGGGCAGTGCTTACCCGTTCCATCGCCTGATTAAAATCCTTGTCCGGGCCTGCCCAGCGGGCAGAATAAATGCCGGGCGCCCCGCCAAGTGCCTCAACACAAAAGCCGGAATCATCCGATAGGGCGGGTAAATTGGCCACCTGTGCAGCAAGGCGGGCTTTTAATTCGGCATTTTCGATAAAGCTATGACCTGTTTCTTCCGGCTCTTCCAGATTCAGATCAGCTGCCCCGATGACTTCAATTTGCAGGGGCTCTAGCAAGGCTCTGATTTCGCGAACCTTGCCCTGATTATGGCTGGCAATGACCAGCTTGTCTGTCCGATTGAATGTGCGCGTCATTTTCAAAAAAACCCGTTCAAGCTCTTGGTGTGCGAGCGGCCTGCATCTGCTGTTCAAATAGCTGCTGGCAACCTGATTTTGCCAGCCCCATCATTTGCAAAAGCTGATCTTGCGAAAATGGATGCTGTTCTGCCGTGCCTTGAATTTCCACAATGCCGCCACTGGCCGTCAGGACAAAATTGGCATCGGTTTCAGCGGTGCTATCTTCATTATAATCAAGGTCTGCGACCGCCTGGCCTTCAACCATACCGCAAGAAATAGCTGCCACCTGATCGCGCAGGGGCATTGCGGTTATCACCCCTTTTTGCAAGAGGTCTTCCAGAGCCAGAGAAAGGGCCACCCACGCCCCGGTAATGGATGCGGTGCGCGTGCCGCCATCTGCACGAATAACATCACAATCAATTTTAATCTGGCGCTCGCCCAATTTTTCCAGATCAATAATCGCCCGTAAAGAGCGGCCGATCAGGCGCTGAATTTCCTGTGTGCGTCCGGATTGTTTGCCGCGTGCGGCCTCTCTGTCCATGCGGCTATGGGTGGCTCGCGGTAACATGCCATATTCAGCTGTCACCCAGCCCTTATTGGCTCCGCGTAAAAAAGGCGGGATTTTTTCATCGACAGAAGCGGTACAAATCACATGGGTATTGCCGACACAAATCAGGCAGGAACCTTCTGCATAGGCAGAAAAATGTGGCTGTATCACCACCTCGCGAAGGGCACCTGCTGTGCGGCCATTTGAACGGGAAAGTGGCATGAATAAATGAACTCCTCTGACAGATATTTCTGCCCTTTTTACAGATTTTACACATTTTTATAAGAGGCAATCTTCTCAAAAAATATGCAATCGCGTAAGATAATGGCACTAGCATAACAGATATGTTCAAGCGAAGGTATCCTTTATGAGCGATCCAGCTATCCCTGAGATGACCCGGCGTTCAACGCAAATTTTTAACGAGATTGTTAAAAATTATTTGCAAACGGGCTCGCCTGTCGGCTCTGGCCTTATCGCGGCCGCCAGCGAGGTTAATTTATCCTCTGCTTCGGTGCGCGCGATTATGGCAGAGCTGGAAGGGAGCGGGTTATTATTCTCGCCTCATACGTCGGCCGGGCGGGTGCCCACCGGTGCTGGCCTGCGCCTGTTTGTCGATGGGTTGATGGAGGTGCGCGATAGTCTGGCTCTGGATGAGCATGGCTCGATAGATGCGCTGGAACATAGTGACGGGTTATCGGTTAATCAGATGCTGGACAAGGCCAGCCTTGCTTTGTCCGGCTTGTCTAAATGTGCCTCTCTGGTGATGACCCCGACCGAGGATTTAAATGTCAATCATATTGAATTTGTGCCTATTCAGGATAACCGGATTTTGGTCATTCTGGTCTTTTCCAATGGCCATGTTGAAAACCGTATGATCGCTTTTCCAGCGGGCTTGCCTGGTCATGTTATCACCCAGGCCTCTAATTATATGAACAGCCAGTATAAGGGCAAATCGGTCAGCGAAATCCTGAAGCTGGTAGAGCAGGACAAGGAAGTCTGCCGGGCTGAGCTGGATAGTTTGACCAGCGATTTAATCGAACGCGGGGTGGCTATCTGGTCGGATCATGCCGATACACANGATGCAGCGCTTATCGTGAACGGTCAGGCAAATTTGCTGGAAGATGTGCGCGCAGTTGAAGATTTGGCGCGTGTTCGGGTGCTGTTTGACAAGCTGGAAATGCGCGGCCATACCAGCCAGTTAATGGATAAGGTGTTACATGCCGATGGCTTGCAGATTTTTATCGGCTCGGAAAACCAGCTTTTTTCGCAGACCGGCTGTTCAATGGTGCTGGCCCCCTATCATAATAGNGAGCGCAAAATTATTGGCGCGGTAGGGGTGATCGGCCCGCGCCACATGAATTATGCGCGTATTATTCCGATGGTGGATTATACCAGCAAAACAATCGCCAAGGTNCTTGGCTAGAAATTTTGGCCAGTATTATAACTAGTATTATAACCAGTATTATAGTCGGGGAAACAGGTTGCGCAATCCATCGGTGATGATGTGCCTGTCTGGCAGCTGGGATAATAATCTATCCAGCCAGACACGGTCTATCAGCCCTTCCTGGGCGGCCATCATGGCCAGGGCGGCCAGCACAAAACCGGCAAACAGCAAAAATAACGCACTGCGCCAGCCCGGAAATGCCGGTCGGCCAGACCCTTTAGCGGCTTTATCCTCTGTCTTTTCCGGTGAAAGTGTTTCTATCGAGGGGGTGGTGGTTTTTGCCTTTTGTCCTGCTTTGGAAAGCGGCAAATCATGGTGACAGTCCGGACAATAAAGCACGGCACCAACCGCGAGAATAGCGTTATATTTTTCGAATTCTATTTCGGCTGTTGTCTTGCAGCTTGAGCAGGTGATCTTTTTTTGGCGTGCCAGCTTTTCCGGCCCGCTTACCACCGGGGCAAAATAATGCTGATGGCAATGATGACAGGCGATAGGCCAGTCACTATTTTGCAGAACAATGGCTGGAATCTCGCCTAATACCTGACAATGCGGACAGGCNATTTTGATCATTGGCTCTGCTTCTGTTGTTGAAGTTTCCGGCCTCATTGCGCGCTTTCCCATCATGATTTTTTCTGTGTCCGGGCGGTCTTTTTAGCCGGTGTTTTTCTAGCAGCTGTCTGCTTTTTCNGGGTTTTTTTTGCGGCCCCCTTCTTAGCGGGGTTTTTTTGGACGGCTACTTTTCCGGTTGCCACTTTTCCGGTTGCAGCTTTTTTTGCCTTTGCTTTTGTGGNNGCAGNCTTTCTGGCGGCTGTTTTACGCGATTTTTTTTCCGGTTTTTCCGCTTGTGTGGCCGCTTTTGCCGGATGGTTTGCCAATGTCAGGATAGAAAGCTGGGCTTTCAGGCGAAGCTCGATTTCCCTGTCTATCAGCCGGGCAATTTGATCGGCAAATTTATGGTCACCAAGGGGATTTGCGTTTTTATCCTCAACATTGACCAAACGGCTATCACTTATCTGATGGCCGGCACTTATCTGACGGTCGGCGCCTTTCTGATGGCCGGCGCCTTTCTGATGGCCGGCGCCTTTCTGATGGCTGGTCTGTGCTGTATCTGTGCTGTCTTTATCGGATGCAGAAAGTACCGCCTGACGAATAGCCAGAAACGGGTCTTCTGATTCTGGTTGAATAGCGGCCTCATCAGATGGGGTTTTGCCTCTTTCTCTTTTTCCGAGGGGGCAGAAAAAAAGGGCTCTGATTGTTCTGATAGGGGGCGTTTTTGCCCTGCCAGCACCAAAATATCGGAACCGGGCGGGGTATCTTTTTCCAGCGTAATCGGGCGCGCGCCAATAATCGGTATTTTTCTTGCCTGCTCGCGGCTCAGGCGGGCTGGGCCAGAAGCGGGATTTTCCGAAACTATATCGGCTTGCTGAAATAGATCCTCAATGGATTCCATCACCAGATTATCATTTTTGGGCATTTTAGCCATGGCTGTGCCTTAATTTTAGGTGCCTGCCGGCATTTCAAGTGCCTGTCAGCGGTCAACAAGCTGTTTTTCATGTAATGTGCAGGCGGTACATATCCCCTACCTTTATAAACCAGAAGTAAAATTTGGATAAAGCCCAAAAACAGAGAAAACAGTGGAACGATACCGCGAAGAAGGAATTTTTCTGTAAAAATAGGGCTTTCTTGTATCGCGCATCTTGGCATTTTGTCTATCGATACTTACATACCCCTCATCATGCAAGATTCACTCTGGTTAAAATAGGCGTAAAATGACAGCAGAAACACAAGACAAGAATGCTGAAACAGCGATGGATGCAGAAGAGCAAAAGACGGCAGCCGAAAACCCCGATGCAGTAGAGGCTGAAAATCCGGATATGCCATCACCGGATGCTGACGCGCCAGATAGCGCAGATGACAGCGAGGAAGCAGAAGATATCAACGCGCTGAAAGACCAGCTCTTGCGGGTGATGGCCGATAATGAAAATCTGCGCAAACGCACCGAACGCGATATGGCTGCTGCGAAAAAATATGGCGCGCTGGGGCTGGCACGCGACCTGCTGGCCTCTATTGATAATTTGGAGACCGCGATTTCCCATATGCCTGAAAATAAAGAGGATATGGATGAAACTTTGAAAAATATTCTTATCGGGGTAGAGATGTCGGCACGTGAATTTGCCTCTGTTCTGGAACGGCATCAGATCACAAAACTCACCCCCGAGGGCGAGAAATTCGATTACAATCTGCATCAGGCAATGTTTGAAGTACCCACCGATGAGGTCGCACCGGGCATGGTCGTTCAGGTCGTGCAATCTGGCTATATGTTACATGACCGATTATTGCGCCCGGCGATGGTGGGGGTCTCAAAACCGGCAGCACAAACAGCTGCCCCTGCTTCAGATAAGGATAGTTAGATATCCAGCAGCCAGGGGGGGGCAAAAACAGCCCGGGCGGCAAGGTGCGTGCCTGTAAAAAGAGGCGGATAAAGCAGAAATAGCCTCGCCTCTTGTATAGGAAAAAACAGCACTTATATATGCAACAGTTAAGAAAGACACCAGCGGATATGCTGGTGCATGACGATAAGAAGGATCAGTAAAATGGGCAAAGTCATCGGAATTGATTTAGGAACAACAAATTCCTGTGTTGCCGTAATGGACGGTAAAGCAGCAAAAGTTATCGAAAATGCAGAAGGGACACGCACGACCCCTTCCATGATCGCCTTTGCAGATGATGGCGAGCGCCTGGTCGGCCAGTCTGCCAAGCGGCAGGCAGTGACCAATCCGGAAAAGACCATCTTTGCGGTCAAACGCCTGATCGGCCGGCGTGCAGATGATGCCGCGATGAAAGAGTTTGCTGAACTGGTACCTTTTGAAGTAAAGCCGGCCAAAAATGGCGATGCATGGATTTCGGTAGATGGCGAGGATTATTCACCCAGCCAGATGTCCAGCTTTATTTTGCGTAAACTAAAAGAAGATGCCGAAGCCTATCTGGGCGAAAGTGTTGATCAGGCTGTTATCACCGTGCCAGCCTATTTCAACGATGCCCAGCGTCAGGCAACAAAAGATGCAGGCAAAATTGCCGGTCTGGAAGTTTTGCGGATCATCAATGAGCCAACAGCTGCTGCTCTTGCTTATGGCCTGGATAAAAAGGAATCCGGCATTATTGCGGTTTTTGACCTTGGCGGCGGGACATTTGACGTTTCTGTCCTGGAAGTGGGGGACGGGGTCTTTGAGGTAAAATCAACCAATGGGGATACATTCCTTGGCGGGGAAGATTTTGACCAGCAGATTATCGACTATCTGGCCGATCAGTTTAAAACCGAACAGGGAATTGATTTACGTTCCGACAAAATGGCACTGCAGCGTTTGAAAGAAGCTGCTGAAAAAGCCAAAATTGAACTGTCCAGTGCGACCCAGACAGAAGTTAACCTGCCGTTTATTACCGCTGATCAGTCAGGGCCAAAACATCTGAATGTAAAGCTGAGCCGCTCAAAGCTGGAACAGCTGGTTGAAAATCTGGTTCAGCGCTCTCTGGAGCCATGTAAAAAGGCGCTGAAAGATGCCGGTGTTTCTGCATCCGAGATTGACGAGGTGATTTTGGTTGGCGGTATGACCCGAATGCCAAAAATCATCGAAACCGTACAAAAATTCTTTGGCAAGGAGCCGCATCGCGGCGTGAACCCGGATGAGGTGGTTGCCTCTGGTGCGGCTATTCAGGCAGGTGTGTTAACGGGCGATGTAAAAGATGTGCTGTTGCTGGATGTCACGCCTCTATCTCTGGGGATTGAAACATTGGGCGGTGTCTTTACCCGCCTTATTGATCGCAACACCACTATCCCGACAAAAAAGAGCCAGGTCTTTTCAACAGCAGACGATAATCAGTCTGCGGTNACTATCTCGGTTTATCAGGGTGAGCGCGAAATGGCTGCACATAATAAAATGTTGGGTCAGTTCAATCTGGAAGGTATTCCTGCTGCTGCCAGAGGCGTGCCGCAAATTGAGGTATCTTTTGATATCGATGCCAATGGTATTGTCAAGGTAAGTGCCAAGGACAAGGCAACCGGTAAAGAACAGGCGATTAGCATCAAAGCATCAGGCGGTCTCGATGATAATGAGATTGACCAGATGATAAAAGATGCTGAAACCTATGCAGAAGAAGATAAAGCCCGGCGCGAAGANGTGGAAACACGCAACCGTGCCGAAGCCCTTGTCCATACCGCTGAAAAGACGATTGCCGATGTGGGGGATAAGGCCGATGCAGAGGTAAAGGCCGAAGTGGAAACCGCTGTTGCAGATCTGAAAACAGCTCTGGAAGGCGAGGATGCCGCAGAGATTTCTGCAAAAGCTGAAACCTTGTCCGGAGCGATGATGAAGATGGGCGAAGCTGCCTATCAGGCGGATCCNGAAGCAGAATCAGCAGATGCTGGCAATACGGCAAGTGACGATGACGGGGTTGTCGATGCCGATTTTGAAGAAGTGGATGATGAACAGGACGCCAAAAAAGCGTAAAGTTCGATAAAAGACCCCCTNTTGAATAAAAAGGGGTCTTTTTTAGGATGTTTGTAAGTTGAATTGAAACGTAGCCAGATATGCCGAAACGCGATTATTATGAAGTGCTGGGGATCAGCAAGGATGCCGATGAAAAAGCTA
>JGI26088J50261_1001252_pt1 | contig 13934 bp, 7 predicted proteins | sample SaaInl1SG_22_DNA_FD_50261 | JGI IMG/M metagenome (IMG submission 50261)
AACGAGACATCAGTACTTACAGTATCATTGTTATAGATCCACTCTACAGAATATGCATTGGAATTTAATACTGTTGCCTCCAATAAATATCCACATTGGGACAACAACAGATTGAAATCACCCAAAGCCTTTTCGCTTTCATATGCACCAGCATCTGGATTAGATCCTGCAGGATCTGGTCTAGTCACACCAGCCAAATCAGTCGTAGGCGGCGTATACGTATTTGATCCAATTACAATTGGCAGTCTCGAAGCAATTCCGATAGCAGGTGAATTATCTTTTAATGTACCGTCAGTATCTAATTGAGGATCAGCAAAAACATTGGAATTATCTACATCCCAATTCAACTTTGTAGGGTATGAAGCACCCTGCACAGTGTCTTTAGATAAAACTGAATTTCTCGCAATTATGCTATTTGTGGTAGACGTATTATTTCTAATCATTTTCTGACTAGAAGATGGTGTCCCTAAGACACTGTTAATTAACTGAATAGTATTGTTGTTTCCTCCAATGCCGAGAAGGCCTCTATTCGAACTTGTGCTAAGATTGTTTACAATTGTTGAGTTCATAAATGTTACTGTCGAGTAACTATCATGTACATCTACAACTCCCCAATCTCCGGCATAGTTGTCTACAAAGAGGTTGTTTTCAAAATATGCAGTTGAATAGCTTTGTACCCTAACTACAGATTCCCATCCGTAATTACCTTCCCACGTACAATTCAAAAACTGAGCGCTCGAACTCGAATAAATAAATGCCGTTTTACGCGATTGGTCACTCTGGGATCCATTATTCTTGAAAACGACGTGGTCGAATACAGGGTGACTGTTATATCTAACATTCATTACCTGTGCCTCTTGCGCGTTATTACTCGGACTATTATCACGAATGACAAGATCTCTAAATGTTAGATTTGCACCACTTTGAAGTCTAAGAACTGAGGACTCCCAATTCGAGCCTGCCTGCTGACCGGTAAGGGTAAATCCTTGAATAGTCGTTGTGCTACTGCCTTGAATATCTATTAAGAATTCATCACCGTCAGCATCAATCACTGTATTTGCAATTGCACTTGAGTCTCCTAAACGAACTAAATCCGAGGCTATATAAATCGACTTATAAACACCACTTGAAACTTCAAAATCTAATTGGCCCTCTTCGTATACGCCAGGGAGAACATAAATTTTGTCTCCATCTGAGGCCTCATTAATAGCTTTTTGAATGGTTAAATATGGAGTCGAAAGTGAACCGTCTCCAGTTGTATTACTTGCGGTTGTACCGTCAGAGTTTGTTTTTGCCACATAAATAGGCTCATAAACTTGGTAGTTTTCCTGAACTGAACAGCCTTGATCTGTGACTACAACAAAATAATCACCTGCTGTAGTTACGGTTAATGCAGAAGATGTAGAATTATCCGACCATAAGTAAGTGGCGGTACTAGGAGCTCCGGTAACACTTAAAGTGGTACTTGAAACGGAACCACCTAAATCTGCACCGTTACTTGAAGAAAAAACAAAATCTGGTGAAGTATTCAGCTGAACCTGAATGGTATCTGAAGTTAAAATACAGTTTATATCATTGTCGTATGCGACACTATAGAAACTACCATCTGTAGAAATCCATGGTTCTTCCTCAGATGTTAAGTATGTGCCCGTAGAAGTGAACCAAGCAATTGAATCGTAAGAAGTTGTAGTTTTTAACTGAACGCTATCACACTCTGCTAAAGCATTACCATCTATATACGCAGGGATAGCTAAGAGATAATTATAACAGCTTCCCTCTCCAACATCATTAAAATATCCTTGGCGTATTGTGATCGCATTTTCGCCCGTTCCGCCATTTGGCTCTCCCTGCATCCAGCCTGTTGGTTGGTAGTCAAATGGTGTACCATCAGAAAACACCCATGTTCCTTCGTTAGATATATCATTAAGGCCACAATAGTAATTTGAACCTCCTGTTATTGAAAGTAGATCATTGTATTCTTGTTGACTATGAAAACTCGCGAGATCTCCCCCCAAAGCTACTGCTGACGCTCGTGCAGAAGTCCAGTCGTTACAAGAATTACTTTTATAAATATGATTGCCGGCAACAATGCCTCCGTAAGTAAAACCAGCAATAGCAGTACCGGAAGCTGTCGTTCCCTGCGCATTTTCAGCACTCGCCGGCTCATAAACTACATTAGGTCGGTCTATCATCAAGAATTGCTGAGATACTTCAGTAGCACATCCGAAAGTATCTACCTCCGTAACTGTAATCGTACCATTTTCTTTGATATAAGAACTAGTAGCCAATGTGCCATTTGACCATATGTAAGAGTTCAAATTATCTGTTCCAGTCAATGTTGCTTGTACAGAATCCCCGAAACAAAAGCTAGTGTCCAAGGCTGTTAAAGCCATATTACTTTCCGGTAAGATTAGCGAGACAGTATCGGAAGCTGAACATCCCAAATTATTATGGGTAACCTCAACCCAATAATTCCCGGAAACAGAAATAGGAAGGGACGATGAGGTCGAACCTCCAGACCACAAATAACTAAGTAATCCGCTTGAAACCCCTTGATTTCCAGAATTATTACCTATTGAAGTTGAGGAATTTATTGAACCTGAATTATCACAAAAAACAACCAAATCATTATATTGTTTTTGAGCTGTTTTAAATCTAATATTTGGAAGATAGTTTGACGTTTTTGTCAAGCTTAATAGGCCATTTGAAGAGGCCAGGTTTATTGCTACAGAGTTTGTAGTAAATCTACTTCTAACGTTTGATCTCAATTCATGTTTAAAAGTATGATCCTCTTCGTTTAATACTGAAGTAGATGAATGTTGATAGCTTATTTCAACTACGATATTACTACTTCCATCCCAAACTAAATTCTGATTGAAATTGAATTCTTGCCAACCCAATGAATACTCCCAATTATATAAATAGTTATCATAGAAAACTTCTGTTGGTGTTCCTGTTTCCCAACCTGTTGATAGGTCATTGCTAGATGTAGGTATTATGCTAATCTTGAAATTTCGGATGTACGAATTCCCGTCATAATTAGATGTTAGTGAAGATATTTCAAACCCAATAGATTTCATTGGAGCGCCAGAATAAAGACCAGCCTCATTCAACTCATCAGAAGTAATTAAAAACTGTTTTAAAACTTTGTCAGTTGTGTAATATCCAAAGACACCAACAGGCTGATTAACCATTGGAGTGGTAGGGTTGGTAGTTGTACCATCGGATACAGATGTATATCTATTTTGCTGATTAGAAGCGCTTAAAGAAACAGATAGTGTATTGTAAGTAGGCGAAAGGTCATTGGATCCTACTAAATTTCCTTGAGAGTCGTATTCGTAACATCGATACGTTCCGCCTTCATAGCCATATGCAGTAGAATTTTGAGAAATTATAGCACCCGTAGCTTGACCAAAAGGAATAAACTCCCATCTGAAATCAGTATTTCCAGTAAGAGAAAGGGCTAACATCTCCACTGTATCTCCCGAACATACGTTTATAGAGTTATCGTTTGCAGCAGGGAAATAAACATAGGGCGAGGACTGCCCAAAAACGGAGGTAGCAAGCGCAATAAAAGCCCCTGTGAGAAGGAGCTTTATTGTGGTGGTTGGTTTGGTTTCCATAAACTATTCTGTGTAATGAGTTATTCTTCGATGATAATATCTGCTTCAATCAAGCGCTCTCCGCCTTTGAGCTGCACCGAGTACACGCCTGAAGGGAGGTCGTTTTGATGTAATTCATAGGATGTAGCTGAGATGCTTGGCTCGTAAAGAACCACTCTTCCGAGTGCATCGTAAACTCTTAATTCATAAGGATCAAGGTCTGGGTTTGACCATACCACTCTGGTTTGACCTTTGAATGGGTTTGGATATACAATCACGTTGTCCGTCAATGCGAAGTCAACCGTGTTAGATTTCGTTGATCCGTAATTGTCTGTTTCTGAATTTTTCCCAACGGTCGGGTTACAGATGAATGGGTTGACTACTACAATCTGGTAGAACAAGAGGCCGACTGGGGCATTGAGATCAGTGTAGGTAAAGTTTGCGGCCGAGACTTCGTCAATCTTAAACATTTGCTTAGGCGACGAACCTCTCCATATTTCATAGGTAACCACTGGAATACCTTCGTAGCCATCCCAAATCAAGTTCACTTCTCCATTAATACCCTCATTAATAGTAAGGTGCATGGTTTCATGAATATCACTTATTTCACTTTCGTTGCCACAGCTATCAATTACTGAGATAGCATATCGCGAAGAGGTTACTCCTGCATTTGAATTGACATCACTGTAAACTGAAAGAACACCGGATGCATCATGTACCGCCAGTAGGTCCATTAGACCTGTGGTTGGGTTTTCTTTATAGATGCCGTATTGGTAGGTGCGCTCGCCCGTGGTTTTGTTCCAAATAATTTGATTGTGGTTGGCTGAATCGACTGTAACAATACAGATTGAATCGAGCTGGTAAGGCTTCCACACTTCTAAGGTGATGGTGTCTGAGGTAGCGAAACATCCGTTAGTGTCCATAACCTCAACCCAGAATGTACCGTTATCTACAGCGTATACTGAATCTTCAGTGTTTCCGTTGTTCCAAGAATAGGTATCGAAGTAATCCCAGGTTGTGATTGTGTTGCTTTCACCTAAACAGAATGAGGTGTCGTTTGACAAGAATAAATCTGCCACCGGATTAGGGAAAATCTCAACATTTACTGTGTTCGAATAGTATGCACACCCATTAGCATCTACCCCTGTATACCAGGCAGAGGCTGTTGTGTCTGTTGAGACATAAGAAGAGGTTTGGCCACTGTTCCAAAGGATACTTGAATAATTCCCTACAGATGCTATAACTACTGAATCTAGATCACATGTTGCCGCGTCACCCACGGTAATAGCGACTGCGGTTCTTTCAAAGTCATCTATAATGTGTAACCTCGTGCCCGTTGCAATCCACAATTGATCGTTCAAATATTCAACATCATTGATGACGGTGGATGAGATTGGCGAGTTGCTACTATTATATGTATAAAGAGAATCGTTTTTGGCATCAAAACGGTACACATTGGAACCTGCAGTGAAGTAAACAACGCTGTCCGTACCAGCTGTAATATCATTGATGTTTCCTGTTACAGCAGCACTTGAGTAGTTCGTAATAGTTCCGGTTGTGGCATCCATAGAGGCGATTCCATTAGAACCGGCCTTATAGCCCATCCAAAGTGTACCTGAAAAATTATCGTAAGTCAGTGATTTTACCTTGTTGGCGGCTAAACCAGAGGATGTTTGGTATAAAGTGAAGGTAGAACCGTCAAAAATGCTCAATCCTGATTCTGTCGCAATGGCTAGATCACCATTGGCCATCAATTCAAAATCGTGGTGAGTATTTGAAGCTAGGCCCGATGTGTTGGCACTTTTATATTCAGTTGCCGAAGATCCATCGTAATAAACAACCCCAGAAGAAAAGGTGTTGGAGACTACAAAAGTAGAATCGGTCAAACCTTGACCTATGAAGCTAGTCGACGGAAGTCCATTTGATCCATTTGAGTAATTGACCCAGTTGCTGCCGTCCCATTTAGAAATTCCTGAACCCGTTACAGCCCATACGTTGTTTGATGCGTCCACACTTAAATCGCGAATGCTGTTGTTTGGGAGATTGGTATTTGATGTGCTTAACTGTGCTATACCCGAAACACCTCTTTGATAGATGCCTGCGCTAAAGCCGGTGAACATGTCGGTGCCGTCTCCAACCATGTGCAATGGTTGATTAGTTGGCATACCAGTATTTTCTCTTTCGTAGTTGTCAAAAGAAGCGCCGTTATAAATATGTAAACCGTTGTTATTACCTGACGCATGATTGTTCGAGACCATGTATAATGAAGAATCGATGGTGGAATAGATAACCGCCGCCAAAAGATTCTCCGCTAAACCGTTTCCTGCATACAAATGTGCAACGGTACCAGAGTTGTCAATTGAAGTTAATCCATAAGCAGTGGCTATATACAATGTGCCATTTGGGTCTTGATGAAAGTCTCTGATGTCATTTGAGGCCAATCCGATTGTATTAGCAACAGTATACTTTGTCCATGAAGAACCGTCATATTCTGAAATGCCCACTTGGGTTCCAACCCACCAATGTCCATCTTGTGTTTGGTAAATAGATTGAATGTTATCATTGATAAGGCCGTTCGAAGTGCTCTGCTTGGTGTAAGTGGTTACTGAATAGTTGCCCAATTGGCCAGTAACATGGGAAAGACCTTGATCTGTGGCTACAAGCATAGTACTGTCCGCCAATGAAATGACAGCACTCACCTTATTCGACGGTAATGTTGTTGCGTTTATGTAGGACCAATTCAATCCCGTCTTAACCGAAATCCCTTGCTCTGTTCCAACCCAAAGGTTTCCATAAGGATCCTCAGCAATGGCATGCACCGAATCTCCAACTAAACCAGTCAAACCGCTAACATATACCTGAGCGGTTGTAGCCGGCGTTATTTGAGTATAGCCGCCATCGGTTCCAATGTAGAGCCCGCTGGGTAAAACTTCAATGGTGTTGATTCTCTTGTTTGAAAGTGGGAACTCTTGATCACTTAGAAATCTAAACGTCGTTCCATTATACTGAATCAAGCCATTATTCGTTCCTAATAGAAAGTTCGCCGTATCTAATTGTTTAATATCGTTAAACGCTGAAGACGGTATTCCACTATTCTGAGTGGATAAATTTGTCCAACAATTAGACTGTGCAGATAAAGAGAATGATCCACAGAAGAGTGCAAAAAGAGCGAGCTTTCTCATGTTACATTGGTTTGTCTAAAAATATCTCAAAATGAGAAGAATAGAGTGTAACGATTGAGACTAATAATTGAGATTTATTAAGCTGTTTTGAATTTTAATAATGCTTTTTGATTCAATTTGATACAAACAAAAATCTGCTGACTACATTTTATTAACCCTTCTTATGTGCCCACAATGAAAATGTCTCAAATGAGACTTTTTACGGTTCGGTGTTAGAGCGCTTTTGAAAAAATCTAACTTCGAAGTATCAATAAATCTAGGCGTACTTGTTGTGTGTACCGCGCTGAAGATTAAAAATGAGCCCTGTTCTAGTTCAAGAGCAGGGCTTACTTTTTACGTTAAAGTTTAGACTATGATTTAAAGCTGTAGGCCTTCATGTCCTTGACTTCAATCTCGTCGTACTTCGGCCACTTCACGCCAGTACTTTCAGCGTTTATAAGCTTTTCAGACATCAATACGTGACCAGGTGAACAAGCCGATTCTAACTTCTTCGCTCTGCGGAATACCTCGCCCCACATATCGAATACTAGAGAAGTGTTGCCTAAAAGACCTGAATCTACCATACCGATGTCTATACCTATGCGCAGTGACATCGCCATGTTGTAACGCTTCAGCTCGCTGTTGATAGACGCTGTTGTTTTTTGCATGGCCAGTGCTGCATTCAAAGCTTGGCGTGGGCTCACGTAATCTTGGTTCATNCCGCCAATNGCAATGAAGGAGTCGCCATCCGTCTTNAGTTTTTCTAGGCCGTAGTGGGCGCAATCAGATTCGAATCGGTCAAAGAACTCCTTTAAATNCTGGATCAATTCCTCGATGGGAACCTTCTNCGCAAAAGCCGAGAAACCTTGAAAGTTAGCTTCCAGCACTATGATTTCTTGGTGCTGNTCACTGTTTACAACACCGCCTTCCTGTATGATTTTGTGGTATTTATCTGGCAGCATGTTGTTGAGCAACTGACGCTCTCGTTCTTGCAGCTGCTGTGATTCTTCGATTATTTTCTTTCTCCGCTTACGCAACAATAAAGAGCGGTACAGACCTACCAAAGAAATGATTAATAATACCGCATACCCAATGAGCCATTTTCGACCCGTTTGTATCTGTTCTAAGGCTGCCACTTGGGTCTCTTCAGTTTCGTCGAGACGGTCAAGTCCAATCCCTATGATCAATTCTTTTAAAGGACCTTCTGTCGGCTGCTCTTTGGCACTAGACGATAAAAGCTGCTTTTTGTAGACTCTATTAATGTTCAATATCTGCTTGAGTGCATAGCTTATTGAATCTGGCTGAACCAGTGCGTAGTAGCGCTCTAGAAGCTTATATGCCTCTCCCTGCTTCATATATTCCCCCTCAGTAAACCTAATCTGTTTTTCAAGAATTCTTCGAACCTCCTTTTCATTTTCTGAAGTGCGCTGAAGGATCATATCTCCAAATTTTTCGGGGTCGTAGCGATCGGGCCTTTTCCAATAAGTCATGGTGAACTCTGCCTTAGCCACCTCTATACTGTGATAGAATTGGTCGTATTGCAAGAGCTGAGTCTCTTCCTTTACCCGCTTGTAGGCCGCTAAAAATTTATCTTCTCCCCCCTCTATCTCCATATATGCGGTCATGGAATTAAAGAGCGGCATCCAGTTAGAGCCTCCCACTTCATCGTATTTAACGATAGCACTGTCGTAGGCCATTGCGGCCTCCTCATAGCGCTCGAGCATGTTGTAGGTATTTCCTAGCTGATTAAAAACGGCAGCACGAAGGCGGCCTGTTGCCTGATCTAAAGAAGATTTCGCAAGACTAAGGCTTTGCTCAAATTCGCCCAGTTTATAGAGTATAAGCGCCGTGCGCTCCTGAACGCTACCTTCAAACCCACCAAGGTCGTGGGCTTCGTCAATCCTGTAGGCATTCAGCAAATAGATTGCTGCTGTATCAAACTTATCGCTAAAGATGTACGTGTTTCCAATCTGGTAATTAGCGAAGAACTTTAACGCAGCACTATCTTCGGGGGCATATACCTCGATATCTTTGAGGACAGAGATGTAACGCTTAAAGTCATAGCGCTTGTCCCAAATTTTATAAGCTAGCCTACTGGCATAGCTCTTCGCCGCACCACTAACTTCTGAGGCCATAAGGCTGTCTAGGAGCGTGGCCACCTCAGCGCGTATTTTTATTTGCTCCTGAGCAGATTGAGCATTTCTAAAAGACCCATTGACAGCGACATTAATCGTATCAAACCAATGGCCAGTTCCATACCCGTTAATCTCAAAGGGGGTGGTCTGGGAAAAAATTGGACCGGAAAGCATTAAAAATAGTCCCGCTAGAAGATTTCTAAATTTCATCATACGGTAAACATTTCTAGTGTTTGACCTTCCTTGATTTCAACCTCTCCAAGGTCTTCCACTGTATACTTCGATTTATTCAAAGATCGCATGACATACTTACTCATGTTGATCTTACCTGGCATTGCATATTGCACATTCCGGTAGGCTATGTTCACGTCCTGTCCCCAGATATCAAACCTTACCTTTTCTGTGCCTATAAGTCCAGAGATTACATCTCCATAACTAATGCCTATTCTGATAGACATCTGAGAATCTTTAACATACCTTAAAGATTCACGCAATTTCACCGCACACTGCATGGTTGCTTCTACTTGCTGTACCGGCGTCAAACGGCCCTTTTTACAGACTGCCAAGATCTGCTGGCCGGAGGTCTTGATTTTCTGCAAACCATACTCTTTGAAAAGGTTTTCGGCAACTTGGAAAATATGATCAATCACTTCAAGACGATGCTGAGGACCATTATAAGCACTCAATTCGTCCAATTCGATAAACATAATAACACATTCCTTCCACATCACTGGATCTACCTTCTCATTGTGGAGCAAATGATCAACTTGTGACTCTGGAATGAGTCGGGAGAGCATGGATTTCAGCTTATCTTCTTGTTTCTTGTGCGCTCGTATTTGGTTCATCTCCCTAGATTTCATGAAGAAGAAGGTCAACGAGATGATCACGCAAATAATCACTAGACCTAGAAGTATGTTTTGACTCCTCCTTATCGAGGCCCTATTAGCTTCTGTTGCTTGCAGACTTTGGTCAGAATCTGAAATGATTGAAAAGAGCTTGTTTTGAACTTCGGGCTTCTCCTCTAGTAGAAGTGTGATCGAATCTTGCGACAGCTTGATTTGATAGCTCAGTCTTTCTAATTCAGAGGAATCGCCGCCACTTGGATTTTGAGCAGATATTGTACTTGAAATTATGGCGACAAGCAGTATTAAAACACCCTTATGTATTCGCTTACAGCGCATAATGTAGCTACGTTTATGGAGGGTTGGCTCACGAAAATAGGTTTTTTATTGAAGAAATGTCCCTACAACAACCGAATATAGATTTCATGGAAGAGCGCTTTATGCGTCTCTAATCTGTTAAGCCAAGAGTAGAAAAAACAACACAGATGCACTCTTCGATCAATTCGGCTGGAACTATGATCAAAACATGATTGAAAACCAAGGAAAAATACCGATCTTAACCATATCCAATTAAACCTTTTTTATGAAAACTTTAGTCCTCACTGACTTCAGCCACACCTCTAAGCGCGCCCTTGAATATACCCTAGACCTGTTAGTCACAGAAGGAGAACAAACCATTACCCTAGCTCATGTGGTTGGGAAACCTGCTGATGCCGCCAAAGCCATGGAAAACTTTATCCCTTTTTTAGATGGTATTGCGAACCCAAGCAACGTCTCTATCAATAAAGAAATCATCCATGGTGATCTCTATGATGCTACCGGAGCATATTCGAAAAAAGAAAGATTTGAGCTTATCGTTTTTGGTACCCACGGTGCTCGCGGGCTTCAAAAAGTTGTAGGCTCTCACGCTGTAAAACTCATCCAACACACTAACTGTCCCGTCATTGTCGTTCAGGATGAAATCCGAAGAGATCCTGACGGTATTAAGCAGATTGCATTGCCCTTAACGCTCGCTGTAGAGGACAAGAAAATGCTGAATTATGTAAGTCGTATTGCCAAGCTCATGGGAGCTATGATTGAAATCATCTACCACGAGAAAACTGATGAATTTCTAGCTGCCACGATGAAGCGCAATTTGAGTTTTACCAAGAGCTTCCTAGATAAAGCAGGCATTGATTATGACTTAAACACTGTTGCAGCCAAGAGCAATTTCGACGAGGAAGTTGTCGCTATTGCCGCAGAGAAATCTTGTGATCTCATCGCGACCATTAACCACCATGAAGACGGTATCAAAAATCTCTTCGGTTGGAGCTTTGATCAAAACATGATTGAAAACAATGCGCATATTCCCGTCCTGACTATTGACGCTCAGCCAGCAGGGGATGTGAAAGATATTTTCAGCACCACGATGTAAGCCTGAAAAATTTTTATGACTAAAAAAAAGCCGCCCGAGGGCGGCTTTTTTCATGCTCAAACTTTTCTCGTGTTATACGAGCTTGATATCGACACTCACGAGGTTTTTGAAGTCCTCTAGACGTGCGTTAATTTCTTCTGTGGTAAGATCTGCAATGCGCTCTGTACCGAACTTTTCTACAGTAAAGCTTGCCATAGCTGAGCCCCAGATTACCGCGCGCTTCATGTTCTCAAAGCTGATGTCGTCGGTCTTTGCAAGGTAACCAATGAAACCTCCTGCGAAGGTATCTCCAGCACCTGTTGGATCGAACACCTCTTCTAGTGGCAAAGCCGGAGCGCTAAACACCTTGTCCTCGTGGAACAACAATGCACCGTGCTCACCCTTCTTGATGATGAGGAATTTTGGCCCCATAGTCATGATCTTCTTAGCCGCTTTGACAAGGCTGTATTCGCCTGACATCTGACGCGCTTCTTCATCATTGATGGTCAACACATCCACACCTTTCAATGCTTCAACGAGGTCGTCCCAGCAATTGTCCATCCAGAAGTTCATCGTATCTAGTACAACGAGCTTTGGACGTTGTGGTAATTGGTCCAAAACCTGCTGCTGGATAGAAGGCATAAGATTGCCAAGCATCAAGTATTTCGCGTCCTTATATGCCTCAGGAACAATAGGGTTGAAATCTGCCAATACGTTGAGCTGAGTGTCTAATGTATCACGCGTATTCATGTCCATGTGGTACTTGCCGCTCCAAAAGAAGGTCTTCCCGTCCTGGATAATTTGAACGCCTTCGAGATCTGCACCCTTTGACTTCAAAAGGTCGAGGTGTTGTTGTTCGAAATCGGCGCCAACTACAGAAACGACGTTGCTTTTTTCAACGTGGTAGCTTGCTGATAATGCGATGTAAGTGGCAGCTCCTCCTAGGATGCGGTCAGTTTTTCCAAATGGTGTTTCCAAGGCGTCATAGGCCATGGTTCCGACAGTTAATAAGCTCATCTTGTGGGTTATTTGATGTGGCAAATTTACGGCTTGGTTTAGAGAATAGGGACCAATTCAAAAACAATTGCCCAACTTCTTTAGTTAAGTATAAAATCTTAACACGCTATGAGGAAGTTCATTACCCTATTATCTATCACATTCTCCTTAGTTGCATTCGGGCAAAGCACGGTCGAAATTCCATCCGGCGGCCGCGTACAAATAGGTTACCCTGATCAGGAGGACCTTGCGATTGAGTTGAGAAACAAGAGCGGTAAAGCCCTCGAAGTGGCCACCGTAAACAAGGTGAGTGGGGAGAAAATCAGCGGATTCGGACTAGGCCCTATGGGCAAGGCTACGGTGGCTGTAGCAGAACTAGGCCTCTTAGAAATTAGCAACCCGTCATCGAAAGACGTGAGCATTGGTTACTCAATAACGGAGGCTAAGCCCGTTATAGTTGCAAAAGAAGATGTTTATATCAATTTCACCTTAAGGAATGAAACCATGAAAAGTATTCCCTTAATCATTCCCGGTGTGATGAACCCGAACCTCAGCCCGAAATCAAATTCTGGGGTGAGCCTAAAAATTGGACAAGAAGTAAAATATAGAAAAGGCGGCCGAACGCGCGTTTTATTCGTTGTAAATGAAAGTATCAGCGAAGGCGATGTAGTTATGGTAGGCGAACTCCTAGCTCAAGTTAACGATTAGTAATTAGTAGATTTTTTAGACTTAAGCTGGCTGGTGTGGAGAACTTTTAGTTTTCCACACTTTTTGTTTTCCACCTATTGGCTTCGGAACCTTTGGGTATGAAACATTACTCCCACCTCCAATCTGTGCTCGAAAATGAGCGCTCGTTTATTCAATTTCTTGTGCGCTTTATGTTAACCTATATCGCACTCATCGCCTTATATAAACTCTACTTAGAATACACCGTTTACACCCACACACTAGATTGGGTAACCTATAGTGTGAGCGAATTTTCCTTCTACCTCGCCAAAGGGCTAGGTGTGGCAGATTGTACGTTTTCCTGCTTTATAGAAGGTTGCTATGTGGGCCGAGAAGGCAAGCTCATCCATGTTGTAGAAGGCTGCAACGGTTTCAGGCTTGCTATTGCCTATGGCGCTTTTATCGCTGGCTTTTCCGGGTTCAATTTTAAAACCCTTCTCCAAATCCTCGCAGGTCTCTGCATCATTCAAGCCTTTAACATCTTTCGTATAGGCGTGCTCATTGCCCTGCGAGATTTCGGAGGCGATGCCTATTTCTATTTCATCAAATACCTCTTCGGCGCACTGATCTATGCCTCCATTTTTACCCTTTGGTCGCTTCAACCATCCTTCAATAAATGGCTGCACTCATGAAAAAAATAGATCTCTACCTGTGGATTACAGCCTACATGCTGCTCTCCGTACCCTTCAACCTATTTCGTCACACCTACGATCTTGAAATTTCAGAGATGCCTCTACTCTATGGAATTATGGCCCTGATCAAAATCTTTCTGTGCCTGTATTTCTTAGAAAAAGTAGAGATGAATAACACCAGAAAGGCACTTGTATTGGTTAGCTCAATCGCCCTAAGAGTCTTATTTGGCGCACCTTGGCTAGCACTTTGTATAGGAGGAGCAATTTTTCAAGCCTCCCACACAAAAAAACTTTCTTAAGTATTGTGGAGAATTCAGGATTGCCGTATTATTGCAGCCCAATTCGAAAGAAGCGGAACAAATATTCCTCCTTAGCTCAGTTGGTTAGAGCATCTGACTGTTAATCAGAGGGTCCTTGGTTCGAGCCCAAGAGGAGGAGCAACAGAAA
>JGI26088J50261_1001255_pt1 | contig 13916 bp, 14 predicted proteins | sample SaaInl1SG_22_DNA_FD_50261 | JGI IMG/M metagenome (IMG submission 50261)
GCATGGGTGTGATGAATTTTGCCTCGAGTGCCCCGATCAATCAGTCATGTATCGATCGGAAGGCATGCGAGGGTAACGATGGTATTTCAGCGACAAGTGAAGGCAACTGTGGCGTGGATGTTATGTCTGTATTCTCAGACTCTGATCGCAGCTGATCCTCATCCATTGATCGATCCGCCACGCTGTTTTAATCACCTTGGGGAGACAGTGGAATACATCACGCGTTCCGCGTCACAAGGGCAAGTCGCCGCTGGTATGGCAAATCGGGATTCAGATGGTCGACCGATCATTGTTCGGATGAACTATGACAAAGCGGATCCGGCGTTTCAGCGTTTTGTGGATTTTCACGAATGCGCCCATCACCAAGTCGGACATGTCGATCAACCGCACCCCCCGAGAAATAGCTTTGACCACTTAATGAATGAGAGCATCGCNGACTGTGTTGCCATATTGCGAGTTCGTGAAGAGGCGAATCATACCTATTNACAAGTGATTGAAGCGTTGACTGAGGCGATGAGCCTGGTGGGGTTTCCTAAGATCAGCACGGACAGTCGATTGAGTAATGTCCAGAATTGCTATTCTAAGGAGGAGTCATCAGCGGAATTTGTCAAAAAGATGCAGGATCAGGTAAGCGTTCGATCGTTCTCTGGTTAAGCCACGATATCGACTACGGTGGTGCTGTAATGATGATGAATGGCTTGGTTGTTCACTGGATCAATGAGTTCAAGCCGCATGGAGTCTGCTGGCCTAATGCCACCAATGGCAGGAAGTGTTCCACAAAATAACACAAACGACTCAGCCGCTTGCAGATAACAGTCGACAGAAGGATCCTCGAGCAGCATGGACGGATTGAGAAGCTGTTCGAGAGAACCGGATTGGTAAAGGGTCTCTTCGGGATGTTGTGGGTCTCTGATCCATGATTGAAGCTGTAACGAATCGCTATGATCTTTGACGTCATTCCAGTTCCAAAAATGAGAAGAGATTGGCTTTGCGCAAATTGCTTTGGATTGAGCTACCCCATAGGTCTCGAGGTCCCGGTCGGTATGATCAGAGCCGACCCCAAGAAAAAGCGAGTTCCCATCGAACCATAAAACAGGCTCGACTTCCCCGGAAGTTCGGTCTCCTAGAACCTGGATCTCATGGTCTTGGGTTAAGAGCTGTGGGCTGGCCCGATAGAATAGTGGCGTCGTCGAAGGTGCTGGAACTCCAAGTAACGCAAGTTCTTCAATATGGTGTTGCACTTTGGCTCGATCTCTACCTGTCCAACCAGCGACGATGAGATGAGAGATGCGGTCGAGGCGTATTGTGAGCGTGTCCATTTAACGACTCTCCAGTGAGTTGGGTAACCAGGTGGCGATTTCAGGAAACACAATCAACAGGATGAGCATGACGATCATCACCATGACGTAGGGCAGAGAGCCAATCATGACGTCTGTAATGGTTCCACGATCGCGCGCGCTTTGCACCACGTAAAGATTCAGTCCGACCGGTGGTGTGATGAGGGCCATTTCGACGAGCACGATCATTAAAATACCGAACCAAATGACGTCAAAATCGAGTTGCAGAATAATCGGGACAATGATGGGAATCGTCACGACCATTAAGGAGAGCGTCTCAATGAACATGCCGAGTACGATATAGAGCAATACGATGACGAATAAGAGCTCCATTCGCCCAAGCCCGAGTCCTGCTAAAAAGTCATCCAGTTCATTGGCGAGTCCGGCAGACGCTAATGTGAAATTCAAGAATGAGGCACCGAGGATAATCAGCATGATCATGGCTGTGATTTTAATTGTTCCCGTCATCGCCTCATGAAGCGCTCGGATCGACAAAGATCCAAACAATGCGCTGATGATGACGGCACCGAGTACACCGACTGCTGCAGCCTCTGTTGGTGTGGCGAACCCAGTGTAGATTGAACCGACAATCATGAGGAAAAGACCAACAATTGGCGCAAGATCACCGATCGCTGAAACGCGTTCTCTGAACGAAAATTCTCGACTTGGACCACCCAATTCGGGCTTGAGCGTGCAGATCAAAGCGGTCACGAGGATGAACCCGAGGGCGAGAAGCAACCCAGGAATCAGGCCGGCCAGAAACAATTGTGGTATTGAGCTTTGAGTTAAAAACCCATAAACGATCAAATTGATTGATGGGGGGATCATAATGCCGAGAGTGCCGCCGGCTGCGATAGCCCCGCTGAAGAGTTTTTCATCATAACCAAGACGCCGCGCTTGAGGCATTGCTACGGTGCTGACCGTTGCTGCTGTCGCTACTGATGAGCCTGAGGTAGCAGAGAACATGGTTGCTGTCGCGATGTTGGCATGGACGAGCCCTCCTGGTAGCCACGAAATCAATCGGTCGAGTGCTTCGTAAGTTCGTGCTGCAACTCCTGATCGGACGAGGATCTCTCCAAGAAGAACGAAAAATGGGATGGCAATCAGTGTGGCTGAATTCGATGATGACCAAATCATTCGGCCAAGCGCTTTGTTCAGTGGGAATGCCGTAAACAGGGCATCAATACTGAGCCCCAAAAGGAATAGAACGATTCCAACCGAAATCGACAGTATGAGCAATGATAGGAGAGCGATGCTGAGAAAAGGGATCATAGAATTTGATCTGATTGCGAGAGCTTTCGTGTGAGTCCACTCGCTTGGGTGGCTCGCTTTTTGAAGAGCAAAACGGTGAAACAGATGGCGTAGATCCAACAGGATAAGGCGAACCAGGTCCACCCCAAAAACCAAGGAACTTGAACCCACCACAAAGGTGTTTCAAGCGGTGTATTTGCTGTCGACTGATTCAAGAGGCTTTTCTCAACAACAGGCCAACCTTTCATAACAATGAGAGTCGTGACAAAGGTCAAGCTGAGAAGGTAGAGGCCATCGAATGTGATCTGAGTCATCACATGGCTTCGACTCAGTAGCAGTTCAATGCGAATATGGGCGTGGTGAATCAAGGCGTAACTCATTCCCCAAGCAGTCACCAACGCCATCACGTACCCTGAGATTTCATCGGTTCCACCAAGAGATGATCCAAATTTGCGCAGAGTAATATCCACAATGACGAGGGCAACACACAGCCCAAGAATCGAGCCGAGCACTAAGACAATGAGACGGTTACCTCCCTCTACAAATCTCAGTGCGTGCGACTCCATGAGCAGGCCTTACTTAATGGTGACGTTAACGGTCTTGCCAACAGACGCATTCCACCGTGCACCCCAATCGCCGCCAGCTCGTTCGACCCATTCAGGTAACACTTGATCGATCAAAATCGACTTGGCACGGTTGAAGTCGGCATCGCTGACAGAAACAAGCGTCATGCCTCGTGTATCACCCTTGGAGCATGCTCCATTTCCCGTGAGGCAGGCAATGTCGGTGTTCAATGCATCCTGCGCACTCGCCCAAGCAGGGTTTTCAAAGTCTTTTTTGATTGCGCCGGTTAATGTTGCCTGATCGGCTTTCGACAAGCTATTCCACTTGTCCATATTCATGGCCGTGACCACTGAATCCCAACCCCCGAGTGGAATGGGAAGCAGATGCGTTGAAACTTCCCACCATCCAGCTGAGTATCCAGAACCGGCTCCGGTGACAGCGCAGTCAACGACGCCTTTTTGGAGTGCGCCTGGGACTTCGGAGAAGCCAACGTTGACACCTTCGGCTCCAAGGGCATCCAAAAATTTAGCAGTCATACGGCCAGACGCCCGGATTTTTTTCCCTTTCAGGTCATCGAGACCTTGAATGTCTGCATTACAAAACACCACCTGTGGTGGGTATGGGGCAATAGCCAGCACTTTGCTGTTGAAGCGATTGGCATAGATTTCATCGACCATAGGTCTCGCAGCATCGACCATTGCTCTGGCTTCGTCAGCCGTGAGTGCCACTAATGGGACATCAAGACCTTCGAGTTCGGGAGCATCAGCGACCGCATAATCGGCAACAGTCATGGCGACGTCGTAGACGCCTTCACCCAGTAATCGATAAACGTCACCCAGACCTAGACCCATCTGGTTATGTGTTGATAGATCAGCGGTCAGATTGCCGTTAGACGCCTTAGGTAGTGCCTCTGTCCAGAATGGTTTTTCGTATTCATTGTGGAGCGGCAGACTAGACCAGCTTCCGACGACAGTAAAATTTTCTGCCATCGCCGGCGTGCTGAGTATGGCCGCTGCAATTACTGCTGGTATTATTGTTGTTTTCATCTTGAGCCTCCGAGACTTTTCAAGTTTAAAACGACAGCGGAAATTCCTGTCCTAAGATTGGAATTTCAGCACTGTCTGGGATGTCCGTGATCAACATTGATCCGGGTTTGTGTGTGATCGCAAGTGGAAGTTTTGCGTTGCATAATGCGACCTGTGGCGTCACACCACAGGCCCAAAAGACTGGCGTATAGCCNTTGGGTAAGGGGGCAGGATCTCCCCAGTCGGGGGCATCCAAGCTATTGATTCCAATCGTTGCTGGATTGCCAATGTGTACAGGTGCGCCATGCCCNAGTGGATANTTTCGGCAAATCTCGACAACTTCTTCCAATCTTGAATCTGGGATGGCGCGCATTGTCACNACCATNGCNCCATAAAACGGACCACTTGGGACGGTGTCGATCGCGGTTTTAAACATGGGAACTGTGGTTTGATTGTCGACATGCCATAGAGAGAATCCCGCCTGTTCGAGGGCATTCTCGAAGGTATGTGAGCAACCTAATGCAAAGCTCACAAAGCTGTCGTTCCAATGTGTGTGGAGGTTGGTTACGGTCTCGGAGAGCTGGCCCTGTTGATAGATGTGATAACTTGGGACATCAGTAACTAGATTCAGATCTGTACCTAATGCGGTAAACCGTGGATTGCCGGTGTCAGAGATCCCGACCAGCGGGCAGGGTTTCGGATTGCGCTGGCAGAACCGCGCAAAATCAAGTGCGAAGATCTCAGGTAGTATGACCAGGTTGGCTTGTAGAAATCCCATCGCCATCCCAGCAGTTTGACCGGTAATCGCTTCAGTCCTGATGAGATCTCTGACTTCCTGCGGACTGCTATTCCTGTAACTCATGGCATTTCCCTGTAATTGAGAAAACCTTGCGTCAAAACCATACTAAAAACAAATTAATTATTTTTTTATTTTTTTATTAATTATTTTTATCATTGGTGTGGAATGCGAGCGCCACTTTGAGCGCCAGCTGACTGACTTGCTTGAGGCGTGGATTGCTGGCATCTCTTAAAAACGAGGCAGTAAATGCCAGTGGGCTTGGAGTCCAACTTCGTTCGAATTTTTTGAGCTTCCTCGATGAAACCCACGATTCGCCCAGTGCTTTTGGGATGGCAGCAACACCTAATCCCTGTTCAACCATTCTTAAAATTCCGTACAGAGACGAGGAGGGGAACACTTGGACGTTGCCACTCCCGATGGTTTTGACAGCATCTTTGATTTCAAAAAATGGTCGCGTCCCTTTGGCATAGGTGAGCACGGGTTTAGAGAAAAACGTTTCAGGATCCGCGCTGAGATCTTGCTCGGCGGAGGCATACCATTCCAATTCGAACTCAGGAAGCGGGACATTGATTGCACGCGCATCATCGATCGGTCCCAAGAGAAACCCGAGGTCAATTTCACGGTCCAGGATGGCGGCGCGCAAGTGGGTGGAGACATCAACGTGATATTCAATTTGAATCTTTGGCAAGTGCTCGTGAAGTGCGGAAATGAAATCGGGAAGCCAGGTTTGAGCGACGGTTTCTGAGGCTCCGATACGAATCACGCCCTCTACGGTTTCTGGGTCAGCGATGTTGGTTTCAATCGAATGGCAGATGGCTTCAATTTGCTGCGCATAGTGCAGTAATTGCTCACCCGCTCGGGTTAACTTGAGACTGGAATTCCCTTTTTCAAACAACCGTACACCGAGCGTTGACTCAAGATTTTTCAGGCGAGTCGTGATTGCAGGCTGTGTCACCGAGAGTGATTTGGCTGCGCGACTGATGCCTCCAACTCTCCAGACAGTGAGCAGNGTATTGAGTTGTTCGAGCGAAAAATTGAGCATGAGATTCAGCAACCGATGGAAACATTCGTGGATGGTAACAGCATCTGTGCTGTCATCTTTAGGGTATATTTCGANGGCATTCACTGAACTTGAGATCCCCGTGGCTGATCAGCATGTTGATGTCTTAATTCTGGGTGGAGGAGCCGCCGGTCTTTTCTGCGCCTTGACCGCGGCTCGCCGTGGCCGCAAGGTCGTCGTTCTCGACAGCAGTAACAAAGTCGGAAAAAAAATCCTGATGTCGGGTGGAGGACGTTGCAACTTTACGAATCTGGATATCCAACCTGAGAACTATCTCTCAGCAAATCCTCACTTTATGAAATCCGCTTTGAAGTCCTACACGCAATGGGATTTTATTGAATTGGTCGAAAAGCATGGGATTGCCTATCATGAGAAGACGTTGGGCCAATTGTTTTGCAACGACTCCTCAAAACAAATACTCAACATGCTGCTCTCCGAATGCGATGATTCGGGTGTTTTGATCAAAACACAGTGTGAAGTCCAGTCAGTCAAAGCAGCAGACCATCGGTTTACTGTTCGAACATCCCAGGGTCGATTCGTCGCTGAGTCACTGGTGATTGCCACCGGAGGCCTTTCAATACCAACCATGGGGTCATCAGGTTTCGGGTATGAAATCGCTGAACAGTTTGGTCTTGAGGTTCTGCCTCGGTCGGCTGCCTTGGTTCCTTTGACGTTTAGTGACTCGTTAAAACCTGTCTGTGAGCGTTTATCGGGTTTGTCAGTCGATGTGACGATGACCTGTCATGGCGTGACCTTTCGAGAAGGGATGTTGTTTACTCATCGAGGGCTCTCAGGCCCTGTGTCTCTCCAAATTTCAAGTTATTGGTCTCCTGGTCTTTCGATCGACATTGACCTCCTTCCTGAGATCAATGCCACTGACTGGCTTTTGGAAGGTAAGACGGAGCATGGAAAAGTACTTCTCCGATCAATCCTTGCAAAGCGATTGCCGAAAACGCTTGTCGGCGAGCTTGAGTTTTTGCATTGGGCTGATGTTCGCGAGAGACCGTTAGCGGAGATTCCGGATCTGCGATTGCGCCAGATTGGTTCGATACTCAACCATTGGGTGGTGAAGCCCTCAGGAACCGAAGGTTATCGAACAGCGGAAGTCACGCTTCACGGCATTGATACGAAACACTTGTCATCGAAAACCATGGAATGCAACGATCATCCGGGTTTGTATTTTATCGGTGAGGTGGTCGACGTGACAGGGCATCTCGGAGGATACAATTTCCAGTGGGCGTGGTCGTCAGGGTATGTGGCTGGAGTGCATGTTTAGCACTCCAGTCCTGAATCAAGGGAGTTAGCTTACTTCGTGTTGTCTGGCAACCAGGTGGCAAGCTCCGGCCAAATCACGAGAATCATGACCATGACGAGCATGAGAGCCACCATGGGTAACGCTGTCTTTGCGATATAGCCAATCTCATGTTTGGTCATTCCTTGAAGCACGAAGAGATTGAAGCCAATCGGTGGGGTGACTTGCGCCATCTCAACCACCACGACGATAAAGATGCCAAACCAAATGACATCAATTCCAGCCTGGCGAATCATTGGTTCGACGATCGCCATAGTCAGTACGACCGATGAAATTCCATCGAGAAACATGCCAAGAATGATGTAGAAAATGGTCAGTGCTGCGATCAAAACAAGTGGGGATAGATTCCGTTCACCAATCCAGCCAGCGAGTGCACGTGGCAATCCAGTGAAGCCCATCGACAGTGAGAGAAATGCTGCACCCATGAGGATGAGCGCAACCATTGCTGAGGTGCGAGTCGCGCCCATCAGGCTCTGCGTAAAGGTTGACCAATTCAACGAACCCTGAGCCGTGGCAAGGGTCAATGCACCAACAACCCCCACCGAGGCGGCTTCAGTCGCTGTGGCCCAACCAAAATACATCGAACCAATGACCGCGATCACCAGTCCAATCACCGGAAGCAGAAAACGACTTTCGTAGAGCATGTGTTTGAGCGAAATGGCCGGTGTCGGCTCAGGGCGTTGGTCACGTTTCACATAGTGCCAACCAATAATGTAGGTCATGAATAGCCCAGCCAGCACTAAGCCAGGGATGACGCCAGCCATAAATAATTTGGTGATGGACTCATTGATGGTCACACCATAAACAATGAGCGTCAGTGATGGGGGAATCATCAAGCCGAGTGTTGCAGCGCCGGCCAGGGTCCCAATGATCATATACTCGGGATATCCGCGGCGTCGTAATTCCGGGATGGACATTTTTCCAACGGTTGTGAGTGTGGCTGCAGATGAGCCACTGACCGCCGCAAACAAGGTGCACCCTGCAATATTCGTATGCAACAGACCACCGGGAAGCCAGCGCATCCAAGGGGATAATCCGCGAAACATATCTTCAGAGAGCCTCGTTCGATACAAGATCTCCCCCATCCAGATGAATAGTGGCAGGGCGGTCAGCGTCCAACTTGAGGCTCCGGTCCAAATGGTCGTGATCATGGCGTCACCCGGCGGGCGTGAGGTAAATAGGGTCATGCCCACCCAAGCAACACCGACTAATGCCAGACCGACCCAAACCGAGCTTCCCAGTAGCGCAAAGAGAACGAACAAAAAGATGATGGTCGCGTAAAGTTCGGTCATTCCAATACTTCCTGTCTAATGGCGCTTCGTTTGGTCGCAACGAGACGAATCAAATGATCCCAAAGGCAAATGGCCAATAACACTGTTCCAATCGACATGGTGAGTTGTGGCACCCACATGGGCGTATAAATCAGCTCGCCAGTTGCTTGATCAAGTAATGCGCCCCATTGGCTCGGTGAGCTGCCGAATAGCTGTAAAAATTGAGTGAGATAATCGGGTATTTGGTCTTGGCCTTGGGTCCGATCGTTGAGGAGCGCGGACATTTGGTTCGTTTTGATTGCATAACGTGCGAAATAGGTCGCAATGACAGCCGATAGCGCGAGTGCGAAGACATTGAGCCAGTATCGAGTCCAGTCATTCAGGTTTAACAACACAGATACTCGGATATGAGATCCATGTGATAGAGCGTGGGCTAATGCGAAGAACGAAGTAGCCGCCATCGCGTATCCCGCAAATTCGGTCGAGCCCTCAAAAGTCAGGCCCAGCCAACGCGAGCCCATTTGGCCGATTGTGATCAACAAAATGACGCACATGAAAAAAGCCGCGATGTAGCCCGAGATCGTATATACCCGATCGAGAATCGCCCAGAGGGGCTGGAAGATGCGACTGATGATTTCGGCTTGAATCGCCGCAAAAAGCGCGATCGCCAAGGGGAGTCCGAAAATCCATATCCACAATGGAATTCCAATAAAATCCGGCCAGTTAGTCATGGTTCTTCTTATCAAGTGTGTGCCCCAGATCGCTGGGGCACAGATTGAGGTTACATCTTGTTGTAAGCGTCGATGATGGCTTGGCCATCAGCTCCAACGGACTTTAACCAATCGGCCTGCATTCCTGCGCCGATTTCTTTGAGCTTTGCCAGGAAAGCAGGACTTGCGTCTTCTACCTTCATGCCATTGCTTTCAAGTTGTTCGAAGTACCAGTTCGCAAGATCTGCTGATTTGGCAGCGCAAGCCGCTCCGGTTTCATCCGCTGCTTTTTGAATCGCAGTCTTGGTTGCACCATCGAGATTGTCCCAAATCCCTTTGTTGACCATGACGTAGTTTCTGGGATGCCAGGCATTCACTTTGTAATAGTGCGATAGGTGCTCCCAAACCTTCCGGTCATAGCCAGTTGAACCAGACGATATAAATGATTCAGCAACGCCGGTTGCCAAAGCCTGGCTCAGCTCAGCAGCCTCGACTTGTACTGGGATCATTCCAAGCTCTTTAGCAAAGGTTGCAGTGGCTGAGTTGTATGAACGGAATTTGACGCCTTGCGTGTCAGAGACTGTGTCTACGGCTTTATTGAAATAAAATCCTTGGCCGGGCCACGGACAGGTATACAGCGTGACCAAATTTAAATCCGCAAGCTGGGCATTCACTTTGTCTTTTGCCACTTGCCACAACTTTTCGTTGGTTTCATAGGTTGTTGCGAGGAAAGGAAGATTGTCCCAACCGAGCAGAGGAGCTTCGTTGGCATGGGCTGACATAAAGCGTTCACCAATCGGGGCCTGACCTGTCTGGATGGCGCGTTTGATTTCACCACCCTTGAACAATGAGCCACCCGGATGGACTGTAATATCAATCTTTCCTTTGGTGTAATCGCGTACCTTGTCTGCGAAAACCACGCCCATTTCGGAATGGAAGTTAGTCGCCGCATAGGCCATTGGCATGTCCCATTTCTCGGCTAGCGCTGTCGCAGAAATGGATGTTGCAGCCAATGCAGCTGCAAGTATCGTGAGTTTTCTCATGACTGAGTTCTCCTCGTTGTGATTATCGTTATTGTTTGGTGAACCGAGCAGGATTGAAGGGAGCCATGTCAATGTCAACGGTTCTTCCCTGAATCAGTTCACTAAGGATTCGGCCTGTTTTTGCACCACCTGTCAACCCTACATGCTGATGACCGAAACCTAACCAGCAGTTTTTGATCGCCGGAATCTGTCCGATCAATGGTAGTGAGTCCGCCGGTGCGGGCCGATGACCGAGCCATGAATCAATGCGCTCAAAAGTGACTCCGGGCAGTAAGGCCTTCACTTGGGTTTTTAACAGTTCAATGGGTTCTGGGTTTTCGCCCAGTTCCAAGCCTCCAAATTCTACAATTCCAGCGGCCCGTATCCGATCTGTCAACGGTGTGATGACGAACTTCCCAGATGCGATCATCATGGAATTCACAGGTTCTTGAGACGGATGAACGAGCTCAATGTGATAACCCCGTTCGGTTTCGAAGGGAATGGTTAATCCCACTGTTTTCACCAAATCTCTCGACCAAGCTCCAGTCGAGACGACCAGGTGCTCGGGGCTGATGATCTGATCGTCAACTCGATAGCCTAAGCCATCTGTGGTGTGAACGAGTTCAGTAATTTGGCCGATACGGAGGCGTCCACCTTGTTCAACGAAATCATGTGCGAGCGTCCGAATGTATTTGCCTGGATCCGAAATTCGGCCGTGTTGATGACACAAAACGACNGTATNGAATTGATTGGCAAATAGGGGNTCAATCGCGCCGTAATCAGACCCAGTGATCACATCAAACTGAATGCCCAGTTGTGCTCNAAGATCCCACCATTTTTGATCGTTTTCATAGGCCTCTCGGCGATCATATCCAAATCCATACGGATGCTCTGCGACAAACGATTCTGCCCCAGTCCCATGAGCCAAGGCCTGATGTTGGGCTACGGTATCCCGCAACAAGGGGATCATGGATCGTGCGTAATATTCCACATGTTGAGTCGTGCAGTGTTTCAAGTAGCTAGTTAGAAAAGGGATCATCTTTGGGAGATAGGGCCAGCGGATGAACAATGGAGAGGCCTTGTTCAGGAGCATACCAAAGGCGTTTTTTGGGAGCGCAGGGGTGGTGATCGGGATGACGGATCCAGCCGCAAGGACACCGGCATTGCCATAGCTGGCGCCGCCAGCCGGCCCAATCTGATCAATGATGGTGACCTTGAAGCCTGCGCGCTGAAGCCAAATCGCGGTAGAAATCCCTACCATGCCGGCCCCTAAGATGTGAACTTCCTTCACTAACAGTCCTTTTTATTATTTGACAGGAGTCGATGGTAGGTGGTTCTGTTGATGCTGTGAAGAACATGCTTGAGTGAGAATCCCATTGTTGAATAATCGCGCGCTAATGATCGCTGTGACCCTTGGGGTTTTAGGTTCGCTGATGTGGGGTGCACACTCTTCGGTCTCTGTGTTTGGGCTTCGGACAGGCCTCGATAGTTTTGATATTGCTGCTGCCCGGGTCGTAGGTGCGGCCTTTGCCGTCATTCCTTTTCTTTTAGTCCGTGGCCTGTCGATCCTTCCGCCGGTCAAGCAAACCCTTTGGTTAACGCTCGGGGCTGGTGTTCCGTTTGGGCTCCTTAATGTGGCCGGATTACAGTTCGCACCGATCAGTCATACAGGCGCGATTTCGCTCGGCTGTGTACCCTTGGTGACGGCTTTTGCTGCGAATCGATTGTTTGGGGATCGCGTTTCTGTGAGCCATTTGGTTGCATTGAGTATCTTAGTTTTATCGCTGACGGTGATCTGGAGTACTCGTCCATTTGAGTGGATTCATGTGGTGGGTGATGTGTGCTTTTTTGGGAGTGCATGCCTGTGGGCCAGTTACGGGTTNAATCTGCGCCGATGGCAATTGAGTCCGGTGCAAGGGATGACTGCAATTACGATAGGTTCTATGCCTTATNTACTGTGGTATTTTTTGGCGAGAGAACACACCTTTTTCAGTCAGGTTGATCAAGGCCTATTACAGGTCCTCTATCAGGGGGTGGTGATCGGTGTATTAGCNGTNCTGATTTACGGCAAAGTGCTTGAAATGATTGGTCCNATGATGGGTACNATGTTTCTTGCAGTATCGCCATTTTTGATTCCTTTTATGGCGTTGTTGATTTTAGGACAGCCAATTGATACCGGTGACGTCACAGGNCTTTTTCTGGTCGTGATCTCAATGATGATTGCATTCTGGAAACCATTCGATCGTCGGAAAGAGGTCGTNGATGGCAATGTCTGAATTCACCGTTGGNGTGATCCAGCTCAACACGAATTTTCCACGNCCCCTCGGTGATATTGGGAATCCCGAAACCTTTGGATCTCAATCAATCGTTGTTAAGTTGGATTTGGCCACAGTGGCGGATGCGATCTCTACAGAGGTCATCGATGGCCCATTGCTTGATGAAATGGTTGAGGTGGCTTTGCAGTTAGAGGCCAAAGGTTGTGATTTGATTACGACCAGTTGTGGCTTCTTGGGGCCTGTCCAATCCCATGTTCAGGCAAACGTCACTGTTCCGTTCATCAGTACGTCACTACTGTTATTACCGTTTCTCAAAACGGTGTATTCCGCGCCGAATGATATCGGCATTTTGACGTTTGATTCGAGAGCGCTCCGTCCGCACCATTTCGTGGGTCATGATATTGGTGGAGTGGTGGTGCAAGGCCTCGAGTCTGATACGGAGCTCTATCGCGTCATTTCTACCGATGAGCGAGCTCTGGATGAAGAACGAGCCGCCCGAGAAGTCACCGAGCGCGTGACAAAGCTCATTGATGAGTTTGGAGTTCGCTGTGTGATCTTTGAGTGCACAAATTTATCACCCTATAAATCACAAGTTCGCTCAGCAACAGGAATTGCAGTATTTGATTTAGTGGACCTGGTGGCGTTTCATAGGAACGCGCTGAAAGGATAGAGAATGAACAATCAACGAGTTGTAGTGGCAGGTGGTTCGCGGGGGATCGGTAAGGCAATTGCCAAATCGCTCGCGCTCGATGGACACCGCGTAGTCGTGATTGCGAGAAATCAAACACAGTTGAATGACCTCCGCACTGAGTTAACTAGAGAGTCGGTGAATCTTGAAATTGTTGCCATGGATTTGACTGATCGGTCTGCGATTCGGGCATTTTTTGAGTCACAGTCAGAGCCGTTCGATTCGATGATTGTGACAGCTGGTATCGCTAGGCATCGGGAGCTCCCGGATATTCTCGATCAAGATGTAGATGACACGATTGAAATGAATGTGGTGGTTCCAATCCTTTGCACGCGTGCTTTTAGTCGACTTGCGATGTTGCATCAACGGAAGGGTTCGATCGTCTTATTTTCCTCGCAATTGGCGCATGTGGGGGCGGCTGCACGGAGTGTGTACTCTGCAAGCAAGGCAGCGATCGAGGGATTTACGCGAGGTGCAGTTGCGGACTTGAGTCGACACCACATTCGAATCAATACCATTTGCCCCACATTCACAGAAACAGAGATGACCCGCGAGGCGCTATCGGATCAAATTTTTCGGCAGTCTGTCGAAGCAAACATTC
>JGI26088J50261_1001268_pt1 | contig 13844 bp, 15 predicted proteins | sample SaaInl1SG_22_DNA_FD_50261 | JGI IMG/M metagenome (IMG submission 50261)
AAATGGAGGGCCGTCCCATCATGTCCCGGAGCAGATCAATGAGTGTCACTGCCATAACGATGTAGATCGGCACCCCAAAAATCAGGATAAACAGTGACCAACGTCTCTTTGCTTTGTGGCTTAGCGCCATTGGTTGCCTCCGGAAGTGTTAACGTGCGAATTTCTTAGTCCGCAAAGGGATCTGTCACGAGAATGGTGTCTTCGCGCTCTGGTGATGTGGAAACTAGGGCGACGGGACAGTTGATCAACTCTTCGATCCGGCGGACATATTTGATGGCCGCGGCAGGCAGATCGGCCCATGACTTTGCACCAGCAGTGCTATCTTGCCAGCCTTCAATCTCTTCATAAATCGGCGTCACGCGTGCTTGTTGGTCCGCAGCCGTTGGCAGGTAATCAAGACGCTCGCCATCCAGATCATAACCGACGCAAATTTTGAGTGTGTCAAAACCGTCGAGAACATCAAGCTTGGTTAGCGCGATACCAGAAACGCCGGACGTTGCGCAGGTCTGGCGCACGATGGTCGCGTCAAACCAACCACAACGACGCTTGCGCCCTGTTGTCGTGCCAAACTCATGACCGCGCTCGCCAAGACGCTGACCGTCTGCATCTTCCAGCTCGGTCGGGAACGGCCCTTCACCCACACGGGTGGTGTAGGCTTTTACGATGCCCAAAACGAAGTCAATCGCCGTTGGTCCAAGACCTGTACCCGTCGCGGCCTGCCCTGCGATTACATTAGAGGATGTCACGAACGGGTATGTGCCGAAATCGATGTCGAGTAGTGCACCTTGGGCGCCTTCGAACAAAATTCGCTGACCGGCTTTGCTACGCTCGTTCAAAACTTTCCAGACAGGTGCTGCGTAAGGCAAAAGTTGTGGCGCAATGGCGCGCAGCTCGTTCAAAAGCGCTTCGCGGTCTACGGGCTCGATGCCCAAACCTTTGCGCAGCGGGTTGTGGTGCTGCAACGCGCGATCAACCCGCGCAACAAGTGTTGCATCATCAGCTAGGTCAGCTACGCGAACAGAACGGCGTCCAACTTTATCTTCATATGCGGGCCCGATACCGCGGCCTGTTGTACCAATCTTGGTGCCAGCGCTTGCAGCTTCTTCACGGGCACGATCAAGTTCGCCGTGGATTGGCAAAATCAGTGGTGTGTTTTCCGCGACCATCAATGTCTCGGGCGTGATTTCAACGCCTTGAGCACGGACTGTTTCGATCTCTTTCATCAAGTGCCATGGGTCCAGCACAACGCCGTTCCCAATAACGGACAGTTTGCCGCCACGCACAACACCGGATGGCAGCGCATGTAATTTGTAGACGTTGCTATCAACAACCAGCGTGTGGCCTGCGTTGTGGCCCCCTTGGAAGCGGGCAATGACGTCTGCACGCTCTGAGAGCCAATCAACGATTTTGCCTTTGCCTTCGTCACCCCACTGGGCGCCAACCACCACTACGTTTGCCATTGCGCTCTGCCTTCATGCCTAGAGATCAAACCGTGGTCCCTATAAGACAGAGGCACGGCAGGGGAAAGGGTGAAAGGCGCGCTCAAACCTCAAAGCTGATAGAGTTACCTCGGTAGCAGCGCCAAATGAATGATAAATCCCTTACATTCGGACCTTGCGACATTGGGCCGTTCCCACTACATACCGGCCAACCTTTGATAAACGAGCGTCCCCATGGAAAACGTACTGCTGATTGTTTTGTTGTTGCTAGCTTTGGCTTTGATCGGCGTTGTGCTGCTTCAACGGTCTGAAGGCGGCGGCCTTGGCATGGGCAGTGGTGGCGGCGGTGGCGGCGTTATGACCGGCCGCTCGGCAGCATCGGCCTTGTCAAAAGTGACGTGGATTTTGGGTATCGCTTTCATGACGGTCGCATTGCTAATGACCGTTTTGACGTCCCTTGATGGCAACGGCAGCTCTGTGGTGGATCAATTGGCACCTCCTTCTGCGGAGACAGCACCTGTGGCCCCAGCGGGCGCGGACTTGCTGCCACCATCCGCCGATGAGCCAGCGACACCGCGTGCTGACTAAATAACCAAACACAACACAAGCCAGCCTAAACACCTGATCTAAAAGCGGCTTTCTTACACTATCTTACACTATCTGTAGTATATGGCGACATTAATTCCGCCCTATATTGCGTTTGACTGGTTGCAGGCCTCGTCCGAATCCTGATAGAATTAAACCCCGTGATACAGCGAATCTGAGATGCTGTTTTGCACCGAACATGCAACAAAACACGGGGATATCTCACACCATGGCACGATTTATTTTTATTACAGGTGGTGTTGTTTCCTCGCTTGGCAAAGGCCTTGCATCTGCCGCTTTGGGCGCTCTTTTGCAGTCGCGGGGCTTTACTGTCCGCCTGCGTAAGCTGGACCCCTACCTCAATGTCGATCCGGGCACGATGTCACCGTTTGAGCACGGTGAAGTGTTTGTGACGGACGACGGTGCAGAGACCGATTTGGACCTTGGCCACTATGAGCGCTTTACTGGNGTTGCGGCGCGCAATAGTGATTCCGTCTCATCTGGTCGGATTTACTCAACCGTTCTCGAAAAAGAACGACGCGGCGATTATTTGGGCAAAACAATCCAAGTGATCCCCCATGTAACCAACCAGATCAAAGAGTTCATCGACATTGGTGATGATGAAGTTGATTTTATGCTGTGCGAAATCGGCGGCACTGTTGGGGACATCGAAGGCCTGCCCTTCTTTGAGGCCATTCGCCAGTTTGCCAACGATAAGCCACGCGGTGACTGTATCTTTATGCACCTGACGTTGCTGCCGTTCATCAAAGCCTCAGGAGAGTTGAAAACAAAGCCGACCCAACACTCGGTCAAGGAACTTCGCTCAATCGGGTTGGCACCGGATATTCTGGTTTGCCGTTCAGAGGGTCCAATCCCCGAAAAAGAGCGTGAAAAGCTAGCCCTGTTCTGTAACGTGCGCCCCGAGAGCGTGATTGCGGCGCAAGACCTTAAATCCATCTACGAAGCCCCATTGGCCTATCACCGTGAAGGCATGGACCAAGCAGTATTGGACGCCTTTGGCATTACACCTGCCCCGCAGCCAAACCTGAAGCGTTGGGAAGATGTGGCCGACCGCGTGTACAACCCCGAGGGCGAAGTCAAAGTCGCGATTGTCGGCAAATACACCCAGCTGGAAGACGCTTATAAATCAATCAACGAAGCCCTAACCCACGGCGGCATGGCCAACCGTGTGAAGGTCAAAATTGAATGGGTCGACGCAGAACTATTCGACCGTGAAGACCCTGCTCCGCACCTCGAAGGGTTCCACGCAATTTTGGTTCCGGGCGGCTTTGGCGAGCGCGGCACCGAAGGTAAAATTAAAGCGGCAGAATTCGCCCGTACCCGGAAAGTGCCCTACCTTGGGATTTGCCTTGGTATGCAAATGGCGGTCATTGAAGCCGCGCGGAATGTGGCTGGGCTTGCGGACGCCGGTTCCGAAGAGTTCGACCATGAGGCAGGNAAAAAACGGTTTGAGCCGGTTGTCTACCACCTCAAAGAATGGGTGCAGGGCAACGCAAAAGTTCAGCGCAAGGCAGATGATGATAAAGGCGGGACCATGCGCTTGGGCTCATATGACGCGACGCTTGTTGAAGGATCTAAAGTTGCCGAAGTGTACGGNACGACATCCATCGAAGAGCGCCACCGCCACCGGTATGAAGTTGATACGAAATACCGTAAGCAGCTTGAAGAATGTGGATTATTGTTCTCGGGCATGTCCCCAGACGGCACCCTGCCCGAAATCGTTGAGTGGCGTGACCACCCTTGGTTCATCGGCGTACAGTTCCATCCGGAGCTGAAATCCAAGCCTTTCGCGCCGCATCCTCTGTTTGAGGGGTTTGTGAAAGCGGCAAAAGAGGCCTCACGCCTCGTCTAAACCCGCCTTGCTTTGTTGAAATATTTAAAACGCGCCCCGCACCTGCAGGGCGCGTTTTTTTGCAACACTCCCCAAGACATGATTCGCCTTTCTCATTTTTTCCTTTGGAAACCGTCACCTCTGGGCCATTGCTAACGTAATGATCGCGAAAAATCGCGGCGCTAGGAGCAGATATGATAGGCAGAATTCTTGGGGTGGTCTCACGACCGGCCCGACCCGAACCCATTTTACCAGCACTCGACGACCACGTGACCCTTGCAGCACTGCTGGTGCGGCTTGCGCGCAGCGATGGCCCTCTCAACTTGGCAGAGATAACCACGATTGATGAGGTTCTAAAGCGCCGTCTGGGTCTCAATGGTATTGCCGCGGCGCAATTGCGTGCATCCGGTGAAACGCTTGAACGCGAATATCCCCACACCGAAGCTCTGGGGCGTTTGCTCGCCCATGAGACACCCGCCCATGAGCGGGACGCGCTGATGGATGACTTGCTGCTTGTGGTAAATTGCGACGGGCCCGAAACGGGCCCCGAACACAACTTGATGGAGCGGATCGAAGCGCTCTTGCCCGCACCGGCGAAAACCATTCAAATGTACGGGACGATCAGCTAGGTCGTCCCTACAAGGTGGACCGGATGCTAACTCTCGACTTCACGACCTACGACGTATTCACGCAGCGCCCGTTCAGTGGCAACCCATTGGCCATTGTTGAGGGCGCAGACGATCTGAGCACCGCACAGATGCAAACAATTGCGCGTGAATTCAACTTGTCGGAAACCATCTTTGTGCAAACGGCAGATGATACTGCGAACACGGCTAAGGTGCGCATCTTTTTCCCAACTGCAGAAATCCCTTTTGCAGGTCATCCCACCATTGGCTGCGCGCTGCATCTGGCCCAAAAGCGTGCGTTGGATCATGTGGTGCTTGAAGAAGTAGCCGGACTTGTGCCCGTCACAATTACAAACGACACAGCGCAATTTACCGCGCCTGTTGTGCCTTTTGACTGCAATATTGCCGTCGATCCTGAATTAGCCGCCTCCGCTTTGGGCCTGACCACCACGCAACTTGGCCCGCACAGGGCAGGCGTGCACGAAGGCGGGCCGCGTTTTCTCTATATTCCCGTAGTGAATGAGGCCGCGTTGCAACAAGCGCGCCCACTCCAGCCCGCTTGGGATCAACTGATGCAAGCCTGTCAGGTGGACAGTGCGTATCTCTATACACCAAGCTTTAATGCGCGAATGTTTTCCCCCACTGCCGGTATTCCCGAAGATCCCGCAACAGGCAGCGCAAGCGCAATTCTGGCCAGCCAGCTTTTGCAAAACGGTGCGCTGGACAAAGACGGGACAACCAAAGTGCAATTGACCCAAGGCTTTTTCATGGGACGGCCAAGCGAGATCCACTTTGAAGCTGATGTAGCCAAGGGCGTGCTGTCTGCGGTGCATATCGCAGGCAGCGCCGTGCCAATCTCAAAAGGGCAAATTACCGTCCCTTCCGCCTAATCAGCCCACCTGTTCACCCCATCACAAATCGGAGAAATACATGCCCAAAGGATACTGGATTGCGCACGGAGATGTCTCAGACCCTGAAGGCTATAAAGCCTACAAGGCCGCGAACGCAGCCCCATTTGTGGCATTTGGCGCGCGTTTCGTCGTGCGCGGCGGCGAGCAAACCCTTGAAGAAGGTACTGCCCGCTCACGCACCGTCGTCATTGAATTCCCAAGTATTGAGGCTGCCTACGCTTGCTACAACAGCGCGGAATATCAAGCCGCCAAAGCCCTACGGGAGCCAATCGCATTGACCGATTTGGTTATCGTCGAAGGGTATGACGGCTAGACGCCGTGCAGTGTGGCACGCCACTTGAAAGCCCTTTTGAAAAGCATAGATGCTGAATATGTTTGCACAACTTCTAAACCGCCTCACAGCCGATAAACCCGCCCAGCTTGCGGATGCGGACGCGCGGCTTGCCCTAACGGGACTGCTGGTCCGGCTTGCCAAATCTGACGGAGATTACGCGCTTACGGAACAACAGCGCATCGTTTCGATCATTCAGGCGCGTTACGGGCTGTCTGGCAGCGATGCCCAAAGCCTAAAACTGCAGGCCGAAGAGTTGGAAAAAGAAGCGCCGGACACAGTGCGCTTTACCCGCGCTATCAAAGATGCAGTCGCCTATGAGGACCGCATTGCAGTCGTGGAAGCGCTATGGACCGTTGCATTGGCGGATGGTGAGCGTGACGACGAAGAAGATGCGCTTTTACGCATGGTCGTGTCTTTCCTTGGTGTCTCTGATATCGACAGCAATCTGGCGCGCCAACGAGTCAGCACTTAGGAAAGCTAAAAATAGCCGCAGCCGCGCCAAGTTCCGCCGGGTCAAGTTTGGCGCATACCATTGCAATTTCTGTAGAATCGAAGTGTATTAAAGCGCTAACATTTGCAGGGATAGCTGTGACCACCGACACTGTCATCGAATTGAAGGATTTGCACAAATCCTACGGAGAGCTTGAGGTTCTCAAAGGGGTCGGTATCCGCGCTGAACGTGGGGATGTGGTTTCGCTAATCGGCTCATCTGGTTCTGGAAAATCCACGCTTTTGCGCTGTGCGAACCTGCTCGAAGACAGCCAGCAGGGCGATGTGATTTTCGAAGGCGATCCAGTAAATTGGCGCGGCACGGCCCAAGCGCGCCGCCCCTCTGACGCGGCCCAGGTTCGCCATATCCGCACTAATCTTTGCATGGTGTTCCAGCAGTTTAATCTGTGGGCCCATATGACAATTCTTGAAAATGTCATGGAGGCGCCTACTGTTTTGGGGCGCGCCAAGTCAGAAGTTGAAGCCTCTGCGCGCAAATATCTCGAAAAAGTGGGCATTGGGGACAAATGCGATGTGTATCCCGCACAGCTTTCGGGCGGCCAGCAACAGCGTGCTGCCATCGCGCGCGCCCTCTGCATGGAGCCAAAGGCCCTGCTATTTGACGAACCGACGTCTGCCCTTGACCCAGAGCTTGAGCAAGAAGTGATCCGCGTGATCAAAGACCTTGCCGCTGAGGGGCGCACGATGCTGATCGTTACCCATGACATGGACCTTGCCCGCGATGTGTCTGATCACGTTGTGTTTTTGCACCAAGGGCTGATCGAAGAAGAAGGCGCACCTGACGAGTTGTTTGGCGCGCCAAAATCCGAGCGTTTGCAGCAATTTCTTTCTGCTGGCAGCGCATAACAACACCAGTACCGACTTAATGAGACAAGGGAGAAACCTCATGAAGACACTAATTACAGCAACCGCTTTGCTTGCAATCACNGCAGGTGCTGCACTCGCNGGTAGCCACTCTGTGGTTCGTTTGGGAACCGAGGGCGCCTACCCTCCCTACAACTTCCTCAANGACGCAGGCGAAGTTGATGGCTTTGAGCGCGAAGTAGGNGATGAGCTGTGCGCACGCGCTGAACTGACATGCGAGTGGGTCACNAACGAGTGGGACAGCATCATCCCGAACCTCGTGTCCGGCAACTANGACGCAATCATCGCAGGCATGTCCATCACAGCCGAGCGTGACGAAGTCATCGATTTCACAACACCTTACACACAGCCCGATCCTTCTTCATTCGTGGCAGCATCTGCTGACGTTGATCTGGCAGGTGGCGTGATCGCTGCGCAAACTGGTACGATCCAAGCGGGCCACGTTGCCTCAATGGGCGCGACACTTCTCGAGTTCGCAACACCAGAAGAAACAGTTGCAGCCGTNAAATCAGGCGAAGCGGACGCNGTCCTTGCAGACCGNGCATTCCTCGAGCCAATCGCAGCTGAAGATGCAGACCTGCAAATGGTCGGCGATGACGTATTGCTTGGCGGCGGCATCGGCATGGGCATCCGTGAAAGCGACACAGAGCTGAAAGANAAATTCTCTGCAGCAATCGAAAGCATGAAAGCAGACGGTTCACTGAACGTACTGATCGCAAAGTGGCTGCCTGAATCCGCTCCTTTCTAAGCGGTCAAAACATCCCGAAGGGGCGCTTGGCACACAAGCGCCCCTTTTGATATGTGGTGACCACCCCCAACCCGCCAACGTTTCGGCCATAACCCGCAGAGGCCCGCCATCTTTGAATTTTGCTCAGACCCCAGCCTCTTGGCTGACTGGCGCTGGATGGCGTGTTACCTGACCACCGGTAAGCACATGTCGCTTTACTGGTCCGTGGGCACGGTTCTTTTGCTGTTGGCGATTACTGCACCCGCTGCTTTGATGTTTGGTTTTGGCGGTGCGGCTGCAGCGCGATCATCTTTCACACCATTGAGATGGTTTGGCAAAACATACATGGCGCTGGTGCGCGGCGTGCCTGACATTGCGTTTTTTCTCTTTTTTGTAATCGCACTGGACCAAGGGTTTGAATGGGCCCGCCATCAAGTCCTGTGCCCCGATTGGACAGACGCAATCCGTCAAGGCAACGATTTTGTCGTCTGCGCCGAGGCAAAACTGCCCCAAGGCAACGCACCGCAATGGGTCCATGAGGTCTACGGCTTTTTCGTTGCCGTGCTGACGTTTGCCATTGTTTTCGGGGCCTTCGCGGGCAACGTTTTGTTTGGCGCTATGCGTGCTGTGCCAGCCGCGCAACTCGAAACGGCGGCGGCATACGGCATGAGCAAGCGCCAAACCTTCTGGCGCATCTTAGTGCCGCAAATGTGGGTGTTTGCCCTGCCCGGCCTGTCGAACCTCTGGATGGTGCTGATCAAAGCGACGCCACTTTTGTTTTTGCTGGGCGTTGAGGATATTGTCTATTGGGCACGTGAACTAGGCGGTACAAAAAACCCGCGCTTCACAGATTACCCCCACGGCGATTGGCGGATGTGGTATTTCTTGGCGCTGCTCGTCTTTTATTTGGCCTTCACCAAAGTCTCTGAAGTGGTCCTTGACCGCGTCATGGCGCGCTTGACCCATGGACAGGCCACAGCCGCTGGTGAAGCCCAAAGAAAGGCCGCGTGATGAGTTGCACCCAAACCATCCTTGATTACGGTCTACGCGCCATCGGGTACGGCGAACGGCTTTTGCCGCGCAGTGATTTTACGTTGTGCCAACAGTTTACGCTGATCGGGTCAGGCATGATCTGGAACATCTACTTTGGCTTGTTCGCCCTGATGTTTGGCTTTTGTTTCGCGGTCGCTCTTGCAAGTGGAAAAGACAGCCCAAAGGCGCTTTTGCGCAAACCCTCCGAATGGTTCATTTTTATATTCCGCGGATCACCGCTCTTTATTCAGTTCTTTTTCGGATACTTCGTCTTTTTATCGCTCAAACCAATCCATCCGATGTTCGAAAGCCTTTCGGCGGCGTGGCTCGGTGCGTTGATCGTGCTCTTTTGCAACACCTCTGCCTACTCAGCCGAGATATTTTACGGCGCCCTGAAATCAATTCCCAAAGGCGATACTGAGGCCGCAGACGCATACGGGATGAGCGGCTGGCCACGGTTCAAGCGGGTCGTTTTTCCAACCATGTTGCGTCTTGCGTGGCCTGCATACACCAACGAAGCGATTTTTCTGTTTCACTCAACCACGTTGATTTTCTTCACCGGATTTCCTGCGCGCCAACAACGCGGAGACGCGCTGTATTACGCCAGCTACTTTGCTGACAAAACGTTCAACCCGTTTGTGCCCTACCCGATCTTGGCGATGTATTTCATTCTTGTGACCCTGTTGATTATTGGCGTCTTTGGCATTGCCAACAAACGACTTAATCGCCACCTTCCGTCACAGGTGCGCCCCAAACTTCGGTTGCGTCCACAGATCATCCGCTAAGCACGGATCATCGCCCTATTTTCGCAGTCAAAGGACACCACGCGATGCACATCGGTATTTTGCAATGCGGTCACACCCCTGACTTGGTCAACGCAAACCATGGCGACTTTGACGCCCTGTTCACGCGTATGTTTGACGGTGAAGGGTTCAGCTTCACGACTTTCAATGTTGTCGATGATGAGTGGCCCGAAGATCATCTAACTGCGGACGGTTGGCTGGTCACAGGGTCCAAACATGGCGCCTATGAGGATCATGCTTTTATCCCACCGCTCGAGGAATTCATCCGCGCAGTAAATCAAAGCGATCGCCCCATGGTGGGCATCTGCTTTGGGCATCAGATCATCGCACAGGCCTTGGGTGGTACGGTTGAGAAATTTGCAGGCGGATGGGCCGTTGGCCGCCACACGTATGATTTTGAAGGCACGCCCCTGTCGTTCAACGCGTGGCACCAAGATCAAGTCGTCAAGCGTCCCGAAACGGCCAAAGTGGTGGCCACGTCTTCTTTTTGTGAGAATGCCGCGCTGCGCTATGGGAACCGAATTTTGACAACGCAAGCGCACCCTGAAATCACCAACGCTGTGCTGCAAGATTATCTGGCCGCCCGCGGCACAGATCCGCAGTATCCGACGGCTTTGATTGAGCAGGCTCAAGCACATGTGGATACCCCAAATGATGAATGGGTCGTCGCACGGATGCTCGCGCATTTTTTGAAAGACAACGCACCATGACATGGACTGCAAACCTTCCCACACCATTCCACGACTACTTGGGCGAGAACCGTCTTGATGAAGTCGAATGCATCATCGGTGACTTGTCCGGCATCGCGCGCGGCAAAGCCGTTCCCGCCAAGAAATTTGCAAAACAATCCCAGTTCTTTTTGCCCAATTCGATCTTCTTTCAGACCATCGCCGGTGGTTGGGGCGAGGCCGCAGGACCCGAAGGCTGGATCGAGCCGGACATGACACTTGTGCCCGACATGAGCACAGCCACCGCCGCCCCGTGGACTGGTGATTGGACCCTACAAGTCATCCACGATGCAGTCACCCGCGAAGGCGAGCCTGTGCCGATGGCACCGCGCAACGTATTAAAACGAGTTGTTGCCGCCTACCACGCACGCGGCTTGAACCCAGTTGTTGCCCCTGAGATGGAATTCTATCTGGTCGGTCGCAACACCAATCCCGCCAATCCGATTGAACCGATGATGGGCCGTAGTGGCAGACCAGCAGCCGCACGCCAAGCCTATTCAATGTCAGCAGTCGATGAATATGGCCCAGTGATTGACGACATTTACGATTTCGCCGAAGCGCAAGGATTTGAGATTGACGGCATCACCCAAGAGGGCGGCGCAGGGCAGCTAGAGATCAACTTGCGCCACGGCGATCCGGTCAAACTTGCTGATGAAGTGTTCTACTTCAAACGCCTGATCCGCGAGGCGGCTCTGAAGCACGACTGCTTTGCAACTTTCATGGCCAAACCAATCGAAGGCGAGCCCGGCAGTGCGATGCACATCCACCACTCGGTCCTTGATCAAGACGGCAACAACATCTTCTCTGCCGCAGATGGCAGTGAGACCGACGCCTTCTACCATTTCATCGCAGGGCTGCAAAACCACGTGCCTTCAACCATCGCTGTGCTGGCGCCCTATGTGAACAGCTATCGGCGGTACGTCAAAGATCTGGCTGCGCCGATCAATCTGGAATGGGCTCGTGATAACCGTACAACGGGCATCCGTGTGCCCATCAGCGACGCAGCTGCACGGCGGGTTGAAAACAGGTTGGCGGGCATGGATTGCAACCCCTACCTTGCGATTGCCGCCTCTTTGGCGTGTGGGTTGATGGGTCTTGAAGAAGCGCGCGCGCCACGCCCTGAATACCGCGGTGATGCCTATGACGCGGATGAAGACATCCCCCGTGGCCTGTTCGCAGCACTTGAACTTTTTGATAGTGCAGAGCGGCTCAAAGACATTCTGCACCCTGAATTTGCACGGGTATACTCCATCGTAAAGCGTACAGAATACGAAGAGTTTTTGCAGCAAATCAGCCCTTGGGAGCGTGAGCATCTTTTGCTCAATGTATGACCTGAATGAACTGGCTTTTTGCAAACGAAGCACAGGGTGTGATGCCAGAAAGCTGGTACGCAGCAACTGCTGATGCCCCTGCCCCGCACCCTGTTTTGCGCGGAGATCATCGCGCTGATCTGTGTATCATTGGCGCGGGCTACACGGGTCTGTCTGCTGCACTTCACGCAGCCAAAGCAGGCATGTCAGTCATCGTTCTGGACGCCCACCGTGTGGGATGGGGCGCATCGGGGCGAAATGGCGGACAAGTTGGAACAGGCTTGAATTGGGACGTTAGCGTGCTCGACAAAGCATTTGGCAAACAACGCGCCGATGCACTTTGGGCCATGACCGAGGACGCCAAAAAACTCACCCGCTCACTGCTTGCCGAACACGCGCCTAACGCTGACTACACCGCAGGCCTGCTACAAGCGGCCGTTACCGCGCAAAAAGCCGATGAGCTTGCTCAAGAAGCCGAGTTAATGCGCGCACGCTTTGGATATGACACCACAATGTACGACGCAGCACAGGTTGAAGCCCATATCGGAACAAAAGCCTACGCAGGGGCAGTCCTTGATATGGATGCGGGCTATTGCCACCCGCTTCGCTACGCCTTCGGGCTCGCGCAGGCCTGCGACGCAGCTGGCATGCAGATCTTTGAACGGTCCACAGTTCATAAAATTGATGTCAGTACTGGGCACAATTCCGCCCGATCACCCCACACCGTGCGCACAGATGCCGGCACGGTCTCGGCAAAGTTCATCTTGCAAGCCGCAAATGGCTATGGCGCGCATCTAAACCGCAAAACCGCCGCCCGCGTGTTGCCCATCAACAATTATATCGCGGCAACCGAGCCTCTTGGCGCGCGTGCACCAATCACAAAACCAATGGCCGTGTATGACAGCAAGTTCGTGCTGAATTACTTTTGGCAATCCCGTGACGGACGGCTTATTTTCGGGGGCGGAGAAAGCTACGGCAAACGCTTTGGCGAGATTGAGCCACGCGTCAGAAAGCAGCTATCTGAAATTTATCCAGAACTCGCTGACGTCAAATTCAGCCACACATGGGGCGGCACCCTCGCCGTTACCGCAACACGTTTACCATTTGTGGGCCAAGTCGCGGACGGGCATTACAGCGCGGGCGGCTACTCAGGCCACGGGCTTGTACTTGCCACTTTTGCGGGCCGAGCGTGTGTGAACGCGATGCGCGGCGATACCGGTGAGTTTGCCATGCTGCAAAGCCTTCCGTCGCCCGCGCTTCCAGGCGGTGCTAGTCTTGGCGGACTAATTACAAACGCCGCAATTCGGTGGATGGCGCTCAAGGACAGGCTCTTTCACTAGGCGCACAGCCCACCCATCTTCTGACACACGTCCAATACAACAACACGTCCCGGTCCAATTGCCGCGGCGCTCAATATTTATGGACCGATAGGTATTAGTATTTTACAATTATCGAAAGTAGTTTTCGGAAAGTATAAAAATGCTAGATCAAGCTCAGTCCACCAAAGCACCCTCTGACCTTCACGCAGCCGAACCCATCCCCGCCGCTGTGCGCGATGAAATCAAGCGGCTTCTTAGCTCAGGTGATCTGTTCCGCTATACGTCCCAGAACGCACCCGTCACTCTGCTCGAACGAGAGTTAGCCGCACAGCTTAATCGCCACCCCAATGTGACGGTGCCCGAAAAACTTGCCCCCGAAAACCGCGCCCCTGACAGCATCCAATTCAATCTAACCGATATGACTGATGCTGCGGTCACCGACTTTGTGCGCCGCGCGGACGCACAAAGCATCAAAGTACAGGTCTTTGGCATGTCAGCAGACAACGCGCGCGCATTTTGGAACTGGCAGTTTTTGAATGATATCCCAGAGCTACCCAAGACCCGCGCGATGCGGATGCGCGCCTGTGATGTTAGGTTGCCCGCACGCCTGACACCCCAAGATTGCGACATGATCGGAGAAATATTGCTAAATTCATTGCCTAGCGGCGAGTTGAATTAGCCACGCAAGAGTGACGCGCGCTACAAAATGGTCAGCGCATCCTGAAGCCACGGATGCCGCTGTGATGCCGGTTTAACGATCATCTCATCAAGATGACCCTTTAGGCGCGCAGCCGTTTGTTCAGG
>JGI26088J50261_1001271_pt1 | contig 13819 bp, 11 predicted proteins | sample SaaInl1SG_22_DNA_FD_50261 | JGI IMG/M metagenome (IMG submission 50261)
TCGGTGGCAGCAAACCTAGCGATACGTCATTACCTTCGACGAAATAGCGATTAAGACCCAACCAGAGCGATACCTCATCACGATTTGAGCCCGACAGCACAGGCACACGCTTCGCGGAACGCTCGCTCGCGAGTGCGGCAGCAATACCCTCCGCCGGAATTACGATGCCGTCGGCAGTCGTGAGTGGCGCAAGATGATCTTTCTCAAGCGCATAGTAAGTGGTGATTAAATCAGTCATCGATACCGCTTTGAGTGCTTGCGCATCCAGGCCGCTCTCTGGCAACCCCAAAGCCTTGGTTAGCTCCCAGCTACCGCGATCGATATGCATAAACTCACGAGCGTAGTTAATAGCCTGTCGCGGTGTTACGTCTGCGGTGTAACCCGACTGCGCGATCGCCTTATGAAAAAGCCCTTCGCCCAGGGGCGATGCGAGGAGTGCGTAGACATTGTGCCCACCAGCGCTTTCTCCAAAAACCGTGACGTTACTCGTCTGACCGCCAAACAATGAAATATTTCGCTGCGTCCATTCCAGTGCGCTGATGATGTCCAAGGTGCCAAAGTTCGAGGTTTTATCGAGGCCCTCCGCTGCAGCCTGAATAGCTTCGTGGGTCATCCAGCCAAGCGGCCCTAAGCGATAATTAATAGTGACAACAACAACCTCTTCTCGCGCGGCAAGCTCAGTAAAATCATAGGTCCCCTTTCGCCCTGAGGTATTGCCACCACCGTGAATCCAAAACATAACGGGATAGCTCCGCTCGCGATAATCGGCGGGCGCTACAATATCGAGATACAGGCAGTCTTCTTGCCCAATTGGCCCATCAGCGTCGATACCTGACGTTTCACTGGGCATTTGTGGGCACAAAATGTCATTTGCCTGGGGCTGAATAAGTTCTCGAGTCGGCTCCAACGCGCGCGGAGCACGCCAGCGACCATCACCAACGGGTGCTTGTGCATAAGGAATATCTAGCCAGCGTACGACCCGCGCATCGCTTGTTACGCCTTGCGCAATACCCGACTCAGTAGCGACTTCACTATTGGGCACAGGTTGTAGCGGCGGCATTGAGCACCCGATAAGAAAGACGACAATGGATAACACGGCCATGAGTTTGATACGAAAAGCAGCGCTGGTTGAGGTCACTATAGAGTCCTTCACAAAAGTCCTTCAGAAAAGTCTTTCAAAACGTTTAGACCAATACGTTTCTGAATTGTTTATGGATGAGAAACCTGGGTGCGGTTTCGCTGCGTCTGGGTTCGGCCTAGGCTGTCCCGCGCAGCGAAACTCACTGCCCCCGTCGTAACGCCAATCATTAATACACCGTTGATCGCTTGTAGGGGTCCGAGTAGGCGCCATTGGTGTGACATCACGATGTCACCATAGCCCAAGGTCGAAAAGTTAACTAACGAGTGATAAAACGCATTAGCGAAGTCATCGAACTCACCGAGGACGATATACAACGCCGCCCATATCGCGCCTTGTGCCAAGTTGCCAAGAACCAGAATGAGCGTCACCATCGCCACAACGCCGAGGCTCGCCAAAACAGAAGGGCTATCGACCCATGAGGTATGATTCTGGTAGTAGAGCCCAGCTCTGACCAACAATCCTGCCTGAAGTAATAGACAAAGTAGCATGGTGCCTACACCCACGAGAATAACCGTTATCATTCAGAGAAACTCCTGTGTAAATCATTACTCGCCGATTGAATAGGCGCTTGGGTGTTATCGCGCCAAATGCCCAAAAGACTTAGAGCTAGCCACGTGTAGACAGATACCAACAAAAATAGACCAAACCGAAAAGCAAATCCTTCGTAAGGATCCTTACCGTTAGCGCTATCTTCGACCGCCGGTCCAATTAAAATCAAGCATGTGACGCCTACGTCGGTCCAAAATTGCACGCTGCGGCGACTGCTTCCGTCGCAATAAATTTTTCTACCAATCCCTGTCATTACCAGCGCGGTCCACAGGCTGAACATAACAAGCGTTGGCGCCAGTTTTAATCCAAACCACAATCCAATGGCCAAGACACCACCGGCACACGTCGCCAACAAAAGCTCGCCACCCATTTTACGGGCCGTCTCGCCAGCACCCGTCTGACTGAGGCTGATGGACTTCATCATCACTGGCGCGTGTCTAATTGGGTCGATCAATAAAAAAATGTAGGCCGGTAAACTGACCGCTACAGACTGCCACGCAAGCGTGTTGTCCGCTCTAATGCTTACGTCATTCACCGTGTGTTCATCCGCCGAGCCGCTCTGCAGCTCGCACTCAGGAAAGAACGGATAAATAAACGATTGAGCGATAACTGCGATAATAAAAGCCACAACAAGCGCCTCGACAATAGCCTGCGCCAGCGCGAGACTGAGAACACCCATAGCAGAGACCAGCGTCAGGCCGACAGCAAGCAAGGTGCCTACCGCGGCTCTATCACCACCCAGTGACAGCTTAGCGCTTACGAATAACCCCAGCCCGACCAGTACAATCGCAACTAACGGCACGTTGTGTAACAGAGGCGCGATGACGAGTCCACTCGCCAGAATAATTGCGAGGACAAGTGCCACAACTGCAAGTTTGCCAAAGCCCATGGGGGGGGCGGGCTTCACCGTCATGACAAAAGCTAACAGCGGCGCCAAGTAAGGAACTGAGATCCCTGAGCCGTACGCGATGGCAAGTGCCAAAGCGACCGTACCACCAAGACGATAACACCGCCTAGCAGCAAGGCGAGCGGGCTCAATAGGCATAGGTTAGCAAGCTGCTAATCCGAATTCCGAGGGCAGCAAACCAGCGCACCGGTGCTGGAGCATCACCATACGCAACCACAGAGGCTTGTGCGCCAATACGAAGCTGTCTTAACTCACGATCGTCAATGCCATTTGTCGCAATCACTATTTGCACGGGGAATCGCTGCGACTGCCTTAACCAATCACGGTTGTTATCGATTTTCGGGAGCGCCCCTGGCTGATTGGCTTTGCCAGCCGCCACGCCGAGTCCGATACTGCTGATTTCACCGTCAAAAACGCTGCCCGGTAATACATCAAAGACTATCTCAACAGGAGAACCTACCTGCAAGTTGCCGAGATTATTTTCAGTAAAATCGGCATCAATCCAGATATCACCTGAAGCGACGAGTGTCATTACAGGATTGCCGACAGCAGCAAACTGGCCGACCTCGGTTTTTAAATCGGTGATCACGCCAGATCTGGGCGCCCTCACTCGCGTATTAGCCAGATCAAGCTCCGCCTTGGTAACGGCACTTTCCGCGGCGAGTAAAAAAGCGTTGGTTTCTTCTGACTCTCCGCCCATCGATTCAATAGCTCTTTGGATATCCGCTCGAGCTGCTTCAACCTTTGCTAATGCCCCTTCTAAACTGGCTTCCGATATTTCNAGTCTTCTCTCGGAAATCGTGCCTGGATCTTGTGTGAAAAGACGCTGTAGGCGCTGGTAATCCTTTCGGCTCTTGTCTTCGTTGGCAAGCGCGGCTTTAAGCTGAGCCCTAGCCGCTTCAACGCCGGCGTCGCCCGCTTGCACCTGCCGGCGTGCTTTCTCTAGCTCGGACTGAGCGCGTGCAAGAGCAATTTGATAATCTGATTCGTCAATTGCGAACAGCAAATCGTCTCGAGCAACGGAAACATTGTTTCCCACAGCAACTTTTGTAACGAGACCCGCAACCTTAGGCGCAATGCCCACCACGAAGCCATTCACTCGCGCTTGCGATGTGAAAGGCGTTAACCTGTCAGAGATCAAATACCAGCAAATAAGTACGGCAATCACTATTGCTAAAGCTCGCAGACCCTTATTCACGCTGCTATCAACTTTATTCCCACTGGTGTCAATTTTATTCCCACTGGTATCAATTTTATTCCCACTGGTATTTTCAGTCACAGTTAAGGCTCCGGTTGGTTATCGACGGGCGTCAAGGGCTCCGCAAAAGGAGCCCTGAGCAACTCCCCCCAATCACTTCGCTCTTGCATAGTTTCAAGCGTCTCCGCAGGAAGCATTTGATCAATGGAGTCAGCTTGCCAACCACCACCGATTGCCTTGTAGAGTGCGACCAACGCACTCAAATGCGCGCCATCGTTTTGCAGCTTGCGATCTGCTGACGTAAACACCACTCTCTGAGCATCGAGGACACGTTGAAAGTCTGCATAACCCTCTCTGTAACGGGTGCTAGCAAGTGACAACGCCCGCTCGGATGCTAAAACGGTTTCCTCAAGAATCAGGCGCTGCTCGGCGGTTCTCTCGACCTGAATCACCGCATCGTTAATTTCACGCGCGGCATTTACCACCGTTGCTCGATAAGCCTCAATCGCCTGTTGCAAACGTGCATCTTGCACGCGGACGGAATTTTCAATGCGGCCCCAATCAAACACAGTCCAGTTGATGACAGGTCCGACACCCAGAGTACCCACCGAACCGTTACTCAAGGAATTGCCGGCCCAACCCAAATTACCAGCGACTGCAATTGAGGGATAGAACTCAGCCTCGGCAAGACCAATCTGAGCCGATTGCGCGGCAACCGCCCAAAGCCCCCCTCGGACATCAGGCCGCCGCTGAATGAGATGCGCAGGTACATCCGCGACTGCGAGTGGTTGAGCNAGAGGCAGCTCCGACGCATAGGCATTTAGCCCAGGTATGTCGCCTGGCGGGCGCGCGAGTAGAGCAGAGAGTGCATTTTGAGTTTGTGCTTTTGCCTGCTCAAGCGCTGGCAAACTCGACAAAGTGCTCAAGTACTGTGTGCGAGCTTGCTGCAGATCCAGCTCGGACTGCTGTCCCGCCTCAAACATTTGACGCGTGATATCGTAACTTCGCTTTTGCCGCTCAGCGTTACGCGTCAGTATCTCAATACGTTCCTCTAAAACCTGATAGCGCCAGTAGAACTCAACGACTTGTGCTGTTAGCAGCACTTGCGCATCACGCTGGTTCAGCACAGACGCTGCAAANGCCGCATCAGCCGATTCAATACCTCGTCTAAAGCGGCCCCAAAAATCCAACTCCCAACCGACCGTCAGCCCCCCACTCCACTGATTAAAACCACTGGCACCAACATTTCTGTCCTGCTCAATTCGAAATGCGCTGGCATCCAGTGTTTGTACTTGGGGATAGAGCGTCGCTCCCGCTGCCGCAAGTAATGCACGGCTTTCAAGCACACGTAATCCCGCAATACGCAGACTAGGGTTTTGCGCTCGGGCTTCGGCAATCAACTGATCAAGCACCGGATCGTTGAACTGCCGCCACCATTGGCTTAACGACTCGGCGCTATCAGGTGAAAAGGTAATCGTCTGGCCGTAGATATCTTGCTCGATCGCATCGAGCCACTCTATTGTGGGCTCAGAGTAATCCGGCCCCAGAGTCGTGCAGCCTACAAACAGCGCGAGCGTAGATCTGAGGCCAAGACGTCTCAGCTGATGCAATAAACCGCTTCGATAAAATGTCGACATGCGGGAGGAATAGCACTGAATACTAACGAGCGTCATTTAAATCAGTCAGATGAAGCGGGCATGTCGGGCGACACTACTTCTGCGTTCGCGGGTGAAGACTCACTGTTTTCACTATCGACCCAGGCCATGAAGACGCGGTAGCCAACCGAGAGAATCACGGCACCAACAAATAAGCCCAATAGCCCCAAGCTAACCATTCCACCCAGAGCGCCAATCAGAACCACAGGCATGGGAACGTCGACGCCACGCCCAAGCAGTATTGGCTTGAGGACTTGGTCGGATAGACCCGCTACGATAATGTAAATGGACAAAACGGCATTAAAAACGGTTCCCCCGTCCCCAGCGCCCCACATCCATGCGATCGCAGGAATAGTTAGGAGCAGCGCGGGTAATTGCAGAATACCCATGATTAAAACGAGCAGCGCGAGCAATCCCGCGGCCGGCATACCGGCAATAAGAAACCCAACGCCCAGCAATAACGATTGAATAAACGCAACACCCACGACGCCAAGCGCGACTGAACGAATGGTAGCAACCGAAAGCTCGTGCAAATGATCGCCTCGATCAGCACCGGCAAAAGCGCGTGCGATTCGACGCATTGCTTGATCCGCCGATGGGCCATAAGCAATCATAATGCCCGCGATAATCATCGCGGCCATAAACAAACCTGCTGTCGCCAGTGTACTCCCCGCCATGCCAAGGAAGCCACGAAGAACACTTCGTACGGTGTCAGCATAATGTTTTACTGCCGCCGGCAAATTGTCTGACGCCTCCTGCCAAACGAGAAACACTCTCTCACCAATAAAAGGCCACTCCTTCACCGAGGCTTTCGGAGGTTGAACGTTAAGTGTGCCCGCTNTGAAGCCGTTGTATAAGTCGTTNACATGTTCACTAAATGATACCCCCAAGAAAATGGTAGGCAGGCCTAAGATCAACAGTCCCAGGATAACAAGAGCGACTGAAGCTCGCCGCAGCGAGCCGAGACGGGGCGTCATTTTTAGCGCAACCGGATACAGGGTGACAGCAAGGACTAGCGCCCACATCATGAGAGGGGCAAACGGTTTGAAGATCTGTACGCAAATAAATGTAATGAGTGCAAGCATACCAATGCGCACCACCGCTTGGAGCGCTTTAGGATCGACAGACTGATCTAGCGATGCCCCCTGTTCAGCTTTTTTATTCATAGTGCGTCTTCTTTTTTTTCAGTACGAAGGATAAAGAGTCGGAGAATAGGTCTACGAGAACTTAGCACTGTCACACATTATGCACCAGCGGCGCGAATAAAGAACCACTCGCCTTTTTGGCGCTGTCTTTCGCTTTGCGCAAGACCCCAGTACACTGCCGGCCCAGCAGTTTTCATGCTTTCACAGCACTCAGCGGATACACCATTATGTTTGCAACACTCAAAGCCGACTGGCTGGGCAACATCCGAGGCGACCTACTCGCCGGATTAGTTGTGGCACTCGCGCTAATTCCAGAAGCGATCGCTTTTTCTATCATTGCCGGCGTAGACCCAAGGGTTGGACTCTATGCGTCGTTCTGCATTGCCGTCGTCATTGCCGTTGTGGGGGGACGTCCCGGAATGATTTCAGCCGCAACGGGTGCCATGGCGCTTGTTATGGTCACACTGGTTCGCGACCACGGTCTCCAGTACCTGCTAGCGGCCACGTTGCTTACTGGCGTAATACAAATTATTGCCGGGCAATTGCAGCTCGGAGGCCTGATGCGGTTCGTGTCTCGTTCGGTGGTAACTGGCTTCGTTAACGCCCTCGCGATTCTTATTTTCATGGCTCAACTACCTGAGCTGATTAACGTCACATGGCACGTCTACGCCATGACAGCGACGGGTTTAGCCATCATCTACTTATTTCCCTTAATTCCAGTCATTGGACGGAGCCTACCCTCGCCGCTGGTGTGCATCGTGAGCATGACCGCGGTGAGCATCGCCATGGGGCTCGATATTCGCACGGTGGGTGACATGGGAGATCTACCGGACACTCTACCTATTTTTCTACTGCCCGATATTCCTCTCAATTTTGAGACCCTTTGGATCATCTTGCCCTACTCCATTGGGCTCGCTGTTGTTGGCCTGCTTGAATCGCTGATGACAGCAACCATTGTCGATGATCTAACAGATACCAGCAGCGATCGAAATCGTGAGTGNAAAGGTCAAGGTATTGCCAATATCGTCGCTGGCTTTTTTGGTGGCATGGCAGGCTGCGCCATGATTGGACAATCCATCATTAATGTGAAATCGGGTGGACGCGGACGGCTATCTACTTTTACTGCGGGACTCGTACTGATCATCATGGTGGTCTTTCTCGATGAGTGGCTGCGTCAAATCCCAATGGCGGCGCTTGTAGCGGTCATGATTATGGTCTCTATAGGAACATTCTCGTGGGTATCTGTGAAAGATCTTACGCGCAACCCCCTGTCGAGTAATATCGTGATGGTTGTTACGGTCGCCGTCGTGGTGGCCACACATAATTTAGCCATCGGAGTGTTTGTCGGTGTGCTACTCGCATCGTTATTTTTTGCCCACAAAATTGGTCGCTTTATGGTCGTGAAGACTGAAGCTGACAGCGACGCGTCACATCGACATTATCGGGTCATAGGTCAGGTGTTCTTCGCCTCAAGCGAGCAATTTATCGCCTCATTTGACTTCAAGGAAGCGGTTAGTCATGTCGACATTGATCTATCCCAAGCGCATTTCTGGGACCTGACCTCTGTGGCTGCGCTGGACAAGGTTGTCATTAAGTTCCGACGAGAAGGAGCCGATGTCACGATTGTGGGGATGAACGAAGCGACCGAGACAGTGGTCGATAAATTTGGTATTCATAACGATCCTGCTGAGGTCGAAAAACTTATGGGCGGACACTAAGGATTAGCTATGAATAATATAATCGCCTGTATCGATGGATCAGTGGTACGCGACGCGGTCTGTGATGGCGCTAGCTGGGTCGCGAATCGCTTATCTAAGCCCCTGTTACTCCTTCACACGCTTGAAAAGCAACAACAGCATGGTGCGGATGATTTAAGTGGATCTATTGGTCTTGGCGCCCAATCAGAGCTGCTTGCCAAAATGGCACAGCTCGATCAGGAACGCGGCAAGCTCGCGCTCCAACTCGGCAGGTCACTTCTAGACACCGCGGCTACGCGTGCCGCTGCAAACGGTGTTGAGAGCGTGGAGACACGGCTCCGCCATGGCAATTTTGTCGAGGAATTGGTGGCGCTTGAGGGTGAAGCGCGACTGATGGTGGTGGGTAAAACGGGGTTGGATCATGGCGATCAATTACGCTCTATCGGCTCTCATATCGAAACGTTGATTAGGCAGGTGCATACCTCGGTACTCATCGCGCCGCAAACCTTTCGCCCGCCTGCACGTTTCATGCTGGCCTACGATGGACGAGACACGGCCAATCGATCCCTCGATCGTATTATTAGCGGTGGCTTGCTGACGGGCCTCGATTGCCACTTGGTCATGGTGCGGGGCAACAGCGCCGCCACCGAAGAGCGCCTCGAAGCCGCGGCAGACCGATTGCGCAGCGAGGGTTTCCCGGTCACTACGGCACTACTCGATGGTGACATTTACGAAACGTTGCAGTCATACAAGCAAGATCATGACATCGACCTGATGATCATGGGCGCTTTTGCTCACTCAAAAGTGCGTCACTTATTTTTAGGCAGTAACACCTTACGGATGATCGAACGAACTGATATTCCGTTGATTGTTCTTCGGTAACATAAACATCAACCTAGCGATGTTTTGCAGAGAGTAATAAATTCATCGACTGCGGGCCGTCGAAAGCCCGCTCGGCGCAGCGCAAAGAAAAACCGACGTTGCATCCGGTAGTTCTCGCTCAATTTCAACGGCACCAAACTGCCGGCCTCGATATACGGTCTAAGCACTCGATCAGACAAACATCCCAGCCCCAAGCCTTGCTCGACCGCCTGTTGTATGGGTTGATTGTGCCGAAACTCTAGGTAAATCCGCATAGTCGGCAGCAAACGCGCGAAGGTTTGATCAAAGCGCTGGCGAGCTCCAGACCCCTTTTCTCGTAAAATCCATCGCGCCGACAAAAGCGCTTCATCAGTGACGCTCGCGCTATACGCCAAGTGGTTAGTGGGACTGCAGAACACCAAAAGTTCATCGCCTAACCACGGGATGAGCTCTAACTCCGGGTGGTTAATCTCATTTTCGATCAACCCAATATCAACTTGATGATCCAAAACCTGCGCCACCACGTCAGGGGAATTGCTTGTAGCAATATCGACCTTGGCATCCGGGTAAACGCCGAGCCATTGGGTCAAATAGTCCACGACTAAATGGTTGGCGATCGTATAGCTTGCCGCAATTTTCAAATCGCCAATTTGACCGTGTCCCGTTAACTCGGATTCAAGCTCCCGTGCTCTAGCGATCAGATCTTCCGCCTGGGTGCGCATGCGCTGCCCCACAGCATTAAGTACCAAGTGTTTGCCAACGCGATCAAACAGCATGACGTCATAATGAGCTTCGAGTGCTTTTAGGCCAGCGCTGACAGCCGATTGAGAAAGCGCTAATTGGATGGCTGCAGCAGCCGTGGTTTGAGCGCTAGCAACCGCCAAGAAAATCTCGAGCTGCCGAAGGGATAAGCGCAAAGACGTGGGGGCAGGCATAAGGTCATCCATTAACTAGTAAATATGGTTGATTCTACCCATAAAACCCGTTTTACAGATAGATGTGCCTTCCTTACACTGCATTTTTTAACACAGTCACGCTAACAGGAAACCACCCATGGCTGAACAGAAAGCGACCAATGTTCACTGGCACGACGGCGAAATATCCCGCTCAGATCGCTCCAGACTGATGCAACAAAAAGGTGCCACACTGTGGTTCACGGGCCTGTCCGGCAGTGGCAAAAGTACTGTCGCTGTTGCGCTCGAAGAAGCACTCTTCGAGCGTGGTCATTTAAGCTATCGACTCGACGGTGACAATATTCGCTTAGGTATCAACAAGAATCTGGGCTTCTCGGCTGAAGATCGGACAGAAAATATTCGACGCATCGGCGAGATTGCTAAGCTTTTCGTAGACTCCAGTGTTATCGCACTAACGAGTTTTATTAGCCCCTACCGCGACGATCGTGATCAGGTAAGAGCATTGCACGCCGAGTCCGACATGCCGTTTATTGAAGTTTTCGTCGATTGCTCGCTTGAGGAAGCCGAGAAGCGCGACCCTAAGGGTCTCTATAAAAAGGCTCGAGCAGGTGAGATTAAAAACTTTACGGGCATCGATGATCCTTATGAAGCGCCATCGAACCCCGAAATACATTTGCACACAGACCAAATGACTCTCGCTGAAGAAGTCGAGATCCTTATCAACTATTTAGAGGCACACGGCATCTTGGCCAGTGTCAAAGCAGGAGCATAGTGCGTGATCAAGCCCCACGGTTCAGACCACTTAAACCCTCTATTCATTCAGGATGAAGCTCAGCGGGCAGCACTCCTCGCTGAAGCGGAGCGTCTACCTTCACTGCTACTGAATTCCGCTGCCGCTGCAAACGCCGTAATGTTGGGGGCCGGCTACTTCAACCCGCTTACTGGTTTTATGAATCTCGACGACGCGCTCTCAGTAGCTGAAAGCTTACACACTACAGGTGGCCTCTTTTGGCCCGTGCCCGTGCTCAACGTCACAAAAGAAACAACGGTTGAGGCTGGCGAGCGACTCGCATTACGTGATCCAAACGTCGAGGGCCACCCAGTCATGGCCATCATGCACGTTGCTGGCATAGACCACGTCACTGATGCACAGATGGATGCAATGGCGGCGCAGATATTTGGCACGCTGGATCCTGAACACCCAGGGGTCGCCACATTTAAATCCCTCGGCAACACGATCCTCTCTGGCCCTATCGACGTTTTAAGTTTGAGTTATTTCCAATCAGATTTTCCTGACACATTTCAAACGGCTTACGAGGTACGAGACGATATTGCCAAGCGTGGCTGGGAAAAAGTGGTTGCCTTCCAAACCCGCAACCCAATGCATTTAGCGCATGAAGAATTATGCCGTATGGCTATGGAAAGGCTCGATGCGGATGGCTGCATTGTTCATATGCTGCTAGGCAAACTCAAAGCAGGTGACATTCCTGCCGATGTGCGCGATGCCTGCATCCGTAAGATGGTAGAAATGTATTTCCCACCCAACAGCGTTATGGTCAGTGGATACGGTTTTGACATGCTCTACGCAGGGCCCCGCGAAGCTGTATTGCATGCTGTTTTCCGCCAAAATATGGGTGCCAGCCATTTAATAGTTGGCCGGGATCACGCTGGAGTCGGCGATTATTACGGCCCGTTTGATGCACAGACTGTTTTTGACGAGCAGGTACCAGAGGGCGCTTTGGAGATCGAGATTTTCAGAGCCGATCACACCGCATGGTCAAAAAAACTGAATAAGGTCGTCATGATGCGCGAGGCCCCTGATCACGAGAAAGACGACTTTATTTTGCTATCGGGTACCAAAGTTCGTGAAATGCTAGGTCAAGGAATAGCGCCGCCACCGGAGTTTTCACGTCCCGAAGTCGCGCAGATCCTGATGGACTATTATCAGTCCATAGACGGCTAAACGGCAGATATTCTATGCAGCCAACGTTCATCCCTCGACGCTCGTGTCTTTACATGCCCGGGACCAATAGCCGGGCGTTAGAGAAAGCCCGTACGCTACCCTGCGATGTGGTCATTATGGATCTCGAAGACGCTGTTGCGCCAGATAGCAAAAAGCTTGCGCGTCAGAGCGTATGTGATGCATTGGATAACGGAGACTATGGATTTCGAGAGCGATGGGTACGTATCAACGCGCTTTCCAGTGAATGGGGCGAACGTGATTTAACGACGGTCATTAAACACCGCCCCGACGCCCTCGTACTCCCAAAAGTTGATAACGCCGATGACGTTATCAACGCTAATGAATTGCTTCGCGAAGCCAACCTACACCCAGAAATAGCACTGTGGGCGATGATTGAAAGTCCCTGTGCGGTACTCAACATTGCGCACATCGCGGCGGCGGCTTCAATTACACGCTTGGCAGGTCTGATTGTCGGGAGCAATGACCTTGCAAAAGATCTACGATTGCAAGCCTCCTCTGAACGGACAGGCCTTCTGCCCGCGTTAACGCAAACAGTCATTGCTGCGCGCGCTTATCAGCTGGAAGTGCTCGATGGTGTCTACAATAATATCGCCGACGCGGAAGGTTTTTATCACGAATGTCGGCAAGGCCGGCAATTGGGCTTCGATGGCAAAACCCTAATCCACCCTAGCCAGATCGATACAGCAAACTCGGTATTTGGGCCTCAAGCCGACGCGATTAATAATGCCCAAGCCATTGTCGCCGCCTTTGCGGAACCTGATAACCAGGGTGCTGGCGTGCTTAAAATCAATGGCGAAATGACTGAGCGNCTTCATCTTATCGAGGCCCAACGCTTACTCGCTCAGTACGCAGCACTGCAAGCACGTGACTAAGGATATTCCGAGTCCAACAGCATCGCCAACAAACGATCAATTCGCTCTNTACTTGCGCTCCGCTGAGTGTGGTATTGCACATGCTCGGAACTGGCGGCGTCTGGATTCAATCTGATACCCCATAGACCCTCAATCTCATTGGGTAACATGCTGTAACGCATATCAACAATAAGTAACGGATCGGTCTGGTCAATGGCTAAGTAATCACTAGAAAACCAGCGAAAACGCTCTATATCATGAGCCTGCTGACTGTTTTCACTTAGCCAGGGCAGATGTTTTCCTATCTGTAGACGCTCGACGGAGCTGCCGGGATAGACGCGGGTTTCCAGTCCAACACGAACCGCATCCACATAAAAGCGGCCGTCATATTCGTAGACCACCTTCCACAGCAGTAGATTCGCCAGACTCGGTTTAGCCGACAGTTCTGCCGGTTTATGACCACGCGACTGCGCTAACTCATAGCCCACCGATTCTGCTCGGTGGCTTTGCAATAACCCCATACTTAGGTAAACGATTCCCCATAGCAAACCCCAGCGCGCGACGCTTTGCTGTCGGGTACGGGCCGCAATGAGGACACATAGCAGCAACGGCAAAGTAAACAGCGGATCGATAACGCTGACAGTGTTCCACGCTATTCGTTGGTTGGAGAACGGCCAAAAGAGTAAGGTCCCATAGGTGGTGCAGGCATCCAGCAGTCCATGACTACCATAGCCAAGTAAGGCTGCCCAAAACGCCGTTTTGACATCCAACCAGCGTTTGACCAATGGCCATAGAGCGAGAGTACAGATCAGTGCGCCGACGGGGATGAATACCAATGAATGCGTAAATTGTCGGTGATAAACCAAAAATAACAGCGGATCGGTAGATGAGCGTATCAGCACGTCTAAATCAGGTGC
>JGI26088J50261_1001283_pt1 | contig 13759 bp, 8 predicted proteins | sample SaaInl1SG_22_DNA_FD_50261 | JGI IMG/M metagenome (IMG submission 50261)
ATTTTCCCAACATTTTCCCAACAATTCTAAAACGAGTACACCTATATCTTATAGTTGCGTTATGAGATGAAGAAGGTAACTTTATTTAGTAACATGAAAATTGTAACTTTAGGACTGAGTATTTAAATCTAATACCATAAATGACGAATAACAATTATACTTACAAGAACTGGCTGGAGGGTAAATTTGAATTAACGGATGTTTATATAATTAAAGATGTTGACGAAAATAATAAACTGCCCAGAGTAAACCCGCTTAGTATTCAAGATGATGAACTAGCAAAAATCAATTGTAAACAACAGGAGCTATTTGAATCACTTATAAGCGAGTACAAGAACAAATTGATTAAAGATTTTAATAAACGCTATACGGAAAGTTCTTTTCCAAAACAAACACTTAAAATTCAGGTAAATGATATAATTGCAATTGTTAGAGGTCAAAAACAAAAGTTCAATAATGAAGATTACATTGTAGAGAAGACAGGACAACTCATTCCAAAGAGTTTTCTAGTAAGTTTTCAGAAGTATATGAACCTTAAGTTAAAAGGATTAGAAAAAACTCCGAACTTCATTCCAAGTCCAAATTCCAAGCTGTTTAATCACTCTAAATACATCTTGCCAGAGGTTTATTTAGAATCGATGATTATGTTGTATAAACATCTCTCTAAATTTGATTCTTCAATAGACCCTTCTCGACTTTTTCAAGATCCTTATAGAAGTTTATATGATGAGGAACCATTCAATGAATCTCCTGATATTTTTGTAAGTGGTTATGGACTACATTTATTTCGCCAGATAGAAGAAGCCCTAATAATTTTACCTGCTAGACCAGGAGATTATGTTTTGATACATAAAATGTTAATTCATAGTTTAACCAACGCGATAAAATCCGATGTAAGCTTGGAAAAGTTTTTCAAATACGTTAACAGTGTTCATGGCATTAGTTTAAAACCAAGTTCCAATAAACCTTCGACATCTGAATTAAAGAAAAATATTATTTGTTTTTTCCTACGAAGATACTTCTACAAAACACAATCTCACAGCAGAACAGAGATTGAAAATTTTGTGAAAAAAGTAATCGATCAAAAAACTGCGTAATTATTACGCAGTAAATAAATCATAATGAATTTAATAGTGTTGTTACTTTGTAGTGCAATGATAAAGCACTATGAAATAACTGCGTGTGAGATTGACTTAAATGCTTTGAGCGATTGTTTAACTCGAATAGAGGAACGATTAATCAAGCTAGAAAGTCTTTCTAGAATTGACGTAGGCTCTAATTCAAATGAACAGCTTTTAACTCGAAATGAAGTAGCACGCTATTTCAAAGTAAATATATCCACTGTTCGTAATTGGACAAAACAAGGAATTCTTACGAAATATGGTGTTGGAGATCGTGTTTATTATAAAAAAAATGAAGTGGAAGCAGTGCTTGTTAAGCTATAAATCCAATTAAAAATAATTAGAAAGTGAAGAAGAAAAAAGAACGAAGAGACCCGCTTACAGGAGAAATGTTCACACCGAAAAAAGTAACTCAAAAATTTAAAACATCAGCAAATCAAATTAAGTATAATAACAATTTGCAGTCAGTTAGGAGGCAGTTTTTAGGTATTCTATTGAGACCGTTAATGAAAACACATCGTATCCTAACGAATGCCTTAGGGTCGAAAGAAAAGGTCACTTTACATAAAGAATGGCTCGCTGGAGCAGGCGCAGACATGACGTTGCTTACACATGTCGAAACAATTGATAAAAAGAGATTTCAAGCCATTTTCAACTTTATTATAAAAGTTAATGGTGAATACTATGTAATAACTAAAATTCAAGATTATGAGAACGCAAATATGTGATATAAATATGTTTCCTCCAACACCAGAACTAACTTCGATTGTAGCAGAAAATAAAGTTTTGAAAATGAATAATAGCAAGCTTAAATATATTTTAACGGGAGTTGCAATAGCGGGTGTCATTGGCCTAGTGCTATACCTTAGGAAGCAATACTTAGAAAAACAAGATGAAAAAGAGCTGCACTATTAAAAATTTAAAGCCAAAGGTTTTAGAGGTGAAAAAATAGACACGAAAATTTGCTAGACAGTTTAATGAAATTTAAGTAGAGATTGATCAGTGTTCATATTATTTGGTTCTGTCGCATTAATTTTTTTCGACCATCATTCATTAAGTTCCTTTATACTTTAAAAAGTCTGGAAAAGTAAAATGATTTGTCAGTTTCAATTAGAAATGAAAACTTAAATAGTTAAAAGAATATTTTACTTGAAATTAATATTAGATGAAAACTAGGAAGTTATAAAATGGTTGAACAATGTTTTTTGAAGTTAAATAAATTAGTCTAAGAATAATTAAACTTTTTTAGAATGAAATATATAACCTAATAATTTGATAATATTTCATCAATAGTGTAGGACATATTATTTAAATTGTTTTGCATCCTCCTTACTGTGTAGTCCCAGTCGTGATCATCGTCCCATCCATAATTGATTGAATATTGTAAGTCATTTATATAATAACTTAAGTTCATTAAATCAGAGCTTACGACCTCGTGAATATCCTGAACTTCTTCTATTTTTTGATTAAGCTTATCTTTAACGGTAAACAATTCTTCTTTTAACAAAATAAATTCAGCTTTGGCTTTTGATATATCTTTTTCTAAAGATTCGTTCTCTTGTTTTAATATTTCCAATTCCAATTCCAATTCCAATTCCAATTCTGATTGAGAAGAATTACAACTTGCTATTAAAGCAAAGGTTAATAACAAAATTATTTCATTTAAAACTTTCATATTTATATATTATCTGACTCTGACGTATTAGTCGTTTTTAATAGTTTTTCACTAAAATCTCATTTTAATCAAAAATAAACAAAACTTGACAGTTTTTACTTCTGAAAAATCACGAAGGCTCTCGAGACGCGAAAAACTAAAGTTAGATGGCGCTGAGCAGAGCTAATTCTTGGTTTTATAGATGATTTTTTTTGAAATAAACCATATATGTTTTCCGTTTCTTCTTTTTTGGTAATGGCATGGATCACCCAGTCAAAATCATATAGGCTGTAAAGCTTTTTAACTAGTTTCTCTTTCAATTCTGAAACTTGGTCAATGGCATGAATGGTTTTACTTAGAATAAAAGCCTCTTCTTCGGTAAAGTGCAGTAGTAATTGGCTAATATCTTATGCCGTAGCATTTTCCATGTCTATCCTAAAATAGTCCGTGTTATTTTCAATAACGAAGCCCACTTTTTTGAAAGTATCATAATGGCGGTACACCGTTCTTTTAGAAATATCAAAGCGATCTGAAAGCTCCGAGATGGTTCTCCCATACTTGCAATCAAGCATGAGTAGCACCTCCAACATTTTCTGAAATTTCGCTTGGTCTGCCATAATTTTTGTTTTAATCGAATAAGGAAGGTTGAGTATTCTTATTATTCATTACAAATTGAAAACACTTTTCCATAGTCTTAATACCTATCCCTTTTTCGTTAATTAATCCTATCATTGATTTGACTGTACCAGATTCAACCACTTCGGTTACCTTCTCNATTTTATCTTTCNTAATACCCGTTTTTAATTTGATTTCTTCGGAACTTAATTTTGACCAATTAGAAGCAAAATATTCATACAAGTCATCTACTGCTTCTGGTACGTATTCATATATTTCTATGTCTATTTCGCACTTACCTAAATATTCTTCCATTAAATTCAGAACAGTATCTTTATCTAGTCCGCCATTGTGTGTTCCTAACAGTGGAAAAGCAATAGAAGTAATCCCTTGGTCTTTATAGGTTGAACAAAATTTCTCTAATCCCTTTTCGAGATATTCGATTTTACTCGGATATTTCCAGTGAAACTTTGTTGGAAAGTTCAAAACCCAAGGTGCATTTTCTTCACCTTTGTAAAGCCATAGCTTTCCTATTCCAATCAGCTTTGATTTGCAGTGATCTTTATACAAATCAAACATTTTAGGATATCTCAGTTTAAAAACAAGAGCGATTCCTTTGCCCATTACTCCAACACAATTGACTGTATTCACAATCGTTTGAGCCTTAGAGTTAAAAATATTCCCTTTTATAAATTTTATTGCCATTTTAAAATTTCGTCTTTAAGTCTATTATACATTTCTCTGTATTTATCCGAGAATCTTAACATTCCGGCTTCCTCATCAAACACTTTCTGTCCACTTTCATAGCTAAATAAGTGTTCTAGAAATTTGTAGCCACCTGCATCTGCTGTGTATGCAGCCGTATCGCATTGATAGTATACTGTATGGATATACAGTAGTTTTACTGGATTTATTCTTTCATTAGACGTGAAATATCCTGCTGTTTCAAGTAGAGTCTTTTTATATTGAAAGTAATCCCCTAAAACATCATTTGACAACACATATTTGAATATCTCCATGTCAATAATATGACTGAAAGGAAGAGCATGAGATATTTCTTCAATAATTTCTAAGGTATGTTCATATTGTCTTTTAGTATTTCCGTTTACAGAAGACTTTGGTTTCCCAATATCATGAACTGTAAGCAAAACTTTAAACCAATCATCCGAATAGTAGTTGAACAAATCTCTCGACCAATCTTTTATAGTATTTTTATGCTCGAAATATTTATGGAATTGGTTTAAGACAAGCTGAGTATGATCTTCTAGTATATAATGTCTTACCTTGGTTTCAAATAATTTCCGAAATTCATTATATTTCTTAAATACTCTGATATAATTTTCTCCATTATTTAACTCTGCATAATGATCAGACAATAACCTTAAATTAAAATATAGTGCGAAATAACAATCGGAATTTGTTAGTATGGTATCCTCATCCATGTCGCCAAAAACAGTAGCTATACAATGTTTCTCGATTTTGGGTCTTGAGTTTTTAATAAACTCGTTAAAGTCCATACAATCATAAGCCCAAACCGCCTTCAAATACTTAAAGGGAAGTAAAAAGTCTAAGTTTTCGAGCTTTAGGTTCGAGCATAGGAAATATTCTAGTTTATCAGTATTAATTTTGATACCAGGTTCAAATACAAAGCTCTTTCCAAAAGACCGTTTATATACTCTATAAGGATTGTAATCTTGTTCATCTAATATTTTGGACAGCTCATTAAAATTGAACTTTATGTTCAAAAGATAATTTATTTGAATAATTTCCTCAATTACCGATATCTCATTATCATTAAGATATTTATTATCTTTTTTACAATAATTTAAAATTTGCCAAGGTTTTTTATTTGTTACTTGATCTTTAAAAGTAACCTTCAAACAAGGCTCAGATTCAAACTCTATATTGATGCCGGGGTAAAAACGAATTGTATTGCCAGTTTTCGATAAAACTTGACCAGAGTTGATCCTATAAGTTCCTTCCTCAATTTCCATTTCAAAATACCCCGACCTACTTCCATTACCATTATAGTTTGTAGAAACTGATACAGTATTCCCTTCAAGATTATACTCAATCTCTTTATTATTATTCAGGTAAATGTCATCGTCATAATCAGCAATTCTTATTTTCTGAACAACATTAGGGTAATCTTTCAAGAGGTGTTTCAACTGAAACAAATCAGATCGGTTTCGGACTAAAATCTCGTAATTATGGATAGCTGAAAAATCAAATTGATCCCTTACTAAAAATTCCTGTTGAGATTTATTAATGTATGTTCTCCAATCTCCATCTGAGGTACTTTGAATTGTACTATAAACATCATTAAAATCAAACAGGTTGTACATTTCACTAACTGTTCCGATTCTTGCCCAGTTAGTTTGAAGATTACCATTACTTATATAACACTTGTCAAATTGATTATTGAAAACTTCATCAATTGAAAACTTGAAAAACACAGGTATTGGGCATTTGGGTAATCCAAGGTTTAGTGCTTGATCATATTTGTCAGAGAGGTAATCTTTACCCAAGCATTCATTATAAAACTGAGTAGGGGTTTGTGGTCTAAAATAAAAGCGAGCATAATCATGAGCATCATGTCTTCGGTTTACCACATCACCAGCAGCGTCACTAAAGTCTCCATCTTTTGTTGCTTTGTTACGACTTAATATTTGTCGGTTTTTAATTATATCAATTGCATTTTCAAGATGAGTAAAATGATACACGAATCCCGCCCAATTACTATGCTGTTTTTTAAGATTATAAACGAATCTCTTATGAATATTCTCTTTAAGATAGTTTTCTATGTAAAGGTTTGTCTCGTAGTCTATTGAAGGATTGTTTTCTAACCCTTCAAAATCTATAAAATCTGAGTACTTTTTAATCAAAGGCAATTGTCCACTGAAATCAGAATACCTAGACAAAACTTTCCAGTCTATAAACGACTTGAAATTTTCAAGTATTTGATCACTCAAAGCAATTTTAATTGTAACATGCTTCCAATCCAGCAAGTATTTGAATTCGTTAAGAACTGAGATCTCTGCATAGAAGCTTGAAACTGAGGAAAGAGTTGTCCAATTGAGGTAACCTTGGTATTTCCTTAAAACTAATTCTGAGTTTACGTCAATTTTGTTCGACTTAATAAGAATATCCCAATCCCAAAACTCTTTATACTCATCTAACAAAATTTCATTTTCAAAGCTTAGATTTTGATTACTAGAAAGAGTAGACCACAACTCTTTCGAATCTTTAATAGAAGAAGCAATTAGTCCAATGGTCTTTTCATTACAGTGTAAATTGTTTGAGCTAAGTATATTATCCCAATTAACAACTTCCTTATTGCTGAATATTCTTAATAAATTCTTATCATAAATTAATTGACGACTACTTGAAATAGCATGCCAATCCCAAGTCTTGTTGGATAACTCTAAAATTGTTGAGTTCGCAAGCCATTCTTTCGATGAGAAATGGTTCCAATCGAGCCCCTTATCTCTTAGTAACAGTAAGTCTTCATTTGAAAACGTAATAGCAGNATTATTNGATAAAATCTTCCAATCCCAAGGTTTNTCNAACAATTCATTTAGTAAGATTTCCTTCTCAATTTTTAAACTTTCGTTACTCGATAGTGCATTCCAATCCCAATTTTTATCATTGAACTTATTCAGTATTTCAAAATCAAGAAATGCATCCTTGCGATTGGAGATTACTTCAAAATTGATAAACCGTTCGAATTTTTGGAATAAGCGTTTATTGAATAAAACCCCTTCTTTATTTTTTGTAGTAAGAAGTTTAGATTTTTCGGAAGATAGAATATCCCAATCCCATTTTTGTCTAAAGTAATTTACAATGCTCTCGCTACGTGTAATATTACCTAGCTTCGACAATTCCTTAAAGTCCCAAAGCTCAGAAAATTTTGACAAATAGGATAACACATGATTTTCCCACTGTTTTCTAGTGCCATATATCTCACGGTCGTTCCTGAAAAAACCATTTAAAAACAAGTTACTAGATAGTAATGACCAGTTAATTCTTTCTTTATATCTATTGAGCGTATTAAGGTCCAAGGATATTTTGTTTGAAGAACTAATACTATTCCAATCCCACTTAAATAAATCAATATTATCAGTCGTATTGATAGCACTCCATATAGAGTGAGAAGGATAAATATCTGTAATAAACTTCCACGATTTTTCGCTTACTTCATCTGGAGCTTGTGAAATCAAAGCTGCAATTTCTGATAACCTTCCATCAATTTGTAAATCTTCTGGATCGAAATATTTTTCAATCAATACTTTCCAATCCCAATACCCTAAATAAGCAACTAATGTCTCATCATCCACTAGGTCTTCGACAATTGCTCTTTCAGTAACAATTTGCCAATTCCAAGTTACGTTGGGATTTTCTAGAATGAAATTAATACTGTAAATTAGACTAATATTATCTATCAATTCGGGCAATATATAGCCTTCTAAAATAAGTTCAACAATTGTATCTTTGTTTTTTAAATATTCATCATCAATTGTATTGTTATTTATGTTATCCCAATTGTATAACCGATATATGCTATCAAAACTATTTGGTTTTTTTTTATAAAAAGTTAATACATCTCTAAGATTAAGTTCAGAGGAAACAGCATCTAATAAGTCGGGATAATCCTTAAAATATGATTTATCTAAAAAAAACTTTAGATTTTCAATAACAATTCTTTTATTAATATTTGATATTAGTCCCCAATAATCAAGCTTTTCCCACCATTTCTCAACAAAATCTAAATTGTCAATTAGTTTATTATTTTGACTAATTGCAGCAAAGTCCCATTCAAAATTTATCTTCTCTATTATCTCCGAATCGGATATATTGCCACTCAAATATTTAATCGCCTCACTATAGCCCCATTTATTCTCAAATGTTCTTACGGTATCTATTGACCAGTTTTGAAATGGATTTAATTCGAATCCGGGAGCAACATCATTCCCCCAATATATTAGCTCATGGTTTTCTAGTATTTGCAGTTTCGTTAGGCTAAGATCACAGTTTGAAAATCTATTAAGGATCTTATTATCATCAGAAAGCGATGCTAAAGAGATTACTTCTTCAAAAGTGTCAACATCGCAATCATAGCTATCTGAAATAAACCGTTCAATTAATATCTCAAAATTCAAATTCTGTTTAAGATCTGAAAAATTCGCTTCAATTTCAGTCAAGCTTAATTTCTGAGATACCAAAGTATGGTTCCATGGAGCATCGGAATATTCTAAAATGTATTCAAGAAGTTCGCTTGAATCATTAGTTGATATGTAACTTGTAATGTTTGGTAATTGATTAAAATTCTGCCTTATAAAGTCCTTGTCGACTTGTTCATAGAATTTGTGAAGGTCAATGCCTGGTAATTTTACAATACCTGAAAAATGGTCTTTAAAATCATCTAATGTTATTCTATCGGTTAAAACATCTACATCCCAAGGATACTGGTCAATATTTGCAAGTATAAATTCAAGATTAAGGCGATTGGTTAATTCAAGCCAATCAAATTTATCAAGATAGTTATCTATTGCATCTTGAATTGTGGAGATAGGAGCCTTTGAACTTATTAGGTTCCAATTGACTTGAAAATTTTCAAGCAAACCAATAGAGCTACTATCCCATACAATATTTGGTCTTTCAAGTACATCACTCCAATCAATAATTGAGACAAAATCAGTTAAATCTTCAATTAAAAAATCCTCTTTGGATTCAACCAACCTCTTGCAATTGATTTTTAGTTTGAGGTAATCCGCTCTTAATTTGTTAGGAGTTTTATTAATTTCTTTTGATAGTTGCTCATGAAGCTTGGACTCATACAATACATCAATAGAACTGTTACTTTCTGTAAACTCTAAATCTGTCTCTATCAACCCTAAGTTGGAAAGTGGCTCAATACTATCAAATATTATCGCATCATTTTTATTTAACCTATTCAGATGGAATTGGTTAACGAGATTATGGTCTGGAGCTTCTAATTCGGCTAAGTCCCAAGCCTTATTTAGATTCTGCTCATTTGTTAATCTAACTTCAACCCCAATTTCTTTAAATGTAAAATTGGATGCTTCATTCGAGAGCTCAATATCAAAAAACTCCGGAATTTGAATGTTTCCTGAGTAAAAAGAGTATTTTAAATCGTCATTTATTGCTTTCTCACCCCAATAAGTTAATTGAATACTCTGGCTGTTGTATTCAATCAAATGATTGGACTTTAGGTTTTCAAGGTATGACTCAAATAGTTGTATTTCAGCAACATCTTTACGCACTTGAAGTTCAGGATTATCAGCAACAGCGAACCCTAAAACAGTTCCTAGCTCAATGAATTCATAACTACCATTATTTTGATTAATCAATCCTAGTATTGCCTTCTCATGTTTTTCCAAAGGCAAAGCACGTCTAAAAAGAGTTTTATACCCCTTTAGTCTAATTTTTATTGGCTCTATAATAGATATACTTTGCATACTAAATTTTAATAGGTTTTTGACCATCAAAGCCCCAGACTTCTCCTTGAGGATGATTCTTTATTGTTTCAAAAACATTCTTGTAGATTTCTTTTTTACTGAAATGATTAGAATTTCCAACCACGATTAATAGACGTTTAGCTCTCGAAAGGGCAACGTTTAATCTATTAGGAGATTCAGCAAAACCAAGACTTTCATTTTGTGCATACCCATTTTTAGGATACATCTCAAAATCTGCTATTTCATTTTCTGATTCAGCGATATTGTTACTTCTTACAAGAGATACTATGACGATATTTCTCTCCATTCCTTGAAATCTATCAACAGGAGACACTCTAACATCAATACCTTCAGGGACATTTTTCTTTATTAGCCCGGCTTGTGCTCCATAAAAAGTGATTACACCTAATTCCTTTTGATCTTTTTCATTCTCTTTCCAATGAGTAATAAATGTCGAATAATTTTCATTGGACGTTATAGTATTAATTATCCATTCAATTGCTTTGACTTCTCCCGGATTGATCCTACTTGTCCCTTTCTTAACTTCCGGAGTTTGTACATCAAACCACATTACATGCGTATCTTTTTTCTTGGTAATACCATGATATCTGGACATAGGGTTGTTGAGATTCGGATCATCTACAGAATCCAATGGAAGTCCACATTCCAAATCTTTTCCATTCTCGAAATCACCTTTATAGAATTGTTTGATAGTTTCATTAATGGCAGGATGCATCCTATACTGAGTATCGAATGTTGATTTGAGATTAGTATCAATATTTGTAAAGAGCTTTTCAAAGTGTGAATGCTCAAAACTTTCTCTATGCTGCTTAATAAAGCGAATAAGCTCAGCAATTTTCTTGACTTGTTTATCGTCCTTACTTTTATTTTTTAGATAAACCAAACTTTCGATAAACTCATTAGTATCAACCATTGGAGGCAATTGTCTATGGTCTCCTATGATCACGGCTTTTTTTCCGAAAGTAAAAGGAAGTGCCAATTCAGGTGGAGAAGCCTTAGAAGCCTCATCCTGAATAGCTAAGTCAAATTCAATCTCTTTGTTTTTAAGATTAGTGGCAGACGACCTACTTGGAGAGGACTTAAATCTCTCAAAATCTTTGGGATAAAAAACATTGGAGTAATCTTGAAAAAACCGAGTAAACTTACCTTCAGAATTTATTTTCCCTATTGAACTACAAGTAGCTCCAATTACGTTACAGTTCTTCACATAAGAAGAATAGAAATTATCTCTAAGATCTTTTCCTTTCTCTTCTAAATGCTCCTTCCAAAGTGTAATAAACGTATCGTTACTCTGGTTTGTGCACCGTTTATTAACGATATCAACCCAGTCATCTAAAATTAAAGAACTATCAGCTTCCCATTCATCATTTTTCCAGTAGTTAATCGCTTCTAAAGAAAATCTTCTTCCTTCATCATCAAGTTTTTCTTCACTACCAAATCGTATAGGTTTCATTAACAGGTGTGACTTACTTCTAAGCTTATCCAGAGCATTATCAACGGCTAAGTTTGTTTCAGAAGTAACTAATATCCTGTATCCTGTATCGCTTTCATCATGTGCTAAATGTTGCCAAATAAGTTCTGCAATAGCAGTTGATTTACCGGTTCCTGGTGGTCCTTGAACAATAAATAAATCATCGCTTAATAAACATTTTACGATCGCTTCCTTTTGTCTTTCATTGACATAAGGACTTAATAAGTCACCATTTACCTTTTGATATAATTCTTGGTATTCTTTAGTACGAGTAATGTCTCCATCAATAAAAGATTCCAATGAGGATGAATCAATCAGGGCTTGTTTAAGATTCTTGTTGCAAATTGAGTTTCCTGAATCAGAATATATTTTCTCAACAGCATCTCTTAATCGTTTTACTTTATCTTTTTCTCCCTTTAAGGCACTTTTAACTGTAAGATAAGACCCTTCTTCAAGCAGGCTTTTCTCTTCTGCTAGAATAGTTAAGTTGGGATATGAAATGGATTTTAAAACACCTAAGGCATCCTTAGAATCTACAAGTGTTAATGGCTCGCCTCTTAGATTATTTAATTTCTTGTACACTTCCTCCTTGTAGCTTTCCTCATCAAATTGGAAGTAGTATTTTATTAAGCCTTTATCAAAAGTATCCCAATTCAATTGTATACTGTCTTGGGTAAAATTACCGGCAGCATTCTCGATATTAGCTCTCACAATGGGGAGTAAACTAATATCCGACATTAACCCATAAACCTTTAGCTGATTAACTGATTCATTTAGAATCGTTTTGGTGAAATTTAGCTTATCCAGTTTTTCCTTTACTTGAATTAATGGAGTGATGTTGGTAAAAGTTACTTTGTATTTGTGATTGTCTCTAAAGCCTAAATAGATTAAAGAATCATAGGTGTCTAACTTTTGTAGTTTTTCATCTAGTTCCTCCTTCGTTTTAAAATCGAATGAAATAGTCTCTGCATCTGAACTTATCTGAAATTCTTCATAAGGAATAACTTCTTTAATATGTTCGAAGAACCTTTGTTTATCAATTCTAAAAATGTGTTCATGAACAATCTGTATATGTTCTTTTCCAAAATATCGTTTGAGGGTATTTAGAAAAAAGAAGATTTCAAATTGCAAGTCACTTAATGAAATGGATGCAGAAAAGGTTTGGATGAAAATATTGTTATCTGGATTTGGTAATATTACACCTTCAAGATTAGGTCTGTCTTCAGATTTGTAATAGATCTTTCTTTGTTTTCTAATCTGTTCAAATTTGTCAAATTCATACGGAGTAATTGTATAAGAAACGAGATGAAATGAATTTGAATAGAAGGTATTTTCCTGAAAAGCTTCAAACACTTCCTTTTTTAGAAATACATCCTTTAAATGGATTTGCTTAAAGAAACCTTCTACCTTGTAAGGATCTAATCCAATATGTTCCTTTAGATACTTTACTGCAATATCAAATTGCTTATTTATAAAGCTTTCACTAACGTCAATTTTTGAGATAGCACCTAGGTTTTCGTCTCTAAAAACGTCTTGATTAGATTCCAGTACTGAATCAATATTTTCTAACTCATCGAGTGTTAGAAATTGGGTTTTACCAAGCTTTTGTTTTACCGGTACTTTTTTTGTTCTAGGCTGACTACTAAAATTAGTTTGGGTAAAAACAATATTGAGACTTATTTCGGGAACCCTACCAATTTCATCATTTAATATTTCAATTAGCTTTGTTCTAATTTCTCCTATTTCAGCTTCGCTAATTTTCTCATGTAGCCTGACATTAATCTTGTTTCTTATCTTGGAGTGAGTGATATCTATAACCTTATCGAAATCAAGTGAAATTTGGATTGGTGTTGAAATTCCTTTAACGGAAAGTAAGTATTTAACAGAATAGTTTTCGCCCCATACCTCAAGTGTTTTACTTTGAAGATAGGTTTCATCCAATACCACAATTTTCCCATTGTTTTTCTCCTTATATGTGGAGCTAGGATAAACTCTTCTAATGTGATGGATTAAAGACTTCTCTTGTGGTTGTGCCTCATCTTTTACGACATGTTCTTTTAAAAAATCAATTAAAGGTGTCTTATTGTATTTGAAAGTTCCCGAGAAAGCTGGCTTTGATGAAAATTCAAAATGGTTTGAATCAGCAAAGGACTTTAAATCCTCAATTTCAGAATTATTTATTGCCTCGGATGATGGATATAAAAGGTGGTTGTCTTGATAATTAACATTCTCCTTTTTTAAACTTGGAAATAACTTTAATAAACCTCCAAATATTTTATCCTTCTGATTGGTATCAATATATCTACAAACAACAGACGAATCATTCTTAGTCTCCAATATCTTAATATCAAAGGGCTCTGAATACTGATTAGTCAATATATCTAAAGCATCTATATAT